>Ga0105046_10013852_pt1 | contig 12464 bp, 10 predicted proteins | sample MAT03_FD_78385 | JGI IMG/M metagenome (GOLD analysis project Ga0105046, IMG submission 78385) | Freshwater microbial communities from Lake Fryxell liftoff mats and glacier meltwater in Antarctica - MAT-03 (megahit assembly) | ecosystem: Environmental > Aquatic > Freshwater > Ice > Liftoff...
ACGAACTGTCTCGCTCGACGTTGTTGTTCGGGAGTCAGGCACAACTCAGCGGTCGCATCCGGTCCCATCGGGCGATAGACGTGGAACCAGGTGTAAAGCACACCCATTTTAATAAGTCGATCGACCCACTTTTCTGTGAGCAGGTGATCGATATTGGATTTTGCGAGGCTGGTACAAACGCCGGTCATCACGTTGTGCTTGAGGCAGTTTTCGATGCCAGCCAGGGTTTTACTATAAACATCTGATCGGCCGCGACGTTCGTCGCTGATGATTTCGTTGCCTTCCACGCTGATCAACGGCGTGACGTTGCCCAGTTCGAAAAGTCTGCGAGCTTTTTCATCTGTGATGAATTGGCCGTTCGTAAAAACCTGGAAGTAGCAGTCGGGATGAGCTTCCAGAATCTCAAACAGTTCGGGATGCATAAACGGCTCGCCGCCGACGATGCCGAAGAAGGTATTTCCCTGTTGCTTGGCTTCCTCGATCAGTTTGTTCATGGCGGGCAGATCGATTGTCTGCTGCTTTGAAGCCACATCGACCCAGCATCCCTGACAGCGCAGGTTGCAACTGTTGATGATAGAAATATACAGGAACGGCGGGAAGAACTGACCTTTCTTCATGCGTCGTCGATGTTTGAAGACCGAGAGCGAACCTTTGACGCCCAGGTTCCAGACGAGCTTCCAGAGCAGACGCTTGTTCGTTTCAAACATCATCCGCTTTGCCATGCGCAGCGTGTACATATTGAACTCACCATCAGAAACAGGATGCAGTCTACTGTTGCAGTTTATCCTGTTGCGGCAAGTTTTCCCTCTGTGATTGGCTGTGTTTCACAGAAATCGCCACGTTGCCATTTCTACGAGAGCCGGGTGACGTTCGCGAGGAAACACCCAGTTCGAATGGATGCGTGTTGTTACACTGGCGAAAAGTCGTGGTCGCGGATTAAAAATCCGGGGCGATGATGGTAGCCAGGTTCGCCAGAACGTGCGATTCAAGTCAATGCGTCGCACGGCGCAACTTCTGGAAGAAACAGAATCCACCAAAACGTACAGCCTGACGCGGGTTCCGTCGGCGAAAGATCGAACGACCAATCCCGACCTTCCGGCTGACGCAAGTGTGGAAGTTTTTCTGCATGAGGTCGAACTCCACAATGGCGAGACGCTGATGCTTGCGACGACCCCTGGGATCAGTGCGGAACATGCGGCTGGGTTTTATTCGCGGCGTTACGACGTGGAACATGACATTCGCGATCTGAAGGTGAGTCTGTCGCTGGAGACATTGCGTTGCCGCAGTGAGTCGATGATGAAGAAAGAGTTATTGACATCCTTGGTGGCTTACAACATGGTGATCAAGTTTCTTCGTCAGGCGGCGGAACTTGCGAAGTTGCCTCCGCGTCGTCTGAGCTTCAAAGATTTGTGACAATATCGACACTCTGCCAGCCAGCTGTTGGTCTTCACACGGGCTAATGTCGTGGTTGAAATCGCTGCATGGTCCAGAATTCGGCAGGCAACATCGACCGAAAGCCTTCAGGTTTCAGAGCGAGGATAGAACATTTCAGTTCGGGCAGCAGGCGTTCCACGGTGCTGCCCGGCAAGAGCCCTGAGGCTCCGGTTTTTGATGAAGTCCCAAGAATCACCAGGTCCGCATTGGCATCTCGAACGGCATTCAGAATGCATTGATCTGCATCGCCCTCGGAGACATGCACTTTCACGCCTGACAAAATGGTTCGGTAATCTGTTGCCGCAAGTTGCTCATGAACTTGCCCTGTCAGCTCTTCAATGTTTGAACCTTGTTCTGCGGCATGAACAACGTGCAGACGAGCGGAGTTTCGAGATGCGATCGAGACGGCAGTGCGAATCACATCGGCACCGACAGGTCCAAGATCTGTGGCTGCCACGATGTCTACAGATTCGTTGTGTTCCAGAGGCGGCTTTACGATCCAGACTGGTCCCGGTGCGAGTCGCAGCAATTTCAACCCCGTGCTTCCGAAAAGAACTCGTCGCAGAGATCCCTGATCGCGGGTCCCACAGACGATCAGCGTATCTGGACGGTTACCCGCCAAACGAATAAGTTCTTCCCACGCATCGCCAGTGCGGACGACGCAATCGGACTGTTTTGCAGACTTTTCATCAGATGCGTACTTCGCTTTTAGTTCGCTGAGAACAGCGTCGGCAGCGGCGCGGTCCTGAGTCACCTGACGTTCAGCGTCTTCGTGAGTCTTAAACCATCCCGCACTTGGCTGTGGCAGGATCGCCGCCAGCGTAATCGTGGCCTGACCATTGCTGGCGACCTCAAATGCCTGCTGCACCGCCAGTTGAGTTGGCGGCTTCAGCGTTATTGAACTCCATGGTCGTTCCGCAGGCATTTCAACACCAACGACGATTCGCTTAACCTGAAACATGACTGCAGCCTTTATTTTGAATTCCGTGAGTGAACAAGTGGATTCTATAGAAAGTTCAACGAAATTGTATGTGCGACACAATTGACACGAACGTCGCGTGACGTTGCAATCACCGATCTATGAGCAACCTCGCCAGTTCCCAAACAGCATACATTCTAGGCATCGACGGCGGAGGCACGAAGACGGTTGCCTGGCTGGCCGCCAAAGTCGATGGTTCGCCCCAGCGAGATCTGATCATCGTCGGCAAAGGTGTCTCCGGAACATCCAGTCAGCGAGCCATAGGGCCGGTCGAGGCCACTCACAATCTGGATGCGGCGATCGATGCCGCGTTTATGGACGCGGGCTTACCGCGTGCGACGGTCGCGTCTGCTTGCCTGGGGCTTGCTGGAGCTGACAGAAACTCCGATCGAAGTGTCATCATCGAATGGGCGCAGTTCTCGCGTCTGGCCGATCGCTTTGAAGTTGTCAACGACGCCGTTCCCCTGCTGCATGCGAACGGAGGCGATGGTTGCGGCGTCGCACTTATCGCCGGCACCGGCTCACTTGCCTGGGGGCGAAATTCACGTGGCGAGATCGCTCGGAGTGGTGGCTGGGGTTACCTGTTCAGCGACGAAGGCAGCGCAGTCAGTATCGGGAGGTCTGTGCTGCAGGCAGTTTCACGAGCTGTCGATGGGCGCGGCCTGCAGACATGTCTGGTCGCAGATGTGCTTGCAAGTCTGCAGTTGTCATCGCCACAGGAAATTGTCAACGCGGTATATTCACAAGAAGTGCCTCGTGCGGTTGTGGCTGGATTGGCCGCGCTGGCGTTTGCTGCGGCCGGTCGGGGTGATGCAGTGGCCGTGGATATTGTTCGCCATGCTGCAACGGAACTGGCGGCGATGGCAGTTGTTACGGCTCGAAGACTGGAGCTTGACTCCAGCTTGTTCCTTGCGATGACGGGAGCTGTACTCATTCAGAATCCTGCGTTTCGGCGGGAAGTGATCGCCGAAATTGAAGCTGCTGGCCTGCAGATCGCCGAAGCTGCTGTGGTTGAAAACGCTGTGGCAGGGGCGGTAAACATGGCGAACAGGCTTGCGAAAACCGTGAACAAATAACTCCGTCTATTTTGCGACACCCTGAAAAAGCCTTATTTTTTGCCTTCCGAAGCTCCAGTAACGAAGAATTTACTGTGAATTTCTGAATGACGTCTTCGTCAGAGAGGGCCGTTTGGGTATCATTCCGCCGCTTCTCGGTTGCCGTTTTCCCGGATTCCAGCCGCGTCAATCCTCGACGCGCTCCGTGGTCACAACTGTTGCACGCAATCGAGCCCCCAGGGTGTTTTTCATGTCTAGCGTTGTTTCTCTTCCCGTGGTCGATGATCAGGGTGTTCTTCGTCGAACTGACATTCGCAATATCGCCATCATCGCGCACGTTGACCATGGCAAGACATCGCTTGTCGATTGTCTTATTCGCCAAAGCGGCATGTTTCGCGAAAACCAGCAGATGGGCACCTGCATTCTGGATTCAAACGATCTGGAACGCGAACGCGGGATCACAATTCTTGCCAAGAACATCGCCATGATGTGGAACGATGTCCGTATCAACATTATCGATACGCCGGGACACGCAGACTTCGGTGGTGAAGTTGAACGCGTTTTGAAAATGGCTGACGGGGCTCTGTTGGTTGTTGACGCTTTCGAAGGGCCTCGACCACAAACACGATTCGTGCTTCAGAAGGCTCTTGACTGCGGGCTATCGCTGATGGTGGTGATCAACAAGATCGACCGCGCCGACTGTCGCCCTGACGAAGTTGTGTCGCAGACCTTTGACCTGCTTGTCGAACTTGGTGCAGACGACAAAACTCTCGATTTTCCATACATCTTTACCAGCGCCCGGGAAGGTTATGCGACCCACGATCCGAATCAAAAAGGCGGCGACGTGCGTCCTTTGCTGGAGCTTGTGATCGAGAAAATTCCGGGCCCGATCGTTCGTCCGGATGAACCACTTCAATTGCTGGTGACCTCGCTGGAATGGTCACGTTATGTCGGGCGAGTGGCCACAGGACGCATTGCCGCCGGACGAATTCGCACTGGCCAGCAGATCGCGCTGATGCGAGCGGACGGTTCAAAGACGCTGTCCAAAGTGGCTCAAATTCAGTTATTCGACAACCTCGGAAGATCCGATGCCGAAGAAGCCTGTGCGGGAGACATCGTTGCTGTGATCGGTCTTCCCGATCCTGAAATCGGCGACACAATCGCAGACCCGCTGACGCCGGTTGCTTTGAAACGCATCGCGGTTGATGAGCCGACGTTGTCTATGAAATTCACGATTAACAGTTCGCCGCTCGCAGGGCAACACGGCAAGTATGTGACGAGCCGCAATTTGCGTGACAGGTTGTATCGCGAACTTCAGTCCAACGTAGCTTTGCGAGTCGAAGAAACGGAAGACAAAGAATCGTTTATAGTTTCCGGTCGCGGCGTATTGCATCTTGCAGTCCTGATCGAAACCATGCGTCGGGAAGGATTTGAGCTTTCCGTTGGCAAGCCAGAAGTGATTGTCCGCGAAATCAATGGCAAGAAGTGTGAACCATACGAATTGCTCGAAGTCGATGTGCCAAGTGCAGACATTGGGCCGGTGATGGAATTGGTCGGGGCTCGCCGCGGTCAGGCCAAAACGATGACCACAACTGCTACCGGAATGACCCACTTGGAGTTCAGTATTCCAGCCCGTGGTCTGATTGGCATGCGAACAAAGATGCTCAACGCAACTCGCGGTGAAGCCATCATGCATCATCGATTTGAAGACTATCGTGCGATCGAAGGCGAAATTCCTCATCGCCAGAACGGCGTGCTGATTTCACAGGACAGCGGTAAGACTGTGACCTATGCCTTGTGGAAACTTCAGGAACGAGCCGACCTGTTTTGTCACGGCGGCGAAGACGTTTACGAAGGCATGCTTGTTGGCGAGAATGCTCGCGACAACGACATGGTCGTGAATCCAATTCGCGAAAAGAAGCTCACCAACAATCGCTCGACTGGGGCTGAAGAGGCCGTTGTGCTTCGCCCGAAACGCGAACTGACACTTGAGTCGGCTCTGGAATACATCGAGTGGGACGAGTACGTGGAAGTGACTCCGCAGGTGATTCGCCTGCGTAAAGTCTGGCTGAAGGAAAACGAACGCAAACGCCAGCATCGTGGCAAATAAGCCGCTTGCAGCTCGCAGATTGTAGTCCGACTTGTCCCAAGTCGGGCGCCTTTTGACGTGCGCAATGGCGAGCGGCTGAATCAGTTCTGTTTAACGATGTGGCTACGCCGAGGGAATTCGACCTGGGACAGGTCGAACTCCGTAGGCCGATCTGTCCCAGATCGGCAACCTTCAGCATGGTGAATCGTTAAAGGTCGCCGAGCCGCAGAAATGCACTAGGAACAGATCGCGCAACGTTAGCCGCCGTTGGACCAGCCGTAGCCGTCCAGTGCCATGATGAGGAACACGATTCCCACAATGACAGCACCAAGCGATACGAACATCAGTCCGTCATAAATTGTTGGATCCGAACTTTGTTGTGACATAGTCATCTCGCTCTATAGTGCCATTTCGAGTTTCTTCCAGGACCAAGCCAACTGCCTTGTCTGGATAAACGTCCGTAATCTTAATTGTTGCCAGGTAATTCGCGTTGCCATCATCGGAAGTGCGGTAGACAGTCATCTTCAGACCTTTGAAGACGCCGTCGTCGCTACCGACAGAGATTAAGACGTTTTCCTGGCTTCGTGAAGCGTTCTTGCGTGAATCTTCAACTTTGCCATCAACCGGCTCGATAAGCCTTGGAACCGGACCAATCACTGGATCACGCGGATCGATCTTGTTCAGTCGCAGTAAGTCATTCAGTCGAGTAATTTCCTTCAGGAATTGAGATTCGCGGCTTGATGCTTCGGCGAGCTGACCTTCCATCTGAAGGTTCTTGTCTTCAAGTCCTCGGCGGATGGCAATCGCGTCGTTGTTCTGATCTCGCAGGCGTTTGATTTCGGCACGAGCATCGTTGGTCTCTGTAACACGTGCTTGAGCTTCTTTTTGGGCAACCAGCAAATCCGCCAGATGCTTATCGCGTTCTTTTTCCGCGTTGCCTTGGTTGCCGATGGCCTGTTTCAGATTCTGGTTTAGACCAGCCTCCTTCGCCTCCGCGATATCCGCACGTGTTTTTTCTTTCAATAGATCTGCTGTGAACTTCTCCGTCTGATCGTCTTTTTGCTTAATCGCGTCATCAAGCTGAGATTTGGTGCTCGACACTTGCGCCGCTGCCTTTTCGTGCTTCTGCACCCAGCCGGCCTGAAATGAATAAACAGCGCCAGCGAAGCACATAAAGCACAGGCTGAATACCAGATTGGCAACGATCAGGATTTTGCTGACGATATTGTTCATCGTGCTGCTCCGACGCCTCTCAGGTTCAGCATGTGAACCCGCTCAGGTGAAATTTTCAAAACGTAAAACTCAAGTAAACTTAATTCATCATTTCGTCTGCCGGTGGGAATCGTCCCGACAGCCCGTGGACCTTTAATACTCTTCCGACTGTTTCTGAAGCTGCTGCAGACGCTGTTCAAGTGCCTGATTTTCCAGTTCCAGACGCAACAACTGATTCGTGTCGTGACGCAGAATCTCGCTGAGACGAAATCGGTCTGTGCGAGCTTCTTCAAGTTCATGGCGAAGTCGCAAGACGTCACGGCGGCGAGCTGCGGTTTCTTCCCGAACTTCCAGCGTCTTCACTGAAATCGCCTGAGCTTCATCAGATTTTGCCTGAACTGCAGTTTGGATTTGATCAGAAGTTGCCCTCAGCATGGCAACGCGGTTGGCAATCGCCTCAACATCCTGAGCCTGCGATGCTTCAAAAAGTGTTGATTCGTTGTCCACGATTGTTTTGGCAGCGACTTTGTCATTCTTCTGCTTGCTCATTTTGGAAGCAAGATCTTCATGAGCTTTCGTGAGAGCTTCATAAGAAGTTTTGTACGATCCTACCAGGCCTCGTTCATCCGGCGCGGCAACAGGATTCGGGGAAAATCGTCTATTAACGGTCACTGTCGGATTTTCGCCCGCCGTCTGCTCAAATGAATAATTCTGCATCGCCGGCGTGCTCATCTCCGACAATGCGTCAGGATGCACAAAATAAACCGACAATGCGGCACCCATAAGCATTACGGCAACGACCGCAATGAAGACGGCTGCAACTTTGAATATGAGGCTTTTCATGAAGTCCACTTGTACTAAACGATTTACGGAAAGCGCTCAAAACCAATTTCTGCAGTAAAAGGCTTTAAAAAAGGGGTCAGGAACGAAATAGTGCGGAGCACCCTCTGGGCAATTTTGCTATTGGTTCCTGACCCTTTTTTAAAACACCACCTGTACTGTGAGTATCTGACTGTTTCACAAAAACAGAGTCAAACACAAAGTCGACTCTGTCTCCCCATTTCCTCAAACACTCCCCAAGCGCATGGGAACATCGCGCATTGAGACCCCTTCATCTGCAGAGTCATATCGGCGCAAATGTAAGTCGTACCTGCTGACGGACTGGGATTCCTGACCGCAATCGTCCACTGCCATTCCCTGGCGATCGTTAAAGTCAGCATAGCCGGAAAGTACGTGCCACCTACGTTTGTTACACTTTGATCATATGTACAGTCTTGCGTAAAATCAATAGCCTCGAACACTCCATCTTGCCGAAGGTGTCCAAGCGACTGGAATTTCGACATACTTCCTTCACATTAAAAACCTGACATTAGTTAAAGCGAAACGATCGATGAAACTGCGAATCTGGCCGGGGCGCCCAAATCCACTTGGGGCAACATGGGATGGAAATGGAGTTAACTTTGCCCTGTTTTCGGAACATGCGTCAGGCGTAGATCTTTGCCTGTTCGATAAACCGGAAGACCTCAAGGAAGCTCACCGGATTCAGGTGAAGGAACATACGGATCAAGTCTGGCACATTTACTTGCCGGATGTCAGGCCCGGCCAGCTTTACGGATATCGCGTTCACGGCGTCTTTGAACCCTTTGCCGGTCATCGATTCAACCCTCATAAGGTTGTGCTGGACCCCTATGCTCGAGCGATCGGTCGTGGAATCGGCTGGTCCGATGCCATGTTTGGTCACGAGATTGGAAATCCCAACGACGATCTGCAGATTGATACACGCGACAACGCATGGTGCGCGCCGCTGGGGATTGTGACGGATTCTCAATTCCAGTGGGACGACGATGATCATCCACGCACTCCGTGGCATAAGACTTTGATCTATGAGATGCACGTCAAAGGATTCACAAAACTGAATCCCTTGATCCCGGAACCTCTGCGAGGCACATACGCCGGTTTAGCATCTCATGCTGCGATTGATCACCTGAAAACACTTGGTGTCACTGCTGTGGAATTGATGCCGGTCCACTATCACGTTGATGATCGCCATTTGGTCTCTCACGGTCTGTGTAATTACTGGGGGTACAACACGCTTTCTTTTTTTGCACCGGAGTCCCGATATTCCTCTGCCGTTCAGCCCGAGGATGCGATCGACGAATTCAAGAGCATGGTTAAGCAACTTCATGCCGCAGGCATCGAAGTCATTCTGGACGTCGTTTATAATCACACAGGCGAAGGCAACGAGCGCGGGCCAACACTTTCGCTGCGTGGCATCGACAACGTCGCTTATTACAGGCTGATGCCCAACAATCGTCGGTACTATCAGGACTTCACAGGCTGCGGCAATACGCTCAACATGCAAACGCCGCGCGTGCTGCAGTTGATCATGGACAGTCTGCGATACTGGGTGCAGGAAATGCACGTCGATGGTTTTCGTTTCGATCTCGCCAGCGCGCTGGCGCGTGAACTTCATGACGTCGATAAGCTGAGCGCGTTCTTTGATATCATTATGCAGGATCCCGTGCTTTCGGAGGTCAAGCTGATTGCGGAGCCATGGGATCTGGGAAGTGGCGGATATCAGGTGGGCAACTTTCCGCATCTGTGGTCAGAATGGAACGGGCGCTATCGCGACACGATTCGCCGCTTCTGGGCGGGAGAAGGCGGTCTGATCTCTGAAGTTGCCACGCGACTCACCGGCAGCAGCGATCTTTATCAGCACAACGGACGCAAGCCTTACGCCAGTATCAACTTTGTCACGGCTCACGATGGATTCTGTCTGCGGGATCTTGTCACTTATCACCATAAGCTCAATCTTGCCAACCTGGAAGAAAACCGCGACGGTGACAATCACAACAACAACTGGAATTGCGGCGTCGAAGGTGAATCAACAGATCCGGAAATTCAAAGCCTGCGTCTAAAGCAACGTAAGAATCTGCTCGCAACGTTGCTGTTATCTCAGGGTGTGCCCATGATTCGCAGTGGTGATGAAGTCGGGCAGACGCAGCATGGCAACAACAATCCGTATTGCCAGGACAACGAGATCAGCTGGATCAGCTGGGATTTGAGCGAAGAGCAAAAGCAGTTTCTGCAGTTCGCAACGCAAATGACTACTTTGTGGCATACGCAGCCGGTGCTCAAACGCAGAAACTTCTTTCAGGGACGTCGTATTCGTGGCGCTGGAATCAAAGACGTCGCATGGCTGACTCAGGACGGTGAGGAAATTGCCGATCACCTTTGGCGCAGCGGTGAACTTCGCGCGCTGGGGATGCGACTGAATGGTGAATCGATCGATGAAGTTGATGAACGCGGTGAGCACATCATTGGTGACACGCTGCTGGTGTTGTTGAATTCACAGCCGGATCCTGTCGGGTTTCGCTTGCCACGGCATAAACCGTCGGAACGTTGGGTTCCGTATATCGACACGGCTCTGACGGATGTGACTCATGACGCATTTTCCAGTGACGATGATTACTCATTGCAGGGTCGTTCGGTTGTCGTATTGATCCTGCGTTCGGGCTGGCCGTCTCAAATCGCGCTGGTTCATGATTCGCATCCGCTGCAGCTCAAAGATATCCATACACCAATTTAGAAAATGTGGGCTGGCAGCGTGTCCGGAAACCCGCATATAGCGAAAGTCGTCAAGACTTTCGTTTGTATTTCCTGCAGTGTGCCGAAACTCTTGACGAGTTTCGCTACGGTACCATCGACAGACTGCTGACACAGCAAAACCTGAAACAACTATGCCCATTCAACAATTCAACGTCACAGCCGAAACCGCCGGCGCAGTCCTTGGCGCATTGCGTAAACACGTTGGCGAACTTACATGGACCACTGCGCGTAAACATTTGTCTGGTCGGCGAATTTCCGTCAATGGTATCCTGTGTGTTGATGAAGGCCGTCGCGTTGTGGCGGGTGATGCCATCGAATTGCGTGACCAGCCTTTGCCGCCACCCCCTAAAGATGAAGACGTCCAAATACTGCATCTGGATAAACAGGTCGTGATCGTCAACAAGCCTGCAGGAATGTTGTCACTGCGACATCCGGGCGACATGAAATGGCCGCAGGAACGCCGCGACCTGCAACCGTCTTTGGAAGAATGTCTGGCACGCCTGATCGCTCGGCGTGAAAACTGGCGAGATCCAGGTATGGTCGAATTACTCGCCGTCCACCGCATCGATCGCGAAACCAGTGGCGTGCTGGCATTTGCGCGAACTGAATCCGCTCAGGTGCATCTCATCGAACAATTTGCATCACACTCGTCATTTCGCAGGTATCTGTGCATCGTGCCGGGTGAACTGGAGACTCAAACCATCACGACGACTTTCGTACGTGATCGTGGTGACGGAATTCGTGGCAGCCGTGTGGATGCCGTCGATGGCAAACGAGCCGTGACGCACGTCAAGCCGATTCGAACAATTGGGAGTTACTCCGAGCTTGAGTGTCAGTTGGAGACAGGTCGCACCAATCAAATTCGCATTCACCTGGCAGAATTGCGCCATCCGATCTGTGGTGATGTTAAGTATCGCGGACCGTCGCAGGAACCGCCTGTCGAAGATCACAGTCGAGCACCACGACTTGCTCTGCATGCGGCAGACCTCGGTTTCGTCCACCCGAAAACCGGGGAGAACCTGAAGTTTTCCGTGCCCCTGCCACGTGATCTGCAGCAGTTTATCGGCCGACTGGAAAAAGCGGCAAAGCCATTGTAATTTGTTGAGAACAAATGGCACAGAAAGGTGCCTTGATTGAATTCCGCAGTCGCCTGTCTACCATGCAATCTGTCGATGTAGTCAAGATCGTGAGCCGCAAGGCGCTAGCCGCGGGTGTTTTCCCTTTGTTTCTTTACACTCACCCGCAGCTAGCGCTTTGCGGCTCACTAAATCGACAGCCTGCATGCGACGCACAGTAAACCCATTTACAATTGCCATTCATATTTACCATTGCCATTCATAGAAGGACGTCCCATGACCTCCATGGAACTAAACGAGAAGACTCAGCGAGAATTGCTCGACCAGCAAACCCGAGAACTGGTGCAGTGGCATTTTGGCGATGATACCGGATGCGAATTCTGGCTTGAGAAAAAGAAGACGTTCAACTTTGATCCGCTCAAAGACGTCAACTGCTTTGATGATCTGAAAAAATTCCCACTGTTCGAAGACGAATGGCTGCGCGGTGGCCCGATGCGACGTTGGGTGCCGAAACAGCTTCAGAACAAGCCGATTTACGTTTTCGAAACCGGTGGAACAACCGGCGTTCCAAAGAGCCGAGTTGTGGTCGAAGATCACTGGATCGACTATGAAAACTTCAGCGCGACCTTGCCGGATGAATCGTTTCCACGTGGTGCAAACTGGCTGATGCTGGGCCCATCCGGACCTCGGCGACTGCGTCTTGCGATTGAACATCTTGCTCAGTTTCGTGATGGCATTTGCTTCTGCGTGGACCTTGATCCTCGTTGGGTTGTGAAGCTGCTGAAAAAAGGTGACTTCGACGGTGCAAAAGCTTACAGCGCGCACGTGATCGATCAGGCCATGACGGTTCTCGGCGCGAACAATGATATTCAATGCATGTTCACAACGCCAAAACTTCTCGAAGCTCTGGCTCTGCGTTTGATGGACCAGGGCAGCAGCATCGAAGAAGCTGGCATCAAAGGCATCTTCTGCGGCGGTACTGAGTTCACTCAGCAGTGGTTCCGCTTCGC
>Ga0105046_10013853_pt1 | contig 12464 bp, 8 predicted proteins | sample MAT03_FD_78385 | JGI IMG/M metagenome (GOLD analysis project Ga0105046, IMG submission 78385) | Freshwater microbial communities from Lake Fryxell liftoff mats and glacier meltwater in Antarctica - MAT-03 (megahit assembly) | ecosystem: Environmental > Aquatic > Freshwater > Ice > Liftoff...
CCGATCACGCAACGCTTTTGCGAATGAGACATTCCGCTCAGGCTTCTGTCAGCGATATCACTTCTGAGCGAGTCGCGGCCAATGCGATCCAAATGTTTCGAAAGCTGATGGAAGACACCCAAAGCGATCCGGTCAATGTGTAGCTCTTGTCACCTATCGGTTATCCTGCTGTGACACAATCGTAGGATCGGCCCGACCGATCATCGTCGGCGAAATTGTCATGCCGACTCTTCGATAAATCAGGTCAAAGTGCTCAACGAATCGTGCGACGTTCTCCTCAGGCAAACGAATGGGGCCGACCTCTTCTTCGCCTTTTCGTAGCACTGCACTGTATGGCGGAGGCATCGAACCAGAGCTGCTTGTCATCGTGAATGACCACCCGTCCAAACCTTTGACGGATGAGGGAAGCCAAGCTGCTTGTCGACAACATTCCAAAGCGGTTCGCCGGCCCGAAAGCGACGTAGATTCTCACATACCAATTGCGTCGTGTCGGGTACGCGGCGTGCCGATTGAGCACCCACGTGAGGTGTAATCAGTACCGATGGGTTGTCCCAAAGCAGGCTGCTCGGCGAAAGCGGCTCAATCTCAGTGACATCGAGCCCTGCCCCGGCAAGGTGCCCGGAGCCAATCGCATCGACCAACGCCTGCTCTTCAACGACGGAACCACGGGCTACGTTTACCAAATAGCTACCTTTTCGCATCTCCGCAATTCGGCTTGCACCGAACAGACCCTCGGTCGAGTCATTCAGTGGCAAACTCAAGATCACGATATCGCTTTGCGTTAGGAGACTGTCGAGCTGGTCTGCCGGCAAAAGCTCGCTGACTTCTTGTGGGCAATTCTCGGGATAAAAATCCGTTGCGATGATTTTCACGTCCCAAGGCGCAAGCATTCTCGCGATCATGCGACCGTTTCCACCAAGCCCAACGATACCTACCGTCTTGCCTCGCAAGTCGTCCGTTGGCAGGCGAATAAACTCTCGCTTTCGAGTCGCTTCCGTGAACAAGCGAATTTGTCTTAATAGCCCCATCATCAGCGCGAAAGTCTGTTCCGCGACCTGCGGTGCAAAAAGTCCCGAAGCACTGCTTACCACGATATCGGAGTCGATTACTCCTGGTACCAAACAGTGATCAAGGCCGGCGGCTGACGATTGAATCCAACGCAACTTTCCTGCCTGCAGAACGCGATCCCAATTCACCGGTACCTTCGCGTGACCAATGAAAATATCTGCTGTGGGCAAAAGTTCATCGATTCGTGGCTGGCCCGCATTGACCACTTCGGCATCACCGGCCGCCGATTTGATTTTCGCAAGACAATCATCGGTAACCGGGTAACAAAGGACGATTCGCATGATAGAAAACAAGAAAGAAGGGATACCGTACAACCAATCGCCGTCACTTTAGCGTTCTTTGCGGATTGGTGAATCATGGGGAGAATTGCGAAGCACCTGACCAGTGAGTGATTCCATCACTTTCGAAACCTCAGACGGAGAACCGGTTGCGACCACTCTCCCGCCCTGCCCTGCCGCTCCGGGCCCTAAATCGATCAAGTAATCCGCCGCGCGAATGAGTTGCAGGTTGTGCTCGACGACGATTAACGAATGTCCATCGGCGATCAAGGCATCAAAACAATCGAAGAGCCTTACGACGTCAGCAAAGTGGAGGCCGGTACTCGGTTCATCGAGAATGAATAATGTACGTTTGCGATTTGCAGATGCCAGAAACGCAGCGAGCTTCAATCGCTGCGCTTCACCACTAGAAAGCGTCGTCGCAGGCTGCCCGATCGCAACGTAGTCCAGCCCTACGTCAATCAATCGCTTCAGTCGGACCTGAACCGCGTCGTGGCCTCGAAAAAATGCAAGAGCTTGTCGAGCCGTCATCGACAAGATGTCCGCGATCGATTTGTCACGATAACGGACCTGTAAAATTTCATCCCGGTACCGGCTCCCGTGGCAGGTTGGACACACCATCGATACATCGGCGAGGAACTGCATATCGATTTGCAACTGTCCATCGCCTTCACAGGCCGTGCATCGCCCTAATTCACTATTGAAGCTGAAATGTCCGGCCTCATAGTTTCGAGTACGTGCGTCAACCGTTCTGGCAAAGACCTCGCGAACGGCATCAAACGCTTTGACGTAAGTGATCGGACTGCTGCGTGGGCTTCGGCTAATCGGTGATTGATCGATCAAGACGCATTGTTTGATTTGACCAACGCCGATGATTCCATCGTGCGAAAGCGGCGGTTCGCATGATTCGTTTAGCTGTTGTCGTACCGCTCCGTAAAGTGTGTCTTGCACCAACGAACTCTTGCCGCTCCCAGAGATTCCGGTCACCAAACAAATCAGGCCCAGCGGAAAGTCGACTGTAACATTTTGCAAGTTGTGTCCACGAGCACCTTGGAGTGAAATGAAGCCTCGCGGTTGACGCGGTGTGCGGTCGATTAACGTCTGGCCTCGGCGACCTACCAAAAAATCGCCGGTGATGCTTTGTTCGCAGTCGCTCAACTTGTCTGGCGGGCCTTGATACACCAGCTTTCCCCCATTCTCGCCTGCGCCAGGTCCGATCTCGATCACTTCGTCCGCATAACGGATCATCGACTCCTCGTGTTCGACAATCACGACCGTGTTGCCTCGTTTTCGAAGTCCGTCAATCGCGACTCTCAATCGCTCGACATCGTGTGGATGGAGGCCTGCGGTCGGTTCATCAAGAACATAAAGCATGTTGACAAGGGCGCTGCCGAGTGCCGAGGTCAGTGCAACTCGCTGAGTCTCGCCGCCCGAAAGTGTTCGTAGCGTGCGGTCAATTTGCAGGTATGACAAGCCGACTTGTTCAAGATAACGCAGGCGATCGAAAACTTGACGCAGTGGCTCTTTCGCGATTGATGCCTCTCGCTCGGAAAGCTCTATTGAGTTCAGGAAAGCGATCGCGTCGCCTGCTTGCATCGCGGCGATCTGCGACATGTTTTTCCCGTCGATTTGATAAGCCAAGGCTTCCGGCTTCAGTCGTTGACCGTTGCATGTTGGGCATCTCCGGTAGCTTCGGTATCGAGACAAGAGCACACGGATATGCATCTTGTATTTTCGCCGTTCCAGCCAAGCAAAAAAACCGTTTAATCCGCCGAATGCGCATTCGGGAACGCCTCGCTCAATCAGCTTCAAATGCTTTGGGCTTAGGTCTCGAAAGGGAACATCGACCGGCAAATCGAACCGTTTCGCTAGCGCGAGCAACTCGTCGAGTTCATGTTTGTACGCAGGCGAATTCCAGGGAGCGATTGCCCCGTCGCGAATCGATTTGTTTCGATCGGGAACGACTAAGGTCATGTCGATATCGACAACATCGCCAAAACCTTCGCACTGAGGACAAGCCCCGACCGGGTTATTGAAGTTAAACAATCTCGCGACCGGGGGCGGAAAGTCAATGTTGCATACGTTGCAACGAGCTTCTCGGCCTAATACCGAGCGAGTCCACAAGCGTGCATCAATCTCGCGCGTCGAAGCTCCATCAAGCCAGCCAACGGACGTCATTGATGACGCCTCAAGATCCGTAAACAAAGTCACCTTCCCGTTGCCCTGGGTCATCGCCGATTCGATCGATTCGGTAAATCGACTAAGCTCATCTTCGGCGGTCAAGCGATCAACGACCACTGTCGCATCGATACCTTTTTTGCCGACCCGCTTGGCAAGTTCCCCACGATCAGCGTCCGAGAGATGGAACGTCCTGTCTCCGACGATCAATCTCAAGTATCCTTCTTGCTGCAAGCCGAGCAAAAGCTCACTGGCTTGATGACGATCAGGAAGATGAACTTCAAAACCGATCATGATGCGCGTGCCGCCAGGAAGCGACTTGGATTGACCTGCCACCAATGCAGGATCATAGGCGATGACAGATCGATGGCACTGGTGGCAAAACAGTTTGCCGATTTTGGACATCAGCAATCGAAGATGGTCTGCGATCTCGGTTGCCGTACCGACAGTACTGCGGCTGGTTCTGGATTCCCCTGCCCGTGTAACCGCGATTGCCGGTGGCATCCCTTCGATCGAATCGCAGTCAGGCTTGTCGAGTCTTTGTAGGAACTGACGAGTGTAGGCTGAAAAGCTCTCGATGTATCGCCGCTGTCCCTCTGCGTAAAGCGTATCGAGAGCGAAGCTGGTTTTCCCGCTGCCTGAAAGCCCACAAATCACGACCAGCCGACCTCGCTCGATATCGACATCAATGTTCTTCAGGTTATGTACCCGGCAGCCACGGACGCGGATTGATTTCGATTGCAAAACAGGGTCTCACGCGATGCGGTTATCAGTGGTTCGTCGATCGATCTATTGTCTCTTGAACAGGCCAAACCGCGAAGCGGTGGCAAATTGCAACCGTCAAGCGGATTCCCAGTACAATGCTCGTCAAAAGCGTGGCTCGCTTTCCAAACCAAACCTTCAAGCCAATCCAAATCTTTTCGAATTGAAAATGACACAATCGACAATGGTCTTCTTTCGTTCGCTGACGTTGATTCTTCCGATGGCGAATCTGTACGCCGAAGCACCGACGCCTGGGCCAACGTTGTCAACGAAGCCCCTGAGTGAAGTGCTTGAGGTGATCCGCGTCGAATTCAAGCTTCCTGGGCTCGCCGCGGGAATCCTGACCTCCGACGGCATCAAGGAAATGGCGGCCGTCGGATACCGAAAGATTGGTGACAATACGAAGGTGAGCGAGTCAGACCATTGGCACCTAGGCTCGTGTACGAAGGCGATGACCGCGACCCTAATCGGAATTCTTGTTGACGAGGGGAAACTGACTTGGGATATGACTCTTGCCGATGTTTTTCCTGACGATGCAACGCAGATGGATGTTGCCTTTCGTAGGATCACACTAAGGCATCTGTTGACCCATCAAAGCGGTTTGCCTGCCAACGGGGCGTGGTGGTTGCTCGGCAAAGACCGTTCGCCGACAGAACAACGGCACGAGCTTCTTCGCAGAATGATCAAGGGTTCTGTTTCGAACGTACCGGAAAGCAAGTTCCTTTACTCGAACGTCGGCTACGCGATTGCGGGCCTGATGGCAGAAACGAAAACCGGCATGTCGTGGGAATCATTAATGCGTGAAAAGTTGTTTCAGCCGCTGGGAATGGAGCAAGTTGGGTTTGGGATTCCGGGCACGCTTGGCGAAGTGGATCAACCTTGGGGCCATCAGCCGACTTTGTTGGGCCTTGGGCCGTTGAAGCCAGTCCAACTGGATAACGCCCCATCGCTCGGGCCCGCAGGAACCGTTCACGCATCCATCGAGCACTGGGGCAAGTTCATCACATTGCATCTGAAGCCAGAGAATTCAATTCTACCGAAAGAGATTTGGACACAGCTTCATACGCCGCCGACAGATGCTGACTATGCACTCGGATGGAGTATCGTCGATCGACCATGGGCTGGCGGTCAAGCGTGGACACATAGTGGAAGTAACACAGTCAATTTTTGTGTCTGTTGGCTTGCGCCGAAGAAAGACTTTGCAGTGATCGTTGCCACCAATTCAGGGCAACAGAACGCAGCTTCGGCTTTGGATAAAGTTGCAAGCCAACTCATCAAGCGGCATCTGAAACAATGATCGATACCCAACATTCAGAATCAAGTGCCCGGCACCTTTTGCGTGGAACTCGTCCTTCGGGTGCTTCGCACAAAAAGATACCGGACACTTATCTCCCGCTCTATCGGCGCACTTGGTCACGTACTTGGATCAGTTGAGCCGCAATGCTGACGGCGATCTCGTTCGGATCGTGATTGCCGATCGGTGACTCACCATCCAGGAGGCCCACGGGGCAATGAAACGCAACCCTTCCGGTCTCGATACCGACTTCAATCAACTCTTTGCGTAGTACCGCTGCTTTGGCCTTGCTGCCAATCACCCCCAAATAGGGAAATTCTCGACCGGTTTCGAATATCTTTCGAAGGACGGGAAAGTCACTCTGATGTCCCTTCGTCATGCACAAAACAAAGCTGCCATCCGAAATCTTGTCGACATGATTCGCGGGATATTCGTCGACTATTTTTGTCACTGATCCAGGTAGTTTTTCGATCCACTCAGGTCTTGGATCAACGCATGTCACCCGGCAACTGAGCGTTGAAAGCAAACGCGTGAGCGACTGCGTCACATGCCCGGCGCCAAAGATAATGATCGTCCATGGAGTCGCATTCCACACTTCGAAATACAACTTCACTCGCCCACCGCAGGTCATCCCAACGTCGGCCTTCAAGCTCCAGTCGACGTACTTCGTTTTCGCGCTGGCTTGAAGTAACTGGACTGCTTCATCAATCGCCTTGGCTTCGATGCGTCCTCCGCCGACCGTGCCAAAATCAAGCCCGGATTCCGTAACAATCATTCGACTGCCCGTATCAGCAGGGGTTGAGCCATGCGAGTCAACGATCGTAACAACGACCAACGCACCGCCGTGATTCAGACGCTCACCAAGCCGTTCGTGGAAACGCTGTTGGCCGTTCATCGGGCTACATTCTCAGCAACGCGATCCATCATGCACATCAGGTTAGCTTCCGCTGTCGCAGGCAATGACATGTTTACGGGCTCGCCTTGGGTCAGTCTCCAAATCGCATCCTGAGCCGCCAGCCATACCGATATCCCAAGCATCACCGGTGGTTCGCCGACTGCCTTGCTTCGGTTTACATTGACCACATGCTTTGGATTGTCGATCGTGTTGACCTTAAAGACGGTGGGGATGTCGGTGATGTTTGGGATTTTGTAAGTCGTGGGACTAGTCGAAAGCAAACGTCCGGCGTCGTCATAAACAAGTTCTTCGTTCGTACACCAACCCATTCCTTGTACGAAGCCACCGATGATTTGCCCAAAATCGATGCCTGGGTTGATCATCTTTCCAACATCCATCAGCACGTCGACTCGATCTAAAGTCATTTCTCCGGTGAAACGATCGATTGTCACTTCTGAAACAGCCGCACCGGTCGTGTAGTAAAAAAACGGTGTCCCCTGCCCCGTTTCACGATTGAAATCGACACCTGGAGTGGCGTAAAAACCGCGTGCTCCCAGGTCAACTCGCTCACGTCTCGCCATGTCGCAAAATGGCCCGAACGCAATCCGGTTCTCTGGGTTTCGGTCATCAAAAACGAAGCCATTGCGGAAACGAATGTGCTCGGGCGATGGGCTGATCCCTTTGTCGCGGCTCGCAAATCTTTCTGCTGCAAAGCAGGACATCGCTGCCAGGATCTGTTCACAGGCAACGATCGCGGCTTGACCGTTCAAGTCAGTGCCGGCGCTTGCGGCTGTGGGTGAAGTGTTGTTGTTCTTCTCGGTCGAAGTCGTCATCAAGATCACATGTTCGGTTTCGATTCCGAATTGATCTGCGACCACTTGGCGGATTTTCGTGTTCAGCCCCTGCCCCATCTCGGTCCCGCCGGTAGAAACTTGAACGGTGCCGTCGGTGTAAACGTTGACGAGGGCATTACCTTGATTCAGAAACTTACTCGTGAAGGAAATCCCGAACTTGATCGGCGACATCGCGATCCCTTTGACATGAATCCGCGCACTCGAATTAAACAATTCGATCTGTTTGACGCGGTCGCGGTAGTCGGAACTCTGTTCAAGCTGGTCGAGCGTTTCGACGATCACATGGTCACGAACGATCTGGCCATAGGGTGTCGTGTTGCGGTCATGGCCGCCGTCGCGATACGCATTCAGTCGCCGTACATCCCAAGCGTCCTTCGACAAGTACTGTGAAATTTGCTGCATGATCGCTTCGATAACGGCAACGCCTTGAGGTCCTCCGAAGCCACGAAACGCAGTGTTCGGTGGATAGTTCATCTTGCAAACTTGGCCCACAATTCTTGCTGCGGGTAAGAAGTAGGCGTTGTCCATGTGCAACATCGATCGTTCCATCACCGACGTCGATAAATCCGCGAAGGCACCACCATTGCTATGGAGGGCAATATCGATCGCAAGAATGCGACCTTCGTCATCGAAGCCCGCCTTATAGGCTACCTGATAGGCGTGACGTTTTCCGGTCACGATCATGTCTTGATCTTTGCCATAGATGACTCGTGCCGAGCGTCCCGTCTTCGCTGCGACCATCGCCGCCATGACGGCAGGAAGTGCCGATTGTGTTTCCTTTCCACCAAACCCGCCGCCCATTCGCTTGCACTCGCAGACGACTTGGTGCAAACCGACACCGAGCGCTTCGGCAACAACGGCTTGAGTCTCGGTCGGATTTTGGGTCGAGGAGATCACTCGCATCGAACCGCTTTCACCCGGGATCGCGAGGCAGGCTTGCGACTCAAAGTAAAACTGTTCTTGGCCATTCGTTTTCAGCACGCCTTCAATTCGATGAGGGGCGGAGTCGAACGCCGCATCCGTATCGCCACGTTCGATCTTGCGTCTGGGGCCAAGAAACGAACTCTTTGCAATGGCGTGATCGATTTGCAGGATCGGCTCGAACGCTTCGCATTCGATTTCGATCGCCTTGATCGCGGCTTGTACCACTTTTCGATTGATTGCCGCAACGACGACGATCGGTTGGCCGATGTAGGCAACTTCGTCCTCGACAAGAAACGGCTCGTCGTGAAAGATCGGGCCGAACAATCGCTTATGCCCCGGCAAATCGCGGTGGGTCAAAATCGCGACGACCCCGTCCATCGCCAACGCTTTTTTCGCATCGATTGCGATAAGGCGTCCTGAAGCGATCGGTGAACCTACGAAATCAACAAACAACTCATCCGCCAGCGGCGTCAAGTCGTCGATGTACGCCGCCGTTCCTGTGACGTGACCGGTCGCTGAATCATGTGGGAGAGATTTACCAATGCTGGTCATTTTCGTTAATTCACTCGGTCGAGTCGTAGAAGCTTTTGACAAGCAAGTTTTCCGTTAGCGAAGACCGATACGCGGCACTGCCTCGGACGTCCGTCCATGGTGCAACCTCATCTTTGGCAATCCGTCCTGCCAATCGGAAAGACTCTTCGCACCACGGCCTTCCGATCAGCGAAGCTTCTGCTTTTTCAATCCGCGCGACCATTGGACCGACGCCTCCGACCACTATCTTTGCATCGCGAATGATGTCGCCGTCCAACTTCGCGAGCATCGCAAATGTCATCGTGCTGATATCCATGTCACATCGCTTCGAGATCTTGTAAAGCTTCAAGCGTTCATCACTCTTAAGCAATGGCGTGTGGATCGCCGTGATCAGTTCACCCGGTTGAATCGCAGTTTTGCGATAGCCAAGGTAGAAGTCCCGCATGGCGACTCTTCGCGTTCCGCGGATGCTGAAGAGTTCGATTTCGGAGTCAAGAACAAGGTGTAACGGGACTGCATCAGCGATGGGTGAGCCGCTGGCGATGTTGCCTCCGATCGTGCCCATTTCTCGAATCTGCGGACTGCCGAAGCGAATGAGGATCTTGTGATACTCAGGCAGAATGCTCTTGACCGCTTTCTCAATCTCCATCCATGTTGCAAGTGCGCCGATCACCATGACGCCGTCTTCCACCACGATTTTTCGTAGCGTCTTGATGCCGCGTAAGCAGAGCAAATCATTGGGCTTCGTTCGGCCGTGATTGTGGAGCACGCCATAGTCCGTCGCTCCGCTAACGATCGTCGCATTCGGACGTTCAGCGAGGAACATCGCGGCTTGTTCGACTGTCGAAGGCACGAAAGTCTTTGCGGTTTCGGTCGTGATCATCACGGGACGGTCATGGCAAGTTGCAAAGTCATTTAGCATCGGTTCATCGGGATAGAATTCCGAGAGTTTCGCAACTCCATCGACGTCGATCGACTTGCCAGCTTGCAAGATTTGAAGATATCCGGTGCACCGACAGAGATTGCCCGACAAACCATATCGAAGTGTCGAATCGTTTAGCGGCTGTGATGCTTCCACCATCCCGTGCATCGTCGTGACGAATCCCGGTGTGCAAAAGCCGCATTGGCTGCCATGGCAACTGACCATTGCGTCTTGAACGGGCGACAACATCCCATCGACGCTTAAGCCTTCCACCGTAACAACGTGGGTTCCGTCGAGCTGAAACAAAAATGCGATGCACGAATCGATCGCCCGATACTCAATCTTCGAACCCGAAGTGTTCACTTTTCCCAAAAGGACTGAGCAAGCGCCACAATCGCCCTCATTGCAAACGATCTTCGTCCCTACTTTTGATTGATGTTGTCGAAGCCATTCCGCAAGGGACAGCGACGCGGTTTCCCCGTCGATGACGAACCGCTTGCCATTGAGATAGAACGCTACATGATCTCGAAGATTGCCAAAGCGGTTTTGATCTAGGTTCGAGTCATTCATAGATATACTGGACACTTATTTCCCGCTCATTGCTAACGTAACCCTCTCCGGCCCTGAAAGGCCGACTCTCCCAAGGGCAAGTAACTTCAAAGAACTCGATTGCCTGCCTTTCGTTTCTTATTGCTCGGGCTTTAGGCTATAGGCCACTGTAAAAGCCGCTTGATAGACGGTCAATTGTGTTAAGGTTAAATGTAGAAACAAAACCGAGGGCTGATAGGCTTTGACAACGACAGCACAACGAACGATGCAGCGATGCCAACAATTGGCGCTGTGTACGGAAGAACCAGGAAAGATAACACGGCGGTTTTTGACGCCGCCAATGCGAGAAGTTCATGCTATTATTCGCCATTGGATGAGCGAATCCGGGATCGAGTCACGAGTCGATGCCGCGGGAAATTTGATTGGGCGGCTCTCTGCAAACGCCCCATCGATTTCAGCCCAACTGCCCATTCGGCGGGTACTGATGATCGGTTCTCATCTCGATACGGTTCCCAATGCCGGCGCGTTCGATGGCATTTTAGGCGTCATGATTGGTCTGGCGGTGGCAGAATCTTTCAACGAGCGGTCACTTCCGTTCGCGATCGATGTGGTTGGCTTCAGTGAAGAAGAAGGCGTGCGGTACGCCCAGCCATACCTTGGCAGTCGAGCGATCGCAGGGACCTTTGATTCGACTTGGCTCGATCGAGTCGACGAAGCGGGCATCCCCATGAAGACGGCGATCCTGGAATTTGGGCTGGATCCAGAAAAGATTTCCGCTGCCGCGATCCAGCCGCAAACCATCATCGGCTTCATCGAAACCCACATCGAGCAAGGCCCAGTCCTCGAACGCCTCGGCAAACCGGTCGGTGTCGTGACGTCGATCGTCGGTCAAAGCCGCTTGGTGGTTTGCTTTGAAGGCGAGGCTGGTCATGCCGGAACGATGCCGATGTTTCCGCGTCGCGACGCGCTAGTGACCGCTGCCCGGTGGATTCAGCAAGTCAAACAGACGGGATGCTCCATCGAAGGTCTCCGTGCGACGGTCGGAAGAGTCCAGGTTTCGCCCAACGCTTCCAATGTGATTCCAGCGTATGTTGAGTTGTCGCTCGATGTGCGGCACCCTTCGGATGCGGTGCGCATCAAGGCCGTCGAAGATTTGGTCGATGCCGCGACCGGTTTCGCGATTGAAGATGACTTGAGATTCACGGTCCTTCAGCGAAGTGACTCGCCATCCGTTGCGGTTTCGCCTCGATTAGAATCCTTGCTGGCGGAGTGTGTGGAGTCGAAGGGAATTGAAGTGGTTCGTCTGCCCAGTGGCGCGGGGCATGATGCAGTCGTCATGGGGCAGTGTTTCCCGATGTCAATGCTTTTCATACGTCATCCGAAAGGGATTAGTCACCATCCTGACGAATACGTCGATGTGGAGGATGTCGGGGTCGCGATCGAAGTATTGATTGAGTTTGTAGAACGTTTAGCATCTCAGGATTTGACAACAGCATGAGTGTTCCTTTCGGTAGAACCCGGACCTGCGTCGATTTTGATCATGCGATCATTGGTCCGGATAGTCATGTGCCGTCTCCATTGGCGAACTGGAAAGACACTTTCGGCACGGTGTTGATTAGCCCTGCGATGGGCGCTCACCCGCGATCGCCGCGTTTTGTCCAGTACATCGCCGACACGAACCCGCTCAGTAAATCCGTCGCGGCCGGTGCTGGGGTGCAACGATTGGTTTATGTCCTTGAGGGGACGGTACTCTTGGACGCAGCGACGCTGACCGTGGATGACTTTGCTTGGCTGCCGCCGGGCGAAAATTATGCGATTCAAGGGGCGGGCGAAGGGAAATTGCTAGTTTTTGAAAAACCATATTGTCCTTCACCTGACCCGACGGTAAAGCTACCTGGACGAATCGTCGGATCTTTTGCGGGGATAAAAGCAGAACCTTTTCTTGGCGATCCTGATGCCATGTTAACGACTTTGCTTCCGATCACGCCCGCATTCGACATGGCCGTCAATGTTTTTACCTACCAAAGTGGTGCGACGTTGCCATTTGTAGAAACGCATGTGATGGAGCACGGTCTTTACATGCGAAGCGGTCAGGGAGTTTATCGATTGGGGGAAAAGTGGTATCCGGTTGCCAAAGGTGATTCGATTTGGATGGCGGCCTATTGCCCACAGTGGTTCGTCGCGATGGGTAAAGGATCGGCGAGTTACA
>Ga0105046_10013857_pt1 | contig 12459 bp, 12 predicted proteins | sample MAT03_FD_78385 | JGI IMG/M metagenome (GOLD analysis project Ga0105046, IMG submission 78385) | Freshwater microbial communities from Lake Fryxell liftoff mats and glacier meltwater in Antarctica - MAT-03 (megahit assembly) | ecosystem: Environmental > Aquatic > Freshwater > Ice > Liftoff...
AACTGAGGCACGTAGCTGTTTTGACAAAACGCCGTTGTTCCACTGAAAAGAAGGCCTAGCATGCTGGCGAGTGATGTTGTTTTGTAAAATCTGAACATTTTGGCAACTTTTAAGTACCGTAAAAATACTGTTTTAAAAAGAGGCCATTCTGGCAAACCGCTGTTTGTGAAAAAAATGTGATTAACATCCATAAAAATAGGTTCAATAAATACAGAAATCGAAAACTCTTTGGTAAATAATGGAATGTCGCAACCTATTCAAAATGAGATAACCTGTTAGAAAGGCCGATTCTATTAAATTGGGAATCAAAGAAAGAATTGGTTAATTTACATTAAACTAACGGTTTGGAGTAATGGAGAATTTTTTAAAAGATGAGGAGAATAAATTTGCTGCATTATTTGAGTACGCCTCTATGGGTATTGTGGTAACTGACGCCAATGGCGTCATCATGATGGTGAACCAGTTTTTGCTAGGGCAGTTTGGTTACGGTCATATCTCGGATCTGATTGACCAATCAATTGAGGTATTGATCCCTGCACGCTATGAAAAAGCGCACCAAGTACACCGCGAAAATTACAGTAAAAATCCGGAGAAGCGCACCATGGGTGTTGGCAGAGACTTATTTGCCAGGAAAAAAGATGGGTCCGAATTCCCCGTAGAAGTTAGTTTGAGTAACTACGCGAGTAAGGAGGGCATGCATATGATTGCTTTTGTGGTGGACATTACAAAAAGAAAGGAGATTGAAAAATCTGTGACTGACCAAAAAGAATTGCTGGAAAAAACCAATCAAACCATCGAAGGACTCAACGATGCATTAGAAGAAAAAGTAAGTGTTCGAACCGGACAATTACAAGATGCATTGAATCAAATAGAAGCTTCCAGAGATGAGCTCACCAAAGCTTTGAGCAAAGAAAAAGAACTGGGCGATCTAAAAAGCAGGTTTGTTTCGATGGCCTCACATGAATTTCGTACCCCCTTGAGCACCATCCTTTCTTCTGCTTCTTTATTGGCGAAATATACAGAAACAGAGGAGCAAGAGAAACGCGACAAACATATCCAGCGCATCAAAGGATCTGTAAGTAACCTCACCGATATTTTAAATGAGTTTTTATCGATCGGAAAAATTGAAGACGGAAAAATTGAAGTACGGTATACCCATTTTAATATCAAAGAATTTGTAGAAATACTGGTTGCTGAAATGCAAGGCAATGCAAAAGGCGGTCAACAAATTCTTTACTCACACCAGGGTGTTGAATGGTTTAACCTTGATATGAGCCTGTTCAGAAATATTTGTTTAAACCTGCTGAGCAACGCCGTAAAATTCAGCAACGAAAAAGGAATTATTTCTGTGCAGTCGTTGGTAGACACAAACGGCTTTTCTTTAAAAGTTGAAGACAACGGCATTGGTATCGCCACTAAAGACCAAGAACATTTATTTGAAAGATTTTTTCGTGCAAGCAATGTAACCAATATCCAAGGAACGGGACTTGGACTGCATATTGTAAGTAAATACATCGAGCTTATGAATGGAACTATTGGGTTTAAGAGTGAACTTGAAAAAGGCACTACCTTTACCATTGAGTTTCCGATAAACCAGCAACTGTAATAATGATGAAGAAGCACATTCTGTTGATAGAAGACAACAACGAAATTAGAGAGAACACTGCCGAAATACTGGAGCTTGCAAATTATGCCGTTACTGCCGCCTCCAATGGAAAGGAAGGGATAGAAAAGGCATTGGGGAAAAAACCAGATCTCATCATTTGCGACATTATGATGCCTGTATTGGATGGATACGGTGTACTTCACCTTATTCACAAAAATCCAGAACTAAATAACATACCTTTTATCTTTTTGACAGCTAAATCAGAAAGAAATGATTTTAGAAAAGGAATGGAGATGGGAGCAGATGATTACATCAGCAAACCCTTTACTGATATTGAATTACTGAATGCCATCGACAGCAGAATGAAAAAATCTGCCTTGGCACTACAACACTTTACGTCAGACGAAAACGGCATCAAGGACATCATGGAAGCTTTTAAAGGCAACGATGCACTGGAACATTTAACAGAGAACAGACCCGAGAATACCTATAGAAAGAAGCAGATCATTTACAATCGCGGCAACCACCCGCAAAAACTTTTTTACGTCAAATCGGGAAAAGTTAAAACATACATTAGCAACGATGATGGCAAAGGGCTCACGATTGGGTTGTACTCGGAAGGAGACTTTTTAGGATACATCGCCTTGCTGGAAGGAGGAACGTACAAGGAAACTGCCGAAGCGATTGACGATTGCGTAGTTGCAGAGATACCCGTGGAAGACCTGGAAAAAATATTAAACTATAACCCGATCGCCACCAAAAAGATCATCCAAATATTAGCGAAAAACATTCGCGATAAAGAGAGGCAACTGTTAGATATTGCTTACAATTCGTTGCGAAAAAGAGTAGCCAACGCTTTGGTTGTCTTGTTAAACAAATACCGCAAAAAAGACGAAGCGCTTTTCAGTATTCACTTGTCAAGAGAAGATTTGGCCAATATAGCAGGTACGGCTACAGAATCTCTGATCAGAACACTGAGCGATTTTAAAAACGAAAAGTTGATTGAGATCAATGGCAGTAAAATCACCATTTTGAGTGAACAGAAACTCAACGCTATGATCAACTAAGATCGAGATAAGTTGCCAGTTGCTGGTTAAAATCGTGTTTGAGGGACGTTACATTTTTCTCGAAATTCACCATTTCAGTTCGTAATTTTTTTTGTAGATTTTCTAAGGGTCTTTGTTGCGTTTGATTGCCCAAAATATAATCTCTCAGCATATTCATCTGCAATTTCAAATCTGTTTTTAAATCTTTAATGTAATCATCCATGAACAAAAACCTGGAATTGTATTGTTCTGCAAAAGCCACAAAAGTTTTACCGGAGTTATTGTCTAGCACTTGAGACAACCGGGTCTTTAAATAAGTATTCTCTTGTTTATAAAAATCCAGCGAACGGCCCCATGTTTGCACTTCGTGCAAAAACTGGTCCGTCTCCGAAATTTTTATTTTACTCATGGTAACAATCATTGAAAGAATTATCTATTAGGATGACAATTGATTTCCGATACTGTATGGTGTGCTCCTGTTTCAAAATGTGGGCTGAGATAAGGGATATTCAAATCTAAACCACGAATAATTAGTAAACATGCCATTACAAATACCATATACGGATAAGCTTTTTTAATCAACAGCCTTGCTTTCGCTGTTGCAAATCCACCAAAAAATGCCACCGCCCACATCACAGGTAAAGTACCTAATCCAAAAGCAGCCATAAATAAACTACTGTACAATACTGACCCAGTTGTAACAGCACCAGCAATAGCTATGTACACCAACCCACAGGGCAACAACCCATTCAATAATCCGATTAAATAAATGGATAAATAATTTTTCTTGACAAATAACTTCCCCAGTACATTGCGAATGGTTCCAAAAAAACGTTGTGAATGGGCGCCGCTTTTTTTGAAAGAAAAAGAACCGGGCACAAATAAAAACAGGAGCATTAATCCGCCTACGATGATGCTCAGGGCCTGCTGAAAACCCACCAATGCAAAAGAAGCACCCATCAAACCAAGCAAGGCTCCCAATATGGCATAAGTGGTAACCCTCCCCACATTGTACAGCAAACCCGCACCCAGCTTGGCTAAAGGATGTGGTGATAGCACAGGTAAAGCCAGTGCCAACGGGCCGCACATCCCGATGCAATGCAAACTTCCCAATGCGCCCATCACGAGCGCTGTCAGTAACAGTGCCGTCATTGAATAAATAATTTTTGTTCGAAATAGTAAGTCAGTCCATTGAACGCCCAACTCACTTTTACATCGTGTAATCCTTTGTTAGCTTTAGGCAAAGAGATGCTAAGCCAACCACTTGAGGTTGTATAAAGTTGATTCACATCTTTTTTCACATCTGCAATACAATACAACCAAACATTGGCTTTAAAAGCTTCAGAGGCCATTTCTTTCGGAAAAGAAATTTGCAGGGTATCGTTGTTTACTTTGAGCTGCAACTTCTTACTTAGTGCATTGGCACGGTGGGTAGCGTCAATGGTTTCCTGGTATTTCAGTTCCTCTTCGTAGTAATCGGGACGAACCAGATCTACATTTTGAGAGGAGGACTTTACTACCATAAACACAATGCCGGCAACGAAAATTGCATACACAAAAATGATTTTATATCCCCAGTTCATCGTTAATTATTTTAAATAAATGCTTGTACAATTTGAGCAATATCAATTTAATTGGGCTGGCGTATTATTCGTACACCTCAGGCCCTAAAAAATTGATCTCAATACTTTTTATTTTTTTGTTTCCCTCGTACAATCCAATATGGATAGGCGTTTTCCAACTTTTCACCTGATCACGTTGCAGTATCACAAAAAATTGTAGCGTGCTGTAATCTTCCTTTTTTACCAGTGTTTGCTGATTGCCTATTAACCTAATCTCCCCTTTCATACCTTCTAATTGAAGCAAGAATGGGATATCCTCATGTGTTTTATTTACTAATTTGAGGGTATAGAGATTACCGATTCTTCCATCTGGCATAGCGGTAAAAGTCATCCCTGATGTTCGCATGAGGCGCGCATCGAGATCGGTTCTACTGGCCAATAAAAATATCAGTAGTGATATCAACAATAACAATACTGCTGAATAGGCTTTGATGCGTCGGGTAAACTTCAATTGCACTCCCTCTTTAACACTGTTTTCAGACGCATACCTGATCAGACCCTCCGGCTTCTTAATACTGGTCATGATAGCATCACAGGCATCCATACACGCAGTACAGTTCACACATTCTAATTGGGTTCCGTTTCTGATGTCGATACCGGTAGGGCATACACGCACACAAGCAAAACAATCGATGCAATCGCCGTTTTTCACCGCTACTGGCTGCACTGCGTCCAATTTTTTTAAAACGTCTTTACATCCGCCGCCTTTACATTCGGTACATTTACAATTGTGATCATCTTTTATTTTTGGATTGTCTTTTCTTGATAATTTACCCCTTGGTTCCCCCCGAATATAATCGTAGGCCACTACAATCGAATTCTTGTCCAACAAAACTCCTTGCAGCCTGCCGTAGGGGCATACCACAATACAGGCTTGTTCCCGAAACCACCAATACACGAAAAAGAATACCGTTGTAAACAAAGTCAAGGACAACAACGTACCTACATTTTGGGCAGGATGAGTAATGTAATTCAGCAATTGATCCATGCTGATCAGATAAGCCAGAAAAAAATTAGCGATCAGGAATGATAATGAAAAAAACAGCACAAACTTCAGCAGACGCTTTCTGATCTTCTCCCCATTCCATGGCATGGCATGTAGTTGTTTTTGCTGAGTGGAATCACCATCAATCCAATATTCGATTTTCCGAAAAACCATTTCCATAAAAATGGTTTGTGGGCAGGCCCAACCACAGAAAATACGTCCGAACACGACCGTAAAAAGAATAACAAATACAATGAAAGTGATGAGCCCAATTGCAAAAATGAAAAAATCCTGTGGCCAAAATATCATTCCAAAGATGATGAACTTACGTTCCAGGATATTGAACATCAGCAGGGGTTCCCCATGTACTTTGATGAAAGGCAATGTAAAAAAAACAACCAGGTAAAAAATACTGAATAAGGTCCGCTTATTATAAAATTTACCCTTCGGCTTTTTAGGGTATATAAAATTACGTTTCCCCTCTTTACTGATGGTTGCTACCGAGTCTCTGAATAACTGGGATGCTTGAGTGCTTGTTTCTGGTTGAGTCATTGTAAAGGAGCAAATATTTTGCCTATTTTTTAATACTGTCTGTTACTGCTGTTTCAACTGCTACGTACAAATCACCTTGCGCTGGTTTAGGATTGGCAGGTTTGGTTCCCTTAAAAGTTTCAATGTAACTAGTAAGGTTACTCATCTGTTTGGGCGAATATGATTTTTCCCAGGATTGCATTCCTTTGTCTGGATAACCTAATTTTATTGAACGGTAAATATCATTCAAAGACCCTTTGTGAACCCAATATTCGTCGGTCAGGTTGGGACCTGTACCGCCCTCCCCTTCTTTTCCGTGGCAGGCCCAGCATACTTGCTGGTATATTTCTTTACCCTGAGCAATACTGCTTTCATCAGCCATCACAATATTATCTTCATCGATTTTATCTTTATTTTTAGCAGCAAATGCTTTCAGTTCAACATCAGCTTTTTTCAATTCTGCCAAGTATTCTTCTGTAGGATTTTTGCCGGAGCCCATCACGTGAAAATGGAACAAATAGAAAAAAGAAAAAAAGATGGTGATCACAAAACCCCATTTCCACCAGGGTGGTAATGCGTTGTCTAATTCGCGGATACCGTCATAGTTGTGATCTAACATTACATCGGCTTCTTTTTCAACGGGAACAGCTTTCGTAAATAGTTTTTTATCGATTTTGGCCCACCATGCAGGAAAGGAAGAGGTGCTAGCTACTTTAACCGGCATTAATTCCTGCTGAATTCGTTTGATAAAGAATAGTAAAAAAAGGATAGTCATTATTTCAGTGGCGATGGTAGCCACCAATATCCAAAAGGAAGTACCATCTAAGCCCCCGTAATTGGGCACTTCTTTTACTAATACTTCGCCTGCATCCTGTGCATTGGTTGATATTCCGATGAATGAAAACCCGATTAAAAAGGCGAAGGTTAAAATGCCTGCAGCATTGCTTTTTTGTTTGTCTAATACCTGCCGTATCAACACCAACAGCACATTTCCCATTCCCCAAATAACAAATGCCAATAGGAATGCTACCGCAATCATTACGTATGCCAGTAGATTTCCGGTAGACTGCACTTCCTTTACTGGTTCAGCATTCTGGGCAACCAAATGACTGGCTGTAAAAAACATACAGGAGAAAAGTATAAACAGCATTTTTGTAAATCGCATAACGTACAATTTAGATTGGTTGAGTATTTTGTTCTTCGTTCACATCGAGCGGAATATTCGATAAAATTTGTACAGATTTTTTATCCATCTTTTTCACATATACCAGTAGTACAACGAAAAAGATAAAAAAGATCAGCAGCGAAATCATCGGATAGATGGAAGCATGCTCCATCGTTTCCGCATATTTCTTAATGAATTTAAACATGACTTATGGTTGATTTTGTTTATTAATATCAGCACCCATTCTTTGCATATAGGCAATCATTGCGATCACTTCTTTGGTAGGAGAAATACGGATACTGTCGTTTTTAAGATTTTTAACGATCCCATTCGCTTGCTCCAATAAGTGAGCGTTGGCTTTGTATTCAAATCCTTTTTCGTAGGGAACACCCAAGGTGCGCATGGCTTTGATTTTTGCAGCGGTATTGCTGGTGTCCAATTCCTGCGTAAGCATAAATGCATAAGCTGGCATAATGGATCCTTCACTCATTGAACCTGGTTCACGGAAATGGCGGAAATGCCAGCCATCCGTTTTTTTAAGATTACCAGTTCCTTCCCGTGCCAGATCTGGTCCGGTTCTTTTACTACCCCACTGGAAAGGATGATCGTACACAAATTCCCCGGCTTTGGAGTATTCGCCATAACGCTCCGTTTCACTTCTGAAAGGGCGTATCATTTGTGAGTGACAGGTATAACAGCCCTCTCGTACGTAAATGTCTCTTCCCTGCAACTCTAATGGCGTATAAGGTTTTACACTGCTGATTGTGGGAACGTTTGATTTTATTAAAAAAGTAGGAATGATTTCAATAGCACCACCGATCAAAATAACGATCAAACTGAACAGCATCATTTGTAAAGGCTTGCGTTCAATTTTGCTGTGCCAATGTTCGCCTGATTTGGTAATATGTTTTTCTAGCGGGGCTGCTTCTGCTTCTTCATTGGCTACCAATTTACCCGCTTTTACAGTTTTGTATACATTGTACACCATTATCAAAACACCCACTACGTAGAGCAAACCACCCAACGACCGCATGGCATAAAATGGTTTGAGATAGGTAACCGTTTCGAGGAATGAATATTTTAGTTGACCACTTTCGGTAAATTGTTTCCACATACTACTTTGGGTAAACCCCGCCCAGTACAACGGTACTGCGTAAAAAATGATACCCAGCGTTCCCAACCAAAAATGTGCACTAGCCAGTTTTTTTGAAAACAAATTTGTTTTAAAAATTCTTGGAATCAACCAATAAATGATTCCGAAAGTGAGCATACCGTTCCAACCCAATGCACCCACATGTACGTGTGCTACGATCCAATCGGTGTAATGCGCAATAGCACTTACATTTTTAAGCGATAACATGGGCCCTTCAAAAGTGGCCATGCCATAAGCGGTCACTGCCACCACCATAAATTTTAAAACAACATCGTCCCTCACCCGATCCCATGCACCACGTAGGGTAAGCAAGCCATTGATCATTCCGCCCCAGCTGGGAAAAATCAGCATCACGGAAAATACAACACCGAGCGATTGTGCCCAGTTAGGCAAAGCGGTGTATAAAAGATGGTGAGGACCAGCCCATATATAAAGAAAGATAAGCGACCAAAAGTGAATGATTGATAACCGGTAAGAATACACTGGTCTGTTAGCAGCCTTCGGCAAAAAATAATACATCAAACCCAGGTAAGGGGTAGTAAGAAAAAATGCCACTGCATTGTGACCATACCACCATTGTACCAACGCATCTTGAACACCTGCGTACCAACTATAGCTCTTGAAAAAACTAATAGGAAGTTCGAATGAATTCACGATATGTAACACCGCAACGGTTACCAAGGTGGCAATGTAAAACCAGATAGCAACGTACAAATGCTTTTCTCTTCTTTTCAAAATGGTTCCAAACATGTTCCAACCAAATACTACCCATATCAACGTAATTGCAATATCGATCGGCCACTCTAATTCCGCATACTCCTTACCGGTAGTAAGACCGAGAGGCAAACTGATGGCTGCTGCTACGATAATGAGCTGCCAGCCCCAAAAGTGTATTTTACTGAGCAAATCGCTGTACATCCTTGCTTTCAGCAGTCGTTGAAGAGAGTAATAGACCCCCATAAAAATACCATTGCCCACAAATGCAAAAATAACCGCATTGGTATGCAATGGTCTCAGTCTTCCGAAAGAACCATACTGGGTAACATTCAACTGCGGAAAAACCAGTTGAAGGGCTGCATACAAGCCGACAGTCATACCAATAACCCCCCAAAAGATGGTGGCGTAAGTAAAATTCTTAACCGTTCTGTTGTCGTAGTAAAATTTCTCTACCTGCATTGTATAAATTGATTTGGTTAGCTGTTGGTTTCTGTAGTTTTTTCTTTGGCGGGTGCATCAAAAAGCATTCTAATAGAAGGCGTATAATCATCCTCATATTGCCCATTCCGTACACTCCAAATGAAGGCAGCTAAAAAGGAACCCGCTACCATTAAACTGATACCGATTAATATGAAGAATGCACTCATGATGTTTTGATTTATTTCGTCAAAATTAACAGCATACAGAAGGGTAAAAAATGATAGCAGTCAATATAAAATATGATTGAAATCAGGACGATGTTGACCACCGTTTCGATTGATAAGGAGATCAATGATGGCTGGAATTGTTACAAAGAAGGACAGTGGAAAGATGTTATCTTAACAACCCATTGCGTTTAGCAACCATACTACTAAGCAGGGTTACAAACAACACAATACTGATGCTACTGGCAGGCATTAATATAGCAGCAACCAGCGGAGAAAGTTTGCCTTGTACGGCAAATGAAATACCTACAACATTGTATAGTATTGAAAGTATAAAACTAGCGAGCACCATCTTTTTGCCAGCTCTTGCATAGTGGATAAATGCCGGCAGCTTTTGCAAAACCTTGCCATCAATGATCGCATCACAAGCAGGCGTAAACCTGGCGGTATCGTCACTAACTGCAATGCCGGTGTTGGCCTGCATCAATGCACCAGCATCATTGAGCCCATCCCCTATCATGAGTATTTTTTTCGCTCCGGTTTGTAACCGACTGATATAGGCTAATTTGGCTGCTGGCGAAACATTAAAGTTTAAGGTGATGGCTGGCCCAAAAATTGCCCTTAAGTTCTCTCTTTCAGCATCATTGTCACCTGATAAAATGTGTAGTTGATTTCCTTTTAGTTGGAGCGCTTTAGCCAGTTCGTGTATCCCTTCCCGATAGTGATTACTGATTTCGAAAAAGCCTTTATACTGGTGATCGATCTTCACATATACCCGCGAAGCGACCGCCTGGCTTTGATCGGCAACAGCCCCTACAAAATCGGCTGCACCTAATTGAACGTGCGTGTTGGCTACCAGTGCCTCAATCCCTTTTCCGGAAAACTCTTTAAAGGATGCCGGAGTTAAAAGTATTGCATCCTGCTGTAGACCCAGAAAACCTGCCAACGAATGACTGAGTGTATGAGACGACTGCATGGCGGTGCTACGGACGTAATTTTCTTCCAGCAAACTCAGATTGCTACCGCTGTATTGAATTTGTGCCTTACCATTTTGGGTGATGGTTCCCGTTTTATCCAATACAATTTCGGTGGTGGCTGCCAGCGATTCAATTACCGATGCATTTTTCATGTACAGCTTGTTTTTACCAAAAATGCGCAGCATATTACCAAAGGTAAATGTAGCAGAAAGTAGCAGGGAGCATGGACAAGCCACAATGAGAACAGCCGTTACAGCAGGGAAAAGTTTAGAAGCATCATTGACCCCCCAATACAAAGCTGTGATGGCTGCTATGGTAAAGAGTACCCATGTAAAATACTTACTCCATGGATGAATAAAAGATGGCTCTTTATTTTTATTGCGGGTAAATACATCGCTGTTCCATAATTCCGTTATGTAACTGGTAGATGGTTCTTTTGCCACCCTGAGCTTAAGTAAACCAGCTTTTTGTTTGCCGCCGGCAAAAATCAGGGATCCTGCTTTTTTAGGAACTGGCGTATTTTCTCCGCTCACAAAACTGTAATCAATATCTGCGTTGCCTTCCAGCAAAATAGCATCAGCGGGAATCATTTCTTCATTCCGAATCAGAATGGTGTCTCCTTTTTTTAATTTGGTAACCGGAATACTTTCTTCTTTACCAGCTCGCACCACCGTAACACCAAGTGGAAAATAAGATTTGTATTGCCTGTCAAACGAAATAGCATCATAGGTTTTGTGCTGAAACCATCTTCCTATCAACATAAAAAAAATGATACCGGTTCCAGAATCGAGGTAACCCGCACCCGTACCGGTAATAATTTCGTAATAGCTTCTTCCAAAAGTCATCAAGCTGGCAAAGGCAATTGGTAAGTCAATATTTACCACGCCTTGTCTAAGCCCTTTCCACGCTGAAATAAAAATTGCCTGAGCACTGTATAAAAGCACAGGTAAACTCAAAACAAATATGAGCCAGGTGAAGGTTTCTTTTAAGCCTGCCTGTTCAATTTCACCACCTGAAAAATATTCAGGAAAGCTTAGCATCATGATGTTGCTAAAGCAGAATCCTGCTACTCCTAATGCAGCGATGTTGTGATGGTTGATTGTTTTTTTCGACTTACTATTGGGAACCTGCCTATTAAGGTCTGGTTCATAACCAATAAATGACAATAATTCTACGAGTTGCCGAAGTGATATTACAGAAGGTTGGAAGCTTACAAAAATAGATTTTCTTTCAAAATTTGTTTGAGAGCGTATCACACCAGTATGAATGCGTGGCAGATTTTCGAGTAGGTACACACAGGAACTGCAGTGCATCTGAGGTAACGAAAAGGTAACATTGATCTGCTCGGCAGAACGAAACTGCACCAATGAATCAATCAATTGTTCATCGTCTAAATAAGCAAACCTCCCTCCTGCGAATTTTCCTTTTGCTTTAATTCCTGGATGCTGATCTATTTCATAATAGTTACAAAGATTATTTTCCTGAAGCAACAGGTAAACCTGACGGCAGCCATTGCAGCAAAATAAATGCGTGCCCTCCTTTAGGTGCGAAGCACATGGATCTCCACAATGGTAACAGGATTCAGTATCGATATGAATGGCTGAGCGTGAGATGAGAAAAAATTTAGGCACAAAAATAAACCTGGATGCATCCTGAAAAAATGACCAATATCCAACTTTGGGCTGACTTTAATCAGTTATCTTTGAATAGCTTCATGTGTTGTTAGTCATGTTAAGTACTGACAAGCATCATTGGATGTTTACCATCAACCAACTTTATTTGCTACATATAAACATAGGATGTTATGAAAACAATATTAGTGCCTACCGATTTTTCGTTGAATGCCAACAAAGCATTGAATTATGCCGCAGAGCTTGCTAAGTTGGCCGGAGCCAAGATTATTGTTTTACATGTAACAGACTTAACACATGCAAGCATCAATGAAAATGTAATTCTACCCGAAAATTTCGACAAAGAAATCATCGACAGTGCCAATAAAGAATTAGATATCCA
>Ga0105046_10013858_pt1 | contig 12458 bp, 12 predicted proteins | sample MAT03_FD_78385 | JGI IMG/M metagenome (GOLD analysis project Ga0105046, IMG submission 78385) | Freshwater microbial communities from Lake Fryxell liftoff mats and glacier meltwater in Antarctica - MAT-03 (megahit assembly) | ecosystem: Environmental > Aquatic > Freshwater > Ice > Liftoff...
AACGTTGGACGTTCGCCAACCTCCTGACCGCCGAAATTTCATTGGCGATCCCAGCCTCCAGCACCGTCGGCTTGAATGACGTGCTATGGCTGCAATATCTGTCGGCGGGCGGCCTAATCCCAGAACCTGAGGCGGCGCTGAATCTAGCACCCAGCCCAGTCCTAAGCATCCTAAACTTTTACCAAGAAATGGTCGAGGCGGGTTTAATCTCGCGTGCGGTGATTGACTACGACAACCCCGACGATTATTTACAATTGATCGCGGACGGGCGCGTGGACGCCGGCGTGATTCGCACTACACAGCTTCGCAACCTTTCTAACGCTGATGTGCCGCTGGCGTTCGCGCCCGTGCCAAGTCCCAACGGACAGCCGCTTACATTGGTGGATGGTTGGATGTGGGTCATCATCACGCCCAACCCAGAACAACAAGCGCTCAGTGGTCGCTTCATCAATTGGATGATGGACGCCGGACGCCACAGCACCTATGCCAATAACATCGCCATCCCCCCCTCGCAACGCAGCAGCCTACGGCGCTGGAAATTTGAGGGCTTAGATAACGACCTAATCGCGGAACTGCTCGCCGACTCGCCGCCCCCCATGCCAGAAGTCTCGGCCAGCATCGCCGCCCGCGCCTTACAATCGGGGTTAATGGACGTGCTATCCGGTGAGATGTCGGCATCAGAAGCGGCGGCAAACCTGCTGTCGCCTTAAAGCGCCTTCTCGTACACCCGATAAACGCGATATTCGTTCATCCCAAAACTGATGAGCGTGCCAGCCATATCTTGGTTGGTCTCCAAAATCCAACCGCAATCCGCGGCCTTGACGTAGGTTTCACGCAGCTGAACCATCAAATGATAAATCAGTACAAGGTCGATTCCTTTGTTGCGATGTTCAGGCACCATCCCTAGCATTGGCACGCGGGCGCGGGTCATCTTGTTTTTGACCTTCCAATGCCACAACACTTTCAAAAGCGTCAACGGCTCCGGCTCGGACGGGCGTGGATAGGCGTGCTTAAACACTTGATTCATGTCCCCCACGGCCAAGACCATGCCGACCAGTTTGTCATTGACATAGGCGAAGTGTAGCATCTCTGGCTCAACCAACATGCCGAGGCTTTTAATCATGCCGTCGCGTTCGCGCTCCGTCAGCGGTACAAAGCCCCAATTGGCATCCCAACACTCGTTATAGAGTTCTTTCAACAAGGTGAAATCGGCTTTAAGGGTCTGTTTGGTCGCCATACGGATGCTGATGCCGCCCTTCTTCATTCGCCAATCGACAATTTTTTTCAGCCGCTCCGCGAGGCCATCACGTTCGACCATCGTCCAGTCGTAGTAATAGCTCTTCACATCCATCGACTTGCTGTAGCCACCCGCCGATTCGATTAGTTTTTGATAATACGGTTGATGATAGCCCATCAGCATGAGCGGTTGCTCAAACCCATCAACCAACAACCCGACTTCCTCATGCGTGGTGAAGGTCTGTGGCCCCAATAAAGACGGATAGCCTTTCTCCCTCACATAATCCTCAGCCGTCTTGAGCAGCGCGTCGGCTACCGCCTGATCGTCAATCGACTCAAACGCGCCAAACCACCCCACCCGAGTTTGCCAATGCTCGTTGTGGCGATGATTGATGAAAGCGGCAATCGTCCCCACCGGTTGGTCGCCGCGCCACGCCACAAAATAATCGCCTTCGAGGTATTCCCACGCGGGGTTTTCGGTCTTATTCAACATCTCGTGCCGCATCGACTTGAGGACGGGAACCCAATGGGGATCGTCTTTATAAATACGCCACGGAAACTCGAAAAATACCTTGTAATCGGCTTTACTCTCGACCTTGCGGACAATCACCGGTTCGACCATCGTCAAATAATCCTCCACTCACGCTTATAATAAGCCGATTCTATCCCTACGCCCTACTACAAGGCAAGTTCTGAACGCTGGCACGCCCGCCGATGCGTCCGTATAATGGCGAGTGAATTAACTCCCACTGGAGGATGCCCGTTGGCTCAAGCCCAAAAGCGCTGCCCCATCTGCGATACCACCAACCCCAAAAAAGCAGCCTATTGCATGAATTGCGGGGCATCGCTAACTCACGCGCAAGTCGAGGTCAGGGATGGCGTGGCGCGCCCAATCAAGGCGGGCTACGACTTCCGCTACGGCGAAACAGACCTCTCAGAAGACGGTCTACGCGGCAAAGCACGCCTATATTTCGCATGGATTATCGGCATATTGGCCGTGGTCGTGTCAGCCTTAGTGGTGCTGTGGATTCGCCCAAGTTTCAGTCCAGCCCCCCTCGATACGCCCACAAGTTTGCCAACTTCCAACGTCACGGCGTCTGCATCACCGACCTTTGGGTTAGCAACCGTCACGCAGGGGCCACCTACGCTCACACCCTCTTACACACCCTCACAGACCTTCACGCCCGCCCCAACCGCAACGCCAGAGCCATGTCTTCAAACCGTCGGGGCAGGCGAAGGACTGCTGGCGCTCATTTCGCGCTGCGGGCATATCCATCTTGATGTGATCTCGTTGGTCGTCACTCTCAACGGCTTAAATAATGAAAACGACCTACGCGCCGGTCAAACCATCCTAATCCCCTACCCCACCCCCACCGTTGACCCCAACGCTGTCCCGGCCACCGCTGACCCAGCAGTTGAGTCTGGTTCTGACGCGATGATGGTTTCACTAGGCGACGGCTTATCACAAGCGGACATCTTCGCCACTCAAGCGGTTGACCCGTTTTTCGCCCCGACTCCCACCAATCCTTCGGGGATCGGCAATTACACCATCGTCTTTAACGACAGCATTATCGGCATCATCTCGGCTTATAACACGACCATAGACACGCTGGATAAATTGAACCCCGAAATGGAATTCTTTCAGTGCGAGATGGGGCAAACTTTCGGCGGCCCGGCCTGTATCGTCCCAATTTATGAGGGACAGGTCATCCGCGTTCCCGTGCCGACCCCAACCCCGACTTTCACATTCACCCCCAATGGGAGTGAAACCCCGACGCCAACGGCCACCGCGACCTACAATGCGCCCAACCCACTCAGCCCAGACAATCGCGCCTATTTTCGCCAAGATCAAATCATCACCTTGCGTTGGGCGGCCACTGGCACGCTGGCTGATGGTGAGGTTTATCTCGTAACCGCGCAAAATTTAGCGGAGGGGACGGCCTTCACGGGTCAAACGCGAGAGTTGTTCTGGGTCGTCCCGGAAGAATGGCAGGGCGCACAGGCCACGCAGTTAGAATATGTTTGGACTGTCGCCATCGCACCGCTGGACAGACCTGAATCCGCACGTTATACCAGCCTTCAATTCAGTTTTACTTGGGAAGGCCGAGGAGAAAATTAACCGATGACACACACCCGCCGCTGGAGTCTGATGGCCGTCGTGTTGAGCATGGCGCTCAGTGCGTGCAACTTCAATACCGAGCCGCCCACGCCTACCGTATCATTCCCGCAGTCCCCGACGCCAGATACCATCCCCCTCAGCCCGACACCGGACGCCTCAGCCACGCCTAGCTTGACGCCTAGTATCGCGCCCCCCGTTGAGCGAATTATCCTCATCACTCCGACGCTACCCGGCTCGCCCGTGCCAACGACTGAACCCGCCACGCTGACCCCTACGCCCGGTCCGTATGAAGTCACGGTAGCGGCTGGCGACACCATGTCACGCATCTTACCGCGTTTCGGTTATCTCGACTTTAGCGTGCTGCGCGCCGTGCGAACGCTCAACCCGGATGTCGACATAGAAAACTTACAGGTCGGACGGACAATTTTAATTCCACGGGTGACTTTTACCCCCAGCCCGCCGGGATATGAGGCCACCGTCTCGATGATGGGGACATTGGGCATCCGTCCGCCGGAAGAGTTGGCCGCCAATACCCAATTGACCTGTCACACCGTGATTGAAGGTGAAAATATCATCAGCATCGCGGAAAGCTATAATACGACGCTGGAAATCATCGCCCGCCTGAACCCAGAAATCCCGTTTAGCGGTTGCGACTTCAACAACCGTAGCGGCGGCGAAACCTGTAATCCGCCCATCAATATCGGTCAATGCGTACAAGTCCCGCTGCCCACAGCGACGCCGACCCTCTCACCCACCCCGTCCGGCAGCGAAACCCCGACCCAAACCCCAACCTTCCCTGCCCCGTTGATTATCACACCGCCCGATGGAGTCACGGTCAATGGGGGGGTCACGGTGCAATGGATTAGCGTCGGCGTATTGGGCGCAGACGAGTATTATTACGTCGAAGTGACCGACACAGCGCTCAATACACAGTTTCGTCAAGTCACAAAAGATACGTCTATGCCGCTGCCTGCCGCGCTCATCCCATCCGATGGGCAAATCCATCCGATGGCGTGGGTGGTAACCGTGGTGAGGCGCAACGCGGGCGGCGGTTACGCCCCGATTGGCGGGGTGATGCCCGTTCGCACTTTCAACTGGCAAAGCCGCTAAGAAGGTAAAAGGTGATGAGTGATGAGGTAGGTGCGAGTAAATTCTGCGCTATCCTTGCAGTTGATTTTCACTCAGGTCTCGGGACTCATCACGCTTCTCTATCTAGAATTAAGTAACAGAATCGCCCCTTCCGGCGTCCGTACAATTATAGATAACAACATCCTTCAATCAGACAGGTGACCCTATGGCCGTTGACATCCCCGAAAGCATACGCGACTTGCTAGAGCGCCCGATTGTCGTGACCCTCGTCACGCTGATGCCCGACAATACGCCACAAGCCACCCCTGTTTGGTTTAATTGGGACGGCGAGTATATCTTTGTGAATACCGCCCGTGGCCGCGCCAAAGACAAAAACCTGAGCGAGCGCCGTAAGGCCACTATCTTGTCGGTAGACCCGTCCAACCCGTATCGTTACATCGAAATACGCGGGGAAGTCGAGTCTATCACTGAACAAGGCGGCGTAGACCACATCAACTTCCTGAGTGAACGCTACACCGGCAACCCTGATTACTACCGAGACAACCGAGCGCACATGGACACCGAAACCCGCGTCATCTATAAAATCAAGCCAATCCGTGTCCTCCCGCGTGATGTGGTTGTATCCAAGTCTAAGTAAGTGCTTTCCAACCCGCCCCGCGCCGTTTGCGCCAAAGCGGGTTGTGTTGATTCTGCCGTGCTGCATCGGCGATGTGGTGATGGCAACGCCGGTGCTGCGCGCCCTACGCCGCGCCTACCCTACCGCGCACCTGACATGGGCGGTGGGGGGCTGGGCGCGCACCGTCATAGAGCGTCACCCAGACCTCGACGCCATCTTAGACACGGGCGCTGCCGCGTTGCCGGTCAAATCGTGGGGCGGATTCTGGGGATTCGTCGGTCAGCTACGCGCCGGGGAATTTGACCTCGCTGTCTCATTGGTGCGTTCGCCCTTAATGAGCGCAGCCGTCGCCCTCAGCGGCATACCCCATCGCGCCGGATTGGACAGCGCAGGGCGCGGTTTTGGCTATACCGTTCGCGCCACGATTGACCCCGCTACCGAGCGCCACGAATCCGAGATTTATCTCGATGTGCCGCGTGCCTTGGGCATTGACGTGTCCGGTCTGTGGGCATCCGTCCCCGTCCAGCCAGACAGTCAGGCCGCCGCCCGTGCGGTATTAGACGGTCTGGGCGTCAAGCCGCCATTCTTGCTAATGAATCCCGCCGGGGGCAGTAATCCCGGCATGATATTTGACGCCAAACGCTATCCGCCGCCGATGTTTGCGACTTTAGCAGATGCGCTGGTGCAAACGTTAGGCTTGCCGTTGGTTTTGATTGGGGCGAGCAGTGACGCGCCGATTTTAGAGGCGGTACAGCGCGAACTCTCCCAGCGCGTCCCGGCCGTAATCGGTGGGTTGACGCTGCCACAAGCGGCGGCATTGGCGGCAGAAGCCGCGCTGTATGTCGGGAACGACACCGGCCTGACCCATCTGGCCGCGGCGTCAGGAGCCAAAACTGCGATGCTGATGGGGCCGACCTCACCCCGCCGCTACGCTCCCTACACGCCCGATAGCCTCGTACTGTGGAAGCCAACCCCTATCGTAAGCGGCGGTGTAGCCGCCGTCAACAAGGATGCGGCATGGGACTGGGCGCGGGATGGACTTTTACCCCAAGACGCCCAATCCCAAATATTGGCGTGGCTTCAGCGTTGAGCCATGAATTTCTCAACCGACCCCATCAAGTCTTTGACCACATCATCCGCCGTCACGCCATCAAATTGCGCGTCATAGTTCAATAAGACGCGGTGGCGGAGCGATTGCAGCGCCATCGCCTTGATGTCATCATACGACACGTTAAAGCGCCCCTCTAACAGCGCGTTCAGCTTCGCGCCGATAATCAACGCCTGCGCGCCACGAGGACTCGCGCCGTAACGCACATAGCGCCGGACAAAATCGGACGCATCCGGGCTATCCGGGTGGCTGGCAAGCACAACTTGCGCCGCAAATCGACTGACATGGGTCGGGATAGGCGTATTCAACCCCAATGCCCCCATGCGGATGATTGACGCGCCACTGGCAACTGAACTGGCCTTCGGGGTGCTGCCGCCGGTGGTACGCTCCAAAATCACGGTCAATTGGTCTAAAGTCGGGAATTTAACGTCAATCTTGAACATGAAACGGTCAAGTTGCGCTTCTGGCAGCGGATATGTCCCCTCCATTTCGAGGGGGTTTTGGGTCGCCAGCACAAAAAACGGCGGTGGAAGCGGATAGGTTCGCCCCGCTACCGTCACGGTCTGTTCCTGCATGGCTTCCAACAGGGCAGATTGGGTTTTGGGCGTCGTCCGGTTAATTTCGTCAGCCAGCACGAGGTTAGCGAAAATTGGCCCCTCGCGGAAGCTAAACACTCGGCGTCCGGTGTCATCCTCGGCGAAAATATCCGTCCCAACGATGTCAGCTGGCATCAAATCAGGCGTGAATTGGATGCGTGAAAATTTCAAGTCAAGCACATCGGCCAGCGTGCGAATCAACTGTGTCTTGCCCAGCCCCGGCACACCTTCTAAGAGCGCGTGACGCCCGGCCAAGACACAAATCAAGACGCTACGAATCACGTCCTCTTGCCCGACAATCACGCGCCGCACCTCAGATTCGATACTGCGGGCGATTTGGCTAAATTCTTCAATCAGAAGCGGCGTACTGCTCATGGGCGGCTGATCCTCTCAGGGGTGTTTTAATCACATCTAAACAAAAAAAGCTCTGCCCTGAACTATACCCCGATTTTGTGGGGGTCTTGTTGGGAATTGATGAGTTATGGGCAAAAGTTGGCGTATCCTATGAGAAGTCCGACAGCACGCCCCCAAATATTGGGTTCTTGACGGTTCATAAAAGGTCATGATACTCTAAGGATATGGTTCGGCACGCTGTTCGGGAAACGCTGTTGAACCTTTTCGGGCGGTCAAACGTATAAAGGATAAGCATCACCAGCCTTGCCGCAGACCCCTCACCTCGTCCATTTAATCTCGCAAACCAACCTAACCCTATCGGAGTACACGGAATCATGAACAACCTATTGCACGTCGAGTTAGTCCAACTTCGACAACGAGAGCTTCAAGCCCAAGCGGAAACTCGCCGCCAACACGCCGTCACCTCACAGAATTCGCTGTCCAATACGCTCAATACGCTTTTCACCGCCCTTGCTGAACGCACCAAGCGGTCCAGTACGGCAGATGAAGCAGCGCATCTGGCATGGTTGGCGGATCAGGCGTAAGTCGCATTCCCCATCCCAATCAACCGAGGCAGAAGGAAACCCCTTTCTGCCTCGGTTTGTTTTAGGCGATAATGGGAGACATACTTGACGAGTAAGGAGTATGCTTATGCCCCGCACCGCTATCATCTTTGACTTTGGCGGCGTTTTGATGAAAACGCAAAGCCGCGCCCCACGCCTCGCATGGGATGACCAGCTGGGATTGTCACATGGCACGGTTGAGCGTGTCGTCCATAGTAGCGAGTCGTGGCACTTGGCGCAGATTGGGCGCGTGTCTGTTGCAGACTATTGGGCGGATGTGGCGGCGCAGCTTCAGATTGAGAGCGCACAGATACCTCAATTAGAGACGGACTACTTCAGCGCCGATCAACTGGATGGGTCGTTAATTACCTTGATTAACGACTTGCGCGCCGAAAACCACCCTGTCGCGCTGTTGAGTAATGACAGCCCCGCCCTTTTGGATAAACTTACCCATCTAAACATCGCGCACCTGTTTGACCCATTGGTGATTTCGGGTGACATCGGCGTCATGAAGCCCGACCCTGCCGCCTATCTCACTATTTTAGATCGCCTAAGCCTGTCCGCCGACCAAACCGTGTTCATCGACGATATGCCCGCCAACATCACCGGCGCGCAAGCGGTGGGTATGCACGCCATCCATTATCAAGACGGGATGGATTTACGCGGGGCGCTCGCGCCGTACTTAACGCCTTAACGCGCTAATGGCTATGCCTACCGGCGCTTTCGCGGTATAGTTGAGGTTGACTTCATTCATCTCAACCCGGTTTTTGGGGGAACTCATCATGCTAAAACGTGTCACCGTAATCGCCACCTTCGTTATGCTTGCGCTGTTGGGGGTCGTCTCGCTTGCCTCAGCACAAGGGCCGAACCTCGACATCAACCAACTCTTAGACTACCTCAAACCCGATGCCTCATCCGTGGTTCCTGCCTACCTGTCCTACATCCTGTACATCGTCTTCGGACTATCGTTTATCACCATGTTCATCGTGCCTGATAAGCAAGCCAACCTCGGCTATATGATGATTGCCGTGATGATGGCCGCCTTGCTGGTCAAAGTACAGTTCTTCTATATCTGCGGCTTAATTACGCTGATTTTGAACGTCACAATGCTGGTCATCCCGCTGCTGGTCGGCGGCATGTCTCGCGGCGTCCCCGGCAAACCCGCCAAGTCAATGTACCTCGGCATCATCACGGGCTTGTTGGGCGGCGTGTATTTCTTCCTGTTCTGGGCGGCTGTTCAATCTAACGGGACGGTCTGTCAAGCCGTTGGCAACGTGGATCAAATGTTTGGGCCATTCAGATAGTCAGCCCCCACGTCTGCGCCGTCAAAAAAGGCTGATTGCCGCTCCGGGCGCGTTCAAGCACGCCCTAACCGCAACCCAAGCGGCGGACGCCATCGCCCACGGTTTACGCCGTTCGGGTTGGCATGATGTGTTGGCCTTCCCGGTGGCGGATGGGGGTAATGGCACGCTGGATTGTTTTTTAGCCCACGGCGGGCGGCGCATCAGCACGCCCGTCCGTGACCCGTTAGGCCGTCAAATCTCATCCGCGTTCGGCATACTTCCCGATGACGATACGGCTGTAATTGAGATGGCGCTGGCGTCTGGGATTGAATTGCTGCAAGTGCGTCGCCCTACCCATGCGGATACCTACGGTACGGGACAACTCATCCGCGCCGCGTTAGACGCCAACGCACGTCGCATCATTGTCGGGTTGGGCGGTAGCGCCAGCACTGACGGCGGCGCGGGTTGCCTACGCGCATTGGGAGTGCGCTTATTGGACGCTAATGGTCAAGACATCCCCCCCGGCGGCGCAGGCTTGGCGTATCTGGCGCGGATTGACGCCAGTGGCCTTGATCCTCGTCTGCGTGAAGTTGAAATCATCATCGCGGCAGATGTCAATCATACGGTGGTGGGTTCACGCGGGGCGGCGGCGGTTTTTGCCCCACAAAAAGGCGCATCACCCGCTGAAGTCCGGCTTTTGGATGACAATCTGCATCGGTTTTTCTCATTGGTGCGCGACCAATTCGGCGTCAATGTCCTCACAACACCCGGCGGCGGCGCGGCGGGCGGATTGGCTGCTGGGCTATTGGCATTCACCTCGGCATCACTCAAACCCGGCATCGACCTATTATTGGACTCCTGTGGATTCAATAAAGCCTTAGAATATAGTGGGGGCGTCATTGTTGGTGAAGGTCGTCTGGACATGCAAAGTTTTGGTGGGAAATCACCTGTCGGGGTGGCTAAACGGGCATCCGCTAAACATGTCCCCGTCGTGGCGCTTTGCGGGATGATCACTGCCTCGCCCCATGCGCTCCGTCAAGCGGGCATACGCGCCGCGTGGTCAATCATTGACGCGCCGATGACGATTGGAGAGGCCATTCGCCGCAGCGGGGAACTGCTCGAACGGGCGGCTTTCCGATTGGGTCAAACGCTGGCAATTAACACGCCCAACAAATCAAAATGACAAATATGAGAGGGGTGTCTACACATGACACACTGGTCGGTGTACTCAGAGGTTCGTCGGGAACACACCGTTAGCGGTGATCTACGCATCGCTCACGGTATCCACAGCCCTCAACTCAATAACCACCGCGACATCCTCGTGTATCTTCCGCCGTCGTATTGGCACAGCGATAGGCGTTATCCCGTACTGTATATGCAGGACGGCCAAAATCTATTTGATGCGCGCACCAGCTATGCGGGCGAGTGGGGCGTCGATAAAACCCTTAATACGCTGGCAAATGAGGGCATTGAAGCCATTGCGGTGGGCATTCCCAACATGGGGGAAGCGCGCCTCGCCGAATACAATCCGTATGTCGGCGGTCATTTCCGCACTGCAAAAGGGGATTCCTACATTCGTTTCATCATGGATACGCTCAAACCCATGCTTGATAACGATTTCCGCACCCATAAAGACGCCGCCCATACGGGTATCGTAGGCTCGTCGATGGGCGGCCTAATCAGCCTGTATGGGTATCTGGCCTATCCGTGGACATTCGGGCTGTGCGCCTCGATGAGTCCGTCGCTGTGGATCGCCCGTAGCGCTATCTTAGACCATGTGCGTCACATGGGTTTTCGCGGTGGACGGGTCTATTTGGATGTCGGCACGCGGGAAATCCCGGGACGCTCTAGCCGTAGCAGCGCCACCGCCGATTCGGTTGCCCTCTTGCGCGACGAATTCAAGCAAGTCGGATACAACGTCGGCAAAGACTTAAAATACGTCAAGGACAAAGGCGGCGACCACAGCGAGTCGTCATGGGCGCGGCGTCTGCCGGATGTGCTGCGATTCCTCTTGAAATAAACCCGCCAAACGCAATCGTATGCCTTGTAGGGACAGCGTTCTTTTGGTTCATTTTGGGGATATAACCACTGTCATCACCGAACCTCGTTGAATTTCTCGATGAACTCGACGCCTTGAGCCTCCGACAGCGGTAACAGCGGCAGACGTACATCCCACGACTCCCCGCCATAGCGCGCCGAGAGCAGTGCCTTAAGCGCGGACGGCGCAGGTGCATAGCCGTCCAAAACCGTGCGCGCTATGCTGAGCGCGGCTTGGAGCGCCTCGGCATCTTCCCCACTTTTCCACGCCTGATAGACAGCGGCGGCGCGGCGCGCCAAGACATTCGCCCCAGCGGTGATACACCCCGCTGCGCCGTGCTTGAGGCCGGTCAACAGCAGTTTTTCCGACCCGACGAATACATCAAGTTCAGGCGCACGCTGAATAATGCCGTCCGCATAGCCCATATCGCCGCCGCTATCCTTGACTCCGGCAAAACGCGCCCCATATTCGGACGCCAGTTTTTCGAGTAGCGTGGTCGGCACGGCCACGCCCGACACTTGCGGAATATGATAGGCGAACAGCGCCTTATCGTCCGGCACGGCTGAATCGAGGACGGCGCGATAATAAGCCAACAATCCGGCTTCGCTGGCGGTTTTGAAATAATAGGGTGGGATGACCACCACCCCATCCGCCCCCAACGCAAACGCCCGCCGAGTCGCGTGGATGGTTTCCGGCAGGCTGGGCGTTCCCGTCCCCGCCAAAATCTTGAGGCCGGTCTGCGCTGTGACAGACGCCGCAACAATCGCCTCGCGCTCGTCCAGCGCCAATGACGGACCTTCGCCCGTCGTTCCCATCAACAGCACGCCATCGCAGCCCTCAGCCTTGAGCGCGTACAGATGCGCGATGAGCGCCGTCGTATCCACCTCTAGCCCGCGCATCGGCGTGACTGTCGCGCAATACACCCCCGTAAACCGTCCTCGCATGGTATCATCCCCCAGTATAAAACTGTTGTAGACCATAGACTTTACCATTGGCACAGGAAAACCACCCATGACCAAACGCCAGTATTATGATGACAGCCACACGCGCCGCTTTGAAGCGCGTATCCTCGAATCACTCGACTGGGGAGGCCGCCCCGCCGTGGTGTTGGATGAGACCTATTTTTACCCCAGCGGCGGCGGCCAGCCGTGTGATTTCGGCACGATTAACGGCGTCGCTGTGCTTGATGTCGTCACCCGCCCCGATGACCTCACAGTGATTCACGTCCTCGAATCAGCGCTGCCCGTTGGCGAAAGTGTAAAGGCCGAAATCGACTGGGTGCGCCGTCTTGACCACATGCAGCAACACAGCGGTCAGCACATCCTGACCCAATCACTGGTGCAGCTTTGCGAGGCCAACACTGTCGGTTTCCATCTCAGCCCAGACACGGTGACGATTGACCTCGATAAGACCGACC
>Ga0105046_10013861_pt1 | contig 12456 bp, 9 predicted proteins | sample MAT03_FD_78385 | JGI IMG/M metagenome (GOLD analysis project Ga0105046, IMG submission 78385) | Freshwater microbial communities from Lake Fryxell liftoff mats and glacier meltwater in Antarctica - MAT-03 (megahit assembly) | ecosystem: Environmental > Aquatic > Freshwater > Ice > Liftoff...
CACCACGGACGGACAGCCCGCGCCGATCATCTTTGAAACAGGCTATGGCCCATCCGGACTGCCGCATATCGGTACTTTTAATGAGGTGTTGCGCACGACAATGGTGCGTCACGCTTTCCAGGCCATGTCAGACGCGCCGAGCCGCCTGATCGCATTTTCCGACGACATGGACGGTTTGCGCAAGGTGCCGGAAAATATCCCGCATCCCGAAATGCTGACGGCCAATCTCGGCAAACCGCTCAGCCGTATCCCCGATCCGTTTGGCAAGTTTGAGAGTTTTGCCGCGCATAACAACGCGATGCTGCGCGATTTTCTGGATCGTTTCGGCTTTGAATATGAGTTTATCTCATCGGCCTCGCAATATGAGGCGGGGGTATTTGACGAAGCGCTGAAGGGCGTGCTGCGCCATTTTGATGCGATCTTGGGGGTGATGCTGCCCACACTTCGCAAGGAACGCGCCGCGACCTATTCGCCCGTGCTGCCGATCAGCCAGAAGACCGGGATTGTGCTGCAAGTGCCCGTCGAGATCGTCGATGCAGAGGCGGGGCTGATCCGGTATGACGATGGCGGGGACATGATCACCCAATCGGTGCTGGGCGGGCAGGCAAAGCTGCAATGGAAGGTTGATTGGGCAATGCGCTGGGTCGCGTTGGGGGTTGATTATGAAATGTACGGCAAGGACCTGATCGACAGCGGCGTTCAGTCTGGCAAGATCGCGCGCATCCTTGGCGGACGGCCACCCGAAGGGCTGATCTATGAGATGTTCCTTGATGAAAAGGGCGAGAAAATCTCCAAGTCAAAGGGCAATGGCCTGACGCTGGAGCAATGGCTTGATTACGGCACACAGGAGAGCCTGAGCTTCTTTGCCTATCGCGAACCAAAAAAGGCCAAGCAGCTTCACATCGGGGTGATCCCGCGCGCGGTGGACGAATATTTCCAGTTTCGGGGAAATTATTCGGCACAACCCGCAGAGCAAAAGCTTGGCAACCCGGTGCACCATATTCATAACGGGGCGGTACCTTCGACCAACCCGCCGGTGAGCTTTGGCCTGTTGCTCAATCTGGTCGGTGTGCTGGGGGCGGGGGCAACCGAGGGCCAGGTCCGCGGCTATCTGAGCAATTATAGTGAGGGCGCGATCGCGCCTGAATTGGGCGGCCTGATCGGCCATGCGCTTGCCTATAATCGCGATTTCGTTGCCCCGACACTCAAAACCCGTGCGCCTGTCGGCGTGGAAGTTGCGGCGCTGGAGCGGCTCGACCGCGAGCTCACGGTCTTGCCGGATGGCAGTGCAGCCGTTGATATCCAGACCATCGTCTATGCCATCGGCAATGAAGGCGGCTTTGAAAATCTGCGCGACTGGTTCCAGGCGCTGTATGAGACGCTGCTCGGATCAAGCCAGGGACCCCGCATGGGCAGCTTCATCGCACTTTATGGCATCGCAAACAGCCGCAAACTTATCGCTGACGCATTGACAAGGGCAGCTGCGTAAATGGCAGGGCGCTCGCGCGCTCGCGCGGCATCTGCGCTGCGCAACTTTCTTGAGCAGGGGGCGGCGGGTGGCATTGTGCTGTTCGCCGCTGCCGCGCTTGCCATGATCGTCGCCAATCTGCCGGGTGGGATAGCCGAGCGCTATTTCCATCTGCTTCACGTCGAAACCGGCGTGGTGCTGGCCCCCGCCATCGGCCCGATGACGGTGCATTTGTGGATCAATGACGGGTTGATGGCGGTGTTTTTCCTGTTCATCGGGCTGGAGATCAAACGCGAGCTGGTTGACGGCCAACTGACCAACCCCGCGCGGCGGCGGTTGCCCGTGATCGCTGCGGCCGCCGGGATGATTGCACCCGCCATCGTCTATCTGATCTCAACGGGTGGCGCGGCGCCGCTGCGGGCGGGCTGGGCGATTCCGGCGGCGACGGACATTGCCTTTGCGATTGGCATGCTCGCGCTGCTCGGATCGCGCATCCCGGCCTCGCTCAAGCTGTTCCTGACGACGGTTGCGATTGTTGATGATATGGGCGCGGTCGCAATTATTGCACTGGTTTATACGAAAAGCATTAACCTGGTCGCGCTGGCAGGCGCTGGCGGCGTCCTGCTCGCGATGGTCGCGATGAACCGGCGGGGTGCGCGCGCGCTGGTGCCGTATCTGCTGATGGCGCTGCTGCTATGGTGGCTCGTGCTGCAATCGGGGGTGCATGCAACCGTAGCGGGTGTGCTCGCAGCGGCCACGATCCCGGTCACGCCAACGCCCGCTGCGCCCGATGCCAAAGACAGCCCGCTCCACCTGCTGGAACATGCGCTGAGTCCATGGGTGTCGTTCCTGATCATGCCAGTCTTTGCCTTTGCCAATGCAGGCGTCACCCTTACCGGCCTGTCGTTGTCGATTTTTACAGAACCACTCGTCATCGGCATCACGGCCGGCCTGTTCATCGGCAAGCAGATCGGCATTTTTGGCGGGATTGCGCTAGCCGAACGTTGGAATTTCGCGCGGCGGCCCGCCGGGGTTAGCTGGTTGCAGATTTATGGCGTGGCGTTGCTCGCAGGGATTGGCTTTACGATGAGCCTGTTCATCGGCGGCCTTGCCTTTCCGGGCAACGTCCTGCGCGAAACCGAATTGAAAATTGGCGTGCTGACAGGATCGATCCTGTCGGCGCTGGCGGGATATCTGGTGCTGCGATTTGCACCGACGCGGAGGCAAATCAGGGCGTGATGCGACAGTTTTTTTCGACGCGACAATTGGCCCATGCCCCTTTGCGCGAACTGCATAATGGCGGCTTTACCGACTATGCCGAAACACCCGCCCGCGCCGACGCGATCCGCGCTGGCATTGGCGCGACCGAGGATCCGGCCGACCACGGCACGGCGGCGATACAGGCGGTGCACACGCTGGACTATCTCGACTTTTTGCAGACAGCGCCGATGCGCTGGGCAGAAGCCGGGCGACCAGGTGATGTGATTGGCTATGTCTGGCCCGTTGTTGGCAGGCGACCGCTCAACTTCGCGCGGATCGATGCCATGGTCGGCCAGTTCAGCTTTGATGCCGCCACCCCGCTCGCCGCGACGACATGGGACGCCGCCTATTGGAGCGCACAGACCGCGCTGTCTGCGCTGGATGCCGTCCTGTCAGGCGACAAAGCCGCGCTGGGCCTGTGCCGTCCGCCGGGACATCATGCCGGGGCCGATTATATGGGCGGTTATTGCTATCTCAACAGCGCTGCCATCGTTGCGCAAGCGGCGATTGACGCGGGCAAAACCAGGGTCGCGATCCTCGATATCGATTATCACCACGGCAATGGCACGCAGGATATTTTCTATGATCGCAGCGATGTATTTTACGCCTCGGTCCATGCCGATCCGCTGACCGATTATCCTTTTTACTGGGGCCATGCCGATGAGACGGGCGAGGGTGAGGCAGCTGGCACGACGCTCAACCTGCCACTGCCACAAGGCGCGACGCTCGCCCCGTTCCGCCAGGCGCAGGCGACCGCGCTTGAGGCGATTGCGGCGTTTGGTCCCGATCTGCTCGTGATCAGCTTCGGCGCGGATACGTGGGAGGGCGACCCGATTTCGCACTTCAAGCTGACCACCGCCGATTATGCGGTGCTCGCCCGCGATATCGCGGCGTGTCGCTGGCCGAGCGTCATCCTGACCGAGGGCGGTTACGCCGTCGGCGCGCTTGGCGACAATGTGGCAAGCTTTGTATCGGGCTTTCAGTCCTGATCGGTCGCATCGATTGGCGGCATCGCGGCCATTGATGCTGAGACCGCCTCAACCTTTTCCATCACACGCAGGATATTGCCCTGCGCAAGTCCGGCCAAATCGGCGTCGCTCCATCCGCGCCGTGCGAGTTCAACGAACAGCAGCGGGAAGCCATCGACACCCGACATGCCATCGGGCGATGTGCCGCTAATCCCGTCATAATCACTGCCAATGCCAACATTGGCGCGTCCGGCGAGCCTGACGATATGATCGACATGATCGGCAAGCACCGCCACGGGTACCGAGGGCGCGGGGTGCGCGGCATCCCAGGCGGCGAGAATGGCGGGGGCCTTGTCGCCGCGCCCATCAGCAGAAACGCCGACAGTCTTGGCATAATCACTGCGCGCCGCATCCCAGGCCCGCCATGTTCCCGACAGGAAGGATGGGTAAAAATTGACCATGACAACGCCGGCGTTCGCGCCAATCGCCTTCAGCAGATCATCGGGGATATTGCGCGGGGCATCCGCCAATGCGCGGGCTGATGAATGCGAGGCCATTACGGGTGCCTTGGTGGTGGCGAGCACCGCTGCCATCGTTGCATCGGAGACATGGCTGACGTCGATGATCATGCCGATCCGGTTCATTTCAGCCACGACCTGCTTGCCGAAGCTGCTCAAGCCACCACTGCGCGGCGCATCGGTTGAGGCATCGGCCCAGGACAGACTTTGCGTGTGGGTCAGCGTCATATAACCGACACCCAAATCCTTGTAGCGGCGCAGCACCGACAAGCGCCCGTTAATCTGGTGGCCACCCTCCACCCCCATCAATGAGGCGATCTTGCCGCCCTTGATAATGCGGCGGATGTCGGCTGCGCGCGTTGCCATCTCAAAACTACCGGGGTTACCCGCGACGAAGCGCTTGACGATGTCGATCTCCTCCAGCGTCATCTCAACCGCGACCGGCCCGAGAAAATTCGCTGGAATCCAAACCGACCAGAATTGCGCACCAACCTTGCCCTTGATGAGCCTGGGAATATCGGTTTGCAGCGGATGCGGCAGCGCGGCTGTATCGCGCGTCAGATCAAGCTTTTCAACCTTGGCGTCATGATCGGCGCGGATTTCCCAGGGGAGATCATTATGGCCGTCGATCACCGGGGTCGCAGTAAGGAGGCGCTCAACGCGGGCCTTGAGCGCGGCGGTATCGGCAGGCGGGGTAACGGGCAGCGGCGCGGCGGCGGCGAGCAACAGGAACAACATGTATTTCCCCCTCAATTGTCACCATGTAAGCCGGATCGGGCTAGATCGGGCACGCATGGATCGGTTGTCAACAGTTTACACACAGTCCGCAGCGCGGGACAATCACCGGCGGTGGCGAGAGCGACTCAGATTGACTCCCCTACCCTAAAGGGAGGAATTGGGGGTGGGTCGGCCAGATTTGGGCACAAAGCTGCGGTTTGGCACGCGGGAGTATGCCGCACACCATTCACCCCGTTCACCCCGTTCCCTGCCTTGCATGGAAGGCGAGGTTTGAGGCAGCAACATCCGCCCGCCTACAGCTTCCCCGTCAGCTCCGGCACGATCTTGAACAAATCGCCGACCAGCCCGAAGTCCGCGACCTGGAAGATGGGTGCGTCTTCATCCTTGTTGATCGCGATGATGACCTTGGAATCCTTCATGCCCGCCAGATGCTGGATCGCGCCGGAAATGCCGACGGCGATGTAAACTTCGGGGGCGACGATCTTGCCGGTTTGACCGACCTGATAGTCGTTGGGGACATAGCCCGCATCGACCGCCGCACGGCTCGCGCCCACGCCCGCGCCGAGCTTGTCGGCAAGGGGTTCGATGATCGTGTGGAAATTCTCGCTATTTTGTAGCGCGCGCCCACCCGAAACAATGATTTTGGCGCTCGTCAGTTCAGGCCGTTCGGACTTGGCGATTTCTGAGCTGAGAAAGGTCGAAACACCCTTGTCGCCCGTCGAACCAACCGCCTCGATCACGCCCGAGCCACCCTCGGTCTCTGCCTTGGCGAAGGCGGTGCCGCGCACGGTCAGCACCAGCTTGGCATCCTTTGACTGGACGGTCGCAATCGCGTTGCCCGCGTAGATGGGCCGCGTGAAGGTATCGGCGCTTTCCACCGACAGGATGTCGCTGATCTGCATGACATCAAGCAGGGCGGCGACGCGTGGTGCAATGTTCTTACCCGTTGAGGTCGATGGCACGACAAACGCGTCATGATGCCCCATCAACGCTGCCACCAAAGGTGCTATATTTTCCGCCAGCGCATGGCCGAACGCGGCATCATCGGCGACATGGACCTTGCCGACGCCAGCGATCCTGGCAGCGGCGTCTGCCACCGCGCCAACGCCTGCGCCCGCCACCAGCAGATGCACTTCGCCCAATTTACCTGCCGCAGTCACGGCCGAAAGCGTTGCATCCTTGACGACCGTGCCGTCATGCTCAACCCACACCAGCGTCTTCATGCAACTACTCCTAAAAAGCGGCGCGTGCCGCGACCGTGGCGCTTCATGCCACGACTCCCAGCGCCTTGAGCTTGCCGATCAGCTCATCAACATCGGCGACCTTGATCCCCGCGCTGCGCTTGGCGGGTTCTTCAACCTTCAGCGTCGTGATGCGCGGCGCAATATCAACGCCGTAATCAGCCGCGGTTTTTTGCGCGAGCGGTTTTGATTTTGCCTTCATGATGTTGGGCAGCGACGCATAGCGCGGCTCGTTCAGCCGCAGATCGGTCGTCACGATTGCGGGCAGTTTGAGATCGACCGTTTCGGAACCGCCATCAATCTCGCGCGTGACCTTGATTGTATCACCGCTGACTTCAAGCGCGCTGGCAAAAGTGCCCTGGCCCCAGCCGGTCAACGCGCCGAGCATCTGGCCGGTCTGGTTATTGTCATCATCAATCGCCTGCTTGCCAAGGATGATCAACCCGGGCTGTTCCTCATCGGCAATCGCTTTCAAAAGCTTGGCAACGCCGAGCGGCTCGACCCGGTCCTCGCTGACGATCAGGATTGCGCGATCAGCACCCATCGCAAGCGCGGTGCGCAACGTGTCTTGCGCCTTTTGCTCCCCAATCGACACGACGACGATCTCTGTCGCGACGCCCTTTTCCCGCAGGCGGATCGCTTCTTCAACCGCGATTTCATCAAACGGGTTCATGCTCATTTTGACATTGGCAAGATCAATGCCCGAGCCATCCGCCTTGACGCGTGGCTTTACGTTGTAATCAAGCACGCGCTTGACGGGGACCAGGATTTTCATCGTCATATTCTCCACAACATGACCCCGGCATCAATGGGGGTCTGCCGGTTTGGTCGCGCTCCGTGTCAGGCTCGTGCCAGCGCTGGCTGGTATCACCATGGAGCGCGAGGGTTGATTACGCCGCCGCTTTCACCTCTGCAACGATCTTGCGCGCGGCATCGCCCAGATCATTGGCGGGGACAATCGCGAGGCCCGAATTGGCCAAAATGTCCTTGCCCTGTTGCACATTGGTGCCCTCCAGCCGAACCACAAGCGGCACCGCCAGATTGACCTCACGCGCAGCCGCCACAATCCCTTCCGCAATGATATCGCATTTCATGATACCGCCAAAGATGTTGACAAGAATGCCCTTCACGTTGGGATCGGCGAGAATGATCTTGAACGCCGCCGTCACCTTTTCCTTGTTGGCACCGCCGCCGACATCAAGGAAATTGGCGGGGAACATGCCGTTCAGCTTGATGATGTCCATCGTCGCCATCGCGAGGCCCGCGCCATTGACCATGCAGCCGATATTGCCGTCGAGCTTGATATAAGCGAGGTCATATTTCGATGCCTCAACCTCGGCCGGGTCTTCCTCGGTCAAGTCACGCAATCCGGCCAGATCCTCGTGACGGAACATCGCGTTTGAATCAAAGCTGACCTTGGCATCAAGCACCATCAGTTTGCCGTCATCCGTTACGGCAAGCGGGTTGATCTCGATCTGCTCGGCATCAGTGCCCAAAAACGCGTCATAAAGTTTTGATGCGACATTGGCAGCCTGCTTTGCCAGATCACCCGATAGCCCAAGCGCTGCTGCAACCGCTCGACCATGGTGCGGCATGAACCCGGTGGCGGGATCGATATCGAGCGTCTTGATCAATTCAGGCGTGTCATGCGCCACGGTTTCAATATCCATGCCGCCTTCGGTGGAGACGACCATGCCGATCCGCCCGCTGGCGCGATTGACGAGCAGCGCGAGGTAGAATTCCTTGGCGATGTCGACGCCGTCGGTCACATAGAGGCGGTTGACCTGCTTGCCATGTTCGCCCGTCTGGATCGTCACCAGCGTATTGCCGAGCATGTCAGTGGCGGCGGCGCGCACATCCTCTGCACTGCGCGCGAGGCGGACGCCGCCCTTGGCCTCGGGCGGCAGTTCCTTGAACTTGCCCTTGCCGCGACCGCCGGCATGAATCTGTGCCTTCACCACATAGAGCGGGCCGGGCAGCCTGGCGGCGGCAGCAACCGCTTCCTCAACGGTCATCGCGGCAAAACCGACAGGCACCGGCACGCCGTATTTGGCGAGCAGGTCCTTGGCCTGATATTCATGGATGTTCATGGGTGCCGCGCCTTTCGAGGATCAGGGATGAGCGTGCCTAAAGCACAGTGTGTGATGTGAATCCAGAGGTGCGTAGATACTCGCCTTTAACGAAGCGCGACGCTATATGGACCAAATGTCGATACTCATCCCGCTCACGCTGTTCATCGTCACCATCCTTGGCATGGAGGTGTTTGCCTATGTCGTCCACCGCTGGGTGATGCACGGCTTTGGCTGGTTCCTGCACGAAAGCCACCACCAAGCGCGCACCGGCTTTTGGGAACTGAACGACTGGTATTTTGTCCTTTTCGCCACGCCCTCGATCCTGCTGCTGCTCGGCGGCACATCGGGCACCTGGCCTGATTGGACGATCTGGGTGGGGGCGGGGATCGCCGGATACGGTGCCATCTATCTTGGCTTTCATGACATCATCGTCCACCGCCGATTGGAGTCGGGCTATGTCCCGCGGTCCAGTTACATGAAGCGGATCGTGCAGGCGCACCGCTTGCATCATGTCGTCGGCACCAAGCATGGCACGGTGAGCTTTGGCTTCATCTATGCGCCCAAGCCCGAGGTGCTGAAGGCCGAACTAAAACGGCGCGAACTGGCAGGTGTGCGCACAGCGGGCAGCCAGAACGGATCGGGCAAATCGGCGCGGCAAGTTTAGCCTCTGGGTGAGACCGGGAAACTGGAGCGCGTCGTCGCCACTAATCCCGTAAAAAACCCTTTAATCTCAATCAAATAGGCTGGAAACCGAGCTCTCATCGGCGATCCGCCTGATTGCCTCTGCCAACAGCGGTGCGATCGTCAAATGGCGGATGCGTTTGGCATCGCGGACGACCTCATGGCTGCCAATCGAATCGGTGATGATGAGTTCGCTCAGCGCAGACCCCTCAACCCGCGCGACTGCCCCGCCCGACAACACGCCGTGCGTGCAATAGGCAACGACGTCTGCCGCCCCCGCCTCACGCAAAGCCGCCGCCGCGTTGCAAATCGTGCCGGCTGAATCGACAATATCGTCGATCAGGATGCAAAACCGACCCTGCACATCGCCGATGATATTCATCACCTCTGATTCGCCTGCGCGTTCGCGGCGCTTGTCGACGATGGCGAGCGGGGCGTTGGCGAGCCGCTTCGCCAGCGCGCGCGCGCGCACCACGCCGCCAACATCGGGCGAGACGACCATCAGATTTTGCCCGCCAAAGCGCGCGACAATATCCGCCGACATGACGGGGGCTGCATAAAGATTATCGGTCGGGATATCGAAAAAGCCCTGAATCTGCCCCGCGTGCAGATCAATCGACAAGACCCGGTCCGCCCCTGCCACGGTAATCAGATTGGCGACAAGCTTGGCCGAAATCGGCGTGCGCGGCCCCGGTTTGCGATCCTGCCGGGCATAGCCGAAATAGGGGATGACGGCGGTAATCCGCCGCGCGGATGCGCGCTTCAACGCATCGATGCAGATCAGCAATTCCATGAGATTGTCGTTCGCGGGATAGCCCGTTGATTGCAGGACAAAAACATCCTCCCCGCGGACATTCTCGTGGATTTCGACAAACACTTCCTCATCGGCAAAGCGCCTTACGCTCGCCTCGGTCAGCTTGATTTCAAGATAGGAGGCGACATCGCGCGCGAGTGGCAGGTTTGAGTTGCCGGTCATCAATTTCATCAGGATCCCCCTGGCTAATTGCAAAAGCCTTAGTCGGCGGACAAGTCAACGGGAAGCGGGCATTGCCGCCCCGCCCGCGCCTGCTTAGAGCAAAGCCATGACCGTCACCACCCGCTTTGCCCCTTCGCCCACCGGCATGTTGCATGTCGGCAATATCCGCCCCGCGCTGCAAAACTGGTTTTGGGCGCGCAAATTCGGCGGCCGCTTCATTCTGCGCATTGACGATACTGATGCCGAACGCAGCGAGGAACGCTTTGTCGAGGCGATCCGCGCCGATCTCGACTGGCTTGGGCTGGCCCCTGACACAGAGGTGCGCCAATCTGCGCGTTTTGCGCTGTATGAGGCGCGATTTGAGGCATTGCTGGCGGCGGGCCGCGTCTATCCAGCGTATGAGACAGCGCAGGAACTTGACCTCAAGCGCAAGATTGCCGCCGGACGCGGGCTGCCGCCGGTTTATGATCGCGCCGCTTTGGCGCTGAGCGATGCCGAGCGCGCGCAATTGGCCGCGGTCGGGGTTCAGCCGCATTACCGTTTCAAGCTCGATCATGACGCCGCGATTGAATGGGTTGATCTCATCCGGGGGCCGCAGCGTTTTGACGCCAAACTGATGAGCGATCCCGTCATCCGCCGCGCCGATGGCAGCTGGCTCTATATGCTGCCGTCCGCAATCGATGACGCTGATCTGGGCATCAGCCATGTCGTGCGCGGCGAGGACCATGTGTCGAACACCGCGCTCCAGCTGCAAATGTTCGCTGCGATGGGGGCCAGCCCACCCCAATTCGCGCATGCCGCGCTGCTGACGGGGACGGAGGGCAAACTCTCAAAGCGATTGGGATCGATTGGCGTTGAGACATTTCGCGATTTGGGGATTGAGCCCGAGGCGATCGTTGCCCTGCTCGCGCGGCTGGGGACAAGCGACCCGGTTGAGCCGTTGATTAACCGTGCAGCGCTGATCGAGCGGTTTGACTTTGCCCATTTCGGCCGCGCACCGGCGCGCTTTGACGAGGCAGAATTGCAGGGGCTGAACAGCAAGATCGTCCACCAGCTCGATTTTGATCATGTCGCCGCGCGCCTGCCCAAGGGGATGGATGCCGCCGCCTGGGCCGCCGTGCGCCCCAATCTGACGCGCGTGTCCGAAGCCGCCGATTGGTGGCGCGTGGTGGAGGGGCCGGTGGTTGCCGAAATCGCGGCTGACGACCGGTTCTTTCTGGCGCGCGCGGCCGAAGTGGCAGACGCGCTCGACTGGGCAATCGACCCCTGGCACGCGCTGACCGCAGCACTAAAGGCCGAGACGGGGCGGAGCGGCAAGGCGCTGTTCCTGCCGTTGCGGCGCGCGCTGACGGGGCTTGATCATGGGCCGGACATGGCGACGCTGCTGCCGCTGATCGGGCGCGAGCGGGCGGTGGAGCGATTGCGCGAGGGGTGAGATGAGCGAGACACTAACCGGCGCATGTATTAGCGGGGCGGTGCGATATAGCGCGGCACCGGGGATGCGGATTAAATACGATGCCTGCCATTGCAGCGATTGCCAGACGCGCAGTGGCATGCCTTTGGCATTTAGCGCGGCGTGATGACGGCGGACCTGACGGTGACGGGTGAGCTGACCGAAGGCGCGCACACCCAGCCAAGCGGCGCGCGCGCGCATATTGGCGTGCGCGGCCTGCCCGACCAAAATTTATACCAATAATGATCACCGCCCCGGCATCGTCAACCTGCGCGCCGGGACGCTCGATGACAGCCCCGCACTCACCCCCGGACTCCACCTGTGGACGCAGAGCAAACAGGCGTGGGTGGTAATTCACGACGATGTGCCGTCACCGGCGACGCAGCCAGAGATGTTGGAAGAGTGGATGGGGTTGTTGATGGGGTGACGGGGGTGTGGGTAGCGACCGGTGTTGATACAGGTGGTTCATCCCGCGGGTAAAGTTGTGGGCAAGGATTGCGGCGAAAGTGACAATGCAGCCTGATCGGAACCGACACTGACGAGCCGCCGTTTCGCGATCCGCCCTCAGCGCTCAAATCTTCTCGGCACCCGTCTGGCCCGGTGCCGGACGCAATGGCTCATGGTGTGCAGAGGGCCTTGGCCTGTTCCCACTGGCTCATAAAATCGCGAATACGTTGATCGACCGCCGCAAGTTCTGCGCGGGCGGCGTCAAGATCGCGTCGTTTCTGGGCCGACCCAGCGCCCTGACCGGCATAGTCCATAGCCTGCATTTCACGCTCCAACAGGTTCAATCGAATGAGAATCGATCGCTTGCGGTCCTTGAGCTGCGCCAGTTCGACTGCGCGCGGTTCGAGCCTGGCCAGACAGAGTTCCTCACGAGTTTTCACCGGGGCGATCAGCGGGCGGTCTGCCAGTTGCGGTTCGCGCTTCCATCTGGGCGGAGTGACGATTTTCGCCCGCGCGGCCGCCGCGCTTGATTGGGCTTCCTGAACGCGCGCCGATGCCGGGTACGCTAACCACTGCGACAGAATCGCAAAGGCAAAGGCGAAGGCGAGATTACTGGCCGTCCGGGCCAACCGTC
>Ga0105046_10013862_pt1 | contig 12456 bp, 5 predicted proteins | sample MAT03_FD_78385 | JGI IMG/M metagenome (GOLD analysis project Ga0105046, IMG submission 78385) | Freshwater microbial communities from Lake Fryxell liftoff mats and glacier meltwater in Antarctica - MAT-03 (megahit assembly) | ecosystem: Environmental > Aquatic > Freshwater > Ice > Liftoff...
ATAGGCATAATTCATTCCAACCTGCATATCGAAATAGCTGGCGCTGTTCACCAAGGGAATAGCTGCAGTAGGAATATTGCTATCAAAAAATTTACCATCAAACTGATCCGGGAATTTAAGCCTCGTGGGGTCAATTCTTTTTTGAGCATACCCCAGGTTAAATCCTGCACTCAACAAACTGCTATTACCCAACATTTGGTGGTAGGCGACAGACCCATATACTTTTGTAGACCTTAGACTGCCATTTCCGGCAACATCGCTTAAAATTACGCCGCCTACTCCCAGCCAACCATTTTCTAATCTGTCTCTGAACAATTGAGCATCACCAAAAACGCTGGTAGTTTTGTAAGGTACCGTCATGACGGAACTCCATTGATTTCTGTACTGCGCTCCCAATCTAAAATCAGCGTCGGGAATAAATCCGGTGTTGGCAGGATTGGTGGTCAATGGGGAGTTAAAAAACTGAGAGAAGTTAAGATCCTGAGCATGCAGCGTGGTGCTGCTTTGCAGGCAAATCCATCCTAATAAAAATTTTCCGAACGTATTCATAACAAACTCCTTTTTTCTATCTAAGCAGGGTAATATCTCCTGTTTTTCGCAATTTGGTTCCATCTGTAAATTCTGCATCTAGCGTGTAGGCGTACACCTCCATTGGTTGTAGTTTCCCTTTAAAAGTTCCGTTCCATCCAATATTTTTACTGGCTGATTCAAATACTAATTGCCCCCATCTGTTGTAAATGCGCCAGCTCATTTTACCAATCCCAAACCCTTCCACTTTTATAATAGAATTGATACCGGGCTGGCCTGGAGTGAAGGCATTGGGAACATCTAGCAGGGGTAATATGATGACATTCACATCCAAATTAAACGTGTCTGAACAATTTGCTGCGTTGTAGGCAATCAGTTCAGCATTGTAGGTACCGGTAGCTTCGTATTGGTGTGTTGGACTGGCCAATGTAGAGCTGCTACCATCCCCAAAATTCCAAAGGTATCTGTTGGCACCAATAGATAAATTGGTAAATCGCACGGGGGTGTTTTCAATGGGCGGATTTGGCGACCAATTGAAAAATGCGGTGGGTTTAGAAAACACCTGAATCGAAAAGAAGCCAGATGTATCAATTATGTTGCAAGTGCTCGAATCTGTAGCGATCAAACGAACATTGTAAGTACCTGGGTTGGCATACAAATGGGTGGGGTTCACTACCGTTGAAGTATTTCCGTCTCCAAAATCCCATATAAAATCGGTGCCGGCCAAGGACGTGTTTTCAAATGTTGCCTGATACGGTGCACAACCTGAACCCGATGTATTGAACTGGGCTCTTACCAAAGGATTGAGCCTTATTTGTTGTGTGGTGGTATCTGGAGCGTTACAAAAGTTTGTATCAATTACGTATAACGTTACCATATAAGTTCCGGGAGCCGCATAGGTGTGGAGCCTTGGTGGATTGAACCCTGCAGTGTCTCTTGGTGAACCATCCCCGTAATCCCAAACAAAGGTTCTTGGACCAAAAGCGGTACCGCCAGCGTTGGAGGAAGTGTTGTTAAACTGCATGGTCAAACTTGCGCAGGGAGGTACTTTTGTAAAGGTAAAATTGGGTACTACTTCATTGTCGCCTACTCTGATGTTAACATAAGCGGTATCTCTGATGTTACATGTAGTACTGTCTTCTGCGATCATGCGAACCCTGTACGAGCCGATGCTCGTAAAGACGTGAGATATGGATCCTACCGTTGTAATTTGTTGTGGAGAGCCGTCACCAAAATTCCAATAAAACGTTTTTCCCATTAAAAGGGTATCTGCAAAATCAACGCGCAGCGGCACACAACCGATTGAGTCGTTTCTCACAGAGTTAATAGATGCTTGAAGACCAGCACCAACCCCGGCAAAATTCATTTCAATTTTAATGGCGGCGAGGTTACAGTTGCTGCTGCCATTTGTACTCGCCCAAACGCCCGGCGTTGTGGGGAAAATGGCCCCTCCGGTACAGTTGGCGCAAACAGCCTGGTAGATAATTCCATTTTCATCAAAGCGACTGGTGCCGCCATCTGCGTGATCGCCGAGTCCGCCGTTTTGTCCAAAATGAGATCCAAACAATTGACTGCCAGCATTTCTTTCCATTACAAAAAAGTAAAAGTCTCTTCCATCAGGAGGGGGAATTCCGGGAAGTGGTGCAACAGAGGCCAATCCACTGGTATTACCTGTGGTATACAGCTGTTGTATATTGATACCTCCGCCCCAACCGGAAACATATACGTTTTCGCAGCGATCTACCAAGAAAGCTACCGGAGAAATATTTGGAACGGTTGAATTGGTGCCAAAAACGGTCGAATAAGCATAAGCCGATAAATCGGGTAGAAGTTTACTGATGAATTGTTTGGCGTTAACACCGCCTGGATATACATTGCTAAATGCTGCGTTTAATACTGTCCAGTTACCAGTGGTGGTACCCATGATGTAAGGAAAACCAGCCCTGTCGAATTTGAGTCCATAAACCAGATCCACTCCTGCGGTACCTTGGTAAGTTGTTCTGATAATGACTGAACCGTCGCCACGCAACTGAGTGATAAATCCATCGGCGTCACCACCATTAAAGGTATTGTCAAGTACACTGGCCGTGAGGCCGGGAAGATTGTTGCTGCTGGTAGCGCCACCAACATACAAATCGCCGGTTATTGGGCTAATACTGGTAACAAAGCAAGCATCATTGGAGCTGCCACCAAAGAATGTAGCAAACTGGATGTTAGAAAGGTTGGGATTAAGTTTAACGATATAACCATCTTGCAATCCACCTCCAAATATTGGCTGTACGGCATTGGCAATGGGCATCAGTGGCGACTGTGTACAAGATACCAGAATCACATTGTTGTTGTTATCCAGAATGACTTCACTGCGGGCATCATCCCCGTAATTTCTTCTAAGGCTTATCGCAGAAGGGTTGGTGAAAGGATATTTGCTTCTGATGTTGACCCCATCATCTGCGGCACCACCTATTTTTACAGAACCAATTAAAGCTGTTCCGGCTGCATTAAATTTTGTAATAACAATGTCATATTGCCCTCCTGCTCCCTGTTGGGGCGTTGTTCTAGGATAATTGGCGGAATTGGATCTGCCTGCGATCACCAAATTGCCTTGGGGATCAGAGATCATGCTGTGAGGTTGTTCGTTAGCAGAACCACCGAGATAAGTGGCGTACAGCCTGCTAGAGCCGGTTGCACTAAATTTAAAAATAGCCATGTCATACCCACCAATCCCCCCTTCATCCACGCCACCTCCGTAGGCTGTTTGAAATGCTCCGGGTGATACCCTGAAACCGGATGAAAAAGCGATTCCTCCTGCGAAAAAACTACCGTCTGGTCCGGGTGTGGCGGTGTACCCCCAGTTATCTGCCGTGCTTCCGGTGAAGGAGGAAAATATAATCGATGGATCTATGATGAGAGTAGCAGCTGGATCGTAATCGTCTAATTTAAAAGTAACCACGTTGTTTTTTACCACAAACCGGCAGGCTACTTCCTGTTTTTTACCCAGGGGTGTTTGATATGTGTAAGGGTACAATTCCTTCACAACCCCCACTGGTGTTTCGATAATCAGTTCTTTGTCTTTTACAGAAACCTTATCTGGTCCATCATATTGCATGGCAATATAATCGGGGTTTCCACCGGGTTTTACGATAAAATCATACTTGAGGGCGCCACCATCACTGTAGTAGCGAATGTCGATATTGGGATAAATGTTTTCGTAAGTAACTGCCTGGAATATTTTGCATTCGTTGGCCCATTTGGAGGGATCATTGCCAAGAAAGTAATTGTTATAGGTTGGTAAAGCTTTGTCGGGTGTCCTGGTGGCGTTGGCGGCAGCTCCCAGAAACTTTACTTTGTAAGCAAAGGATTGCACCACGATGGTGTCTTTAAGGTTCCCTGTTTTTTGTTTTGTCTCACCAGCTATCGGGTTTTCATGACCGTGCATATATGCCGACAAGCGCTGTACATCAGCTGGTTTGTTCATCACCACTGTAAAACCTTTGTTTTCCAGAAAAAAGGCACCGGTTTTAAAGTCGCCTTTGAACTGAACAGCTGGCTCCCACTGGCCTTTGTTCTCCACAAACTCCATTTGCGCATAACTACTTAATGCTGAAATAGTAAAGATGGTAAGCAGAAAAAGGGTTTGTCGTATGGTAAGTAATTTTCTCAAGTAACTTTTTATTTACAATGTAGGGAATAAAAACGTAATTCTCGTTCAGATTGTTTGGTAATGATAAAGCTTTAATGAGTATTTAACTATTATACAAGTATTTACGCAATTTTGCCCCAACCTGTTTTGTGTTTCTGCTCCTGCATGAATTTTTTTATCAGCAAATTTTCGGCCAATGTAAGATCTGGGTCATTTTCGAGTATTTTTTCAACCGCTGATCTTGCGACTTCCAGCATCACTTTATCTGCGACTATGCTGGCCAACTTAAAGTTTAAAGCACCACTTTGGCGGGTGCCTTCTATTTCGCCGGGCCCCCTGATCTCAAGGTCTTTCTCCGCAATTTTAAAGCCGTCGTTGGTAGCTACCATTATTTTAAGCCGCTCCCGGGCATCCCTGCTGAGTTTTTGGCCAGTAAGTAATACACAGTAGCTTTTTTCAGCACCACGCCCTACCCTCCCCCTAAGTTGGTGCAACTGAGAAAGCCCAAACTTTTCGGCACTTTCAATCACCATTACAGAAGCATTGGGCACGTTCACCCCCACTTCAACTACCGTGGTACTCACCATAATGTTGGTGTCTCCTTTTACAAAACGTTGCATATTGGCTTCTTTCATGGCCGAATCTTGTTTGCCATGCACCATACTAATCCAATACCTGGGTTCAGGAAAAAATGATTTTACTTCTTCATAACCCTTCATCAGGTTTTCATAATCAACCTTGCTACTTTCTTCGATAAGCGGGTATATAATATAAGCTTGCCTTCCGGCTTGGACTTGTTCTTTAATGAAATCCATTACAGACGGACGGGCTTGTTCAAAGCGGTGGATGGTACTAATGGGTTTTCGGCCAGGCGGTAATTCATCCATCACGCTGTAATCCAGATCGCCGTAAGCGGTCAGTGCCAGCGTACGAGGGATGGGAGTGGCCGTCATTACTAAAATGTGCGGAGGGAGGGTGTTTTTTTTCCAGAGTTGTGATCGTTGGGCAACGCCAAATTTGTGTTGCTCATCAATCACTGCAAAACCAAGATGTAGGAATATAACTTTGTCTTCGATCACAGCGTGTGTGCCTAACAATATTTGAATGCTACCGTCTGCGCAACCCAGCATGATCTCTCTTCTTTTTTTGGTGGGCGTAGAACCGGTTAGTAAAGCCACTTTTACAGGCAGGTCTTTCAGGTATTCAGTAATGCTTATAAAATGTTGCTGCGCTAAAATTTCGGTAGGCGCCATCAACACACTTTGAAACTGATTATCGGCAGCGATAAGCATGCTCAGCAATGCTACCATTGTTTTTCCACTGCCAACATCCCCTTGAAGCAGTCGGTTCATTTGTTTGCCGGTAGCGGTATCTTTTCTTATTTCCTTCAGCACATTTTTTTGTGCATTGGTTAATTCAAACGGTAAATAATTTTTGTAAAAAGTATTGAATAAATCTCCCACTTTATCAAAAAGCCAACCTTTGCTAAAGCGATGCCTTTGCAGCTTGATCAGGTTAATCCTCATTTGTGCATAAAACAATTCTTCAAACTTCAAACGACGCAAGGCCAGTTGGTAACTGGATTCTGAAACAGGAAAATGTATTTGATTGTTCGATTCAAACCTGCCCATCAGCTTATAACTGTTAAGGATAAACGAAGGAATGTTTTCTTCCAGGTCTTTGGGTTGAATTTTTTGCAGCATCTCCAGCATGATTTTGCCGAGTGCTGCTCCGTTTAATCCGCGGGCCTTTAATTTTTCCGTGGAGGGGTATATTGGTTCGAGAAACTTTTTGCCAGTAGCTTTTTGCGGGGTGTAAGGCTCCATATCCGGATGCGCAATTTGTGGAGTCCCCATGAAATATCCAAGCTTACCAAAAGCCAGGTAACTATGGCCGGGCAGCAGTGCTTTTTGCACCCAGTGAACGCCCTGAAACCACACCAATTCTATGGTACCGGTGTTGTCTTTTAATTTACCCACCAATCTTTTTGCTCTGCCATCGCCTAACAAATCAAGGCTCAATAATGTACCCGCTACATAAGCATATTCATCTTGCTGCTCCAGGCTGGCGATGCTGCCTACATTGGTTTTGTCGATGTGCCTGATGGGGAAATGTTCCAGCAGGTCTCTAAAGTTGTGGATGTTGAGTTCTTTGCGCAACATTTCTCCCCGCTGAGCAGAGATGCCGGTCAGATATTCTACCGGACTGTTTAATATGTTGTTGGTTACGCTGATAAGATCTTTTTGTAAATATATTTCAGCAGCCGTTACAAATACCTTTTATTGATGCCTGCTTCCCCCGCGTTTGTTGTAGAAACCTCGCCTGGGTGGGTTTGCCTGTGAGGAAGCTGGGGCATATTCGGGTTGTTCGCCCAGGTGTTCCGGAATGATTTGTTTGGGCACTACTTTTTCAATCAGTTTTTCTATCGAATGAAACTTGCGTTGTTCCTTTACGCTGATCAAGGTATAGGCTACTCCTTCTGCTTCGGCCCTTGCTGTTCGTCCAATTCTGTGAACGTAATCTTCACCATCGTGTGGTACATCAAAGTTAATCACCAGATCGATGTTGTCGATGTCGATACCTCTGCTTAAAATATCTGTTGCTACCAACACCGGAAGGCGGCCGCTTCGGTAATGCATCAATATTTCTTCTCTGCTGTCTTGCTCCAGGTCACTGTGTATTTCGCCCGCATCAATGCCGTTGCGTTTGAGGTCGCGGGTAAGTTGTTTTACATTGAGTTTGCTGCTACAGAAAACGACTACTTTTTTAAAATTTTTCTCTTTGAGCAAATGAACGATTAAGGGTATTTTTTGAGGTTCGAAGACCAGGAAAGCTTGTTGTACAATTTTTTCTGGCGGCTTGCTGAGAGAGATGGTGATCTCTTTGGGATCGTGTAATATTTTTTTCGCCATGGCCCTTATCTTGGGAGGCATGGTAGCAGAAAACAGTAGATTTTGCCGCTTTTTCGGAAGATGATCGATGATGAACATGATATCGTCGAAGAAGCCCATATCTAACATTCTATCCGCTTCATCTAACACCAAATATTGAAGGGAATCGAGTTTTACATAACCCATTTTAATGTGGCTCATCATTTTACCGGGTGTGCAAACGACCATATCTGCACCAGTGCTAAGTGCCTTTTTTTCCTGTACAAATGCCTGACCGTCGCCACCACCATACACAGCGATGGAGCTTACAGAAGTAAAGTACGAAAGCCCTTCGAGGTGCTGTTCTATTTGCACGGCGAGTTCTCTGGTAGGAACAATCACCAACGAAGTAATTCCATTGGGATCGTGCGGAATGGTCAGCAAACGGTGAATAAGTGGCAATAGAAATGCGGCAGTTTTTCCGGTACCGGTTTGTGCCGATGCGATGATATCCTTACCTTCTAAAATATGTGGAATAACCTGTTCCTGTACTGGTGTGGCGTCTTGGTAATTAGAGGCTTCGATGCCTTCCATGAGGCGTTGGTCGAAACCAAATGCTGTAAACTTCAAAATAAAAGAATTGTGTTGATAAGGCTTAAAGATAGTCCGAATTGTTGAATTGTTGTTTTCTTTGGCATAGGTACCCTGCAAAACCATCAAAAAATTCAACACTTATACAGTGTAGCATCAGGAATTGCTGTCTTTGCAAACTAGTTTAGACCGCACTGCTATTCACCTATCTTTGCCACACAAAAAAATCCCATGGTACAAACAGGTGAATACAATATGTTAAAAGTGCTCAGAACCGTTGATTTTGGGGTTTATTTAGACGACGGAGCAGAAGGAATTTTGTTACCGAAACGTTTTGTTCCGGCCAATACTAAAGATGGGGATGAACTAAAGGTGTTTGTTTACCATGATGGGGATGAGCGACTGATAGCCACTACCCAACAACCTTACGGTGTAATAGGTGATATTGTGAAATTGAAAGCAGTAAATGTAACGCCACAGGGAGCGTTTATGGATTGGGGCTTGATGAAAGATCTGTTTGTGCCCACTTCCCAGCAGCATGTGGGCATGAGACCCAATGGGGAATATCTGGTAAAAATTTACAGAGACGAACAAACGGGTAGGGCTGCGGCCACCGAGAAATTTGACAATACCCTTAGCAATGATGTGTTAACGGTACAACTTTTAGATACCGTGCAACTCACTGTTTATCGCAGAACAGATATAGGCTATGTTGTGATCATCAACAACCAGCACACAGGCGTGTTGCACCACAACGAAATTTACAGAAGCATTGGTGTGGGCGACCGGTTTGAAGGATTTATTAAAAAAATATATCCCGACCATAAAATAGATGTTGCTGCGGGCAAACCAGGCTATCAAAGGGTAGAAGACGAAGCCGCCAAAATTGTAAGATTGTTACAAGAACAGGATGGCTACTTACCCTACCACGACAAATCTGACCCTGAAGAAATTTACTTGTTTTTTGGCATGAGTAAAAAGACGTTTAAAATGACGGTGGGGAATTTATTTCGGGAGAAAAAAATCAGTATAGAAAAAACAGGCATTAAGCTGATCGAAGAATAAAGAAAAATATAAAGTCATCTTTTATTAAGGGGAAGATTTTTGCAAGAGCTCATTGCCCAATGAAATTACACAGTTGTTCCCATAATATCCGGTAACATCCCGTTCACCTGCAATTCTACAAAAACGCTTTGGCCGCCGAACAGCCGCAGCACATCGTTTAAAGTGTTGTAATATTTTTGAACCCTTGATTACTTGTACCAGAAACTTCCTTTCGAACCTTCATCCGAGCTGGTACCAATCATCACATCAAACTCGCCAGACTCAACGATGAATTTACCATCGTTGTTAAAAAATCCCAGGAGCTCATCTGTAAGTAAAAAGCTGACCGTTTTGCTTTCGCCCGGCGCAAGGAAAAATTTCTCAAAGCCTTTTAATTCTTTTACCGGACGTGCAACAGAAGCAAACTTATCTCTGATGTATAATTGCGCCACCTCTTCTCCACCCAACTTGCTTATGTTTTTAATGTTTACTGAAACCTTGATCGCCGAAGAGTTGCTATTGTCTATTTGCAATGTACTGTATTCAAATTGGCTGTAGCTGAGGCCATATCCAAATGAATAAAGGGGTTTGTTGCTTTCGTCTGAATAATGCGACCAAAATACATCTGGCTTAGGCCCTGGCCGGCCTGTATTCATGTGATTGTAGTAGATGGGAAGCTGTCCTTCGGAGCGTGGGAAACTCATCGGCAATTTACCCGATGGATTGTAAGCGCCAAACAACACTTCGGCTATGGCATTTCCACTTTCCGTTCCCAACTGCCAGGCTTCAATGATGGCAGGAATATTTTTTGCTGCCCAGGGCAAAGCCAATGGCCTACCATTCATCAATACCAGCACGATGTTTTTGTTTACTTTGTATACTTCTTCCAACAACTGTTGTTGCAAACCTGGCAAGTTGAGTTTGGCCCGGCTTCTGCCTTCACCGCTCATAAAACCATGTTCACCTAACACCATGATGACCACTTCTGATGATTTTGCTAATTGAATGGCTTCTGCAAAACCCGTTTTATCGGTTTCATTGATGGTTAACTCGCTGGTAAAACTTACCGGACCAGTGATAACGTCGGCACCTTTTGCATATTTAAATTGGTTGGTAAACTTTTTTAATCCCTCCAGCACAGATATGGCTGTGCTATCGTCGGAGCCGATACGCCAGCTGCCTAGCGGACTTGTTTTATCGTTGGCCAATGCACCTATGACTGCAATTTTTTTCTGTGTTCTTTGCAATGGCAATAATCCTTTTTCGTTTTTGAGCAACACCATCGATTTCTTTGCCATGTCAAATGCAGCTTTAGCATGATCAGGATGATACAACAATTCTTTTTCTCTTGTAGCGTCACAGTATCTGTAGGGATCATCAAACAATCCCAATTCAAACTTAACTTTTAAAATACGGCGAACTGCATCATCGATTACAGCCATTCTAACTTTTCCTTCTTCTACCAAAGTTTTTAAATGCGTGATGTAAGCGTAAGACTCCATGTCCATATCGGAACCGGCATTGGCCGACGTTTCAGCGACCTGTTTGAGGTCTTTGGCAAAACCATGATCGATCATTTCTACTCCCGAACCCCAGTCAGAAATCACGAAGCCTTTAAAGTTCCATCCATTTTTTAGAATATCTCTTTGTAAAAATGCATTCGCGGTGGCAGGCACTCCGTTGAGTATGTTGAAAGAATTCATCACTGTTTTTACGTCGGCATCTACGGCAGCTTTGAATGGAGGAAGAATCACATTATACAAAGTGTAGGTGCCTACATCTACTGTGTTGTAATCTCTGCCCGCTTCCGCAAAGCCATATCCAGCAAAATGTTTGGCACAAGCGATAATGGTATTGTTGGCGCTCAGGTCATCGCCCTGAAAACCTTTTACCCTGGCCGCTGCAATTTTAGATCCGAGAAAAGGATCTTCGCCAGCACCTTCCATCACCCTACCCCAACGGGCATCGCGACTCACATCTACCATTGGCGCAAAAGTCCAGTTGATACCTACAGCAGATGCTTCAATGGCAGCTACTCTAGCAGATAATTGCATTGCTTTTAAATCCCAACTAGCCGCTTCGGCGAGTGGAATGGGCGACAATGTTTTGTGACCATGCACCACATCTAAACCAAAAATAAGGGGAATCCCTAACCGTGATTCTTTTACTACGATCTCTTGTAGCTTACGAACGTTTTCTACCCCACGAACATTCAATACAGCACCCACCAAACCAGCTTTTAGGTGTTCGTATTTTTGTTTGGCATTACCGTCTTTGGGCACGGGCCCTGTTACTTCCCAGAAGCCATTGTATTGATTCATTTGACCGACTTTTTCAGCAAGGGTCATTTTATTCATCAATGAATCAATAAATTTATTCATGCCAGCTTCCCGAGAATGTTGGGCAATAACATTCGTGCCAATCAATGTCAAGAAAATAATATAGAATTGCTTTTTCATGAAATAATTTTAAGGATGCTGTATTAATACTTACTAACCATGTTCAGTTTACACCAGCTACGATATAACATCCTGAAGTGATCAAAAACCTTTACCAATTTCTAAAATGGAGCTATCTTTTTGAGATAGCTCCATTAATTTTTATTTATTACATTTTAGCAATTACCTAGATATAATTACACGCTCAGACTTCAACTGCTTACCATTATTATCCAATAGGGATAGGGTATAAATACCAGGCGCCTTGTTTCCTAAGTCGACAAAAATGGATGTATAAGCTCCAAACATCACATACCTGGCTTGGTAAACCAAGGATCCTTTTGCATCGTAAACAGCCAACGTTCTTGGTAGAAGATTGTTTACATCGCTTAAGAATCTTACTTGGAATTTACCAGTGGATGGATTCGGGTAAACAAATAATTTACTACTAATGGAATCTGAAATCGTCACAACATTCGACATCCTTGAACAACCTGAAGCGTTGGTGATTTGCATTTTATACTTTCCAAGACCATCAATATTTACGCTTAATGAATTGGCTGTTTGCCCCGGAAGCATGATATCATTTCTGAACCACTCGTATAAGTTACCAGAACCAGTTGTATTGGAGACAGTAAGGGTAGTTGCAAGCCCTGGGAACAAATTGGTATAAGGGCCTGCAGAAATAAGAGGAGCCGGTAATGCGTTAACGGTGACATTGATCACAGCCCTTGAACTTTGACATCCCTGGCTATTTGTTTGGCTTACGTAATATGACGTTGTACCTGCCGTATTTGTAGCAGGCGTTGGTGCAGTACTGCTGGCTGTGCCACCTGTAGCAACTGTGTACCAATTTAATGTGTTTCCTGTAGCTGCAGTTGCCGTTAGCGTTGGAGCGCTGCTGTTCTGGCAAATGCTAACTGCTGTTGTTACAGCAGGTGCTCCGGGAGCTGCATTCACTGTTACCGCAATCATTGCTCTTGGTCCTTCTACTGAAGACGTATTGACTTGGCTTACATAAAAATTAGTAGTGCCAGCAACAGTAGTGGCAGGAGTAGGTGCAGTTGCACTACCCGTTCCGCCTGTTGGAACGGTGTACCACAACAATATATTTCCGCTGGTAGCCGTTGCCGTTAGGGGTGTAGCCACTGCATTTTGACAGTAACCAACGGTGGGGGTAACTACTGGTGCAGCCGGTGGTGGAATAGCGCCAAACCTCATGTCATCAAAGAGATAAATTCTCTCTCCTGCTGTTGCTCCCGTTACACCAAAGTTGAAAAAGATAGAGGCTTTGTTGTACGTAAACGCAGGATTAAAACCTGCTGTACCTGCAGCTTGATTATTA
>Ga0105046_10013863_pt1 | contig 12455 bp, 7 predicted proteins | sample MAT03_FD_78385 | JGI IMG/M metagenome (GOLD analysis project Ga0105046, IMG submission 78385) | Freshwater microbial communities from Lake Fryxell liftoff mats and glacier meltwater in Antarctica - MAT-03 (megahit assembly) | ecosystem: Environmental > Aquatic > Freshwater > Ice > Liftoff...
ACCGCACAGCTCGAGACCCTTCGCGTCGAGGTGCTGGCGGCCCTGGCCGACGTGGCCAATTGGCAACTGATCCTGTCGGGCACCAGCTACGCCGACATCTTCACCGCGCCCTCGCCGGTCCAGCACTTCTGGTCGCTGGCCATCGAGGAGCAGTTCTACGTGCTGTTCCCGTTGCTCATGGTGGGTCTGTTCGCCCTCGGCCGGCGCACCCGACAGACCGAGCGCACCGTCGCTGTCGGGCTCGCCGTGGTGCTGGGTGGCTCGCTGCTGGCCACGCTGTTGCTGCAGGGCGCGGCGATCGACCGCATCTACTACGGCACCGACACCCGGGCCGCCGAACTGATCCTCGGGGCGCTGCTGGCCGTCGCCCTCGACGGACGCGTGCTTCCGGGGTCGATCCGGCGGGCGCTCGCATGGTTCGGGCCGGCCGCCCTGGCGTTGACGCTCGTGCTCTGGTCGACCGCGGCGCTGGACGACGGCTGGCTCTACCAGGGAGGCCTCGCCGCGTTCGGGCTGGTGTCGGTGGCCGTGATCGCCGCCGCCGTGCAGGACCGAGGGCCGGTGCCCACGGTGCTGGCCTGGGAGCCGCTGCGCCGGCTCGGCCTCATCTCCTACGGGGTCTACCTGTTCCACTGGCCCATCTTCCTCTGGCTCACCCCCGACCGGACCGGCCTGGCGCAGTGGCCGCTCTTCGGGCTGCGGGTGGCGGTCACGATGGCAGTGGCGCTGGCCTCGTTCTTCCTGCTCGAACGGCCGGTGCGCCTGCAGCGGATCCTCACCGGCCGTCAGGCCCTCACCCTCGCGCCCCTCGCGTTCGCCGCCATCGTCATCGGCGTGCTGGGCGTCACCGTGGCCGACCCCGATGCCGACCCGACGTTCGAGCAGGCCCAGGATCTGGTGGCCGCCGGCGACTTCAGCGGCGCACCCGTCGACGACATCACCGCCACCACCGCGGCGTCCGACCTGGCTGCGGCGGGAACTCCCGAGATCGCGATCTATGGCGACTCCACCGCGCTGCGCCTCGGCCTCGGTTTCGGCGGCTGGGTGCAGGCCACCGGCTTGGCCACGGGCGAAGGCGGGGTGACCGAGCTGGGCTGCGGGCTGATGCCGGCCGACCTGTTCACCCACTTCCGCTACGACGGCGAGGCAGATGCCCCCGACCTGTGCCCCGGGGTGGACCAACGCTGGGCCGACGACATCGCCGCCACCGACCCCGACATCGCCGTCGTGGTCGTAGGGCCGTGGGAGGTCGCCGACTGGGAAGACCCGGACACGGGCGGGTGGCGCCACGTGGGCGAGCCCGAGTTCGACGCGCTGCTGGTCGACCGCATGCGCACCGCCGTCGACCTGCTGTCGGCCGGGGGCGCCAAGGTGTACTGGATCGCCAGCCCCCGGATCACCTTGGGGATGGCGGACGGTGCCCCGCCCACGTTCGACCGACCGGCATCGAACCCCCTGCGCATGGCGCGCTTCAACACGCTGATGGCCCAAGTGGCGGCCGAGCGACCCGACGTGGTCGAGGTGATCGACCTGCCCGGCTACCTGCGCACCACGCCGGGCGGCGAGCTCGACCCGGCCCTCCGCCCCGACGGCATCCACTTCACCTGGGACGCCGCCACCCAGGTCAGCAGCGACTGGCTGGGCCCGGAGATCCTGCGCCGCTACGCCGCCGGCGCCTGATCACCGGATGCGGGCCGACCTGCCCGATGCCGGCGACGTTCAGCTGAACGTCGCGGATCACTCAGTGTGACGAAATCCGTCCTATGCGAGAACCTTCGCGCCGCCGATCAGCCTGCTTCGGCCTCGTCGGCCAGGGCCAGCCACACGTCTTCCGCGGCGGTCAGCTCGTCGGCGACCGCCGCTTCCTCGGCACCCAGGCGGGTGAGCTCGACGTGGTCGGCGGCGGAGTCGAGCAGCTGCGCGTGGATGCGGTCGCGGCGCTTCGTGAGCTTGGCCACCTCTTTCTCGGTGTCACGCATGAGGCGGGTGAGGGTGCTGCGTGATCGGGGCTTTGGCGCGCCGCCCCCGTCAGGTGCCGCGGCGGCCTTGGTAGGGGCCGGGCCAGACCTGTCCGTCGGCCCGCCCTTGCCCCGCCGGCGACTGGCCAGGCGCTCCTTGGCCCACGCCTCGTAACCGCCGCGGCGGGGCGCCGCGGTGCCCGATCCGTCGAGCAAGATCACGTCCTCGACCGTGCGCTCGAGGAAGGCCCGGTCGTGCGAGGCGACGATCAGCGTGCCCGGCCAGTCGTCCAGGAAGTCCTCGAGCACACGGAGCGTGTCGAGGTCGAGGTCGTTGGTGGGCTCGTCGAGCAGCAGGACGTTGGGCTGGCGCATCAGCAGCTGCACGAGCTGCAGGCGGCGGCGCTCGCCGCCGGACAGCAGCTCGACCGGCGCCTTCTGCGCATCCGAGTCGAACCAGAACCGCTCCATCAGCTGGACATCACGCCAGGTGGCGTCGCGATCGTCGCCCACGATGACCTCACGGACCCGCCGTCCGGGCTTCAGCTCGCTGCTGGTCTGGTCGTAGAGGCCCAGCTGCACCGTGGTGCCGGTCTTCATCACGCCCGACCGGGGCTCGAGCGCCCCGGTGATCAGGCCCAGCAGTGTGCTCTTGCCGGCACCGTTGGCGCCGACCACGCCCAGCTTGTCGCCGGGGCCCAACAGCAGGTCGACGTCGGTGAGGATCGCGGGCTCGCCCGGATAGCCGAACGTCACCCCGGTCATCTCGATCACCGACGAGCCGAGGCGGGGCATGCCCTGGTGCAGGTCGAGGGCGTTCGACCGGACATCGTCGACCCGCTCGACCTCTTGCAGCGCCTCGGCGCGGGCGAGGCGCGACTTCGACTTCGACGTCCGCGCCGGGGCGCCCCGGCGCAACCACGCCAGCTCGCGCTTGGCCAGGTTGGCGCGGACCGACTCGGCCGCCTCGGAGCGGGCGGTCCGGTCGGCCCGGCCCTGTAGGTAGCCGCTGTAGCCGCCGTCGTGCAGGTACGACCCACTGCGATCGATCTCGAGCACCCGGGTGGTCACGCGGTCGAGCACATGACGGTCGTGGGTGACCAGCAGCAGGCCACCGCGGTAGTCGGCCAGCCACTCTTCGAGCCACGCGATGGCGTCGATGTCGAGGTGGTTGGTGGGCTCGTCGAGGATGAGCAGATCGCTCTCGGCCGACAGCGCCCGGGCCAGGGCGGCTCGCTTGCGCTGACCGCCCGACACGTCGCCGATGTCCATGCCCAGGATGGGGCTCAGGCCCAGCTGGTCGAGCACCGCCTCGGCCCGCCAGTCGCCGCCGACCACCTCTCGCACGGTGCCGCGCCCCAGATCATCGGCCTGGTCGAGCACCGCGATGGCCAGGTCGCCGCCCCGCCGCACGATGCCGGCTTCGGGCTCCAGGTGGCCCGCCAGTACCCGCAGCAGGGTGGACTTGCCCGACCCGTTCAGGCCCACCACACCGATCCGGTCGCCCGTGGAGACGGTGAGCGACAGGTCGTCGAAGAGGGGGCGACCAGGGCGGCTCATGGCCAGGCCCTGCGCGTCGATCAGGATCATGCTCGGCTCAACTCGGCTCTTGCAGTGCGGCGATGGGGGTCCGTCAGTGTGCCAGCGCGGCGCCCCGACCCGGCCGGGCCCACCCCAATCACCGCGCTATTCACCCCGCTATTCACCGCGCTTGGGGCCGCCCACCACCGGCCGGTTAGCCTCGCCGCCGGGGCCCGACGGGGAGAGTGGACCATGGTGGGAACGACCGGGCGGACGATCATGGCGACAGCGACGGCCATGCTGGTTGCGTCGCTGTGGCTGGTCACCACCCCGGCGCCGAGCGCCGCCACCCCCTCGGCGGAGGCCGTGGTCCAAGCGGCTCCTGCGCCGACCCCGGCCCGCACCGGCTCGCCCACCTCGATCGCGGTGCTCGGCGACTCGATCTCGTCGGCCACCGGCACCGGCCAACTGAGCGCCGAGATGCCGCAGAACTCCTGGGTCACCGGCAGCGTCCCGTGGAGCATGCGCGGCCAACTCGCCATCCCCAACGGATCGGCCTACAACCAGGCGTCGAACGGCAAGCGGATGGGCGACATGGACGACCAGGCGGCGTCGCTGCCCACGTCCACCCAGTACGTGGTGGTCGAGTTGGGCGGCAACGACCTGTGCCGGCCCAGTGTGGGCGAGATGACGTCGACCACCGACTACCGCAACCAGTTCCGCGCCGGCCTGGCGGCCCTGAAGGCCCGGGTTCCCAACGCGAGCATCTTCGTGGCCAGCATCCCCGACATCTACAACCTGTGGTTCATCCGGGGAGCGCCGTCGTCGGTGAACCCCTACGTCAGCGACCAGAAGCACCAGGAGGGTCGCGCCCGGTTCTTCTGGGACAACTTCCTCGACATCGAGGTGCCCTGCCAGTCGCTGCTGAGCGATCCCCAGAGCCTCGCCCCGGCGGACGCCAACCGCCGCCTGGCGGTCCGCGCTCGCAATGAGGCCTTCAACGCCGTCCTCCGCGACGAGTGCGGCGCCGTGCTGCGCTGTCGCTACGACGACGACTTCTTCTTCGACTTCAGCTCGAACCGGGCCAACCCGCCCGACGGGCCACTGCTGCCCCGGAACCAGTGGGGATTCGAGGATCAGGACATCAGCCACAATCGCCACACCGGCGCCATCGACCTGTCGGGTACCTGCCCGGTGGCCTTCGCCTACGCCGGGTGCGGCGACCACTTCCACCCGTCGCTCATCGGGCAGCAGAAGTTGGCCAACGCCGGCCACGCCACCTCATACCAGTGGTCGACCGACGCCACCGCACCCACGGTCGCCCTCACCGCGGCGCGGCCGCCCGACGGGGCCGGGAAGTACGGCTCGAGCGTCAGCGTGTCGATCGCCGGCAGCGACGCGTCGGGCGTCCGTGGCTTCGAGGTCCGGGTCCACCACCCCAACGGCACCGTCGGCGCCTGGCAGGAACACGTGGGTGCGGCCCCGCCGGTCACGGTGTCGGCCACCGGGCAGACCTACGTCGAGGCCCGCGCCCTCGACAACAACGCCAACCTGAGCGCCAGCAGCGTCCTGGCCGTGAACCTCGACCCCGACGCCTTCGGGGGGCTCTCGGGCACCGTGGTCGACCAGGACGGCGGGCCACTTGCCGGTATCACGGTGACCCGCCATGCCGCCGCCACCCAAGGGGTCCAGCAGGGGGTCACCACCGGCAGCGACGGCGGCTACGACTTCGGCACCGTGCTGGCCGCCTCGTACAAGCTGCGGTTCACGGATCCGACCGGGGCCCACGTCGACGAATGGCACCTCGATCAGCTCACCCACGCCGATGCCGACGGCGTGACCGTGGGCGCTCAGGCCGACGTCGTCGTCGATGCCGACCTGGCGCGGCCGGCCACCATCAACGTGCTCCAGGACACTGCCCCCGACGGCCCCCAGGACTTCACCTTCACCACCGACCCGGCCAGCACCCCCTTCACCCTGGACGACGACACCGACCCGGTGCTGCCCAACACCACGGGCCCCCTCGAGCCGGGTGAGGGCACCCACACGATCACGCAGGGTGCCGTGGCCGGCTGGACCCTGATCGGCATCGACTGCGATGCCGGCGCGCTGGTCGACCTGGGCACGCGGTCGGTCACCCTCACCGTGGTCGATGGCGACGCCGTCGACTGCACGTTCGTGAACGCACATCGCCAGCCCGACGCACAGGTGGCCACCGCCAACACCGGCCCGTTCAAGGGCGCCGGCGTGACGGCCACCACGGTGACGCCGGCCCAGACCAAGTCCACGGGCGTGGCCCGCGGTTCCACCCGCACGTTCTTCGTCCGGGCCGTCAACGCCGGCGGCGCGATCGACGCGCTGCGGGTGAAGGGCGTCGAGTCGGGATCGGCCGGGTACACCGTCCGCTACCTCCGCGGTCGGACCGACATCACCACCGCCGTGCGGGCCGGCGGCTACGTCATCACCGATGTGGCGCCGGGCACCTCGGTGACCGTCAAGGTCAAGATCACCGCCTCCACCGCCGCGGCGGCGGGTTCGGCCCGCAATGCCGACCTGATCATCCGATCGGCGGCCATCCCGTCACAGCGTGACGTGGTGCGGGCCCGCGCCCTACGCAACTGACGCCGCCTAGTCCGCCCGGTTCAGGTGGGGTCGAGGTCGAAGGTCTGGGCCAGTCCGCTCAGCAGCCAGGCCGACCCGTCGGGAACGGCCTGGTCGAACGGGCGGCGGGTGCTGAAGGCCTCGAGCAGGTCGACGGCCGTCCCCGCCAGGCGCAGGCCGCGGGCACGTTGCCGGCCGCGACGACCAGGTCGGCCGGGGTGACCACCGGGTCGAAGGTGGTCAGGAACTCGGTGGGGGCACCGGCCAGGCCCTGGGTGATCGAGAAGCTCCAGAACGTGTTGGTGCTGTCGAGGTGCAAGATGACGTCACGGCTGGACCACCCCTCGCACCGGCTGGGGTTGGCCCACTCGGTCTCGCTGAACCCCGACAACGTCTCGGCCAGGCGGCGGCGTTGCCGGACGACCGGCCCAGCGATGTCGGCCGGGTTGCCGTCGAGGACCAGCACCGGATCGGCGCCGTAGCGCGGGGTCAGTTGGATCTGCCCACCCTGCCACAGCCCGCCGGTCCGGCCGGCGGCGTTTTGTCATCGTCGGAACGGGGCCGCCGTCAGTCGATGTCGATCAGGCGCAGCTCGTCGGCCGTCGTGCCACCGGCCCGCAGGACGCCCGCTCGGATGTCGTTGTCATCGGCCCGCAGCGCGCCGGCCGGCACCAGCACCACGAACTGGTCGGCTACTCCACCCTGGTCGAACACCGGCGAGACCCCGACCACCGTCCCGTTGACCGCGACCACCACCGTGTCGCCGGCACCGGCATCGGGGACCACCCCGATGACCTCCCCCAGCAGCGGCTGATCGTCCGGTCGTTCGAGCTCGTCGAGGGCGCGCACCAGCGCGTCGCCGCCTCCGGATCGCAGCACCGATGCCGCCGGCACGCCGATCAGGTCGGCACCGGGTCGACCCCGGTAGAGGCCAGCGAGACGTGACTCACCCTGCCGGATCGACGGGAATCGGTCGTCGACCATGGCCCGGTAGGCCCTGTCGTCCTCGAACTCCTCGATGCCGAGGAAGTCGTAGGTGAAGGCGTCCGTGTAGGAGTAGACGTACTTGTTGTCGCCCCGCCGCTCGACGCCCTCGGTGTCACTGGCCGCTACGCCGTCCACGTCCCAGGTGGGGGCGGTGCCCAGCAGATCCGCCACGGTGGGCACCACGTCGACCGACAAGAGGTTCGAGTCGTCGGTGCGACCCTCGTCCTGACCCGGCGCCTTGATCAGCAACGGCGCGTAGGCGATGTCGTCCAGGTTCTCGTCCTCGATCGAGCGCACCGACTCCCCTGGTTCGAACGATGCCCCGTGGTCGCTCACGACCACGACCAGCGAGTCGTCGTACTCGCCGATCTCGCGCAGCTGGGCCAGGACCTGGCCCACCAGTCGGTCGGCGTACTCGGCCTGCAACAGGTGCCGCTGACGGGTCACCCGGGCTCGCCACGGCGTCTCGATGTCCGGCCCTGTGTAGTCCCCCGGCGTGGCGTACCGGGTGCCGTCCTCGCGCGAGAACCAGGGCTGGTGCGGCATCACCAGGTGGAGGAAACCGAAGAAGGGATCGTCCGTGGGCCGCAGTGCGTCGAGGAAGGAATCGAGGCGCTCGGGCTGGACCACCCCGCTCGAGGCGAAGAACCCGTCCAACTGCTGGGTCTCGGGCACGGCGACGACCACGCCGTTGGCGTCGGTCTCGGACGTCCCGTCATCGGTGGTACGCAACTCCTCCTCGAAGTCGTCCAGTGCCTGCACCGAACCGGTCGAGCCGGGCGTCGCACGCGCCGACCACACGTCTGCGGCGTCACTCATCGCCCCGCCCCACTGCGGCGAACGCGACGCCACCTCGGTCTCGTCCCCGTTCCGGTCGTCAGCCGCTCCCGTCGAGTCGGGCGGGGGAACCGGGTCGCCGCTGCACGCCTCGAACCCGCAGAGCTTGGTCAACGACTCGGACACGGTGAGGTGGTGCGAGTTGGCCAGCAGGCTGAACAGGTTGCCCGGGTGGTCCGTCCAGACCGGTTCGCCATACGGGTCCCGACCGTCGAGCAGGACGGGAACCGCGCTCTGGGTGAACGGGCTCACGGTGGAGAAGTGGCGGTACCAGGCGGCGTCCTGCGAGAACCGCGCCAGGTTGGGGAAGCGGACCGGATCGATCGTCTCGTCGGGCCCCAGGATCGACTGGGTCGGCAGTTCGTCGAGCACCACCATCACCAGCGACGCCGGTTCGCCCTCGGCGCCCACGCCGGAGAACGAGGCGTCGGCCGCGGTCTGGGTGTCCTGGGTTATCCACCCCGACACCGGAGCGACGAACACGAAGCTGGCGAGGAAGGCCACGTTCGACACGCCGAGCACGCGGAGCCACAGGAACATCGCGTCGAAGCGCACGTAGGCCCAGGTGCCACCGACCGCCGCCGTGAGTGCGGCCGCCCAGTGCAGGCCCACGACGCCGGTCACCGCCTTCGCCAGCAGCACGCCGACCACGGCGAGCAGCGAGGCGACGGTGCCGACGTGCAGGTACCAGCCGGCCCGACGATCGACCCGTGCCACCCCGAGGCCCACCAACCACAGCACCACCGGCGGGACCACCACGACCGCCAGTGCGAACAGCACGATCTCGACACCCTCCACGTGACGAATGTGCAGGGAAGTCGGATTCTTCCCGAACAGATCCAGCACCGGCTGCACCACAGCCAGGCCACACAGGCCCGCCACGACGAGGAGTTGGCTCAGCGGACCTTCGGTCGCGCGCACCGGTGGGTGTTCAGTTGTCGTCGGCGGCCGGCGCCGGGCGCCAGAAGGCCGCCAGCAGGGCCACCGCGCCGCCGCCGCCCGCGACGAGGGCGATCCAGAGCCCGGTCGTCCCGGCCAGGTCCTCCAGGTCGAGGGCGTTGTCGAGTGACCACTCGCCGGCACCGAGCATGGCCAGGCAGAACGCCACCACCGTCAGGGTGAGGACGTACTCGTAGCCCTCACCCGGCCGGAAGATGAAGAAGCCGTTCTTCCGGTGGTTGGTGATCAGCGCCACCAACATCACACCGATCACCGCGGCGCAGCCGAGCGGCGTGAGCAGGCCGAGGACCAGCAGGATCCCCCCGCCGATCTCGGTGACGCTGGCCAACCAGGCATGGACGGTCCCCGGCTTCATGCCCAGGCTGGCGAACCACCGTCCCGTCCCCGCGATCTTGCCCCCACCGATGATGTGGTTGATGCCGTGGGCCAACATCACCGCACCCAGGATGAGGCGCAGTCCCAACAGGGCCAGGTTCACGGAATCGAGGTCGGTCATGCGCGCTCCTCAGCGTCGGCGGTGCCGCGGATTCGACATGGGTGTTAGTTTCGCACGGAACCAGCAGATGGGTGTGCGAGCGTGTCGGTCACCAGCAACAGCGACGTCTACTACGACCCGTACGACACCGAGATCGACGTCGACCCGTATCCCGTCTGGAAGCGGATGCGGGACGAGGTGCCGCTCTATCACAACGAGACGCACGACTTCTACGCGCTGAGCCGCTTCGACGACGTCGAGAAGGGCCTCATCGAGTGGGACACCTACCGGTCGGGCAAAGGATCGATCCTCGAGCTCATCAAGGCCGACCTCGACCTGCCACCGGGCATCATCTTGTTCGAGGACCCACCGCTGCACGACCTGCACCGCGGCCTGCTCTCGCGCGTCTTCACCCCCAAGAAGATGAACGCCATCGAGCCCAAGGTGCGCGAGTTCTGTGCCCGCACCCTCGATCCGCTGGTGGGCAGTGGCGGGTTCGACTTCATCGCCGACCTCGGCGCCCAGATGCCCATGCGCACCATCGGCTTCCTGCTTGGGATCCCCGAGTCCGATCAGGAAGCCATTCGCGATCAGCTCGACGAGGGCCTGCGCCTCGAAGCGGGGGAGATTCCCACCTTCTCCTTGGGCGACATGGGCCAGGAGGTCTTCGGGGAGTACTACGACTGGCGGCTCGACCACCCGTCCGACGACCTGATGACCGAGCTGGCCACCGCCGAGTTCGAGGACGAGACCGGCACGACCCGCCGGCTCACCCGCGCGGAGTGCCTGCTCTACATCAACATGCTGGCCGGCGCCGGCAACGAGACCACGACACGGCTGATCGGCTGGACCGGCAAGGTGCTGGCCGAGTATCCCGATCAGCGGCGGGAGATCGTCGACGACCGTGGCCTCATACCGCAGGCCATCGAGGAGCTGTTGCGCATCGAAGCACCGTCACCGGCCCAGGCCCGCCTGGTCGGCACCGACGTCGAGCACCACGGCCAGCCGGTGCCCGCCGGCAGCATCATGTTGCTGCTCAACGGCTCGGCCAACCACGACGAGCGCCGGTTCGACGACCCCGACCGCTTCGACATCCACCGCCAGGCCGGCCACCACCTCAGCTTCGGCTACGGCATCCACTTCTGCCTGGGCGCCGCCCTCGCCCGCCTCGAGGGGCGCGTCGCGCTCGACGAGGTGCTCCAGCGCTTCCCCGAGTGGGAGGTCGACGAGGCCAACGCCCAGCAGAGCCACTCGTCCACCGTGCGGGGCTGGGAGTCGCTGCCGGTCTTCGCCGGCCGCGCCTGAACGGCCGGGCCTGCGACCGCCCCTCGGCACCTCGACCCGAGCGCGCCCGCGCGTGCCGGTGCCCGAGTGTCAGTTCGTCGGGAAGCCGAGGTCGATCACGCTTGACGCGGGGTCGGGCCACCTCGACGTGACGACCTTGGGCCGGGTGTAGAAGCGGATCCCCTCGGGCCCGTAGATGGGGGCGTCGCCGAAGATCGAGGCCTTCCAGCCACCGAAGGACTGCCAGGCGACGGGGACCGGGATGGGGACGTTGACCCCGATCATGCCCACCTCGACCTCGCGCTCGAAGCGCCGGGCGGCGCCACCGTCGCGGGTGAAGATGGCCACGCCGTTGCCGTAGGGGTTGGCGTTGACGAGCGCGAGGGCCTCGTCGTAGGTGTCGACCCGGACCACACCGAGGACGGGCCCGAAGATCTCGTCGTCGTAGGCCGCCATCCCCGGCGCGACGTGGTCGAGCAGCGCACATCCGTGGAAGAAGCCGTCGGAGGATGCGGTGGAGGATGCGGTGGTGGCGCCGTCTGCCACCACGCGGGCGCCCTCGCCTTCGGCGCCCTCGACGTACGAGCGCACCCGGTCGCGGTGCTCACGGGTGATGAGCGGGCCCATCATCGACGTCGCATCGTCGCCCGGCCCGACCACCACATCGGGGATCCGCGCCGCGATGGCCTCGACCAGGGGGTCGGCCACTGCGCCGACGGCCACGACGATCGAGATGGCCATGCACCGCTCGCCGGCCGAGCCGTAGCCGGCGTTGATGGCGGCGTCGGCAGCCGCGTCGATGTCGGCATCGGGCAGCACGATCATGTGGTTCTTGGCCCCACCGAGGGCTTGGACCCGCTTGGCGTTGCGCGTGCCGGTCTCGTAGATGTGGCGGGCCACCGGGGTGCTGCCCACGAACGAGATGGCATCGACGTCCGGATGGTCGAGCAGCGCGTTCACGGCCTCGACGTCGCCCTGGACGACGTTGAAGACCCCGTCCGGGAAGCCGGCCCGTTGCACCAGTTCGGCCAGCAGCAGCGAGGCCGATGGATCCTTCTCGGACGGCTTCAGGACGAAGGCGTTGCCGCAGGCCAACGCGTTGGCCAGCATCCACAGGGGCACCATGACCGGGAAGTTGAACGGGGTGATGCCGGCCACCACGCCGACCGGCTGCAGAAGGGTGTGGACGTCGACCCCCGCCGACACCTCGGAGCTGTGCGACCCCTTCAACAGGTGCGGGATGCCACACGCGAACTCGACGCACTCGAGCCCGCGGGCCACCTCGCCCTCGGCGTCGGACAGGACCTTGCCGTGCTGGCTGGTGACGATCGCGGCCAGATCGCGGCGGTGGGCATCGACCAGCTGGCGGAGTGCGAACAACATGGTGGTGCGCCGGCTCAGGGGCGTGGTGCCCCACGTGGCGGCGGCCGCACGAGCCACCTTCACCACGTGGTCCACCTCGGCCGCCGACGCCAGCGTCACCTCGCCGGTCTGGCGGCCCCGGGCGGGGTCGTAGGTGGGCGACGTGCGTCCGGAGGCGCCCTCGACGAGGCGCCCCGCGATCCAGTGCCCGATCGTGTTCATCGATGATCTCTCCCGGTCATGACTGAATGAGTGTTGCCGTTCACGGCGCCGGCCGGCGAAGCGCCAGCAGTCGCTCGCGGTGCTCGGGCGACGACATGGTGACCGCCTCGGCCGCGAAGCCCGCCGGCATGGCGCCACTGAGCGCCTGGGACAGGTGCATGTTCGCCACCCGCTTGGTGCCCTGCAGCGCGGCCGCGGGCTGGGCGGCCAGGCGCTCGGCGAGCCGGCGGGCCTCGTCCAGTAGTTCG
>Ga0105046_10013864_pt1 | contig 12455 bp, 10 predicted proteins | sample MAT03_FD_78385 | JGI IMG/M metagenome (GOLD analysis project Ga0105046, IMG submission 78385) | Freshwater microbial communities from Lake Fryxell liftoff mats and glacier meltwater in Antarctica - MAT-03 (megahit assembly) | ecosystem: Environmental > Aquatic > Freshwater > Ice > Liftoff...
CGACTAAGATCGCTGCGCGGGAGTCACGGGCGTGGCGCGCGGATTTTTCGGGGGGAACACAAACTCGAGGGGCGAGCGGAAGAATCGCTTTGCCACGGCTCGCAGAAGTTCCCAGCGATCATGTGTAGATACGTCGCGGGCCCGCATCGCCACAGACAGCGCCAGAAAGAAGCTGGCGCCCAGGTTGCAAACGAACGTGATCGCAATCCCGATGAGGGCCATATGCACCCGCGGGTCGAAAAGAACGCCTGCTCCCATTCGAAACGTTGCCAACGCCACTGTGCCCGTGGAAAGCGTGACATGTCGTACGTCAAGCGGCAGGCCGAAGAATTTTCCCACCACCGGGGTCATGCCCAACATGAAGCCAAGCGCAACGGCAGCGCTGTAACCCGAGACATTGCGGGCGAAAAACCGCGACAATGCAGCCATGGCCCGCGTGCCCAGCACTCGACCTAAGCGGTGTTCTGCGATCGCCAACGGAATGCGACGGTACACCACGAAGTTTTCGGCCCACCCACCGACCAAGCTTGAAAGCCATAGAATTAAGCCTGTTATCGACGCGTAGAACACCAGGCCGCTGCGCAGGGGATTCATGCCTTCCAGAACGGAATCAATTTTTTCGGGCGGCATGAAGTTGGCGCCAGTTCGTGCCAGCCACAGCCAGTCAAACGCCGAGGCCACAATCGCCACCACCACCACGTTGCCAGCGGCCGCGGCCAGCTGCGAGCGCACCATGCGCGCCACAAGCGTGGCCAGATCATCGCTGCGCGAGGGACCTTTGGTGTTGCGCAACACACCTGCCAATGCAGCGCCTGTCATCGATGGTTGCTTGGTGGCCAGCGTGAAGCCTAAGAATAGGATCAAAGCGAAACTGAACGCATAGTTCGATCCCGCCAGAAGGCCTTCTACGAACGGTGCGAAGTGCGCGCCTGAGATCAACACCTTCATCGCGGCTGTGCCCGCTGTTAGAACGCCACCGCCGGCACCCGACGCCACCATAGCGAACCATTCACGTCGCGTGGTGGTGATGTAATGTTCGCCTGTGCGGCCCGCGCGTTCCACCAGCTTTCGGGCAAGCAACCGCAGGTTCTCGCTAGCCAACTGCCGCAGACTGCGATCGGCGATCCTAGCGCTTGCCAGTAAGACCAGCAAACGGTGGATGGCCGCGGACTGTTCTGCACCTGGGGAAGCCTTAAGCACGCTTAGTAGAACCTGCATGCGATCTAAAGAACGGTTGATCACGTCCAGGCTGTACACCACGTCGACGCTGACACCTGTGTTCTCAAGTTCAGCGAGCACCTCTTCAGTGCCGCTGCGGCAGTCTTCCATATCCATTCGAAAAGCCCGTTCAACGTCAAGCGCAAGGGCGGTCACATGCAGGTTTTCAAGCAAGGCATCGGTGGAACGGGGCAAGCGAAAATAGGGCGAGGCACGCAGGGGTAAAGGGCGCCTGCGCACGCGCATGGCTTCCCCCAAACCCAACGTTTGCACGCGTGCAGACAGCAGCCCCATGGCTTCGCTGATTGAAGTAACAGCAGGTTCAAACGCGGCGTCAACGGCGCCCAATCGATCAATAAGGCGCAAGAAAAGATCGGGTGCAATGTCGTCAAGCCACTGCACATCGCGATCCTTGGGCAACAGGCGTTCAACGAAGCGAGACAAATCGTGATGGTCACGCGGCTTGGGTAACAAGCGGCGGGCCAATCGATCAGATGTTTCATCGATCAACCCTCGATCGTTCGGAAGGCCCGCTTCAGCGAACAAAGGCAGCCCATCGGTTTCTGTGAACACCAACGTCAAGGCGTCTCGCAGAACGCTGGTTACCGCCAGAGAGCGTTCCATGATCGCGGCAAGCAAAGTGAGCCGGCGCGTTTGAGGAACATCCGTCGCGGGCTCGCCTTGCGGCAAAGGCACACTGTTGTCTTTGGTCTTAAGCCATTCCCAAAGTGCCTCTAAAGCGCGGAGGCGCGCCACCAAGGTGTCAGCCTGCTCAACCGCGCCCAGCCGCGCTGTGAGTTCGGTCAGCTTACGGTGCCGACGTTCCTTCGCAGCAAAAAACGGGGCCAGTTCGGTAGGCAGGGTCATGCAACAACGTTCCCCAGCGCAGCTCACCAGTTGTCCAGGAGGAGGTTTCGAAACTAGCCCACGCAGTTGGCTGGCAGCAATCCCAAAATCTTCGACAACAAATCTTCGCTGGTAAGTTGTGAATCCAACGCACACGCTTTGACATGGCCAGGCTCTGTCGCAATCGTGATGAGGCCCGCACCTTTGGCCAAAGTTCTCAGAACGGTTGCGTCTTTCGGCATCACAGAGGCGAACGTATTGAAGTAGTCCAAATCAATGTCCAAAATGTAGGGAACCTCTAACAATGCGGGCTCTCCTGCTTGGCGAAGAGCGTTGTCAAAGGCGTTCAACTGTTCTTGCAGAAACGAACTCTCGCAGACTTGATCGCAGTCCTCCCGAGATGTCTCATATGTCGTCGAGTCCTTGCTAACCTGTCGACACATGATTCGGTGCTCTTTGTACGTTGCCAGGTCGGTGTCCATCGCGTTGTGCGCAATGATAAAGGCCGCCGAAATAATGTCCGCACCAATGGCGGTGACAATGTGTTCGTCATTGCTCAGCTTCTGCATTGCCTCCAGAACAGATTCTGGTTTTGCAAAATCGATTTTTGCCAGCCATTCTTTGCGCAACCCCTCGTGGCAATCTGGCGTCGAAGCATAGGCTTGCCGAAGCAGGTTGCGAAACGGCTTGCTGGTGTCTGTGTGATGGTCCAGCGAAAGCAATCGAGGCGCTTGAGGAAGGAATGACCGGAACTGAGCCCACGACAACAGCACCTCGTGGTGAGCTTCGACAACGATTCGCACCAGCGGAACCTGGCTGACGCTGGCAAGGGCGTCAATAAAGGAGTGGGGTGAACCTGCAAGGGATTGCCTACTTTGCCCCCCCCAATGGGCACCGACCCTCTAGAATTTTCTCGGTTCTGCCAAAATTGCTTTATGATCAACCAACGGGCAATTCGTCCGCACTTTAGACACCAAGCAAGGGTGGTTTTCAGATGGCCAAGGGACAAGCGAAAATAGCGACCAAAAACAAGCCTAAACTCAGCACGAAAGAAAAGCAGACGAAAAAGGCTGAGAAACAAGCCAAGAAGTAGGTCGATGCGTCGGTAACCCGTACGCTTCTGTTCTAAGGAGCGTTGCGGGGCCGCCAAGCCATAGCGTTGGCAATCGGCCTGCCCCGCCAAGACAAGCGCAACGCCTGTTGATCTGGGGCAACCACAGCTTGAGCCACCAAACCAGACGCCTTTACGATCGAGCCACGCAACGGCATTAAATCAATGGCGGCGTACCCAGCATCGAAGAAACGCCGACGCCAGTTTTCCAAGCGGTCTGGAAGTTCTGGGCGCATGGGCGAAGGCAGCGGTGTTAGTTCTTCAAGTTCCGAATGCGACGGCCTTGGCAACACAGGTTTGAAGCCTGAGGTGGGCTCAAGCATCTCCGAAAGCGCGTCCATGACTGTGTTCGCCGAGCTGCCTTGGGTGTGCGCACCCAAGCGAGAGAGCCTTCGATAGGCATCTGGACCAAAATCTGCCTCACACACCACGACCAAACGAGGATCAAGGCGACGCAGACGCCGGATCACCATCGTGCGAATCGAATCAAGGTGCGGGCCATCGTCAGGCACGTGGTGCAGAGCCATATTTGCCACGATGGCCAGAGCCTGGCCGTTCCGAACGATGGCGCCAGGCCAGTCCTTCGCTGCGGTAACCATGAACATTGAATCGAAAGGAATTCCTGTAGCCGCCGCCGCCGCGCGCATACGCACCGTTACAGCATGCACATCGGGCGGAGTGTCACGTACGGCAATCAAGTTGATCGCGGTGGAAACGCGGTGCGAGCGCAGAAACGCCAAGAATCGAACCCACACCAAGCCATCATCAAAACCTAGATCCAAGAGATCCAGCCGCGAGACCTCAGTGCACAAGGGCAATAAAGACTCAAACGTTGCCGCTTCATTGAAGCGTGCCACCGCCGAGCCTTCCAACAACGCCCGGTAGGCACAGCCACGGTCCCGTTGCGCGTTGGCCTGGGCCGCGTCTGCAACGATGGCTGCGATGTCACGTTGGGTTGGCGTATGCGGAAGCGACGGATTTCGATCCGTGGCAATGGGCATTGCCAACGTAGGTCTTCCGGGGATGCGCTCAGACATGGGCTTTACATATCATGCCCAAACGCTTTTCGGGATAGCTACAATCAATCACAATTCACTTCAAAAACTTGACGCTGGCGTGCTCGATCACGAAAAGGCCCTCTTTCGCGTTGCGTATAGGGCGGCCATGAACCTTTAGGTTCTTAATCACGACACCTTCGATGTTGTGTTCAGCGTCAAAGCCCGAAAAGATCGAAAACGGAAACACACCGTCAAGAACCTCGACGTTCTCGATCAAAACATTTCGGATCTTGCCTCGATAGGCTTTGTGTTTATCCATTTCTGCGGGCGGAACCGTGAGTACGCCGTCCCATGCGCCGTGCATGTACCGAGCCTTTCGCTCTTCAGGATCTTTGGGCCTATCCACGCTGTATTGACTTAGGAAAATAGCCAAATCAAACAGTTTCTGGGTTGAGTCTTCCACGCGAATGTTTTGAAACTTCACATCCGACACAGTGGCGCCATCGCCATTGTGAATGCTGAACACCGCCCCGTCATCCACGTGGATCACATCACAATCGTGAAACCATATATTCGAAACCAATTCTGATTGCAGCTCGAAACCTATTTCTAAAGCGTTGCCCCAGGCGGCGTTCCAAAAAACGCTGTCCCACACTTCCACGTTCTTGGTTGTGACTTCCTTCGTATAGTCGAAGATCGTTTTGATGACAATGTTGTCGTCCTTCGTGTGAAAGAAGGATTTGGATATCTTCACATTGCGGCTACGTACGATGTCGATCCCGTCGTCGCCGCCGGCGTCGCTCACGATCTTCAGGTTTGTGATCGTCAGATCCTCGCAATTTACCGGAACAACCTGCCACGTCTGTCCATTTGAGATCACCAAGCCTTCAATGTCAACGTTGGTGCAGTCGCGCAAACTTACCATATTGGGGCGCAGCTTCTTCTCCTTGTACATCGCACGCAGGTTGGTGCCATCTAGAATGCCGCGGCCGTGCAGCTTCACATTTGATACACCCTTGCCAATGATGCCCCCTTCCACAACCGCACCGCCTGCGATGTAAACGGTCTCGTTGCTTTGCACTACTATGGGTCCGGGTTTATGAACCATCCCTGCGGCAAAGTAGTGAACGCCAGGGGCATCGGGAGCTGGCGCGTCTTTTTCAATAGGGTTCGCAAACAAGAACAACGGATGACGCTTCGGTTGTTTGTTCAGCTCAATGGAAAAGTTCCCGGGCTTGTCCAAAATGAGACGAATCTGCCCGTTGATTTCCGTATGCGCAATTTTCCGGTGCAAGGGTCGAACGTCCACCCATTTCGGATCTCGGCGGGGTGTGATCACAACTTCCACGGGACCTTCAAATTCAAAGGACGCCAAGCCCGCGATAGGCGAGCCATAAACGAACACATCCTTGCCGTTAACTTCTACCTTGTATTCGGGATCGTTCTGCAAACCAGCGGGAGGCGGATAAACAACCACTTTGTTGGCCCAACACACGCCACCAAAACTCAGGAACACGCCTACCCAGACGCAGAGGCTTAGGTATTGGCACAAAGATCGAAGCGAAGCATTCATTGGTGAAGTATGCCTTAGCCAAATCCTTGTGAAAGTCTGAGTTTTGAATGACTGTGGCTTAGGTCACCGTCCAACCAACATCTTCCCTAGGTCCCGCCGCGCGTACGCCGCTTGCTCTAGAGGTTGATAAGACGTAGGTAGAATCCATGAAGAAATTCACCGCTCTTTGTTTTGTTTCCTGTCTGTACTTGGCGGCCACAGCGGCACAACAAGCGGAGGCCGACCAGGACATCCCGACCTTGGCCATCGGGTCACCCGCACCCGGGTTTGATCTTCCCGGCGTTGACGGCAAGAACCACAGACTTAGCGACTATGCTGCAGCAAAAGTGTTGGCGGTGGTGTTCACTTGCAACCATTGCCCCACCGCGCAGTACTACGAAGAGCGTCTTAAAGCGTTGGTGACCGCTTACGAAAAGAAGGGCGTCGCCTTCGTCATGATCTCGCCCAACGATCCTGATGCCATTCGCCCTGATGAACTTGGATACACAGATCTTTCCGATGGCTTAGATGACATGAAGATCCGATCCAAAGATCACAAGTTTAACTTTCCTTATCTGTTTGGCGGCGGGAAATATGAAAGCGCATCCAAATCGTATGGCCCCAAAGCCACGCCGCATGCTTTCGTGTTCGACAAAGATCGCAAACTTGCTTACTCGGGCCGCATTGATGATTCAGAACGCATCAAGCTGGTGAAAAAGAACGATCTGCGCGAAGCGATTGAAGCCGTCTTGGCGAACAAGAAGATCGAAAAACCCTCTCAGAAAGCTTCAGGCTGTTCCACCAAATGGTCTGCGAAAGGCGATGGCGTGAAGGAGTACTGGGCAAAAGTCGCGAAGGCCCCTGTCACCGTCAGCCCTTTAACCTTAGCCACAGCCAAAGCGCTGCGTGCCAACAAAGAAGGCGGGAAGTTTCGCTTGGTGAACTTCTGGGCAACGTGGTGCGGGCCGTGCATCACAGAATTCCCCGACCTGATGATGATGCAAAGGCAGTACAGTGGACGTGACTTTGAAGTCGTCACTGTGGCGGCTCAGTTCCCCGACGAAGAAAAGCAGGTCTTGGCGTTTCTGAAAAAACAGCAAGCGTCCAACCCGAATTACCTATTCGGCGACAACGATAAGTACGCCTTGATGGAAGCGTTCGACAAGAAATGGGAAGGCGCCCTGCCCTTCACGATGTTGCTGGATCCGAAGGGAAAAGTGCTTTATCAAAAGCAAGGTTCCATTGATGTGATGGCGGTCAAGGCGCTGATCGTAAAGTCGCTTAACGCCCACCAACCCTGGTAGGTAGCGAATCGAACAAACGCGCCGCGGCCAAAAGTCAGCGTTGGTGGCGCCCCGCAGGGAAAAGAGGGGACGAATTGCGTGGGATTCCCGGTTACAATGCAAACATGTTGCTTGTAGCTTTGAAGGCCCCTGCCCTTACGCCCGCTTTGCTTTCGGTTGTGGGGGAAGCGACGGGACTCAGCGCGGCCAACATTCGACCAAGGATGTCCGGTCCTGGGCCATGGGTGTTGGCGGTGTCTGCCACGGCCGAACCGCTGACGGCAATGTTGCCTTTGCTAGCACAACTGCAGGTGCAAGCGCTTGTGTGTGATCCCTCTATTGTGCCCGGTGACAACGATCGCGTCATCGTGCGCAATCTTGCGTTTGGACCTTCGCAGTTGGTGGCCACAGATGGCACCGGTGTTGAACACGCCTGCGATTACAGCGCTATTTCGCTGATCCAACAAGGAAACCGTGTTCACACAAACGTTGAAACAACCAAAACAACGCAGCGAAAATTCTCCGCGGGTCGCGCGCTGTTAACGGGGGGACTTTCCTTAACCAAGAAGGAAGTCATCACGGAAACCAAGAAAACCGAATCTAGCGAACGCTTCGTGTTGCTTAGCCGAAATGATGGTGAGCCCGATCTGATGCTCTATGAACGCCGTTTGAACTACCAGTTTTTGGGCAACCAGATGCAGTTCTCGAGCTTCGCAAACCTGCAAAGTTTGGTAGCCACCATCAGAGCCAAAACGACGGCGGTGGTAGACGACCGCGTAAACACCCCAGGGTTTGTGGGACGTCTGCCCAAAACCCGTACAGATCCCGCAGACTTAGCTCTTTACCTGGTGCAGCTCGCCCACGCAGGGTTCTAGCCGCCCCGCGCAAGTGGCTCGTAAGTCAGGGTGCCACAGCGCACACATTTCGTCACATTTTGTACCATCGGATCACATGCAGTGCTACCTTCTGTCAACCCATGAAGCACCAGCCAAACTTCCTTGTTTCCTCATCCTGCTTGGCCGTATTCGCCGCCTTTGGCTTGGCGACATTGGCCCCTAACAGCGCGCAAGCCGCCGGGCTTTCCAAACTGAAGGTCAGCGCGGACAACCGCAATCTGGTCCAAGAAAACGGCAAGCCGTTTTTCTATTTGGCCGATACAGGTTGGGAATTGTTTCATCGTCTGAACCGCGAAGAAGCCATCACCTATCTGGACACACGGGCGAAGCAAAAGTACACAGTGATACAAGCCGTCGCGGTGGCAGAACTGAGCGGCGTTGATGATCCCAATGCGTATGGTGATCGTCCGTTTATAGATCGCAACTTCACGAAGCCTGCCACTACGCCCGGCGCAGATCCGAAAAACGCCGCGCAATACGACTACTGGGATCACGTTGACTTCGTTGTCGATGCTGCCGCCGCTCGTGGCATCTACATCGCGATGCTGCCTGCTTGGGGTCGATGGATCAACAACGACAACGGCCTCCTGAACGCGGCCAACGCTCAAGAATACGGCGAATGGTTGGGAAAGCGCTACGCGAAGAAGAACATCATTTGGGTGTTGGGTGGCGATCGCGATTTTAGCGGCCACGAAGAAACGATTCGTCTCGAGGCAAAAGGCATTACCATCGGTGTTGCAGGCAAAGAAGACTACAGCCAAACGCTGATGACCTTGCACCCCTGTGGCAGCTGTTCGTCTGCAAAGTGGTTCCATTCCGATGCATGGCTCGACTTCGATATGCAGCAAAATGGCCACAACCCCAACGTGCCCGTTTGGACTCGCTTGGATCGCGATCGTTCACTTGAACCCGCAAAGCCAGTTATGGACAGTGAACCACTTTACGAAGATCATCCTGTGGCTTTCAATGCGGCCGAAAACGGCTATTCCGTAGATGCAGACGTACGCAAGTTCGCATACTGGGATCTGCTTTCGGGCGCCTTCGGCCATACTTACGGTCACCACTCTGTCTGGCAGATGTTCGCCCCAGGCCGAGAGCAAATCAATGGCCCCACCATGTATTGGTTCGAGGCCTTGAATCGTCCTGGTGCCGCTCAAATGCAATACGCCCGTGCGCTGATTGAATCGCGTCCGATGTTCGCACGCGTGCCAGATGCAAGCCTCGTCGTAACGCAACCCAAGTTTGATCCATCGTACATAGCGGCCTCGCGCGGCCTTGACTATGCAATGTTCTACTCTGCTGAAGGCCGCAAGATTTTGGTAAAGATGGGTAAGATCTCGGGCGAAAAGGTGAAGGCTTGGTGGTTTAACCCACGCACAGGTGGCGCCATCGAAATTGGCTCTTTCGATAACAAAGGCACACAAGGGTTCAACCCACCATCGAAGGGCTACAACAGCGACTGGGTGTTGGTGCTAGACGACGTCGGCAAGAACTATTCAGCGCCAGGAAGCGCAGCACCTGCGGCTGCCAAAGCGAAGTAGTCCGTGCTACCATTGATGCGATGACGCTGAGAGCAAAAGTGATCGCTGGCCGATTGGTTTTCGATACACCCACCGATCTTCCAGAAGGGACAGAAGTAGAATTGCTTCCGGTCGTAGCGAACGATTGGCTCGACGACGAGGACCGAGATGCACTCCACGCTGCCCTTGACCAGTCTGAGGACGATGTGAAAGCCGGTAGGTTAGTTGATGCTGCCGACGTTCTTAAGCAGCTGCGGTCGTAGTCTGTGACCGCGCGCAAAGTACGGTTCACCAAGATTGCGGCATCGCAAGCCGATCGACTCAACAATTGGTGGCATGAGAACCGAGACGAAACACACCTATTCAATCTGGAGTTGGAAGAAGCCATAACGTTTGTCAGCGGCTTTCCCTCGAGCGGAACACGGTATGGTCAAGCCCGGCTCAAAAACGTGTTTCGTGTCTTTCTGGAAAGGGTGGGCTGCCACCTATACTACACGTTCGACGATGAAGAAGTGATCGTCCGCTCCATCTGGGGAGCCCGGAGACGCCGGGGTCCGCGCATCGCGAAATAGCGCGAGGCCACATATCGTGATTGGGATGCCGAACGCGCAATGTAGGAGAGAGACCGAATTCCAACATTCGTTTCGTTGGACTGACCCGGTCTTCGATGGCACGAGTGGAAAATGGCCGCTGGGCGCGCGTGCAATTGATCTGTAACAGACCTGGAACGCACGCGATGAAAACGGTAATTCGCATTCCGCTCCCGCTGTAACGGCCGCCTACTCTTTCCTGTCCGTTTCTGAAGGATATGCAGAGGGCAACACCCTCGCGTCCTGCGCCTCGGTCTTCTTCCGTCGACGAATCCAACGCCACAGGGTCACGAACGCGAATTCGTTGCTTGAACTCCACATCGTGGGACCCAAAAACAAAATCACCGGGCCACAAACAACCCCGATGAAGATCAGAAACATGGTCAAATCGCTCATAGTTCACAGGCCCCGGTAACCCAAAACTAGTCGGCCCCCTGGTGAACGTCAACCTTTGGCCGTAGGCTGCCCTCGCATGATCACCTTGGCTGGCGCGGCAGAAGCCCTAAGAAGCGGTGCTTCCCCCAGCGACAAGGTGTTTGATGGCGTGTACCCAAAAGCGCTGCAAGCCATCTCCACCGTCCATTTTTCGCCCGTGGCGGTAGCGGTTCGTGCGGCCCAATTATTTGAAGAAGCGTCCGTGCAGAAGGTTCTTGATGTGGGTTCAGGCGTAGGGAAATTCTGCGTTATTGGATCCTTGTGTACCAAAGCAACGCATTTCACGGGTGTTGAGCAACGCCCCGCCTTGGTGGAAGTGGCGCGCAACAGCGCCACGCGCATGGGAGCCAACCGCACAGAGTTTGTGGAAGGCAACGCCATGGATGTGCAGCTCGGCGACTTCGACGGCATCTACATGTTCAACCCATTCTTTGAACAGATCTCGCGTTCGCGCATTCAAGTTGATGCAACGATGCCTCGCTCGCGCTTTTTGTTTCGGTCGTATTCCTTCAACGTGTTTCGAAAGCTAAGCCAGGCGCGCACCGGGTTGAAGATCGTCACCTACCATGGGTGTGGATTTCGCTTGCCCGAAGCGTTCCGGCTCGTCACCCGCGAAGCCGCGGGCAACGACTATCTTTCGTTTTTCAACAAAGAAAGCTAGCGCCCAATCCGTTTACCCCAACAACCGTGAGGTGAACTAGTGTTCACCGTGTACATCGGTTAAGCGTTGTTCGCGGCTTTGGTAAAGGTAAGTCAGCTTTAGGTGATCAACGCCTATCAACCGCAAGATCGTGGCGTGCACGTCGTGAATCGAATAGGGGCTTTCTACCGCGCTCAAACCAAAATCATCCGTGGCACCCAACACTTGCCCGCCTTTGATCCCGACGCCCGCCATCCACATCGAAAAGCCGTAGGATGGTGATCGCGGCCGTTCTAGCCTTCAGCCAAAGGTGTGCGATCACAGCTCGTCACATATCCCATAAGTTCTCACGAATTCCTAGATGTTGCTTCCCCAAAGCCCACCCGGCATGCTCCATGCTGCTATGCCCGTTCGACACTGGTTAATGAAGTCCGAGCCCGAGGTGTTTTCAATTGATGACTTGGCCAAACTTAAGGGCCAAACCACCTTCTGGGACGGCGTTCGCAATTACCAAGCCAGGAATCTGCTTCGGGATGACATGAAGCCGGGAGATCTGGTGCTGTTTTACCACTCGAACGCCAAGCCACCGGCAGCCGCTGGCGTCGCTGAGGTTGTAAAGGCCGCACGCCCAGACCCCACGCAGTTCGATTCAAAATCAGATCATTTCGATCCAACGGCAAAAGAATCAGAGCCGCGTTGGTACGGCGTCGAGATCAAATATCGAAGCAAGTTCAAGCAGGTCGTTTCGCTTGAAGCGATCAAAGCTGTACCTGCGTTGTCGAAAATGATTCTTATCAACCGCAGCCGTCTATCCGTTCAGCCGGTCACGCAAGAGGAATTCAAAACGATCGTTAAGTTGGGCGGGTAGCGCTTTCTAATCAACCACCGCGCGGCCTCGGTAATAGCGAACAGCCTTTGCAGAAGTTTCAACCGCAGGTTCAACGGCCACAACCCTTGTGCTGGTTACACGAGGTACACCAACCGTAGGCGTTTGGCGCGGCATCGGTGGCGGCGTACTTCGTGATGCACCTGTGTTTGCGGGCAAAGGCGGCGGCATTGTACGCATGGTTGGCAACGTGGTGGGCGTTGGCGCCGGAGGCTCCGAAGCCCGGTGCTTCGCTATCCTGTCGCCCACTTTGCGTGCCATCAAATTGATAGCCATCCGCAATGACGGAGCATTGACGTTGTGGCTGGTAATCAAACACAAAAAGCCGTTCGGTAAGCGACGTGCGTGCAACGCCTGTTCAGCGTATTCCAACACAAAGAGATCCAAGAAGTCGCCATTGGACGACATCGCTTCATGGAAGCGACCAAGCCTCGGAGCCACTTCCGACAGCGAAGAATCCTCCACATAAGAAGCCAAATC
>Ga0105046_10013865_pt1 | contig 12454 bp, 13 predicted proteins | sample MAT03_FD_78385 | JGI IMG/M metagenome (GOLD analysis project Ga0105046, IMG submission 78385) | Freshwater microbial communities from Lake Fryxell liftoff mats and glacier meltwater in Antarctica - MAT-03 (megahit assembly) | ecosystem: Environmental > Aquatic > Freshwater > Ice > Liftoff...
CATCATATTGGTGTGGCAGCCAGGCAAATGATGCAACTCAATAAAGTGGGAGAAGCATTGGGAAAAATTAAAGGAGTATCTGCCATGACAGATGTTACCGGTTTTGGCTTGCTTGGGCATTTGGTTGAAATGGCCGAAGGCAGCGGATTGAGCGCACAGATTGATTTTAAAAATGTACAACTGATAACAAAAGATTTGACCAATTATATCGATCAAAATTGTGTGCCCGGTGGCACCAACCGCAACTGGGATAGTTATGGTGAAAAGATAGGAACCGTAACGGATTATCAAAAGGCAATATTAGCCGACCCGCAAACAAGTGGCGGCTTATTGTTTAGTGTAAATGCAAATGCTGTGGAAGAAATTTTGCAAATTTTAAATTTATATGGCCTTGATCAATTTTCTACCCCCATTGGTAAAATAATAGCAAAGGAAAAAAAGAGCGTGATGGTTAATTAATAACCTGCTGTTGTATTAATAAAAATCTACAGTTATAAGTTTAATTTTTACCTGCCTTATCATTTTTATGATAAGGCAGGTAAAAAACTAATTTGAAATTATTTTATCAATAGCTGCAGCCAACTTGCGATCTTTTTCTGTAACCGTGTCGCCTTTATCATGGGTGCTCAGCCACATCTCTACTTTGTTATAAACATTGGTCCAAAGCGGGTGATGGTCCATTTTCTCTGCTGCAATAGCTACCCTTGTCATAAAAGCAAAAGCTTCAGAAAAATCTGCAAATTCAAATTTGCGGTGCAGTGTATTGTTTTCTTCTTTCCACATAATTTAATATTTAGGCATTATTTAATAAAATTAATTTGCCCACAGTTTAAATCAAATACCCTGCCCCTTAACTTACCAGGTTGTTTTATTTTAAACATTATTAAACCGGCTGAGGCATTTTATAACCAATGGCCTGCCATATTAAATTGATTTGCCTGTAGTTTTTATAAAGAATAAATTTAAAAGTATGAGGAGCAAATGAAAGGATGGGTAAAATTTTTACAGTATCAAATGCTGTTTGTTCTTTATTTTTTCATTGGTCATTTCATTTACCAACTGCACAGAGGGAATCAATTTAATAGATTGCAATAATGTATTGGTATCCTTTTTATCCAGTTCATCGCCTTTTATCAACCATAAAAAATCAAGGTGTTTAAATTCAGGCAACAGGTATTCGCCATCATGCTGGTTGTTGTATAACAAATGAAAAGTAGCAGAACCCGGCTCCAGGAATTCATAAACAGAAAAAAAATAGTTACGGTTTTTTTTACGCAATTGTATTTCCAGGCTGTTGTTGATCCTGAAATTAAAACCCAGCTTTTGATTCACATGCCAGGTAAACAGGTAATCCTTTACCGGCGATACGATGCCCATGAGAAAACTATTCTCAAAAAACTCTTCCGCTAAACTTTCATTATCAATTTTAAGTTTCATAAAACAGTTCCCTTTGCCATATGTTCCGGGATCAGGGGAGCCTGGCTTTAAAAGGTCTAATTAAAATGCTGCAAATCATCCATGCAACGGGTAAAAATATTTTTTAAAAAACTACGGGTAATATTAATTCCTGGTTGCCTCTTTTAAGTTTTACAGTGGTAGTTTGCCCTTTATCAAATTTACCCAAAGCTTTCATATAATTTTCTACATCGGGTATGGCATATTCGCCCAGTTGTAATATGATATCACCCTTAAGGATGCCCGCTTTTTCTGCAGGCTTTCCGCTACTTACTCCTTCCACAAAAATACCTGGACCGGCAAAGGTATAGTCCAGCATTAATCCCATGGTTACTTTAAAACTGGTTCTGCCCATGGATACTTCCCTGGTTTTTGTAAAAGCCAGTTTCTCCTGATCATTGGTTGTGGTTAAAATATTTTTGATGTAAGCAATGATTTGCAGCATTCCATTGTAATTAATTTTTTCTTTATCATCCGTTGGTTTGTGATAATCGCTATGGGTACCTGTAAAGAAAAATAACACCGGGATATCTTTGCGATAAAAAGAGGTATGATCGCTCGGGCCGCTTCCACTGCTGTCTAATTTTATTCTTAAATAAGAGTGGTCCTGTTTAATCAGTTGCCCCCATGTAGGCGATGTACCGTAACCACCCACAGTAATGCTGCGGCTGCTGTCGTTCAACCTGCCCACCATATCCATATTAATCATATAGTTTACACTTTTGATAGGAATAGTGGCATGCTCTGTAAAATATTTAGATCCAAACAAACCTAACTCTTCGCCACTAAAAGCAATGAGCAGGTAATTGTATTTTTTAAGGTTTGATTTCTTTAACCATTTTGCCAGTTCAATCAATGAAGCAGTTCCGCTGGCATTATCATCTGCACCATTATGTATCATAGGAGTACTGCCGCTGTACATTGAATTTTTGTCTTCTCCATATCCTAAATGATCAAAATGTGCTCCCAATACAATGGTAGATGTTGCTTTATTATCTATATATCCCACCACATTATGACCGGTTCTTTTTTCTTTGCTGCTTGCTTCAAAAGCCTGCAGGTATGTTCCTGCATCGCCATAAGGCAGCAAGCCGGCTTTTTTAAATTTTTTGCTGATATATTCATAAGCAAGTTTTTCTCCTGCAGTTCCCGTACGTCTTCCTTCCAGCTTATCATTGGCAAGAAAACTCACCGATTTTTTTATCCGGCAAAGGCTCTTTTTATCTGCCCTGTTAGTAGACTGTGCATTGGCTGTGCTGGCAGCAAAAATGAGAATCAAAAAGAAGTATCGCATAAAATAGATTGATTAGGCGGCAAAGTTAAAGAACACAGGGCGTTAAAAAAGGTTTTAGTTTTCCGTTTTGCGTGTTTCATCTTTCTTAAATCGTAACTGCATTCAATTGGTTAATCATACTTTTGTGCCCTGTAAAAAACGGGTCTATATTATAATTAGTGAGTATAAACACAAACATAGCTTTAGTAGGAAATCCTAATAGTGGTAAAACTTCCCTTTTTAATGTGCTCACAGGCCTTAATCAAAAAGTGGGTAATTTTCCTGGTGTAACGGTAGATAAGAAAACAGGCCTGGCCCATATTTCTGATAACTGTAATGCAACGCTGATTGATTTGCCGGGCACCTATAGTTTGTATCCCCGGCGGGAAGATGAGTGGGTTTCTTATAAAGTATTGTTGAACCAGGATGTTCAGTTAAAACCTGATATAATATTACTTGTAGCAGATGCCAGTAACCTTAAAAGAAATTTATTATTCTGCACACAGATTATTGACCTTAAAATTCCGGTAATAATTGCCTTGAGCATGATGGACCTTGCCCGGCAAAAAGGAATTAAAATAGATATTCCAGGGTTGGAGAGGGAGCTGGGAGTTCCCATTATTGCTATTAATCCCCGAAAAAATAAAGGAATCACGGCTTTAAAAAAAGCGATTGAATTAACAATAGAAAAAGTTCAAAATATTCCAGCCCGCAGTTTCATCAATTCAGAAGCCTTTGCACCGGAAGCTATTCAGGAATTGAAAATGCTCTTTCCGGATATCAGCAGTTACAAGGCTATTCATTACCTGATAAACCACGAACATTTTTTGCTGAACAGCCAGGAACAGCAAATGGTGGAATCCATTGAGCAAAAACATACATTTAATCCTACCCGCACACAAGCCGAAGAGATCATGCAGCGATATGCACGCATTAAGCAGATTATGCAGAATACGGTGGTTGAAGATGGTCCTTTGCAAAAATCACTCTTCACAGAAAAGCTGGATAATATTCTCATGCACCGTTTATGGGGTTATATTATAATGATTGTGGTGTTGTTTCTTTTGTTTCAGAGTATTTTTTGGCTGGCACAATATCCCATGGATGCTATTGAATGGAGTTTTGGAAAAATGGCCTCCTGGTTTTCGGACGTATTGCCCACAGGATGGGCCAGTGATTTATTTGTGAATGGAATATTGGCAGGGCTTAGCGGGATACTGATTTTTATACCACAAATAATGATACTCTTTGGGTTGATCACCCTATTGGAAGATTCCGGATATATGGCCAGGATCAGTTTTCTTACAGATAAGCTGATGCGCAAAGTTGGCCTAAATGGAAAAAGCGTAATGCCCATGATAAGCGGATTTGCCTGTGCGGTACCGGCTATTATGAGCGCCCGTAATATTGAGAATGCCAAAGAGCGGCTGCTTACTATCATGATAACGCCGCTCATGAGTTGCAGTGCAAGGCTGCCGGTGTACACTATTTTAATTGCACTCGTAATTCCCAATACATTTTATCTTGGGTTTATGAGCCTGCAGGGACTGGTAATGATGGCGCTGTATATGATGGGTACTGTAATGGCCCTTATTGTGGCCTGGGTGATGAAGTGGTTTATTAAAAGTAAAGAACGCAGTTTTTTTATATTGGAGTTACCTGTATATCGCAGCCCCCGCTGGAAAAATGCACTGGTAACAATGATAGAAAAAGCAAAAATATTTGTTAGGGATGCCGGAAAAATAATCATGATCATCAGCCTGCTGTTGTGGGCTTTGAGCAGTTACGGACCTACAGAAAAAATGAAGGCTGTTGCCAATAAATATGATGCAATGCAAATAACCAATCCCGGCAATACAGTAGAAATAAGCAAGCTGCGAAAAACAGCCGAACTGCAAAATTCTTATGCAGGTATTTTGGGCAAAAGCATAGAACCTGCCATAGCGCCGCTGGGGTTTGACTGGAAAATTGGGATTGCGCTCATCACTTCTTTTGCAGCCCGTGAAGTTTTTGTGGGTACCATGGCCACGTTGTATAGTGTGGGGGAAGATGAAAACGAAAGTACGCTTCGCCAAAAAATGGCTGCTGCCGTAAGGGCCGATGGTACCAAAGTTTATAACCTTGCCACGGGTTTATCTCTCCTGATGTTTTATGTATTGGCTATGCAATGTATGAGTACATTGGCAGTGGTAAAAAGAGAAACCCGCAGTTGGAAATGGCCCGCTATTCAGTTTATATATATGACAGTGCTGGCTTATGGAATGAGCTGGCTGGTTTATGTGCTGTTTAAATAAAAAAGCATAGAACAACTCAATAAAATAAAATTTACCCCATTTTCCCATTTATAAAAGCATGGGTTTATTAGTAATTCATATTACAAATCATGCTTTTTTGTTTTGTATATTCATAAAGAAAAAATAGATTTCCGAATCATAATTATGAAACAGATTACAATAAGAATACCCGATAATCAACTCTCTTTTATGATGGAGCTATTGCAAAAACTAAATTTTGTAAAGGCCGATATTTCTAAAACGGAGGATAATCAAATATTTATGCTAAATGAAGATCAGTTGACAATGATTGAAACTGAAAGACAAAAAGCAAAAGATACCCCTGATTATTTATTAAACTGGGATGATGTAAAAGATACCTTATAATAACATGATGGACTTTCGGATAAAAATTACTCCAACTGCATTACAGGATATCCGGGGTGCTGCTAAATATTACAATAAAAAACAACAGGCCCTTGGCAAAAAATTTTCTTCGTTATTTCTGAATTAAAAACAACTCCTGCTTCAGGATCATTTATGTATGAAGAAGTAAGGTATAGGGTTGCAAAGAAGTTTCCCTACAACATTTTATATGAAGTAATGCTAAATAATATTATTATAATTTATCGCATTTTTAATACAAGTCAAAATCCTTTTTGAGAAAAAGAAAACAAATAACCGGCTTTTTAGAACCGGTTCCCATTTTAAATTTCTCAAATCTTCCCGACATTGCAAGTTTGAAGTGGGCTTCTACCAGTCTACCGAATACCTGATATTATTTAATACCTGCGGATATAATTTTTTGTATAACTCTTCCAAAACCATCTCTCTTCTTGGGGTATAAAAATTATTGTTATTAATCAATTGCCAATCCTGCGAATTCAGTGCCCTGCTGTCTCCGGAGTAAGAAGCCCTTTCTTCCTGCCAGCGATAGTCTTCTATGAAATTTCGACTGCTGATTGTTCTTTGAGAAACTACATCTCTAATAAGCACATCCATATCAGCATGTGCTGTAAAGCTCATTCGGGTAATGTTTACGGTTGCGTACACTGTTTGATAAACAGGTTTACCGGAAGTATCTGTCCCTTTTTGAATTTGTGCACTCCTGTTTCTACGATAAGTATAACTGTTGGGCTGAGGCAGATCCATGTTTCTTAATCTTAAATCTACAATCCAGTCAGGCTGCACATCTGCTCTTTGTGCTTCCCAGTCGCTATAAAATCTAGCTGCATAATTGCTGTTATTATTGTTATAGGCAAGATCCCTCACCAGTGTGCGCTGAAAATATTCATTACTGTAATTTAATCCCGAACTGCCCCAGCCGCTGTTTGAGAAAAAGCTATTGTCCTGCACGGGGTTGATCACTACATCTATGATAGCGCTTTCATATGCTTCATTTATTTTGGTTTGCACATCTTTGTATCCTGCAATATATTTATCAGATTTCTTAAAATAGCTATAAGCTTTTTTTGCATTTTCTCTTCCTGTTTTTGAAAGAAATAATGCTGCAGTAGTATAGTACTCTTCTGCTGCGCCCTGTTTGGTTTCCAGTAATTGTGTGCTAAAGTTTTCGGGGGTTACCAATTTAAATGCAGCGGTAGAATTTAATATAGCGTTATAGGCCTCCTGCAAATCATTGTATTCGTCAATAATTTTATCCCAACGGGCCAGGTCTTTACTTGTTTGATAACTTTTAATTTTTGCCAGGTGGCTATTTAAAATATTAGTATATAAAATTTTAATGGCCTGCGTGGCCTGCTCATCACCCTCATTTTTATTAAGCTTTTTTACAGCATCCAATAAAGCCTTGTCTTCGTCGCTTCTTTCCAGGTAAGTTTTACTGCTTCCGCAGGCACTGAGCATTAAAGCAAGCAACATGATTTGTAAAATATGTTTCATGGCGTGAGGTTTTATATAAATAGTTGTTCAAAGCAAGGTCCATTTTTTTTGTTTGCGATAATAAATCTATTTGTTACATATTATTTAACACGATGTATAAAAGGTTTTAAAATCATACCGCTTATCAAATCTATTTACCATTTATATCAAATTTAAAAATTTATTTAGGCATCAATATTCTCCCAAATCCAATACCACACTAAGTTTTATTAATAGCCCACATCTATAGACCTGCCAGTACTTTAAAATAAATGGTATTATGTGTTGCATAGTACTAAAAAGTTATTATCTTTGTTATGTCAAAGGGACGGAGGGCAAAAGGAAAAGGCAAAAAACGGGTTCCGGAATTCACAAAGGCCACTACCAAATCTCACCAACTTTTGAAAAGTATAACCATGAATAAATAATTTTTCGAAAAGATCCTGGCTGCTTTCTCTCCTGCAGGAGAGAAAGTGACGGGGTAAAAACTGAAAGCCATGAACATTGATAACACAGCAAGCCAGATGCGCAAAGGGGTATTGGAGTTTTGCATTTTATCGGTAATAAAACAAGGAGAAGCTTATCCTTCGGATATTATTGACAAAATGAAAGCAGCCAATCTGAATATTTTTGAGGGTACGCTTTATCCCCTGCTGACCAGACTCAAAAATGCAGAACTGCTCACTTACAGGTGGGTAGAAAGCAACAGTGGGCCGCCAAGAAAATATTTTTTGCTCACCGAAAAGGGTGACAAATTTTACCATGAACTGGAAGCCACCTGGAACGAGTTGGCCAATGCGGTGCAGGCGCTCACAACAAAGCCATAAAAAATAACTCAACTGCCAAAATAAAGTATAGCCATGCTTTTTTGGTACAACTTCAACAAACCGAAACAACATTTAGCCATGATTTTTAACCATTAAGGTTGCAAATCAGACAAAAAAACACAATTATTACGTCATGAAACAGGTAATAAACATCAACTTCCAGGGGCAGGTAGTTCCTATAGAAGTTACAGCCTTTGATATATTAAAAAAATATACCGACAGTTTAAACAGGTATTTTGCTAACGAAGAAGGCAAAGAAGAAATCATCAATGATATTGAAAACCGTATCGGGGAGCTTTTCCAGGAGCGGCTAAAAAAAGGAGCCACCTGTATAACTGAAGATGATGTGAATGCCATCATCAAAAGTATGGGCCGTCCGGAAGATTTTGAATCGGAAGATTCAGGTACCGTAAATGCTGATGCAAAAGCAACGGGTAATAATTACTCAGACGAAACGGCCTTTAAATCTTCTGTTACAGGTAATAGAAGACTCTACCGCAGCGAAAACGAGAAAGTAATTGGTGGCGTTTGTAGCGGTCTTGCCAATTATTTTGGAATGGATGTAGTAATAGTACGTGTCATTTTTATAGTACTGTTTGGTGCATTATTTCTTCCATACCTCATCTTATGGATAGCCGTACCAAGCTCTGCCTCTATTGTAATAGGCAGTACCCGCAAAAAATTGTACAGGGATACAGATGATAAGATTATTGCAGGTGTGTGCAGCGGTATTGCCAATTATTTTGGAATAAATGTATGGATACCCAGGGTTTTATTTTTGCTGCCGTTTTTAAGTTTTATTTCCCGCTGGAGTAATTGGGATGCTTTTCCTGATTTTTTCAGTTTTAGTTTTAGCCCCGGTGCATTAATCATCTATATCATATTATGGCTGGTTATTCCGGAAGCTACCACCACCTCAGAAAAGCTTGAGATGAAAGGTGAAAAAGTAGATATGAATACAATCAAAAATTCTGTAATGGAAGAAATGAAGGGAATGCAGCAAAGAGCAGAAAAATTTGGTAGCGAGGCAAAAACATTTGCAGCAGAAAAAGGAAAAGTAATGGGTGCAGAAATGGCTCCTTTGGTAAGGCGAACAGGCAGATCTCTTGGAGATGTAATCGTGCTGCTGTTTAAAATATTTGCCTACTTTATTATTGGCTGTTTAGCATTTGCTTTTATTGCAGCATTGTTTAGTTTGGGTATTGTTTCTATAGGAATGTTTCCTGTTAAAGATTTTGTATTAACAGAAGGATGGCAAAATGTATTTGCATGGGGTACTTTAATATTTTTTATTGCAGTTCCTATTATAGGTGTTATTACCTGGATCATTCGCAGGCTGGCAAAAATAAAAACCAACCGTAAATTAATGCGCTCTTCATTTATAGCTATGTGGCTGTTGGGTATCATTTGCTTTATAGGTTTAATAATCTCTGTAGGAAAAGATTTTCGCAGCACCAGTACCATCAACGAAGAAGCCATCACACTCAGCAACCCTGCAGCTAATAAACTGGAGATTACCACCCTGGCACCGGAAAAAAAATACTATCGTAACCAGTGGTTTAGAATGGAACCTTTTTCTGCCATTGAAGATGATACAGCTTATGTAGGAAATGTAAAAATCCACATTGTAAAATCCTCTAATGATAGTTTTAAAGTTACTATGCTCAGGCTGGCCAACGGACGCAACAGGCGCACCGCAGATACAATGGCTTCCACCATTCAGTTTAATGCTTACCAGGCAGATTCTTTGCTGGTAATTGACAGGGGAATTCAGATAAACAAAACCAATAAATTTAGAAATCAAAGAGTAATAATGACCATTTATGTGCCCGTGGGAAAACAAATAAAGATAAATGAGAATGTAGGCTGGGGTAACCAAATAGAGGTAAATGGACCATGGAACAACGATTGGAACCTGGAAATGGATGATGTAGAACAGGGATGGAACAATGGCGTGGATTATATTATGAAAGAAGATGGTTTGTATAACCTGGAGGGCGATGCCGCAGATGAGTGGAAACAGGATAAAAAAGTGAACATCAACAACGGGGGTATTGATATTAAAGATGGCAAAACCAGGGTAAGGATAAACGAAAATGGGATACAAATTGAAGACAACAATGATGAAAATTACCGCTACGAAAATGAGCGTCATCAAAAAACCATTGACTCTATCAAAGTAAAATTAGAATCAAATCAACAGCGGGTAAAAGATTCTTTGCAAAAAGCAAAAGAAAAAATAGAAAGTGAACTGAAAAAGATAGATAACAAGCAACCAGGTACTACAGCAAAAGCAGATAACAACCAGTTTGTATTACCTGTGTATAACCCGATGATGTTGTTGATAAACAAATAAAGAAGTTTCAATAGTTGAGTTGAAGTTGAAGCAACGAAAAATCCTGCCGCAAGGCGGGGTTTTTTGTATGTGCAAAAGCAATAGAAAATTTATTGGTCATATGATTTATATCAATGTCCTTTTTAGTTTAATTCTTTCTGCGGCTTTTTATTTTACATTTGCAGCCTGTTTGTTCATCTACAATTAAAATTTTTTATTCATGAAAAGTACTCCCTTTACTAAAAAGCACATTGCCCTTGGCGCTAAAATGGCCGAATTTGCAGGCTTTAATATGCCCATTTCTTACACAGGCATTAATGACGAACATGCTGCAGTGAGAAACAATGCTGGTGTTTTTGATGTGAGCCACATGGGAGAATTTATGCTCAAGGGCAAAGGAGCCCTGGAATTAATTCAAAGAATCACCAGTAATGATGCTTCTAAATTAACCAATGGCAAAGCACAATACAGTTGCCTGCCAAACAATGAAGGCGGTATTGTAGATGACCTGCTGGTTTATTGTATAAAGGAAAATGAAACCTATATGCTGGTAGTAAATGCCGGTAATATTGATAAGGACTGGAAATGGGTTTCTGACCACAACACAGCAAAAGTAGAGATGCATAACATCTCCGATAAAACCTGCCTGCTGGCCATACAGGGACCAAATGCCACCAAAATATTACAGCCCCTATCGGAGATGGATATCCTGAATTTGAAATATTACACTTTCACTAAAGGAACATTTGCCGGGGTAGAAAATGTACTGGTAAGTGCAACGGGTTATACAGGAGCCGGCGGAATAGAAATATATTTTGAAGATACAGATGGGGCAGCCGACATTATTTGGGATGCCATTTTTAATGCAGGTGCAGCACAGGGAATAAAGCCTATTGGCCTTGGCGCAAGAGATACATTAAGGTTGGAAATGGGTTTTTGTTTATATGGCAATGATATAGATGATACCACTTCACCTATTGAAGCGGGGCTGGGATGGATCACCAAGTTTACCAAAGACTTTACCTCAAAGGCTATTTTTGAAAAGCAAAAAGCAGATGGCCCGGCAAAAAAACTGGTAGGTTTTCAAATGATTGAAAAAGGAATTGCCCGACACGATTACGAGATCAAAGATTTTGAAGGAGTGGTTATTGGCAGGGTAACATCAGGAACACAGGCGCCCAGTTTGGGCAAAGCTATTGGTATGGGCTACGTAGAAAAAAAGTATGCAGCCATCGGGTCTGAAATATTTGTTTCTATACGCAATACTTTATTAAAAGCAGAGGTGGTAAAAATTCCTTTTGTATAACTTTTATTAATACCATTCTTTGGCAGAAATAAATATTTCAACTCAAATTAACGCACCAATAGAAATTGTTTTTGACCTTAGCCGTAGTATTGACCTTCACCTCATTTCTACAGGCAAAACCGGCGAAAAAGCAGTTGCAGGCGTTACTGCAGGATTGATAAGTTTGGATGAAACCGTTACCTGGGAGGCAAGGCATCTTTTTAAAACAAGGCTTTTTACATCCCGGATAACCGCCATGCAACCGCCTTTTTATTTTATGGATGAAATGCAAAAAGGGGATTTTAAAAAATTTAAACACGAACACTTTTTTCAAAAAAATGAAAGCGGTACTTTGATGAAAGATAAGATACTGCTTCAGTCGCCCTTTGGCTTGATAGGAAAACTGGCTGATACTATTTTCTTAAAAAATTATATCAAACATTTTTTGATAGAAAGAAATGAAGTGATAAAACAATACGCTGAAACAGCACAATGGAAAAAAATTCTAAAAAGCTCATGACTAAAAATACCAACCCATCTTTATTTACCTGTCTATCTCCTGCTTTGCTGCAATTATATGATGTGAGCAACAGTATAGTTGTTATTATAGATGTGCTGAGAGCTACCAGCACCATTGCCACAGCATTGCACAACGGGGCCAAAGCCATTGTGCCGGTAGATAGTGTGGCAGAATGTATTCGTATAGGCAAACAGATTGACGCAATTACTGCCGGAGAAGGAGACGGACAGGTGGCAGAAGGTTTGCAATACGGCAATTCTCCATTTGAATATCCTGCATCTTTTGTAAAAGGAAAAACAGTGGTGTTAACTACTACCAATGGAACTAAATTACTTCACATGGCGCTGGACAAAGGTGCCAAAGAAATCATTACCGGATCTTTTCCCAACCTTGATGCAGTGTGCCAATACCTGCTAAAAATGAACCAGCCGGTTTTGCTGGCTTGTGCCGCATGGAAGGACAAGATAAATATAGAAGATACACTTTTTGCCGGAGCAGTTATTGATGTTATTCAAGCGCATTTTAATATTCAATGTGATTCTTCCCAAATAGCTCATACCATGTATAAGGCTGCCAGGGAAGATATGTATGAATTTATGAAAACG
>Ga0105046_10013869_pt1 | contig 12453 bp, 14 predicted proteins | sample MAT03_FD_78385 | JGI IMG/M metagenome (GOLD analysis project Ga0105046, IMG submission 78385) | Freshwater microbial communities from Lake Fryxell liftoff mats and glacier meltwater in Antarctica - MAT-03 (megahit assembly) | ecosystem: Environmental > Aquatic > Freshwater > Ice > Liftoff...
CGTGTCGGAGCCAGCGACGACCTGTCCCGCGGTCAGAGCACGTTCATGGTGGAAATGAATGAGACCGCCAACATCATGAACAACGCCACGGAGCGCAGCCTCATCATCCTCGACGAAATCGGCCGCGGCACCTCCACCTTCGACGGACTCTCCATCGCCTGGAGCGTCGCGGAATATCTCCACGACACCATCAAAGCCCGCACGCTGTTTGCCACGCACTACCACGAGCTCACCGAACTCGAAATGACACGCCCCGCCGTGCGCAATTTCAACGTCGCCGTCCGCGAATGGAACGATCAAATCATCTTCCTGCGAAAAATCATCCCCGGCGGCGCCGACAAAAGCTACGGCATCCAGGTCGCCCGCCTTGCCGGCCTCCCCCCCGAAGTCGTCGCCCGCGCCAAAGACATCCTCAACAACCTCGAACAGGCCGAACTCAACGCCGACGGACGCCCGGCCTTGGCCGAAGCCCCGCCCGCCCAACAATTCGGCAAACCCAAAGGCCGCAAAAAAGCCGCCGAAGCCCTGGCCACGATGAAACCTCAAATGACCCTCTTCTAAGCTTGTTCGAACATGGGATGATCAAGCAATGAGATCGATGCGAAGAGTGGTGCGGAAATTTTTCATTCGTGATCGAGGGGCGGGGTGAGCGTCGGCGACGCGGATCATGTTCTCGTAGGGGCCGTGCGAGCCGAGGGTTACCGATTTCCTTCCTTACCTGATGGGATCGATAAGTAATGGGAATTTAGCGGCGAGAAAAGCAATTCACTGCGCCCGTCTGGATCCGATAATGAGAAGCTTGTGCCGATGTCCGTGCTCACGCAAAAAGGAACCTCCTTTTCGTTCCTCACTCCCCCTCAATCCGCGACATCCGCGCTTTTCATCCCCGAGTTTAGGATAAACGGTATCTCCGTCTGTCAAACAGCAAAGAGGCAGAGGATTGCCGCAGACCGAAACTACAGGCATTAAATCAACTTTTGCCTAACCGAACGTCAGGTTTTTGAATGCCACAGGTTTGCCGTCGATTTCCACACTCGATGCGGCTACGGCATTCAGCACGTCCATCACGCGCTCGTGACGGGTATCCGGACTGGGCCGGATAATGATCGGATCATCCGGTCCATACTGGCTGAGCGTGTTTTTCAGCCACTCACGAAGCGGCGTCAGATTCTTGTCGTTCGGCGTTCCGAAAAGCTGCGAGTTCAAGGACACCTGCCCCTCGGGCGATACCTCGATGATGATCGGCGTTTTGGGAATGTCTCCCGGTTTGGCTGCAGAGCGACCGCTCGGAAGATTGACCGTCAATTCCTTTTCCACGACCTGCATGCCCGCACTGGCCATGAAAAACAGCATGAGCACGAAGACAACGTCCACCATCGGGGCAATTTGAAACCCTACGTCTCCATCTTCTGAACCTACGGAACCGGCCATATCGTGTGTTCTCTCTGGTTAAATTACTTTGCGGGTTTGGCGGCTGGATCCTTGTCCACCACAGAAAAAGTGACATTGGAAACGCCCGATTCGCCAACCGCCTTGAGCACCGCACGCAAATATTCGTAACGCACCCCACGGTCGGCACGGATCAACACGCGGGCCATAGGGTTGGCCTTAATTGCACCTTGAAGCCGCGGCGCAATTTCACTGGGATTTTCATACTTCACGTTATCGATCTCAATGCCGCCTACGTTACCGAGCGTCACCCAGGTCAAGTTGACAATCACCTGTCCGGCGGGACCGCCTTTGTCCTTGGTCCTCGCGTCCTTTGCGACCGGCAACGCAATGTCGCGGTTCGCCTGCAATACCTCGGTGGAGCTGATGGTCATAAAGAACACCATCAGCACGAGCAGAATGTCGATCATCGGAGCGATCTGAAACTCCGGATCTTCTTCATGCGGATTTTGCCGCTCGATATCCGCTCGTTGTCTGGCAGTGAGTTTAGCCATGGAAAAGCCGGGGTTGCTTTAGAAAAAAGGGATTACTGCGCCCACTGAAGTGTGGCACCACAATGCGGACAGGGGTTTTGCCCGGCAGTCACGGCACCGTTGCAGACCGGACAGTTGGTCGTCAGCGACATGGATACACGGCGCGACTGGCTTGCACCCGCAACAGGGGCTCCGCCGCCTGCGCTGAAGTTTTCACCGATCTTGATGCCTTCAAGTTCTGCAAACGGAATGTCCATTAGCAACTCGTTGATCTTGTCGTCCGCGTGCACGATGCAAATCTGCGAGCGGTTGCGGAAAACGTAATATGCGATGAAGGCCGGGATCGCGATGAACAGACCGGACGCCGTTGCAGCGAGCACTTCACCGATGCTCTGGGCGAGACCACGCGGATCGCCGATGCCCGAGGCACCGAGTTTTCCGAAGGCGCCCATCATACCAATGACGGTGCCGAGCAGCCCGATCATCGGCGAGACGACCCCGATGACGGAGAGGTAGCTGTTTTGCGAGCGAAGCAATTGTGCTTCACGCAGGGAAGCCTCGGAAATGCCGTCTTCCACGGCTTCCTTGCCTCGACCGAGACGCTCAAGGCCTGTCCGAAGAACGTTGGCCATATAGTTGTCGTTGGCTTCGCAGTTCGCCCAGGCTTCCTGATAGTTGCCTGCGCCGACGAGATTCTTCAGCGCTTCGAGCAAGGCGGGCGGCGCGAGGCGATTCTTTTGCAGCGAAAGCGAGAGCTTGATGATGAACGTCACCATCGTCACCGAGGTCGCAAGAATCGAAATCCAGATCAAAATGATCAGCGGCCCGCCATGCAAAATGATCTGTAGCAGGGTCAACGGCGCGGCAGCGTCATCAGCACCTTCTTCAGCGGCGATTGCGGGAAGAAGCGTTGCCATGAAAAGGACAGCAGGAAGCCAAAAACCGGGGCGAATATTCAGACGATGTTTCATAGGTAGTTTGCGAAAAAGGGGAGAGTGGGAGGGATGAAGGTGATTGAACTTTGTTTTTCTAATCACGTCCTGCTGAGAGTTTCAAGAGAGGAAGCAGGAAAATTTTAAGAAAACGCAATGCCATGAGCGCGCTTGGTTTGATGCCCGCTCAAGGAGCAACGACTTTTTCGTTGCGACCTTTCGCCGCCAGTCGCAGCGCGTCGGCCTTTTTTTGTGCTCCATCCACCGCAGTGGCATCCGCGGAAAATACCGTGACCGTCCGCAGATAATCCTGCAGCGCGCCCGGCAAATCGCCCTCAGCTTCCTTGACCTGACCGGAAAGAAAGAATGCCTGGCTGTACGTCGATGCAACTGTCTTCGGAACCGGAACTTCGGTTAAAGCCTTGGCTGTCACGGCCTCAAGTTTGGACTTCGCGGTGGCAAAATCCTTTTTAGCAACCGCAACACGGGCTGCCGCAACATCGCCCTGCATCGTGCTTTGCCCGGGATACGCTTTTTGAAAATCATCAAACGCCGCCGTCGCTTTCGCCGCGTCGTTCAGCCCGAGATAGGCATCACCAATCATTGCCGCGGCTTGCTGCGCCCAATCGGCTGGCAATCCGCGAAATTTGTCCACCAGCGGTTTCAGCCCCACCAGCGCCTTGGCGTAATCGCCTGAATTCAACGCGGCGGACGCTGCGACAAATTCGACGGGCGGCTCCATCTCAATACGGCCAATGTTCGCGAGGGGCAGTTTGGCAGTGGCCGTTCCAACCTGAAGTTCCACATCGGAACCGATCACCCGCACGACCTTGACGTTTTGCGAACGCCCGTCCTTGAGAACAACTTTGTCCGGTGCCGCAACAGCAGGCGCAGGCGCTTGGGATTTTCCTTCGCAAATCAGCACGAACAACGTGCTGGCAAAAAGGAGTTGCTGAAAAGTTCGGGGGACAGGTAGCTTCATCGGCTCGCGCAACCTAGCAATCCGGCGCGCGAAATCAATCACGAATCCTTTTTATCCCTGAACTCCTGCCATGACTAACGTTATCCGCCGCTACCAGCAACCGATGATGATCATGATCACCATCCTGATCATCATTGCCTTCGTCTGGCTCTACAACACCACCCAGTTCGAAAAACTCGGCGTCGGTTCCATCGCCACGATTTATGAAAAACCGCTCACGCAGGGCGACATCGACCGCCACGGACGCGAAATGCAGGTGGCCATGCGCGCGGGCCTGTTTGAATATCTTTCCAACCTCCAGGCCGTGGACCAGAACGGCCCCAACATGGAGGCTTACGTGCTTCATTCCATCGTCACGCAGCACGAATCGAAAGCCCTGCAGATCCGCGCCACGAACGACGATGTTTTTCAAGCCATTAAAAAACTTCCACGGCTTCAAACCAATGGCCAGTTCGACTCTTCAAAATACGCGGCGTTCGCCCAGGAAACGCTCGCGCCCTACGGTTTTTCCACCGCGCAATTTGAGGAACTCATCCGGAATTACGTCACGCTCGACCGCCTGCACAAGCTCATCAACGCGACGGTTGGCGTCTCACCCTCGGAATTCCGCAAGATCTACGAGCAGCGTTTTCAGAAAGTCCAGGCGGAGTTGGTGCGCTTTAAATCCGCCGACTTCCTCGCGCAGACCAGCGTGACGGATGACGAATTGAAAAACGCCTTCGAGCAAAACAAGGAACGCTTTGTGCATCCGGAAAAACGCACGGTGAAATTCGTGAGCATCGCCACTCCCAAGGACGATGCCGCAACCGAAAAACCGGATGCCGACGAAGCCGAGGATGATGCCGAGGACGAGGTCGCGATGAAAAAGCACACCGAGCAAGCGGAAGCCTTCGCCCAGGCCATGCTTGAGGCCGGAGCAACATTCGATGACGTCGCCGCCAAGCAAAACCTCAAGGTGGAACTCACCGAGGAATTTTCTTCCGCCACTCCGCCTAAGGCTTTCGAAGACGAGGCCGACGTGGTGAAGGCCGCTTCACTTCTCACGGAAACCGATCCCAACAGCGATCCAATTCAGATCGATGGAGGCTATGCCATTCTGCACCTCGAAAAACTCGTGCCCGCCACGGCTTACACTTTCGAGGAGGCAAAAGCTCCCCTCACGGAAAACTTCAAGAACCAGCGCGCCGCAGAACTCCTGAAAAACAAAGGCGTTGAACTGCGCGGCAAAATCGCAACCGCACGCGCTGCCGGTAAATCGTTCGCTGACGCCGTCAAGGAACTGGGCCTAACCGTCGAAACCCCCGCTGCTTTCGCTCCGGGCGAAGGCCCGTCGGAAGCTGCCATCCCACCAAACGCCCTAATGGCGCTGGCTCAGGCGGGTGAAAACCAACTCACCGATTTCCTCGCGACGCCGGACGGCGGCATCCTTGCATTCGTGGTAAAACGCGAACCGCTCGACGAAACAAAATACGCCGAGGATATGAAGATGATGATGCCGCAATTCGGTGAAGCACGCCGGCGCGCTGCGTTTGCCGAATGGCTGCGCATCGCCCGCGACGCGGCAAACATCAAGGCCACAGGCCGCGACCAGCAGGGCTGATATGTTATCCTAAATGGGAAGGTGATGGTTGAGAGATGGTTGTTGTTTATTGGAAGCCAGCGGCTTACGCCGGAGGATTCCCTCACCTGCAGGGAGAAGCCTTGGTTCAACGCAAGTTGCTGATATCAAAACTATCACCCATAAACTTTCATCAACTTTCATCTTGGAATTTCTGTTTATGACTCCCGAAGCCGTGGAATCGTTGTTTGACGAGGCTAATGGCGATCTTGCCATGGGCGATCTTGAGGCTGCTGCGGAAAAATACCGGCGCTGCACCGAACTCGCGCCCGCCTTCTTCGACGCCTGGCACGCTCTCGGTATGGTGCTGATGAAACTCGGACGCTTTCCCGAGGCGGTCGAGGTCGGCCTGCACACCATCACGTTGGGTCCCGACGATCAAATGGCCTGGACAAGCCTCTCCATTTTTCATCAGCGCAACGGCCAGATTCCCGAAGCCGAAGCCGCCGCCGCCAAAGCCCGCATCCTCGGCTGGGGCGGCAAGGTTTCGAAGATGGAAAACTAAAGGTAAATCCGGGCCATCTGGCGCCAGTAGCGGAACCGGTGCGCGTTACCGCACCACACGTGAAACTCGTTTTTAATCCGCAACAATTCCATCGCCTCGATGAGCGTCGCGTTGTTCCCGTAAAACGGATCTTCCTCGCCCACGACCAGCGTGAATTTAATCCGACGGATCAAACGCAACTGCTTCGACTCCTGCATCTCAGGCAGAAAATGTGAGGGGTTGATTTCCTTGAGCCGGTCGCCGTAAAACCCGTGGAATAAGGTGTGGAAATCTCCTGAATCAAGCGTGAGATCGTAGCGCCCGCTCAAGGCCACCACCCGTGAAAACCACGCCGGGTTCCGCACCGCGATCGCCAGCGCGTGATACGCCCCGAAGCTGCATCCATGCGCAATGAGCGGCGTTCCCGGGGCCATGCGCGAGGAAAACGGCAACACCTCATCCATCACATACCGCTCGTAGGCGAGGTGCTGACCAATCCGTTCGTCCGGCGTTCTATCGAAACAATACAGACTCTCCCCGTCAATGCCGTCCACGCAGATGACCTGAATTTCCTGCGCCTCAATTTTCCGCTGCAGAGCCTGGATCATTCCGTGATCCTCATACTCGAAAAAGCGCTGCTTTCTTGTGGGAAAAACCAGCACACGCGCACCGCCCGTGCCGAAGGTCAGCAATTCCATGTCGCGCTGCAGCGCCGGACTGTACCACTTGTGATACTCACGATTCATGGCTGGCTTCGTATTTTTGATTACTGCCCTGCGACGGCTCGAAGGTATTCGCCCAACACGGTTTTCCACATGGCGTACCCCGAGGCGTTCAAATGGAGCGTATCCTCCTGGAACAACTCCGCACGCGGTTTACCACCCTCATCAATCATCAGCGGGAAGACATCGATAAAAGTAATGCCGGTCCGCACCGCCGCAGCGCGAATCAGTTCATTGGCCCGCCGGATGTTGTGCAGATTGGACTGCCGCAACGGGCTGGGTTTAATGGACAGAAACGCCACCGGAATACTGCCAAGATGCTGCCGCACCCCAAGAACAAAAGCTTCAAACGACGCCAACACCTCCTCGGGCGATGCGCCTTCGTCCAGATCGTTGTCCCCCGCATACATCACCAAAACACGTGGCCGTAGTGGATATACAAGCAACGGCATTTCTTTCACGCACTGCTCCAGCGTCGAGCCCCCAAACGCGCGGTTCACAATGTCAATTCCCGGAAAATCCTTCCCCAGCGTGGTCCAAAGCCGGAACGACGAACTACCATAAAACAGGATGCCTCCATGCTTCGTGCGCAACGGACTTTCGTGCGCAAGCAAATCCGCAATTTCAGCGGCATGAGGACGGTCTAAAGCTACGGCAGACATGGTTAGTGGACGAGAGTGAAGACAATTTCCCGCCTTGAAAAGCCAGGAATCACCAGTGCTCCGGGGAACGGCAACCCCGCCGAAAAACCCCGAATAAGGCGGCGAATCCGCAAAAAAGCCGCTTTCATTCCGTCCTGTTGTCCACCCTTTTTTTCCTTGATGACACATCGCGCACTTGCAGAGCCGGGGTTGCGCATTTACAACTCAATACATGGCCAGTCCCAACGTTGTTCACGTCACGCAATCGAATTTCGATGCCGAAGTTTTGAAGTCGCCAATTCCGGTGCTTCTGGATTTCTGGGCACCCTGGTGCGGACCCTGCCGCCAGATCGCGCCGATCCTGGACGAAATCGCCGAGGAATCCGACGGCAAATTCAAGATCGGAAAAATCAACGTCGATGAGGAACAGCAACTCGGAGCGCAGTTCAACGTCCGCTCCATCCCTATGCTCCTCTTTTTTAAAGGCGGCGAGGTGCAGGCGCAGGTCGTGGGACTAAAGCGCAAGGCCGATCTGGTCGCGCAGCTTGAAGCTCTCGCCTAAATGCGCCGGGCTCTTCACCGCCCGTTCATCAGCCTTTGCATCGCGCTGATCAGTTGTGTTTCATCATCTGGTTTTGCAGCGGAGAAAAAGACGTGGCACACTGTGGACTCGATTTCCTTCGTCGAGGACGAAAACAACGACGGCGATAGTTTTCACGTCAAGGACGGCAAAAAGACTTTCTTCGTGCGACTGTACTACGTCGATGCGCCGGAGACAAAACTCACCTACCCCGAGCGGGTGCGCGAACAAAGCGTTCATTTCGGAATCACCCTCGACGAAACCCTGAAGGTCGGCGAACAGGCACGGGTCCGGGTTCGGGAGCTGCTTTCCAAGCCGTTTAAAATCCATACCCGCTGGGCAAGCGGGGCCGGACGAGGTAAACTGCCGCGCTACCTCGCCCTCGTGGAGGTGGATGGCCTAGACCTCGGCGAATTACTCATCAAGGAAGGCCTCGCACGATCCAAAGGAACCATCGTGGGTTTGCCCGGCGGCGAAAAAGCCGCCGCCGCTGCGGTTCGCCTTGATGCCCTCGAAAGCGAGGCCAAAGCTCAAGCCGTGGGTGCCTGGTCCCTTTCCAAAACACCCGCGCCAGCCGCCGCCACAAAACAGACCTCAGAAAACCCCTGAACATTATAGGAAGCTCGGGCTCAAGCATGAGGCGGCGAGCCATTCCAGTAAGTGAAACAGAAAACGTACCGAGGCTGGAAAAGAGCGGGGGCTTGAAGATGGCGGGGTTGCGGGTATGCTGCCGACATGCGCACGATCACCGCCATTCCCAATACTTCGCCCGATGGCACGCTGCATCTGCCCTTGCTTGCGGAATGGAGAGGCGGAAAAGTGCGAGTTGTTGCGGAATTGACCCCGCTGGATGAAGAACTTGCGGCGAAGAGCAGTGACCCTGCACCCGATTGGATTCGCAAAGCGAGGGGCAGCGTGCGGCTCGCTCCGGACGAATGGCAGGAGTCCATAATCAGGACTCACCACGCACAGAAGAACGGCGCGGAGTAGCACGCGGTAATGCGTATTTTTCTGGATACAAATATCCTGCTGGATGTTCTGCTGAATCGCCCTGGATTGGCTTAGCATCATGTCGGCAGCAGCACTTTCCAAATATCTGCGCGTGGCAAACATCGGGATGCAGAACACGTTTGTGTACCGGTGGAACTTCCTCGCACGCGCCTCGTTCGGCATCGTTCCTCTCGTGGGCACCGTGTTCATCTGGCGGGCCATTTTCGGCAGCCGCGAGGATACCGTCGCGGGCTACGATTTCGCCACGATGGTGTTCTATTTCCTCTGTGTGATGCTTGTGGAAAATCTCGTCTCGCCCGCAGAAGATGATTGGCAGATCGCCGCAGAAATTCGCGAAGGCCAGATCAGCGCCCTGTTGATCAAACCGATGAACCATCTACTCTACCGCACCGGATTGTTCCTCAGCGCGCGGGTGGTTTATGCCATGGTCACGCTGCCCATAGTGGGGCTGCTTTTCTGGTGGTATAGGGAATATGTCCAGTTGCCTTCCGATCCTGTCACCTGGGTGCTCGCCGGCGTATCGGTGGCCATGGCGGCGTTCATCCAGTTTTTCATCGCCTACGCGTTGGCGATGATGGCGTTCTGGGTGCTGGAAATCTCCACGCTCGTCTTCATTTTTTATTCGTTCGAATACTTCCTCAGCGGTCACATGTTTCCCGTGGACGTCATGCCGCAATGGCTCCAGGACACGATTCGCTGGCTGCCGTTTCCTTACGAACTCTATTTTCCCGTGGCCGTGTTTTTGGAGCGGGTCAAAGGTGAAGCGTTGTGGAGCGGCCTCGCGATCCAGGCGGCGTGGGTGCTGCTAATGGCGCTCCTTTGCCGGTGGTTGTGGCGGCGCGGAGTGCAACGTTACGAGGCCGTGGGCGGATGAACGCGCTGCGCCGATACGGCGAGATTTACGGGCTGATGCTGCGCAATTCCGTGATCCGCGAGATGAATTTCAAAGCGAACTTTCTGCTCTGGCTCGTCGTGGAGTTGCTGTGGTGCGCAGTCCAACTCGCGGCCATCGAGGTGCTCTACGGTTACGTCGATGAAATCGGCGGCTGGTCCAAATGGCAGGTCGTTCTGCTCGTCGGCACACACCAACTTACGAGCCAGTTTTTCCAGGCGTTCTGTTTCAACAATCTCAGCAACGTCTCGGAACTCGTGCGCACAGGGCGGCTCGATTTTATGCTGCTCCTGCCGGTGGACTCGCAGTTCATGGTGTCGCTGCGGCAGTTCAGCCTCGACAGCATGGTGAACGCTCTGGTCAGCGTCGGGATCATCGGATTTGCGCTTCACAAACTCGGCCACCAGCCCGGCCTCGCGCAGATCGGACTTTTCACCTGCGGCGTGCTTGCGGCCACACTCGTCCATTATGCGATCATGTGCGGCCTTGCCACGGCCAGTTTCTGGATCGTGAAAGCGCAGGGACTGATTTACGGCTATTACAACATCTTCAATATCGCCCGGTATCCTTCGCGGATTTTCAAAGGTGTTTTTGGCTTCGTTTTCCGCTGGGTGTTTCCCGTGCTCGTCGTGGCAAACGTGCCCGCGGGAATCCTCGCCGGGCTGTTCAAACAACCGCTATGGCCCATGGCGCATCTGCTCGCGGTGTCAACGCTGAGTTTTCTCGCCGCCCGTATTTTTTGGAAACTCGCCGTCCGCCGCTACGCCAGCGCGAGTTCATAACATCGACGCTGAATCCGCACTTGTTTTTTACGATGAAACGTAATAAGTATCGGCGTGAATCAGCGTCTACTAGCCCAGATCGGTCGCAGCTCGCGCCTGTCGATCCTGAACCGCCTCAAGCGCTCCGAAGGACTGAGCGTCGGCGAACTCGGCGAGCAATTAGAAATGAGCTACATGGGCGTCAAACAGCATTGCATCGAACTCAAGGACGATGGCTATCTTGATACGTGGCGCCGTCCCAAGGCCGTGGGCCGTCCGGAAATGCTCTACCGCCTCACCCGCCGCGCGCAGGAACTTTTCCCCACAGCGACCAACGCCGTCACACTCGAACTGCTGGAATCCGCCAAAGCGCTCTTCGGCCCGGCGGCTCCCGAAAAACTCCTGCTCCAGGTGTTCGAACGGCGCACGGCATTTTACGAAAAAAAACTGCGCCAAGGTTCGCCAGTCCAACGCGCTCAATGGCTCGCCCGCCTGCGCGATGCGGAGGGTTACATGTCGGATTTCGTTCCCTCCGATGAATCCGCCGGCCCGCGCATGGTGGAATACCATTCCCCGCTCGGAGACATACTCGCCGCATGGCCTGCCGCCGTGCGCCTCGAAACCGCCATGCTCGAACGTCTGATCGGTGCGACCATCCGCCGCGAGGAAATCACTTCGGGCGCTCAAATCCGCTGTGTTTTCTGGATCGACGTTAAAAAATAAAAAAGCCGCCAGAGAGCCACGGCAGGCAAGGTCGGACTACCGTTGCTGCCTTCCGGCCCTGGCGGGGTTTGTCTGCCTTGAATCCATGGTCCCTGACGGAGCGCAGACTATTGCCGCGCCTCTAAAAAGTAACAAGCCGAGAAAATGGAAATTTTCCATCTATGCGCTTGCAATAGGAAAACGGACTCAGCTACTTATGAAGGACATAAACGCCTTGTTGGCGTCCCCTCTGAATTCACCTACACCAGAATATGCCTAAGATCCTTCTCGGAATTTCCATCGTCCTCATGCTTGGTTCCGCCACGCTTGGTTTCCTGACCAAGGGGAAAATTACCGTCCTCAACGATGAAAAGAAGGTAGCGCTCGAAGACAAAGACTCCGCGCTCAAGGCCAAGGATCAGGCGCTCAAGGACAAAACCGCCGCTGACGAAGCAACCGCAGTCGCAAAGAAATCCAGCGAAGAAGCCCTCGCCAAGGTCGCTGGATTGGAATCCGCCAAGACTGCGGCGGACAGCAAGGTTACCAGCCTCAACAGCCAGGTCGCCGAACTCGAAGCAAAACTTACGGCCGCCGCTTCCACTCCCGGGACCGACAGCACCGCCGCAAGCGGCGAACTCGACAGCGTAAAATCACAACTCGCTGAAGCCGTCACCAAGCAGGCTGAAGCCGAACGCAAATCCGCCGAAGCAGAATTGCTCGTCACGGAAATGTCGAAGAAAGTGACCGTCGCCGAGAGCGAATCCAAGGTTTACAAAGAAGACGCACAGCGTCGTGAACGCCAGTTCGTCGCCAAAGGCCTCGAAGGCCAGGTGCTCGCAGTCAACCAAGGCTGGAACTTCGTGGTGCTTAGCATCGGCGATCGTCAAGGCCTTCTGCCCAACGCCAGTATGGTCGTCATGCGCGACGGCGAAATGATTGCCAAAATCAAGGTGTCCTCCGTCGAACCTTCGACTGCTGTCGCCGACATCGTTCCCGGCACACTCGCCCGTGGAACCCGCGTGATGCCCGGAGATCGCGTCATCTACCCAGGCTCCTAAGCTTTCTGCCATTCCATGACTGAAACCAGGGTTATGCGGGGTTTGAGTTTTGTTTTAAAACTGGTCGTCCTTTTCGCCGCCATGCTGGCCATGACCGGTTGTGCCACGACTGAGCAAAAGGAAGACCCGAATCAGGTCAGCCAAATCC
>Ga0105046_10013872_pt1 | contig 12451 bp, 11 predicted proteins | sample MAT03_FD_78385 | JGI IMG/M metagenome (GOLD analysis project Ga0105046, IMG submission 78385) | Freshwater microbial communities from Lake Fryxell liftoff mats and glacier meltwater in Antarctica - MAT-03 (megahit assembly) | ecosystem: Environmental > Aquatic > Freshwater > Ice > Liftoff...
TCGCTGGGTGAGCTCACACCCCAGCAGATGTTCGATTTCGTGTCGAAAGAGGCCGAGCGCTGGGCACCGGTGGTGAAGGCCTCGGGCGCGAAGGCGCAGTAGTGCCGGGCTCCCGATAACGGTGCGCCGTAGCACGCTTGCTGGATGGTCGTATATGGCACACTATCACACGGGGCATCTGCCACCTTCCTGGCCGGGCAGGCCCTGAGGAGCCAGGTCGATGCGCGCATGCGACGCTTTGTGTGGCTGTCTGGTAACCGCGTGTCTTGCGTGGGCGGCGCCGACTGCAGCGCAGAGCTACCCCGCCAGGCCCATTCGCATCGTGGTTCCTTTTCCGCCCGGGGGCGGGGTGGACCTCACCGCGCGCACGGTCGGTCAACGCCTGGGTGAACAGTTCGCGCAGCCGGTGGTGATCGAAAACCGCGCGGGCGCTGCCGGCACCATCGGGGCAGAGTTCGTGGCAAGGAGTCCTGCCGACGGCTACACGCTGTTGGTGGCCGGACCGGGCGCAGTCTCGGTCGCGACCCTGGTGTTCTCCAAGCTTGGCTACGATCCACTGCGCGATCTGGCGCCCGTGGCGATGCTGGTGAGCATGCCCTACATTTTGGTCACTCATCCTTCGGTGCCGGCGCGCAACGCGCGTGAGCTCATCGCACTGGCCAGGGCGAATCCGGGCAGGCTCAACATGGCCTCCGGCGGGGCGGGTACCGGACAGCACCTGGCCGGCGAACTGTTCAACATGATGGCAGGCATTCGGATGGTTCACATTCCGTACAAGGGCACGGCACCGGCGATCAGCGACATCATCGGTGGGCATGCGGATCTCACCTTTTCCGATCCGTCGGTACTGGCGTTGGTGAGATCGGGAAAGCTGAAGGCCATCGGGGTCTCGGGCACACAGGTCTATCAGGCGCTGCCTGAGGTGCCGGTGATCGCGAACTCGGGGTTACCCGGTTTCGATGCGCTCAACTGGTATCCGATGATGGCACCAGCGGAAACCTCCAAAGAGATCATTACGCGGCTGAATGCAGAAGTTGCGCGCGCGCTCACCGCGCCCGAGGTACGCGAGAAACTTCTTGCCCAGGGGCTCATCCCCACGCCGATGACCCCCGAGCAGCTTGGTGCCTACATCCGTGCCGATCATGAACGCTGGGCGAAGGTGGTGCGCGCTGCCGGCATCAAGCTTGATTGAACACGCGCGCCGTGCCGGGAGGCAGCGCGGTCTTCACTCAGACGCCGTAGATCTGCTTCGCCTGCGCCGGGCTGACCAATCCGTCGCGCACATCCTGCGCGACCAGGTGCCGCGCACGCTGTTCGGGGTCACCGATGCCGCCGCCGCCCGGAGTCTCGATCACCACCCGATCGCCGGCGGGGATCACCTGCCGACCGAACCCGCGCAACCCGGCACCTGAGGCGAGCGAGACGCGACCACTGCCGCCGTCACGGGCGCCGGCGTTGCCGCGTGCCGGATACACGATGCGGTCGAAGGTTGCCGAGATGATCATCGGCGCGTCCTCGCCGTTGGCGATTTCCATCACCTGACCCAGCCCGCCGCGAAACTCGCCCGGCCCCCCGGAGTCAGGGCGGTACTCCTTCTTCCAGTACACCACCGGCGACAACGTCTCCATGATCTCTACCGCGACGTTGCGGATGCCACTGGGAAACGAGGTCACCGACAGCCCGTCCTTGCCCGGGCGCGCGCCGGTGCCGCCGGTGTTGAACCCGACGACATTGAAGCGCGTGGCTGTGCGCAGCAGCGCGGGGTCCATGCCCTTCATCGCCTGGCCACCCGCCAGACGCACGTTCCACAGCGATGAGGCGCCTTCGGCGGGCACCCTGTCGGCGCGTGCCTGGCGCAGGCAGCCGAACACCACGTCGGGCAGCATCTGACCGATGGTCGAACGTGCAGCCACCGCCAGCGGAAACTGCGCATTGACGATGCTGCCCTCGGGCGCGGAAACGCGGATCACCGACAGTGATCCGGCATTGTTCGGAATGTGCGGGCCGATGACGCAGCGAACGCCGAAGGACGCGTAGGCATCGGTGTAGCTCTTGGGTACGTTGATGCCGTTGCTCACGACCGGACTGGTACCTGCGAAGTCGATGTCGATACCGCGGGCAGACACGGTGAGTGCGCCCACCAATGTGATGGGCGTGTCATAGCCATCGGTGGTCATGGAGTACGACCAGGTGCCACCGGGCCACTCGCGTACGGCGGCGAGCATCGCCGCGCGCGAGCGCGAGATGATGTGCTCGGACAGACGGGCGATGTCTTTCAACCGATACTCCTGCATCATCGCAAGCAGGCGCCGCCCGCCGATCTCATTGCAGGCGATCAGGCCGTAGATGTCGCCTTCGACCTGCACCGGCTCGCGCACGTTCGCCCGGATCACCTTGAGCATCGTCTCATCGATCCTGCCCTCGGACACCAGGCGCACGATGGGGATGAACAGTCCCTCGTGAAAGATCTGCGTGCCGTCGGCCGACAGTCCGATGCCGCCGATATCAACCACGTGCACGGTCGAGGCGAACAGGGCCACCAGGCGCCGTGCCCTGAACACCGGGGTGACCATGGTCAGATCATTCAGATGCCCGGTGCCTTTCCATGGGTCGTTGGTGAGGAATACATCGCCCGCACGCATGCTGTTGGCTGGATAGGCGTGCAGAAAGTACTTTACCGATTCGGCCATCGAGTTCACATGGCCCGGCGTACCGGTGACCGCCTGCGCCACCATCCGCCCATCGGGCAGGAAAACCCCGGCCGAGAGGTCGCCCGCTTCGCGCGTGGCCGCACCGAAAGCCGTCCGGATCAGCGTCTGCGCCTGCTCCTCGACGACCGAGATGAGCCGGTTCCACATCACCTGCATCTGGATGTCGGCAAGCTTTGCCATGTTCAGTGTCCTTTCCCTTTGCCCCTGGGCGCGGGCGAGCGCCGGTCGAGCATGATCAGCCCCTGCGCGTCGATCCGGGCATCGAAATCCGCGGTTACCACCACCGTGGTCTGGTCCTCGACAATGAGCGCCGGACCGGTCACCCGCGAACCGCACGGCATGGATGCGCGTTCGTACACAGGCAGGCTGCGCCAGCGCGCCTGGGTGGGTTCGAACACCTTGCGCGTTGCCGAAGCGCGCGCCGCCCGCCGTGCGACGGCTGGCGTGCGCGGTACCGGCGCAAGCGGCGTTGACACCGTGACCGACCAGCTCATGATCTCCACCTGCATGTTGGGCACCGTGCGCCCGTACAGCGCCTGATATGCGGCATCGAAAAGCTGAGTGAGCCGTGCTCGGTCTCTCGTGGCGAGCTTGCCCGCAGGCAGCGTCACCGCAATCTCATGGCCCTGGCCGGCGTAACGCATGTAGGCCACGCGGGTGCTGATCAGGCGCATGCGGCCGGAGGCCTGTTGCACTACTCCAGTGGCCTGGTGGGTCATGTCGTCGATCAGAAGGTTGGTCTTCCCGATATCCAGCGTGTCGATCCGCTGATACCAGCTGCGTACGGCCTGGAATGCGATCGGCGCTGTGAGAAATCCCAGCGCGGAGCCCACGCTCGCTCCCACCGGGATCACCACACGCTTGAGCCCGAGCTTGTCTGCGAGCCGCGCCGCATGCAGTGGAGCGGCGCCGCCGAAGGCAATCAGCGTGTAGTCTTCGACCGTCTTGCCCAGCTCCATGGCATGAACGCGCGCCGCGTTGGCCATGTTCTCGGTGACGATCTCCCCGATGGCGAGCGCGCCCAGCGCGGGTTCGAGTCCGAGTGGCGCGGCGATGTCGCGCGCCACGGCTGCGGCAGCCTGTGCCGGATCAAGACTCACTCGCCCGCCGGCAAAGCGGCCGGGATCGATCAGCCCCATTGCACAATCGGCATCGGTGACCGTGGCGAGGCTGCCACCGCGCCCGTAGCAGGCTGGCCCTGGCTCGGAGCCTGCACTGTCCGGTCCGACCTGGATGCGTTCCAGATCATCGACGCGCGCGATCGAGCCGCCGCCAGCGCCGATCTCCACCATCTCGATGACCGGAATGCGGATCGGCAAGCCGCTGCCCTTCATGAACCGGTACATGCGCCCGAACTCGAAGCTGCGCGAAATCTGCGGCTCGAAATCATCGATGAAGCAGATCTTGGCTGTGGTGCCACCCATGTCGAAGGACAGCGCCCGGGTTGCCCCTACACTCTGCGCTACCGTGCGCGCGAGTATCGCGCCACCGGCTGGGCCGGATTCCACCAGGCGCACAGGCTCGGCGGCGCCCATCTCCAGGGTACACAGCGCTCCGCCGGAGGTCATCAGGTAGACCGGGCAGCCGATGCCCAGCTGCTTGAGGCGCGCCGCGAGCCGGTTCAGATACCCGGCCATGACCGGCTGCACATAGGCGTTGGCGCAGGTGGTGGAGATGCGCTCGTACTCCCGGATCTCCGGGCACACATCGCTCGACAACGTGATGTACAGGTCAGGCAATGCCTTGCGCAACAGATCGCGCACACGCCGCTCATGTGCGGGGTTCACGAAGCTCTGCAGGAAGGCCACAGCCACGCTCTGGATCGATTCCGCCCTGAGAACCTTTACCAGCGCCTGGACCGCAGATTCATCGAGCGGCAGCAGGACTCTTCCCTGGGCGTCGATGCGCTCGGGCACCGGCAGACGCAGGTGGCGCGGCACCAGCTGCGCTGGCTTGTCGAGAAAGATGTCGTACTGGGCGAAGCGATGCTCCCAGCCGATCTCGACCAGATCGCGAAAGCCTGCGGTGGTAACGAGAGCGGTCTTCGCGCCCTTGCGCTCGATCAGCGCATTGGTTGCCAGCGTCGTGCCCAGGATGAACAGGTCAAGGGCAGCCGGCTCCAGTGCCGCCTGTGCCAGCATCTCGCCCACTGCGGCGATCACTGCTTCTTCCGGCGCGCGCGGGGTCGTGAGCACCTTGCCGGTCCAGCGCCGTTGACCTGCCTCCAGTACGATATCGGTGAATGTGCCGCCGATGTCTACGGCCAGGCGCGCGCCTTTGCCAGACTTGATTGCTGCCATGCTCACTATCTCCTGGTGCACCTGCGCGATGCTAAATGGGTTGGGCACGGAATGAAACCTTGCACTGCGGTGCATCGCCGGTCTCACCCGCGACTGATGTGAGGACGGACATGATGTCATTGGCAAAGATGGTTGAGGTGTGGCGGGGATCTCTGGTCGAGAGCCAGCACTTCGGCGTGGCTGCGGTCGCCAATGCGCAAGGCGAGCTGGTGGCGGGCTGGGGCGACAGCGGGCTGGTGACCTACCCGCGCTCGGCCCTCAAGCCGGTGCAGGCCATCGCGCTGGTGGAGTCGGGTGCCTATGCGCAGCGCGGGCTAAGCCTGCGCCACCTGGCGCTTGCCTGCGCATCGCATCGCGCCGAGCCCATGCACTGCGCGCTGGCGAGCGATTGGCTCAACACGATGGGGCTGGATCAGCAGGCCCTGCTGTGCGGACCAGACAGTCCGTACGATGAGGCGGCCGCGGCGAAAGCCATCGTCGATGGCCAGCCCCGGCAGCGCATCTTCAACAACTGCTCGGGCAAGCACTGCGGGTTTCTCGCCCTGTCGCAGCACCACGGCTGGCCGCTGGACAGTTACGACGATCTGCAGCACCCGGCGCAGCAGCACTATCTCGATGCCCTTGCTGAACTGAGCGGGCTCGATGCCGCCGGTGTGCCGTTCGGCGTCGACGGCTGTGCGCTGCCTGCAGCCGCGATGTCGGTGGCGGCAGGCGCCAGGATGATGGCCCGGTTTGCCCAGGCGCGAGTCGCTTCTCCGGCACGCGCCGCGGCGATCCGCACCATCCAGGATGCAATGCGCAGTCATCCGGAACTCATCTCCGGCGCGTCTCAGCCCGGCGTCGCGTTCGTGCGGGTCACTGCCGGGCGCATCCTCATCAAGACCGGCGCCGAAGGGTTTCTCAGCGCCTGCATCCCCGCGCAGGGACTGGGCATCGCCCTCAAGATCGCGGACGGGGAGGCGCGCGCGCGCCGCTTGCCATCGCGCACAAACGGGACGAAACCCGCGGCCGGCGCGAGTGCCCCCTCGACCCGCCCAACTGGAGGATTGCCGCCGGGCGCCTGACCTTCCTCCGATCAGGGTCAGCTATGGATTCGGTTCTGTCTATGGACGGTTGCCTGAAGGTCCCCCAAGATACGTGGAGACCGACCTTGCAGGAGCCCTCGCCATGAAACGCCCCGTACCCGTCGCGCCATGCCTGATCGCGATCCTCGAATCAGTTCTGCTTGCCACCCTCCTGCAGAGTTCCTGCGCCGAGGCCCAGGCCCAGGCTTCCTGGCCGTCCAGGCCGATCGTGGTCATCGTGCCCTTGGCCGCAGGCAGCGCCGCTGACGTATCGATCCGCGTGCTGACCGAGCGGCTGGCGACAGTGCTCAAACAGCCGTTTCTGGTCGAGAACCAACCCGGAGCGGCCGGACTTCCGGGGACCGCACGTGCTGCACGGGCCGCTCCGGACGGCCACACGCTCGCGCTGCTCAACAGCAGCATCATGACCACGCTGCCGCACGTCTACCAGAAGATCGACTACGACCCGCTGAAGAGCTTTGCGCCGATCACCACGGTGGTCAGCATCCCGACTGTGCTTGTCGTGCATCCCAGCCTGCCGGTGAAATCGGTGAAGGAACTGGTCGCGTTGGCGAAAGCCCGCCCCGATCAGCTGCTCTATTCGTCGGGCGGGGTAGGCAGCCCGCAGCATCTGGCGATGGAGATGTTCGCCGCGCTCGCCGGCATCCGGATGACTCATGTGGCCTACAAGGGCGCGGTGCCGGCGACCACCGACCTGGTCGGCGGTCATGTGCAGCTCATGTTCAACGGGCTGGCGACGCCGCTGCCGCATATCCGCTCATCGAAACTGCGCGCGCTTGCGATGGCCGGCGCACGACGCTCCGAACTGCTTCCTGAGGTGCCTACCGTGCAGGAGGCGGGCGTGCCCGCCTACCAGTACGAGCAGTGGGCCGGACTGTTCGCTCCGGCCGGCACACCCCTGGAGATCGTCAACCGCCTGAACGCGGAGTCGGCGCGGATTCTGAAGCTGCCCGAGGTGCGCGCTCAGCTCTCGCAGCTGGGCCTCGAGGCACAAGGTGGCAGCGCCGAGGAACTTGCGCTGGCTGTTCGCACCGAGTTGCCGCGAATGGCCGAGATCATCAGGCAGGTTGGAATCAAGCCCGAGTGATGCTCATCAGGGTTTGTCAGCGCAACGCTCGATCCCGTTCAAGCGCTCCATCACCCTGCACACGGCCGCCATGTCCTCCTTGCCCATGCCCTGAGCCATCGCTGCGGTGAACGTCTGTGCGCTAGATGAGAACAGGGGCAGCGCGCATTCGAGCGATTTCGCGAACCGTCCGATCACCTGCATATCCTTCTGCCAGACGTCCAGCTTGGAGGCGACCTCCTGGTCGTAGCGCCCGGCGACCATCTGCGGCGCGCGCAGCTCGAACATTCGGGATTGGCCGGCCCCAGCGCGAACCAGGTCGTAGACGGTCGACAGGTCGAGCCCGGCGCGTTGGGCGAGGACCATCGCCTCCGCCGCGGCAACCGTGTGCACGGCGACCAGAAGGTTCGCGATGAACTTCACCTTGCTGGCGTTACCGAACACGCCCGTATGGTGGTTTGCGCGCGCGCAGGCCGCGAACACCGGGGCGATGCGTAGATGATCGGTCGGATCGCCGCTGGTGTAGATCACCAGATCGGCCGTGCGCGCCTGCGCGCCGGTTCCGCTGATCGTGCAATCGAGCATGCGCATGCCGGCGGCCTGCAGGCTCGCCGCGCAGTGCAGCTTGTCGGCGATGTCGAAGGTGCCGCAGTCGGCCACCAGCAGATCGGCGTTGCCTGCCCGCAACAGTCCGCGCTCGCCATCGATGACGTCCGCCAGAACGTCCGCGCCGGGCAGGATCGTCAGTACCTCATTGGCCAGGCGCGCGACCTCTGCCGCGCTGTCCACGGCAGTTCCGCCCGCAGCGGCGAATGCGCGCAGGCGCTCTGGATCGATGTCATGGCCGATGACGGTCCAGCCTGCCTCGAGAAGATGGGTGGCCATGGCCGAGCCCATGATGCCCAGTCCGACAAGACCGACGCGGCCCGCAGGCGCCGGAGCGGTTGCAGCGCTCATGCTGGGCGTGCGTGCTGCGAGGGGTCGCTCAGGCGCCATCCAGGATCGCGTTGGTTGCCCTTACAGCTTTCTCGACGACCGCCACTTCTTCGGGCGTCCACTCTCGCGTGGACGGGTTGTAGTGCACCGAGATCCAGCCAGTCAGCATTTTGCCGCGTATCACCGGTGCCAGAATCTGCGCCCGCGTTCCGTAGATCTGCATGAGTTCCTTTGGCGGCTGAAACTCGGCATTGAGGCAGTCGTTCTGCACAAGGATGCGCCGTTCGCGTTCTAGCCAGGATGCAGTCTGCGTCTTGCGCTGTTGCAGCGAGGTCTCCGGCGCGATCGAGTTGATGCCCTCGGCGCGGCCTTCCGCGACCACCGCATTAACCGCGAAGCCATGCGCGGGCACGTCAAGCCGGATCGTCGTCCGACTGGCGCCCATGTCTGCGAGCAGCGCAGACATCAAAGACTGGAACTCGGTGATCAGTGTTTCGGTCGTTGCCACGTAAAGGCCCCTGAATGATGAACTGCGATCATGATGTCCAGGCTTGTCAGCGCCAAGTCATGCGCTCACTCGACGCTCATTCGATCCTGATGCCGGCAGCCTTGATGATCTTTGCCCACTGGGCGATCTCCGCCGCCAGCAGCCTGCCCAACTCCTCGGGCGTGCTGCTGCCGGCGACGACTGCCTGAGCAGCCAGCCGATCGCGTGTGTCGGGATGATCGACGGTTTTGCGCGCGGCGGCGTTGAGTGTGGCGATCACGTCCTTGGGCGTGGCTGAGGGCACATAAAGCCCAAACGTGGGGGTCACTTCGAAGCCGGGGTAACCGGACTCGGCAATGGTGGGAACGTTGGGCAGTGTGGGCAGTCGTTCCGGACTGGTGACTGCCAGAGCACGCAACCGGCCGGAATTGACCTGACCCAGACCGGCAGTGACACTCATGAATCCGATCTCCGATTCACCGGACGCCACGGCAGCCACCGCCGGGGGCCCGCCCTTGTACGCGATGTGCGTCAGGGCAACCCCCGCCCGGCTCTTGAACAGTTCACCCGAGAGGTGCTGTCCGGAACCGATGCCCCCCGAAGCATAGTTGAGTGCTCCAGGCTTGGCGCGGGCGAGCGCAACCAGTTCCTTCACCGATCGTACCGGCAGCGACGGATGGGCGGCGAGCAGATAGGCGCCAGTGCCGACCCGCGACACCGGCGCAAAGTCACGCAGCGCGTCGTAGGGCAGGCTGGCATACAGGCTGCGGCTGGGTGCGAGCACGACGCTCACCCCGATGAACATCGTGTAGCCGTCCGCTGGGGCCTTCGCTGCGACTTCCGCGCCGAGGTTGCCACCGGCGCCGGGGCGGTTCTCCACTACGACCGTTTGACCCAGCGTCTCGCCGAGCCTGGGCGACAGAATGCGCGCGATCACGTCGCCCGCCCCCCCAGCGGGGAACGCGTCGATGATGCGAACAGGCCGCGCAGGAAAGCCTTGCGCAAGGGCCTCAGGCCCGATCGAAGCAAGCGAGGCGATGACGCAGATGCAGGCTGCGACCGCGCGGTGAACTACAGGTAATGTCTGAACCATGCGGCAGTTTCCTCATGCACGAGGCCGGCGACGGCGGGGTTGCGAAACTCGTAGGTGTCGTAGTGGCCAGCGTCGGGCAGACGCACCAGGCGGCGCGGCTCGCCACAGCGCTCGAAGCAGCAAAGCTGTTCCTGCGGCGGCACCAGCGCGTCTCGATCAGCCCATAGCATCAGCACGGGCCGCGGTGAGATCCGATCGGCGACCCACTCTGGACGGTAGCGGATACACGCTTCGGCGCTCTCCAGGTCAATATCCTCGGCAGGCAAGGACTCACCTGGCGCCGTCATCGCCGCGCGCTGGGCCAGTGCATCCGGGTCGCGCAGCATGATCTCGCCGCGCTGTACGACTGTCGGCTCTCCGGTGCGCACCCGCTGGCGCGCATGCTCGAACACACGGTCGCGAAACTCGAGCCACTCCCAGGGTCTGCGCAGCAGCTGCAGCCACCGCTCGCCGTTGGTGACCGCAGCGCTGGTCACCACGCACTTCACCCGATCATCGTGCGCTGCCACCCACAGGGCGTGAGCTCCGCCAAAGCTGGTGCCGAACACCCCGATACGCGCGGGGTCGATGCCCGGGATCGTCTGCATGAACGAGAGTGCATCAAACGCATCCTGTGCCTGTTCGAGTGGGCGGTGACGGCCACGGGTGCCCTCGCTCTTTCCGAAGCCGCGGTAATCGAAAGTGAACACGAACCAGCCGTCCGCACACAGCCTGCGCATCAGATGGATGCAGTCGAAGTGCGGATTGCCACCGTAACCTGCGAGCATCAGGATGGCGGGCCGGGCCGGGGCCTCCGGGTGCCAGTCGGTCGGCTGGTGGAGATAGCCCGCGATGCGCAGGCCGTCGCTGTAGAAGGTCGCTTCGGATTCAGCCATCGGGGCTTTCCTGGCGCGGTCGGCAATGCGTGGCGCAAATGCGTCGTGCAGAATGCGTCTCGCAAAATGCATCGCGCAAGGTGGCTGCGCGTCGTTCGCAGCATACTACGGTACGCTTTTACGCACGAGCACATGAGAGGGAATTCGGCGATGAATGCAGTTTCAGGGCCTGCCTATCTTCAGCGCCTGTCGACGTACCTTGCGGATGCCCGCATCGAGGATCTTCCCCCGGCTATCCAGGAGCGCGGTCGCTGGATCATCGCCGATTGCATCGGCGCAATCATCGGCGGGCTGAGGGTGCCCGAGATGCAGGCGTTCGCGAGCAAGCATCTGGCGGGCTGCGCCGCCGGGCCGTCCTCGATACTGGGGTCAGGGGTAAGTGCCGAACCGATGAAGGCTGCGCTGATCAACGGGATGGCGGGCACCTGGCTCGAGCAGGATGAAGGCAACCTGCATGCCGGAGGCGGCCATCCGGGCATCCAGCTCGCTACGGCGACACTGGCGGCCGCCCAGGAGCGCGGTTCGAGCTTCGGCGATGTTCTGCTTGCCTTTGTACTTGGCTACGAGGCGTCGGCAAGGGTGAGCCGCGCATCCAGACTCAAGCTTGTGTTTCACCCGCACGCCACATCCGGACCGATCGGGGCCGCAGTGGCCGTGGCGAAGCTCGACGCAGTAGCGGCGGATGAAATGATGAGTACGCTCAATGTCGGGGCAACGCTGGGTATCGCCACTTCCCGCAACGCCATCCTTGAAGGCGTGACTGTGCGCAACGCGTACGCCGGCCTCAGCAACTACATGGGACTGTTTGCGCGCCAGATGGTTCAGTGCGGCTTTACCGGTGAGTACGACGGCGTGGCCAGTGCGCACGGCAAGGGGGGGTTCTCCGATGTGCTTGATCCTGAACGCGTGGTCGAGGCGCTCGGCGAGGACTGGGTGATCGCGCGCAGTTACTTCAAGATTCATTCCTCCGGTCGCTACGCCCATTCCGGCATCGATCTGGCCGAACAGGCAGTTCGCGAGTCCCCCGGGGGACGGATCGATCCGGAGTCGATCGAGCGCATCGATTTCGACACCTATTTCCACGCCAAGATGCTCGATCGCCAGGACATCACGACCAGCTTCGGGGCACGCTTCTCCATTCCGTTCGGTGTCGCCACGATGATCTATCACGGCGCCCCGGACCTGGAGAATTTCGAGGAGGCGGCAGTCGCCAATCCGGTGATCCAGGCGCTCGCGCGGCGCGTGTTCGTCACCGAGAATCCGGACTACACGCAAGCATCGCTGGCCATGCAGAAGACCGACATCAAGATCACGTTCCGTGACGGGCGAACCTATGAGGCACACGCCGACCACATTCGGGGAGAGCCGCAGAACCCGCATCCACCCGAGGCGCTGCGTCGAAAATTCATTCGACTCACGCGCGACACCTGGGGCGAGGCGCACGCAGCGCGGGTGCACGAAGCAATTCTGAACACGTCGTCCGTGGTGAGCTTCAGAACCTTTGCCCAGGAGTACCGTCTTTAGGCAGGGCTGCAACGCCTTGCGAGTGTTCACGCCTTGTCTCGCCGACGCCCGGCCAGTATCGTCCCCGCACCGGCCCGCAGTTCATGGCCTCAGACCTCACACCTCAGACGATAGATCGAAAGGAGCAGGCGCCATGGCGCAGACTGCAGATCGAACCTTGCCAGCTACACTCATTGCCGATGAAGCACTGCTGCTGCAGCGCCTGCCGCCGCGACCCGAAGGGCGCGATGCTGGCATCGCAGCCGAGGTTCAGCAGCTCAACGACGCGGTACTGGCCGCCGCGGCTGAGCTGACCTTCGATGACCAGCCAACGGACTTCCTGGCCCGGCTGGTCGCGCTGCGCGATGGCGGGAACGAGCCGTCATGACCTCAGA
>Ga0105046_10013873_pt1 | contig 12451 bp, 14 predicted proteins | sample MAT03_FD_78385 | JGI IMG/M metagenome (GOLD analysis project Ga0105046, IMG submission 78385) | Freshwater microbial communities from Lake Fryxell liftoff mats and glacier meltwater in Antarctica - MAT-03 (megahit assembly) | ecosystem: Environmental > Aquatic > Freshwater > Ice > Liftoff...
CCAGCCGGCGTCGCGGCCGCACGATCCGGCGGCGCTGGAGCGGCTGCCACCGAAGAAGCCTGGTCGAAACAAGAATGCGCTGCATCAAGCTGCCTGGCGAGCGCGTCACGGCCCGCGACTTCGACTGCCAGGTGACCGGGCTGCAGATCAGGGCCGCGATCCTGAACAGCATTATGGCGTTCGGAACGCCGCGAACCCGACGCGTGGGATCGCTCTGTGCAAGGGAAGGGAAAACTCGTCCTCAGGCCGACATGCAACAGGGCCAAGCGGATCTGGAAGCAGTCCCCCGGGGGCTGTTGAAACAGGCGCTATTTTGATTGCAGGGGGTTTATGCGGTTCACCGCCGCGTGCTCGACCGACAGGACCGTCGACTTCGGCAGCGTTTTACCCGTCGGACCATGGGCCACCGAAGTCCTCTTTTTCTACTTGGCGACCGTCTTTGGATTCATCCCGTACCGCTTGGCCAGCGCTCTCAGGCTCTCTTGATTATGCTGTATCGCTCGAGGGACTGCCTCTGTCGTTATCGCGCCCTCATGCAGAGTCTGACCCATAGCGCATCCCTCCATTCGCTGGACAAGATTGCACCATCAAAGCCCGGGATCAAACATCTGACCGCGGTCAGGCCGGATGGATACTCATCATCCGCCGACCGCCATCATCGAACCGATGTTCGCGCCCGGCCAGCGGGCTGGCATGGACGCGGTCGCCGGGGGCCAGCGGGGTTTCGCCTTCGACCCGGGCCACGATCTCGCCCACCCCATCGGCCAGCAGATAGACCAGCGCATCCGGCCCCAACCGCTCCAGATGCCGCACCACGCCCGGCCACCGCCCTTCATCGGTCGACAGCGCGACATGCTCGGGCCGAATGCCATAGGTGGCGCAGCCCAGCCCGGTGGCGGCGGGGCCGCCCAGCAAGTTCATCCGCGGACTGCCGATGAAACCGGCGACAAACGCCGTTGCCGGCGCGCGGTACAACTCCATCGGGGTGCCGACCTGCTCGATCCGGCCCGCGTTCAGCACCACGATCTGATCGGCCATCGTCATCGCCTCGACCTGATCATGGGTGACATAGATCATCGTGGCCCCGATCCGCTTGTGCAGGTCGGTCAGTTCCAGCCGCATCTGCGCCCGCAAGGACGCATCCAGATTGGACAGCGGCTCGTCGAACAGAAACACCTTCGGATCGCGCACGATGGCGCGCCCGATGGCGACCCGCTGCCTTTGCCCGCCCGACAGTTGTTTGGGCTTGCGGTCCAGCAGCGCCGACATCTGCAGCAACGCGGCCGCATGCGCCACCTTGGCCGCGATCTGGTCCTTGGGCAACCGCGCCAGGCTCAGCCCGAAACCGATGTTCTGGGCCACGGTCATATGCGGGTAGAGTGCGTACGACTGAAACACCATCGCGATGCCGCGTGCCGACGGCTCGGCCCAGGTCACGTCCTGCCCGCCGATGGTGATCGTGCCCGCCGTCACCTCGTCCAGGCCCGAAATCATCCGCAGCAGGGTGGATTTGCCGCAACCGGACGGGCCGACGAACACGCAGAACGCGCCGACCGGCACCTGAAGGTCCACGCCTTTGATCACCTGTACCGCGCCAAAGGATTTCGTCACGCCCGCCAGGGTCAACCCGGTCATCTGCATCACCCCTTGATGGCCCCCGCCGTCATCCCCGCGACGATCTGACGGTTGAAGAAGATGAACACGATCAGCGGCGGGATGGTGATCAGCAGAATGTTCATGAACAACAGGTTGTACTGGCTGCTGAACTGGCTTTGAAAATTGAACAGGGTCAGTTGCACGGTCACGTTTTCCCGCCCCGGCAGGTAGTACAGCGGGTTGGTAAAATCGTTGAAGATGCCGATGGATTGCACGACGATGTTGGTCACGGTGACAGGTTTCAGCAAAGGCAGGATGACGCGCAAGAACACCTGCCAGGGCCGCGCGCCGTCGATGATCGCCGCCTCGTCCAGTTCGCGCGGGATGCCCGCGATGAAGGCGCGGTACAGCAGGATCGAGAAGGACAGCCCGTAGGCGACCTGGATCAGGATCATCCCGTGCAGCGTCTTGAACAGGTTCAGCCCCTGCAGCACCCAGATCGTCGGCACCACGGCGGGCGGGATCATCAGCCCGGCCAGCACCAGCGCCATCACCACCCCGTTCAGCCGGGTGCGCCGCCGCGACAGCACAAAGCCCACCATCGAGGCAAAGATCACCAGCAGCGTCACCGCGCCAAGCGTGATCAGGATCGAGTTGAAAAAGGCCAGCAGCAGCAAGTAATCCCGCGTCTGCACCACTTCGACCAGGTTCCCCCAGAAATGCCAGCTTTCGGGCCAGGCAAAGTTCAGCCGTCCCGCCCCGCGCCGGTCCTTCATCGCCTGCAGGAAGATGAACCAGAACGGGATGACGAACACGGCCAGAAAGGCAGCCATGGCAGCCAGTCCGACCCAGACCGGGCGACGCGAACGGCGCTGCCTCATGCCTGGACCTCGCGCCGGTTGAACCACAACGACAGCGGCAGCACGATAACGGCGATCAGCACGAACAGCACCACGTTGCCCGCCGTGGCCAGGCCATAGAAGCCGGCCTGGTACTGTTTGTAGATGGTCGAGGCGACCACGTCCGAGGCGAAGCCCGGGCCACCCCGCGTCATCGCCCAGATCAGCTCGAAATAGCGCAGGCCGCCGATCAGCGACAAGGTGACGACGGTGATCGTCGCCGGCCAGACCAGCGGCAGCGTGATGCGCCAGAATTGCTGGCTGCGGGTTGCGCCGTCGATCCGGCTCGCCTCGTAATAATCCGTCGGGATCGATACCAGCCCGGCCATGTAGATGACCGTGGCCAGCCCGACCCCCTTCCACACATCCACCAGCGCGACCGAGATCAGCGCCAGCCCCGGATCGGTCAGCCAGCCCGGCCCGTCGATGCCGATCACCTCCAACCCCAGGTTGATCGCGCCCCTGGTCGGATGCATCAACGTGGTAAAGGTGATGCCGATGCCGATGGTGGATACCAGCACCGGAAAGAACACGATGGTGCGCAGCGTGCCGCGCCAGATGATGGGCGACACCAGCAGCACCGCCAGAAGCAGGCCAAGCACGGTTTTCAGCCCGCTGGTCAGCACGGCATAGATCAGCGTATTGCCGACCGAGGCGACCAGGAACGGTTCGGAAAAGAACTGGCGAAAGTTATCCAGCCCGATGAAATGGGCGGTGTACAGATCCCAGCGGGTCAGCGAAAACCACAGCGACGCCACGGTCGGCAGCAGGAACAGCGTTCCATAGACCATGGCCGCCGGCAGGAAGAACCAGGTCGGATAGGGGCTGTGTCGCTGTCTTTGTGCCATGGGCCCTTGGATCATCGTTGTGCCCGGACGGGGTTCCGGGGGTCCGGGGGCTGGCCCCCGGTCCCGCCAGATAAACACGCGCAAGGCGTGCCTGTCTTGTCCTACCAGTTCGGCAGTCCCAGTTGCTGCGCTTGTTTTTCGACATCCTGGTCATACAGCGCCGCCGCCTCGGCCGCCGGGCGGATGCCGCTGCCGACCTCGACCAGCAATTGCTCCAGGTTCGGCCCCTTGATCGGCGACAGGAATTCCAGCGCCGGGGCGGTGCGGCCCGGTTCGGCGAAATAGGGCAGCATGTCGGCCACTGCCTGCGGCACGTCCGCCGGCAAGTCGCAGCCCTCGATCAGATAGGGCCCCGTTGCGCCCATCGAGCCGATCATCAGGTTGCAGGCCTCGACCGTGGCGACAAAGTCCAGGAAACCGCGCGCCTCGGCCGGGGCATCGGTATTGGCAGGGATATACATCGCTGCCGGCATCCAGACCGTCAGACCATTGCTGTCGGCACTCGGCCCCGGCTGCGCGAAAAAGCCAAGGTCGTCCAGATCGTCGGGAAAGTTCGTCGCCACCCCGCCGATGGCAAAGGTCAGCATCGGATAGTGGCCCGCCTGACCGGTGGCCACCATCTCCATGCCTTCTTCAAAGGTCGCGGCACCGAAATCCTCGTTCAGATAGCCCGCGTCGAACACTTCCTGCGTATGGGCAAAGCCCATCATCGCCGCAGCCGAAGTGGCATATTTTGCCTCATTATTGGTATAGCGGGTCGCGAAATCCGGCTCGGCGGCCTGCACGTTGAAGAAATCGCCCAGCACGAACAACTGGCTGGACCAGGTCGTGCCATAGGTCTGCACCACGGGCACATAGCCGGCCTGCTTGATCGCCGCGTTGTTGGCCATGAACGCGTCCCACGACAACGGGACCGACAGGCCCAGTTCGGCATAGATCGCGCGGTTATAGAAAATGCCGCCGCCCATCGAGGGGCCATAAGGTACCCCGTAGACCTGACCATCCGTGCCGGTCACCACTGTCTTGAAACTGTCGATCACATTGGCCTGATTGGGCAGATCGCCCACCGGCAGCAGCGCGACGGTGGGGTTCAGCGCCTGAAACAGGCTGCCCGCGTTGTAGATGAACAGATCGGCCATTTCGCCGGTGGCCAGCCGGGTCTTGACGATGTTGTCGCCATCCGCGCCGCCGGGGCGGATCTCGATGTCAAAGCTGACATCGGGATGCATCGCCGTATAGGCCCCGGTCAGGGCCTCGGTCCAGGCCAGGTCCTCGGGTGCAGTGCCGATCAGGACGCTCAGCGTCATATCGGCACTGGCCATCCCGGCCAGCAGGGCGATTGCACTGGCGGTTGCCAGAATGCGGGTCGTCGTCATCATGTCCTCCTCCTTGGACGTTTGCGTAGGGTGCGTTTTCAACGCACCGGTCTGGTCATGGCGCGTCGAATGAAATCGCGTGTCGGCCCGGGACCAGGATCGCGTCGCCGCTGGCCGGATGGCCATCGACCACCAATCCCTTGCGCCCGCGCGACACAAACCGTCCCTCGCAGCCCGGCGGCAGGGTCACGCCATAGCGGACGCGCCCACCCGCAATGGCCCATTCCGCCGCGACCGGCCCCAAGGGGCTGTCATGGCTGGCCTGCACGTGGCCCAGGGCGGGGATGATGACGGGGTCCAGCAGCAGCCCGGCGAAACCGGGGCGGTCAGGGTCGCGGCGCAGGCCCGCGACGCCCTCGAACAGCCATTGGCACACCGCGCCATAGGCATAGTGGTTGAAGCTGTTCATCTCGGGGTCATGGATCTTGCCATCCGGCCCCATCGCATCCCAGCGTTCCCAGATCGTCGTGGCACCCTGCTTGACCTGGTACAGCCAGCCCGGCACCTGTTCGTTCAGGAACACCTTGCCCGCCATATCATGCAGACCCAGCAGGCTGAGTGCGGGCAGAAGGTCGGGCGTGCCGATGAACCCGGTCCCGATCAGATATCCCGCATCCGTGATCACCCGCACGAAATGCGCGCGGGCGGCGTCGTGGTGTGCGTCTGGGACCAACCCGTGCAGAAAGGCGATGGCGTAGGATGTCTGGTCGTTGTGGGCCAGCCGCCCCGAAGGGGTGATGAACTCATGCGCAAAGGCTGTCCTGATCTGCGCCGCCCGCGCCGTCAGCCGCGCGGCCAGCGCCGTGTCGCCCAGGATCGCGGCAATGCGCGCGGTCAGATCGGTCGAGATGAAGTGATACAGCGTCGCCGCGCAATCGTCGCCGATGGTGGGGCGCGGCTTGCGGCTGTCGCCGGTGGGTTGCAGCCAGTCGCCAAAGGTGAACCCCTTGCCGCCCCAGGTCGCGTTCGGATAGATCACCGGCCCGTCCGAAATGCTCCAGAGGTAATCCAGCCAGCGCACCATGGCGGGCAGGCATTCGGCCAACACATCGGTATCGCCATAATGCAGATACAACTGCCAGGGGATGACGCAGATCGCATCGCCCCAGCCGGTGGCCCCGGCCCAGTCGCCGCGCCCCGGCGGTGGGTGCAACCGGGTCGGGTCGGGGCTGAAATGCGGGATCGCGCCATCGGGCCGCTGATCGGCCATCACATCGCGCAGGAACTTGCGCAGCATCGCCTGGCTGTCGGCCAGCCAGCAGGCAGTGCCCGCAAAGACCTGGGCATCGCCGGTCCAGCCCAGCCGTTCGTCGCGCTGCGGGCAGTCGGTCGGCACCTCGATGAAGTTCGACCGTTGCGACCAGACGGTGTTTTCCACCAGCCGGTTCACCAGAGGATGGCCGCAGGTGAACGTCGCCTTGCGCTCGGGCAAGGTGGAGATCGGCACCGACTTGATCGCCGTCACCTGCGCCCCGCCCGCAAGCGTGACCCGCGCATAGCGGAACCCCATGAAGCTGAAGGTCGGCTGAAAGGTCTGCGCGCCGTCTTTCAACACGTAATCCACCGCCGCCCGCGCGCTGCGATAGTTGCGGTTATCCCAGGTCCTGCCCGGGGCAAGCTGTTCGGAATGTTCGACCAGCACGCTGGCCCCGGCCGGCCCGGTCACGCTGAACCGGATCACCGCGCCGCAGTTCTGGCCGAAATCATGGATCGTCCGGCCCTGATCGTCGGCCCATTGGTCCACAGCCGCCAAAGGCGGCAGTTCGCGCACTCCTGCAACCTCGTGCGGGACCAGCAGGGTCAGATCGAACGGCTGCACCGTGACGCCCGCAACGGGGGTCTGGTCCTCCAGCCGGGCATCGTAGCTTTCGCCCCAGTAGATGCCGCTTTTCGTCACCGGGCCCAGCCCGGCCTGCCAGTCGGCATCGGTCGCCAACAAGGTGGCGTCGCCGCTGACGATCTCGGCGATGGCGGCGACCTTGTCGCCCCAGCAATTGATGATCGGCGCCTGCGCCCACATCAGTTGCGACCGCCACCAGCCATCGGCAAGCCGGATTTCGATCCGGTTCGCGCCCGGGCGCAGCAGCGCGGCCACCGGATAGGATTGATAGGCGATACGGTCGTCATAAACTGTCCACCCGGGGGTCAGCAGGTCATCGCCGACCCGCGCACCGTTGATGAACGCCGCATACAGGCCCCAGGCGCTGACATGCAGCACCGCGTCGGCGGCGACCTGGTCAAGGGTGAAGTCGCGGCAGACATAGCTGCACCGCGTCCCGGTGCCGCCATCGCAATCGGGCGCAATCATCCGGGCGCGCCATGCGCGCGACAAGGACCGCTGAGACATCGTCTGTCCTCCCTCCTCGTGGCGCACGCGCAGGTTGTTTCCGCGTTGTGTGCATCGTTCTACGTCAATCGTTCTACAAAAACTGATTCCATGCAAGCGGAGTCTTTGCTAGCCTTGCGCCTGCAACCTGTGGCAGGGATGCCAACCTTGAAATCGGGGGCGTGATGGCGGATGGCAAAAAGGCAGACCGGGTGACGATCCGCACCGTGGCGGCGGATGCCGGCGTGTCGGTGGCGGCGGTGTCCAAGGTGCTGCGCAGCGCCTATGGCGTGTCGGATGCCCTGCGCGTCAATGTGTTGCAGTCGATTGCGCGGCTGGGTTATCGGCCAAATGTCGCCGCACGCGGGATGCGGGGCAGCACCTATACCCTGGGCATCCTGTTGTCGGATCTGGCCAACCCGTTCCTGCCGCAGATCATCGAAGGCATCAACGCCGTGGCCGAACCGGCGGGGTACAAGGCGATGATCGGCGTCGGGCAATCCAATGTGCCGATCGAAACCCGGATGATCGAGTCGATGATCGACTATCGGATGGACGGGCTGATTCTGGTCGCCCCGCGCCTGGGCCCCGAGACGTTACCCGCCTATGCCGCGCAAATCCCCATTGTCGCCATCGGCCACCACGAACCCGACGCGCCCGGCTTTGACACCGTCAATGCCGATGACCGCATGGGGGCGGCGCTGGTGGTTGCGGCGTTCCGGGCCAGGGGTCATCAGAATATCGGCATGATCTCGCTGGATCTGGGGGTGGATCACCACACCAATGTCAGCGACCTGCGCGAGGATGGTTATCTGGCGGCGATGGCGGCCGCTGGTCTGGCGCACATGGCGCAGATCAGGCGGCTGGAACTGAACAGCCCGCGCTCCCAGGGCCAGCTGGCCGCCTGGCTGGATGCGCCCGACCGGCCCCGGGCGGTGTTTTGCTGGTCCGATCTGCATGCGGTCGATCTGCGCAACATGGCGGCGGCCAAGGGCATCGCGGTGCCGCAGGATCTGGCGATTGCGGGGTTCGACAACACCTATATCGCGGCGCTGCCGCTGATTGATCTGACCTCGGTCGATCAGGCGGGCACCACGCTGGGGCGCGGATCGGCGGAACTGCTGCTGGCCCGGATCGCCGGGCGGCGCGTGGCCGAACACCGGCTGATCGCGCCGCATCTGATCCTGCGCGGCAGTCATTGACACCGGCGTTTCGCCGCACCCCGCCTGTGCGCCGCTGCCCCTTTGCAACCCCGGTCCAAACCCGCTGGGCCGCCGGTTCACGCCCGAAGGATTACCCGGCATGACCCTGCCCTTCGAAACCCCCGGCCCGGTCGAGCGCGACTGGTCCGATGTCATCAGCACCATCGAGGACATCATCGAGGATGCCCGCAACGGCATCCAAAACTGACCCCAAAGACTACCTGTAACGCCACAGCAGCGATCCCGGTCTGCGCCTCTCGCTCGGGCCGATGGCCGTGCCCGACAAGACGGCGGTGGCCAAAAGCGTCGATCTGCCAGGCATGGGCCTCAAGAACCGCGCGTGACAAGAAGTGGTTCGGGGAAACTGAACAGCCGGGACAAGTGGATTTTCCGCGCAAGGGCAGCATGATGCTGCGAGCGCGGAGATGACCATGACGAGACGACCGCGCCGGAACCACAGCCCGGCATTCAAGGCGAAAGTTGCTGTTGCCGCAATCAAGGGCGAAAAGAACCGTGATCGAGCTGGCCCAGGACTTTGACGTGCATCTGTTACCGGCAGGTGCTTGCGAGCAAACACCGGGAGGCGAACCAGATCAAGCAGTGGCGCGACCAGCTTCTGGAGGGCGCGACCGGGGTGTCTGGTGCTGCCATGAAGTCCGAACCGGAACCGGAGATCGACGTCAAGACCCTGCATGCGAAGATCGGGGAGCTGACGCTGGAGAACGATTTTTTGGCAGGGGCGCTCGGCAAGGCGGGTCTGTTGCCGAGCGCAAGAAAATGATCGATCCCACCGCGAAGCTCAGCGTCAGCCGCCAGGCCCTTGTTCTGGGGATCAGCCGGGGCAGCGTGTATGACCAGTCGCGCCCCGTCTCGGATGCCGATCTGAAGCTGACGCATCGGATCGACAAGCTGCACATGGAGTTCCCTTTCGCGGGCAGCCGGATGTCGCAGGGGCTTTGTGGTGTGAGGCAAGGGCTCAAGGTGGGGCGGTTGCATGTCGCCACGCTGATGAAACGGATGGGTCGAGCGAGTAAGCGCCACGGGTTCGAGCGAACTCGTGAGGGAGGCCTTGCATCGCAGGCCAAACACCTCGAAGCCCGCGCGTCCATGCGCAGCATGGCATTGCCATGACGCCACAAGATGTACCCCTGTCTGCTGCGGAAATTACCCATCACCCGACCCAATCAGGTTTGGGCGATGGACCTCACCGACATACCGATGGCACGCGGCTTCATCTACCTCGCTGCCGTGCTGGACTGGTTCACGCGCCGGGTCTTGGCGTGGCGGGTGTCGATCACGCTGGAGCCAGACTTCTGCATCGAAGCTGTCGCGGAAGCGCTGGCCCGCCACGGCAGCCCAGAGATATTCAACACGGAGCAGGGCAGCCAGTTCACGTCCACGGACTTCATCAAGGTGCTGGCCGCCCGGGAAATCAAGATCAGCATGGACGGCAAAGGGGCTTGGCGGGACTATGTCTTCGTCGAACGCCTCTGGCGGACCATCAAATACAAAGAAGTCTACCTGCGGGCCTACGCCAGCGTCTCGCAAGCTCGCGCCTCGATCGGGCGCTATCCGGGCTTTTACAACTCCCGCAGACCCCATTCATCGCTTGACGGCAAAACCCCCGATCAGGCTTACTTCAACATGAAGTCGCCGTTTCCGGCCGCAGCATGACCAAGGCGGAGATCCACTTAAAAAACTCCGGAACCTGTTCAAACAAACCCAACCACCTCTGAGATTGCAAAACGTGCCCCAAGCCAACCAACCCCTTGCCGTTGTGACCGGCGCCTCATCGGGCGTCGGGCTGCACACGACCAATGCTCTGATCGCGCGCGGCTGGCACATCATCATGGCATGCCGCGACGCAGCCAAGGCCGAAGCGGCGGCACGCTCGTTGAATATGGCGTCTGGGTCGTATGAGATCGCCCATATCGACCTTGGCTCGCTGGGCAGCGTGCGCGCTTTCCATGCGGCTTTTCGCGCCCGGAACCGCCCGCTGGACGCGCTGGTGTGCAACGCTGCGGTCTACCTGCCGCTGCTCAAGGCACCGCTGCGCTCACCCGAAGGCTATGAGATCAGCGTGGCGACCAATTATTTCGGTCATTTCCTGCTGGCCAACCTGATGCTGGCGGATTTGCGGAAATCAGCCGCCCCGCGCCTGATCACGCTTGGTACGGTCACCGCCAATTCCGAAGAGTTCGGCGGCAAGGTCCCCATTCCTGCACCCGCCGATCTTGGCGAGTTTCAGGGATTGAAGGCCGGGTTCAAGGCCCCCGTCGCGATGATCGACGGCAAGCCGTTCAAGGCGGGCAAGGCCTACAAGGACAGCAAACTCTGCACCATGATGATGAGCCGCGAGTTGCACACGCGGTTCCACGATGAAACGGGCATCGTGTTCAGCACGCTTTATCCCGGCTGCGTGGCCGACACGCCGCTGTTCCGCAACGCGCCGCCGCTGTTTCAGAAGGTTTTCCCATGGTTTCAAAAGAACATCACCAAGGGCTATGTCTCGCAGCCGCTGTCGGGTGATCGCGTCGCACAGGTCGTGGCCGACCCGGCGTTTTCGCAGTCCGGCGTGCATTGGAGCTGGGGCAATCGACAGCGTGAAGGGCGTGAGGCATTCTCGCAAGGGTTGTCCCCCAAGGCGACGGATGCGGCGCGATCCCGAGAACTTTGGGACCTGACGGCAGGACTCGTGTGTAAATGACATGGTGCCCGGCTTCAACCAGAGCATGGCCGATGGCGCACAGGACCTGGGTCTTGCCATGAGTCTGATCTGGGCCGGAACTGCCGATGGCGATGAGATTGCTGCCGCGTTCCAGCCAGTCGCCTGCTGCCAAAGCCTCCACCCGGGCGGGTGGCAGAGTGGGCAGGGCTTTGAAGTCGAAGGTTGCCGGGGTTTTGGCGGCCATTAGTTGTGCCTCGGTCAGATGGCGCCGGATGCGGCGCATGTCCCGCTCGGCCTGTTCCTATTCCGCCATGACTGCAAGGAAACGGCGGCGGGCCAGCCTGCGGTGTCGGCACGCGTGGCGATCCCGGACCAAAGCTTGTGGAAGCTGGGAAGGCGTGAGCCGCGGTCAGCATGCCGGGCAGCGTGTGGATGTCGATCTCGCGGGCGGTCATGCGCTGACCCCCAGAAGGGCGTCGAAGCTGTCCAAGGTTGGGTGGGCCACAGCGACATCTTTTGGCAGCGTCATATGCCGCGGCGTCAGCCGCAATGCCAGGGCTGCTGGATCAGGCAGTTGCCCATCGGCAAGGTCAGCTGAAAGCAGCTGCGCCAGTTCCGCCTCACAGGCCTGTCCATGGGCCATGAAGAGCAGGTCGACCAACCGGTGGCAGGCATCCCGGCGCGGCTGATCGCGCGGCAACATCGTCCAAGCTTCAGCATATTCGGTCCGGGGAAACAGATTGTCGCGGCAGATCGAGTCGTGCAGGGCCTGTGGTTTGCGGCACAACGCATGGATGACATGATGGTAGTTGATGACATGAACCCGATGCCCAACATCCCGCCCGCGTGCCCGAGGATGACGCTGGAGATCGGTGGCTTGAAGATTGCGGTGCCCGGCGGGTTTGACCCGGTACACCTTACCCGCGTTGCGGAAGTGCGGTGAAGCGGGGACTGCACTTCCAGGTCGATACTGTTGAAGAAAACAGATTGACAGGCATCGCCCCAAATGGTAAGCTAAGCGTTAAGTCTTTGCCATGATAAAATTGGGAAATGAACGCTAATCACTTCATCAAGTGTCTTGGCTGCGGGGCCGAGTTCCGATCCTTCTTCTCGGGTGCTATGATGGCAAGCGGATGCACGGAGACGTGCCCAAATTGTGGCATGCGGATCGACACACCGCTGCTCTTTGGAGAGCGGAATTTCAGCACGGTGCAAGCGGCACCAGACATTCCGATGATACGGAAGTTCGGACAAGATGGTGCCGATGGCTACGTGTCCATGGGCCGCGGCATGCTTCAGTTCCAAATAACGTCTCCACCCGTCGTCACGGTGCTTGCATCATACGATCGAAACCTAAGCCGTGCCTTGGATCTCTTAGATGTTTTCTACCAAGTCGAAACGCCGATGAAGCAGGTAGTTGTTCCATCCCGGATGATCACATAGACCCTCGTCGATCGGCGTTTTTCATGGCAAGATCGGTTCTGAGGGACATTCGGAACGGGGTGCTGACATGCTGATCTATCTTCACAAGCAAGC
>Ga0105046_10013874_pt1 | contig 12450 bp, 7 predicted proteins | sample MAT03_FD_78385 | JGI IMG/M metagenome (GOLD analysis project Ga0105046, IMG submission 78385) | Freshwater microbial communities from Lake Fryxell liftoff mats and glacier meltwater in Antarctica - MAT-03 (megahit assembly) | ecosystem: Environmental > Aquatic > Freshwater > Ice > Liftoff...
GAATCGGGTGTTAGCGTTACGGAACCAACGTCGATGCCTGCGAACAGATCGCGCAAGGTTGCGCGGTATTCTGCTTGCGAAAGGCGGCGGACAGGCGAGCCTCCCACTTTCGTACATGACCTCGAAGCGGGTGTTTCGGGTGGATCACCGATGGTGCCACCGGATCCACCTTCGTCTCTGGATCCTCCGTTGCCGCCCGAAGCAGATCCGTTGTCAGCCACGTTGCCACTGCAGGCCACAAAGCCAAGGGCGAAAAATGCCAACGACAGCCGAACACCACCATTGGGCTCACGCGAGAATCGACCCAGGGTACACATAGAACTTCCTCCCATGGAGGTCGAAACTCACCCGTTTTGGGAGTTCAGACCGTAGTACAAATGTACTTGGAGTCTAACACCCTAACTGTAGACCTACCCTAGGCAGTCATATCTACCAGGGTGATTTTTACATGTTGAGTGAAGCTAATCTGCTCAAATCCATACACTAGACATGCCTAGACCTTGGACTTAGACCGCAAACTCCCCGAGCCGTGAGCCAAGTCGCAGACAAAAAACACGTTGGGCGGCATCATATGTCCATGTTGATACTCACGATTGTGGCAACCCTAGCGGCGGCGACCGCTTCACCCAAACCAGCAAAGGAAAAGGCAATGTCGTTTTTTGACCTAAAAGCAGAAACCATCGACGGCGCGTCGCAGGCACTCTCGGCCTACAAGGGCAAAGTGGTGCTGGTGGTGAACACCGCATCGGAATGTGGCTTCACGCCTCAATACGCGGGCCTTGAGTCTTTGTGGAAGGAATACAAAACCAAAGGGCTGGTTTTGGTGGGCTTTCCCTCAAACGATTTTGGCGGGCAGGAACCTGGAACAGCCGCCGAAATAAAGAAGTTCTGCAGCGTTAAGTTTGGGGTCAGTTTCCCCCTCTTCGCCAAGGTGAAAACCAAAGGCGAGGGCCAATCCGACATTTACAAGTTTCTTGCCGCGAAACACGGTGAACCGAAGTGGAACTTCCACAAATACTTGGTGGGCAAAGACGGCCAGGTACTGGCGGCCTTTCCTTCGAAGGTCACGCCTGAATCAGATGAACTACGCGGCGCGATCGACGCGGCTCTAAAGTAGACCAACTCGATAGCGTCAATGTACGGCAAAGTCGCCTTACGCAGCCGATCACCTCTAACTTGACGGCTGACAAATGGGACCGCCTACTGGAAGGCGTGTCCCGTGAGAGCCGACCTAGCCAAGTGCAAGACAGCATCCGCCTGTTTCAACTTGTTATCGACAACATTCCTCAGTTCATTTTCTGGAAGGACCGGCATTCTGTTTACCTGGGATGCAACCAGAACTTCGCGGCCGCTGCGGGCGTGAGTAATCCCGAGAACATAGAAGGAAAGACGGACCTTGAGCTGGCATGGACGAAAGAACAGGGAGAATTCTTTCGTTGGATGGACCGCAAGGTGATGGAGTCCGGGACACCTCAGTACCACATCATTGAGCCGCAACTGCAGGCCAACGGCAAGCAGGCCTGGTTAGACACCAGCAAGATTCCGCTGTTTGATGAACAGGGAAAAGTTGTTGGCATCCTTGGTACTTTCGAAGACATTACTGAACGCAAAGTTGCAGAAGAGGCTTTACGCGAACGAGAAGCGAGGCTTTCAACCACGCTCAACGCCATTGGTGAAGGCGTTATGGCCACCGACGCCAACGGCAACATTACAGCCGTGAACCCTGTGGCAGAAGCCTTGCTAAGCATCAGTCAAGCAGAAGCACTGGGACGTTCGTTCGACGACATCTATTTGACAACGATCGACGAACCCAACTTGGGAGTTTCAAAGGTTAGCCCGACACGAAGACTGTTCGCGACGGTGCGCGTGCATAGATCCACCACATCACATTCGTCTGTAAAGCTCACGTTACCCTTAGGCGGAACGCGAGAGCTGGCAGAAACCGCCTCGCCGCTTCTGGATAGCGAAGGAAAATTTATGGGCATGGTTGTGGTGGTGCGCGATGTATCGGCCCAACGCAGGATTGAAGAGCAGTTGCTGCATGCACAGAAGATGGATTCTGTGGGGCAATTGGCGGGCGGCATCGCTCACGATTTCAACAACATGTTAAGTGGCATCTTGGGAGCCACAGAACTGTTGCGGCTTGAGCCGAACCTGAGCCAAAGATCTTCAGAACTTGTAGACTTGATGGCGCGCACGACACATCGTGCCGCCGAACTGACCGCGAAGCTGCTGACCTTTTCGCGCAGAGGTCGCATGCAAAACCTTGCCGTCAACATGCACGCCACCATAAGCGACGTGGTGGCCATTCTTCAGCGCTCGGTTGACCGTAGAATTTTGCTGCGCACCAACTTAAAAGCAGAACAACCGTTGGTTCACGGCGATCCATCCGAACTGCAAAACGCGCTACTTAACTTGTGCATCAACGCACGCGATGCGATTCCTGAAGCAGGGGAAATTACCATTTCCACGCGGAACGTGGTTTGGGGCGCCGATGAATGTAGTGCTTCTACGTTCTCCACCAAGCCTGGAACCTTTTTAGAGATTTGTGTGCAAGACACAGGGCTTGGAATTCCAAGAGAAATTCGCAACCGCGTGTTCGAACCCTTCTTCACAACCAAACCTATGGGACAGGGCACGGGACTGGGATTGGCTGCGGTATACGGAGCCGTGACAACGCACGGAGGTGCTATTGATCTGCAAAGCGAACCTGCGCAGGGAACAACAATCACGCTTTGGCTTCCTATCTCCGCCGAAACTTCGGTACGCGAAGAGCGACGTTCGATCGTCCGTGCTGGGCACGGAACGGTGTTGGTGGTGGATGACGAAGACGTCATTCGCGACACCTGCGCCATGTTGCTGGAAAGCGTTGGTTACACAGTTCTAACTGCTGGTGATGGTGAGGAAGCCATCGAAGTCTTCAAGCAGAACTCAGATATCATCCAAGCTGTACTGTTGGACGTGATCATGCCACGCATGGACGGGCGTCAGTGTTTTCAAAAACTAAAACACCTCAAGCCAGATGTCCGTGTGGTGATGGTTTCGGGCTTTACCCACGACAGCGTGATCGACGATGTGATTTCGCAAGGCGCCGTGGCCTTTCTAAAGAAGCCCTACCGTCGATTGGAATTGGCCGACGTACTGGATCAGGCCATCAACAGCGTTCGTGTGGCGGATCAATGAAGCGAGATGGATCCAATGGTGGCATTGGTGGCACGCAAATAGTCATCGGGGTGCAAGAATATCTGCGTGCCACGGATCCCCGCCGAGATAGAAACGACATCAAACACCCTTATCGTTTCATCAACAAACACAGGATAGTCTTTCTTGCCTGCAAGGGCGGTAACGCCGCCGCGAATGTATCCGGTGAGCGGTTGAACTTCTTTCAAGGTCACCGTATCGATGCTGCGATCTCCGGCCAACTTTGCCAGCGCCTTTAGATCAAGCCGTGCGCTTCCTGCAATGACTGCCAAACACACACCGTTGCGATCGCCTCGGGCAACCAGGGTCTTCCAAACCTGATCCACGGGCAACCCGACCTTGGCGGCGACAGTTTCCGCCGAGAGGTCTTCAGGATCTACCTGGTAGGTACGCAGTTCGTAGCGAATCCCCAAGCGATCAAGGATTCGGGCGGCGTTGGTTTTCATGACATCACGAAGGCAAGAACAGCCCCAATTTATAGCAGACACAGGAACGTGACGACCCGATTCCTTGCCGCCTGCTAACCTAAACCTCGGTCATGCCCCGAAGTGAGCTGCCTTCGCCCGCTGCGAAATTCTCGTCCTCCATCATTGCGATGTTGGGCCCTACGAACACGGGCAAAACACACCAAGCCACCATGCGCATGCTTGAGCACAAAAGCGGTATGATGGGGTTGCCTCTGCGTCTGCTGGCCCGCGAGGTTTACGACAAAGTCTGTGCCATCGTTGGTGCGCAGCAAGTGGCACTAGTGACCGGAGAAGAACGCCACATTCCAAAGCACCCGCGCTTTTGGGTGTGCACTGTTGAAGCGATGCCAAAGATTGACGTGGACTTTCTAGCCGTCGATGAGATCCAACTGGCAGCACACCACGAGCGCGGACACATCTTCACCGAACGCTTGCTCAGCTGGCGCGGCACGAAAGAGACGTGGTTTCTTGGGGCCGAAACCATTCGCCCGATGTTGCAACAGTTGGTACCCACGGCACAAGTGGAACGCAAGCCTCGCTTGTCGGTGCTGCGTTCTGTGGGCAACGCAACGCTGGGCCAATTGCCTCCGCGTACGGCCGTGGTGGCATTCTCGGCCGCGCGTGTTTACGAACTGGCCGAACGCATACGATTGAAACGCGGCGGAGCTGCCGTCGTCCTTGGCGCCCTTTCACCACGCGCCCGAAGTGCTCAAGTGGCTATGTACCAGGCGGGAGAAGTTGACTTCTTGGTTGCCACCGACGCCATCGGGATGGGACTGAACATGAACGTTGATTGCGTCGCCTTTGCTGAACTTAAGAAGTTCGATGGCCGCCAGAACCGCGTGCTTGAAGATCCGGAGATGGCCCAAATCGCTGGTCGTGCGGGACGCAACCGCAACGATGGCAGCTTTTGTACTTTGGCTCCCTTACCGCCACTACCCTTCGCAACACAGCGTTCAATCGAAGAGCATCGATTTGCGCCGTTGACTCGCGTGTATTGGCGCCAACATGAACTGCAGTTCAGCTCTACTGAAACCCTTTTGCAGTCTTTGGGAACGCGACCAGTTGCACACGGCCTGATACTAAACGATCACGCTGAAGATCAATTGGCGCTGGCCCGGTTGACCCGAAGGGGTGATATTCAAGAACTCGCCATCGGAAGGGAACGAGTACGACTGCTGTGGCAGGTTTGCCAGATTCCGGATTTTCGCAAGCTGCTTCTTGATGATCATTTTGAACTCTTGGCCACTGTGTACTTGCAGCTTTGCCAACGAGGCCAATTGGATCCTGACTGGGTGTCTCGCCAGGTTGAACGCCTTGATGATGTCAATGGCGAACTCGATACCTTGTTGGTGCGGATGGCAGCTATTCGAACGTGGACCTTTATCACCCACCGAACAGATTGGCTCAAAGGCGCGCAAGAATGGCAAGAACGAACGCTGGCCATTGAAGACCATCTCAGCGATGCGCTGCATGCACAGTTGATAAGTCGCTTCGTGGGAAGCATCGGACGCCGAGGAGCAAGCCTTCGCCAAAGCACAGCGACCGCTTCAGACAACCATAGGCGCAAGCCCGACAACGCCGCAAAAGTTAAGCCATTCCAGGTAGCGCACAGCCTTTCTGAACTAACAACAATGGTGACGGTTGCTTCCTCGGCGCAACAAGAACGAGAGGAAACGCAGCAGTGGCTGGAGGCGTCCAACGATCGATTTGAACTGCGCGCTGACGGTCGTATTTACGACGCTGGTGCGAAAAGTGATACGGCTTTGGCAAGACTTGTGGCGGGCGCTGAGTTGCTTCGCCCTGAACTCGTTATGCTCGCGAACCTTCCTTCAGGCTTATCGATCGGGATGCGCGCGCGTTTGGCAAACTTCCTAGAGGCGCTCGTCGACGAACAGTTTGGGATCTTGCAGAACGCTGCATCATCACAAGGTTCACGAGGACGGCGTGCCATCATGTATGGACTTCGCAAGGGCCTCGGCAGCGTGAAGCTCAGCGAGCTTGACGAGTTTGTGTTCGAGGATCTCCTCGAGACGGAACGCAAAGAGCTGCACGCTTTGGGCTTTCGTAAGCACCACAATATTGCGTTCTTAACAACACTGGCAACACCGAAAGCTATGGGCCTGCGCTGGGCGCTGCTGGCGCCGTACTGGCCGACACCACGAAGCAACGAGCCTGCGCACACTTTGGCAGAAGACTCAAATGTTCCGGCGACACTAAAACTTGCGGCAGGCTACGAACCCCAAGGCTCCCACTGGGTGCAATTGGGGCATGCCCGTAGGCCGCGAAAGCCCCACGCTACTCCTTCAACGCAGCGTCGATAGCGGCCCGTAAAGCCATCGAATCAGGCGCGAGCTTCGCAGGAAAGGCGCGCTTGACTTGACCGTCTTTTCCAATGAGGAACTTGTGAAAGTTCCACTGTGGCTCGCCATACTTGGCGTTTAGAAACTTATAGACAGGAGATTGTCCCTGCCCTTTGGTTTTCACCTTCGCGAACATAGGGAAGGTCACACCATAACGCGAACTACAGAACGCTTGAATCTCTTCGCCTGTACCAGGCTCTTGGGCGCCAAAATCGTTTGAAGGAAAACCAAGGACCACGAATTCTTTGTCTTTGTAATCCTTCGCGAGCGCTTCAAGCCCTTCATATTGCGGCGTAAAACCACATTGTGAAGCGGTGTTGACCACCAGCGCCACCTTGCCTTGATAGACCTCAAGCGGCAGCGTGTTTCCGTCAATAGACTCAGCTTCAAGATCAAAGAACGTCATAGTGGGCATACCATGAGCGAGCAACGACGTTTTGTCCGCACCTTAAGCGAAAAAACGTCGTTGTTCGCAGCAAATTCAGGCACTTAGTTACGGCGGCGGCGGCGACGCAACCACAGCACCACGCCGAGCCCCCACACGAATCCTACAGGCGGACTTGATTGTCCGAACTGGCAAGAGAACCCACCACCGCCAACACGCAGTTCGTCGTTGCCTGCCGCACCGCCAGTGTCACCGCCTGCATTTCCCGCAACACCCGCGCTGCCACCAGTTCCCACATTTCCTGCGTTTCCAGCGTTGCCACCACCGGCACTGCCATCGTTGCCTGCACCTCCGCCATCGGCAATCCCACCGTCCACATTGATGCCTGCATCATCTCCAGCTCCCGCATCAGGCGTGTTCTGGCAAACCGTGTCTTTGCAATCTTGTGAGCGACACGCGGCAGCGTTGGCGCAGGTTTGTCCGCTAGGCACCCCACACTTTCCATCGGCAAAACAAACGCCCGTTCGACACACGGTGTTTGCGTCACAGGTTTCTCCGTTTGGACGACCGCACTTGTTGCCTTCGCCACAAACACTCGATCTGCATTGCGAGGCGTTCACGCAAGCCACGCTGTTGGGTAGTCCGCACAAGCCATCGCTTGAGCAAGTGTCCGAGCGGCACACGTTGTTGTTCATACACGCTTCATTGTTTGGCAGGCCACACAGACCGCCGACACCACAGACAGCTGATCGGCAAACTGCAGCATTCGCACAGGTACCGCCATTGGGCAAACCGCACTTGTCATCGGGTTCATCGCATACGCCGCTTTGACAAACACGCGTTGCGGTTGTCGCGTTGCACATGCCACCGAATGGCTGGCCAGCTGGGTACACGGTGTTGTTCGCAAGCTTGGGAGTGCACGAGCCATTGAACCCTGAACCTCCGGGGTTGTCGCAGTACTGTGTAGCGGAACAGTTCGCATCAACAGAGCACCCGGTGCCACAGGCTCCGCTTGAGCTGTTGCAGATGGTACCCAAGTGCGTGCCTACGCTGCAATCAGCGTTTGCGGTGCAAGCGCCGCAGGAGCCGTCAACACGACACAGCGGGGATCCAGCACCGCAGGCCCTGGTAGCTGTTGAGCCTGCATCGCCGTTACAAGCGACGCAGCTCGAAGTGCCAATGTCACATAAAGGCAAGATCCCTACGCACGCGGTGGTGTTCCCTGCGGTGCAAGCAACACAAAGATTTGTTACTGGGTTGCAGGCAGGATTTCCGCTGTTGCCTGCACAATCGTTGTCAGTGTTGCAAGCAAGGCAGACGCCTGTGTTCGCACCGCTGGCCACGCAAACACCTGATCGACACTGTGTTGTGGTTGTGCATTGAGGGTTACCCGTTGGCAATCCACACAAACCGTCCGTGACGTCACACACACCAGACTGGCAGGCCCTCGCGGCAAGGGCTGGTTGACACGATCCCCCCGGCGAAGTTTGTCCATTCGGTAGCTTGGGTTGGCAGGCGCCTGAATTGCACCAATTTCCCGCGCCACATTGCACGTCCATGGTGCAAACGTTGCTGCAACCAGAGGCTGCACAGAAAGGCTGAGCAAGGCCACACGTGCGGGCGGCACCACTTGCAAAGTCGCCGTTGCAGGAAACACAACTGCCAACACTGGTATCGCATATGGGCGTGTTGCCGTTGCAATCTACCGAAGAAAGGCATTGCAGACAGCCACCAGCCAGAGCACCTGTAAGCGCGCACATGGGCACCCCTGCCACGGTGCAGGCTTGAGCGGCTCCACTTGCAAAGTTGCCGTTGCAGGCCGTACAAACATCGCGCATTCCGCTAATGTTGCACGTGGGGGTGGATCCTGTGCAGGCACTGAGCTCGCTTGTATTGCACGCACCACAAAGGCGTTTGAATCCATCGCACACCGCCCCGTTGCCGTTTCCTACGCACTGGCTATTGGCAAGACATTCAACGCAAGTGCCAGCCGATCCACCTGACGACACGCAGGCAGGCAGTGCGTTTGAACACGCACGCGAGAACGCGCTGCCTTGATCACCGTTGCAACCTGCGCAAACACTGTGTGTTGGGGAGGTATTACAAAATGCCGTCGCGCCCGTGCAAGCCATTGCATTGGCGGCGCTACAAGTGCCACACCTGCCCTTGGTAGTATCGCAAACAGGGCCGTTCATGTTGGCACCGCAATCGGCATCATTGTTACATTCGCCACATGCGCCGGAGCTCGCCCCCGCGGTCACGCAAACAGGGGTGGAAGCGTTGGTGCATGCTCCTGCTCCGCCACCAAAATTGGCAGAACAAGCAACACAGCTATTTGTGCTGAGGCTGCAAACAGGCGCCGATCCGCCTAAACATTCGCTGTTCAAAATGCAGCCACCGCAAAGCCCCGCGGCGAGAGTGGCGGCGGTGCACGTGGCGGGCACGAAAGCGCTGCCAACGATCGATACGAGGCCCACTGACAACATGTCGGTAACTGTGGAAGGCTTAGCGCCCCACGAGTCGGAATTCAGGCCGTTTACGGACGTCCAAAGCCCTGCGAGACCAGCGTCTGCGTTGGTCGAACAAGCCGCAGTGCCTGATTCAATGTACACCCGACCACCGCCGCCGCCCCCACCGATGCCGTGAGCGTCTGCAGCCGCAGTGGCGCCCGTCCTGACATCGCCACCGGCACCGCCCTGTGCCTCAACGGCCATGCAGGCCAAAGCCCCTACAATGCGCAGGATGACGGCACCACCAGCCCCACCACCACCGCTGGCGTCATTGGCTGCGGGATTACCATTGTTTGTTGGTTTCGAACCATTCGCCCGAATGAAGCCAGCTCCTGCCATCGAAGCCGCACGGATCAGAACGACACCACCACCAACACCTCCTGGGGTGCCCACGTTATTGTTTTCATCACCTGAACCTCCACCGCCACCGAATGACATTTGCAGCTTCGGATCATAAGAAAGAGCGGCACCGCCGTAGCCACCGAGCAATCGACCACCGCCGTCGCCTGCCCATGTTTTACCGCCATCGCCGCCTCTACCAGCGTGTGCACCACCACCACCACCTGAGTTGTGACAGACACCGCCGCCGCCGCCGTTAGCAACGTTCGTGCGGCCACCTGCAGCGGCACTGAAAGCGCCTGGCACCAAACCCTCACCTTTGGGTGAATAGCCAAGCGCAGGCGTGCTGTCGTCAGGTAAGCCCATGGTGGCTGCATTGCAGTTGTTCAACGAGGCGTGGTTCACCAGCGCACCGCCACGAAACCCGGCGGCATCGGCGGCTATCACGCCTCCGTTGGTCACGGCTCCCGTAGCGAAGAACGTCACCACTCCACCTTTCGAGCCGTTCCAAGTTTGTGCCGGAACGATGGTGCCCGCACCAGAAAGAGTCACAGTGGTGTATTCGGGAACGCGGATGAGTTGCGCTTTGCCCAAGGCATACGCGTCAACAATCGGAAGGGTCAACACCAACGTGTTGCCCATGGCGTTGACGCTTTCTATGCGAGCAAATTCATAGTGTCCAACACCGGAGCTACTTAGATCAATGGTTGTTTGCGTTCCACGTGGCGCTTGCATCGTGGTTAGCCCTGTGGTCTGCCACAACATCACCAACTGGCCCGCAGCAAAGCCAGTGGTGCTGTCTACGCTTATCGTTGTTGCGCTCGCGGCCGCGTTTGCTGTGATTGAAGCGTAAACGTTTATGGTGGTGTTCGCGGTCGTTACCGACAATGCGCCATCACGCCCTGTGCCTAGACCAAACGAATCGGCCTCTGCCTGCGCTTTGGTAGCCAAGCCCGCAAGAGCCGCGCAGCCTAACAAGGCCGCAAAGCAGACCTTAACGAACACGTTTCCGATCCGGTTGTCTTGGTACATGTTATTGCTCCTCGTTGGATTCAATGACGAACTCGACGCGACGGTTCGCTGAGCGGCCCTTCGCGGTGGCGTTGGTTTCGACAGGCACAGTTTCTCCATAACCCTTGGCTCGCAATCGGGTTGCCTCAACGTCATGCTCAATCAGAAAGTTGCGCACCGATTCGGCACGAGCTTGCGAAAGCGCCATATTGCGCTCGTCGTTGCCTTGAGCATCCGTATGCCCTTCGATTCGAATGTGCTGAACTTCCCGATGATCTATCAACACCTTAGCTATTTGGGATAGCAACACAAACGATCTCTTCTTGATGGTTGCCTTGCTGGTATCGAAGTAAACCATATCGAGGATCATCAACTTGTCCTTGGTGATCTTCACAAGCTGACGGTTCTTCTTCGGGCAGCCTTGGTTTTCGACGGGACCAGGCTCGTCGATGCAGTTGTCCACATCGTCCATCACGGTGTCGCCGTCTTTGTCTTTCAACGGACAACCCTTGCGTTCTGCAGGACCGGGCTCGTTGGGGCATTCGTCCTTGTGATCAAGTACGCCATCCTGATCGGCATCGGGGGGCACGCAGCCGGCAAAGTCCTTGTCGCCAGGAACCATAGGGCATTTGTCGTTTACATCCAGCACCCCATCCATATCGTTGTCGGGATCAACACATCCGTCCTCATCTGAGAAATCATCTTTGTCTTCCGCATCTAGTGGACACTTATCCACGCGGTTCGCTATGCCATCGTTGTCCGCGTCGTTGTCAGGACACAACGAAACAGGTGCGGTGCGCACAGCACAGGGATCGACGGGAGCCAAAGGTTCGTCCGCAGGCTTCACGTTTTGTGGTGCTTGCAAGGCAATACCTGCCAACGCGCGAAATGCGGGGCTTCCCACTGGCTGCCCAAAACCAGGACCAGCCAAAGCGAACAACTCAAGCCAATCGCCTGCAGGCACGCGCAAGGCGCCAAGCAACTCGAAAGATTTTCCCTGGTCTTTAAGACCTACGAAGCCGCGCCCCGCCAATTCGAAACGCACAACGCCTGTGGTCGCTAAACCACCCGCGAAGGAAAGTTGGCGCCCCGATGCTGAATCATTGCCAATGGAGAAGGCCTGGGCCGGACGCAACCATAACGACACATCAACACCGAGCTCTACAGGTCCCAAATTCTTTCCAACACCCAAGGTCACGCGTGTGCTGATCTTGTCATCGCGCGACAGCAGTGCCTTGTCGCCTACCGGAATGCCAACAGCCACTCCCAAGGCAGCATCGAAAGGATGCGACAACCGTTCGGACAACAAAGCCAACCGCAATGAAAGGGCCGGCGCCGCGAGGCCAGAACTCTTTGGATCTACCAACCCCTGCGCAGATAGATCGTCTCCAGATTGCGACGCGATGAACGGCAGGTGAAATCCAACCTCTAAGCGCTCACCCAAAGCAACAGAGCCCATGAGATGTGCGCTGATGCGTTTGCCAACCAGAGATCCTAGTTTGTCGTCACCTCGATAAAGTACAACCGGATCTTTTTGGTATTGCCCGGCCAAAGAAAGCCGAAACGTGCCCGGGGCGAGAATCTTGCCACCGCCGACCACAAGCAAGCGGCTTGCCGCGGGCTCCAGCACCAATTGCTCAAGATCAAAAGTGGGGAGCGATTGGGCATGGGCCTGCCGAAAATTCATGGTCCCCAAACCGACCAAGACAACAAACGCGAAACCTAGGGAGGTCCGCGACTTTCCAAGAGAAACAGGTTTTCTGAGCATGGGTACGTGTGGCCCATCGGAGGGTTCCTTCGCAACTTTAGTGACAGTAAGGCAAATACTGTCAGATTCGACCTCGGTTCCCACTGATAGCGTTGACGCCAGGACCAAGCATGCGTCAAACTGCCGCCATTGATGGCACCCACTCGACCACAGCGTTACGTTGAACTTGTTGATGGCAGGAAACGGTTTCGGCTTTCGCAATTAGACACCGGAGAAACCTGGGGGCTGGACAAAGAAGCCGCGCGCCTTCACGTAGCGTCTATAGAAGATGAGTTTCGCGAGCTGGCAGATCTGCTGGCCTATGCAGCCTCGGATTCTCTGTTGGTCATCATTCAAGGCCGCGATGCCGCGGGCAAAGACGGCTGTGTTCGTAGGATCTTGTCGTTCTCGAACGTTCAGACGGTGC
>Ga0105046_10013875_pt1 | contig 12450 bp, 5 predicted proteins | sample MAT03_FD_78385 | JGI IMG/M metagenome (GOLD analysis project Ga0105046, IMG submission 78385) | Freshwater microbial communities from Lake Fryxell liftoff mats and glacier meltwater in Antarctica - MAT-03 (megahit assembly) | ecosystem: Environmental > Aquatic > Freshwater > Ice > Liftoff...
CTCCACTGCAAATGGTCCTCGGCAGTCTTTGAGAAACTCAAAAATCAATTTGAACGGCTGGTCATTTTCAGAACCATCCAGTGTCATTTGTTCTTGTTTCACCTTACCTGTGTACGATTGCTTGCGGGATCCAATCTTCAACGAGAACTCAATCGATACGAGTTCGCCGTTGTGGCGTTCGATGGTTTTCACTTTTACGTGCTGTTCGAGAGGCGCGCCCTTGGTGGAAACGTGTATCAGGCTCTCAGCCTCTTGGCTTATGTGATCTTTGTCTTGAGACGAAACAGAACAGGTTCGACGCAAAAAACCGACTGCTGTGTTCCCCATGTATAGAACATCCCAATTTTCTCGCGGTAACTTATCGGTGTTAATCCACTTTTTTCCAGGAATATCGACCGTCGTTTTCGGCTTGATAGCGATAGCAGATTTCACGACCGCTTCGCCTGACACTTTGGAAGGGGTCGAAGCAGCCCTTTCATCCGTTTTGTCATCCGATGCTTTAGGGGCATTTTCAGGGATCGAGAGGTCGGCAATTGCCGTCGGTTTGGGCTTGGGAGTCGCTACTCCAATTTCCTGAAGAACCCTGTCTTTCGCAGCTTTTTTCTCAGTCTGCGTTTGCGGGTTGCAGCCCGCAAAACAAAGAAGCAAAGGAAACACGAAGACGAGAAAATAACGGAAGAGTCGATTTGTCATGAGCGAGTTGGTTGAGTGGTTGCCGGTCAGTCTAATCCCATCGTAATCCATTTTTCAATAACCTCGATCCTCGGTGCCGAGAGTTTTCAGGTTGTAACGATTGTAGCAGCGGAAAAACAACAAGAAATAGTTTGAAATCAGGTGGCACGTATAAGAGGTGACCTAATCTTGGTTGTTCCTCAGGACTACTTGCGGGGACGAATCCCATTTCGTTTTGTTTCGACCGTAACCCTCTACCCTAGAAAAAGCCACAGCGATTCCTATGGGCAAAGCTCCCAAATTCCCATCCAGCAAACCCGCACCAACGCCAGAGACGAGCACACGCTCCAATCCGACGTCCAGTTTCCGAACGTTGGAAGGTGACGACCTAGAAGCGCACATGGGCGTATTCCGCTATGGAACCTTCGACTTAACCGATGCGATTCGGCCGTCGTACGACTTACAAGTTGTGCCTCGCCAGGGGTTTCGTCATGACTCCTATACAGATCCGAAAACGAAAACGGTCGTTCCTGTGATCATGGCGGCGGCGTCCCGTGAAAGACTCTTTGACTTGTTTATGGACCTGATCGATTGCCTCGGAAATGAGGTTGACTTGGTCCTCGAAACGAGTCACAGCGGCGATTCCGCCGAACACGAAGACCTGTATCGCGAACACATTGATGTCCCTGTGCTAAAGAGCGTTCTGTACGATTTCGAGGAGATGCTTCTCAACGACGGCTGCACCGGCGTCGCAGTACTCAACCCTCGCAAACAGCAGGAAATTCAGTTTGATGAACACAAACTACTGATCTGCTACGGATCGTCACTAGAGTCCTTCGAACGCGTTCTAATCCGTCACGATGTCTACCCGGACGAGCAGATTCGGTTCATCACCGAGGCTGAGCACGTCCACAGTAGCACCGATGTACTCGCACGTGAGTTTTCCAAACTCCAATCAAGACTGGGGATGGACGCCCATTACGAAAACGACGGCGACTTGTCATTCGAATGCTAAGCAGCAGTTTGAAATCTACCTATAAATTGGGTGGCACGCCCTAAGGGGTGGCACGCCCTAAGGTACGAAAGGGGTGTGAGTCGCTAGTTCGATTTGCCAAGCCTCCCCACTATTCTTCGTTGACTTCCGCATCGGAAACCGCTGGTGGTGGTGCTACCTCGGCACCAGAATGCGGTCGCGGAGCGTCGGCCAGCAATGGGAAACTCTGCTCTGCTGCCGCAGTACCACGATTGACCAAGTCTTCCAAAGCTTCCTTGCGATAGCTGACCTCCGAGTCTTGGAAGACCCGGAAACCGGTACCGGCAGGAATCAGGTGACCAAGAATCACGTTCTCCTTCAGACCGACCAATCTGTCCACCTTGCCAGCCAAAGCTGCCTCGGTCAATACCTTGGTGGTTTCCTGGAAACTCGCCGCCGAGATGAAGCTATTGCTTTGAACAGCTGCTTTGGTAATACCCAGCAACTGCACTTCGCCGTGTGCAGGCTTCGGCTTCTTGCCCTTGGCTGACTTGCCACCCAACGCTTCACACTGGGCATTGGATGTCTCAAACGCTTCCTTCGGAACAATGGCACCGAGTGCGAATTCCGTATCACCTGGATCCGAAATCTTTAAGCACTTAGCAAGGTGATCGTTGTGCCGCTTGAATTCGAACCGGTCCATGACCAAACCGGACAGCAAGTTTGTGTCGCCTGCGTTCGTAATCTTAATCTTTCGCAACATACGTGCGATAATGATTTCGATATGCTTGTCACTGATTTCCACTCGTTGCAGACGATAGACCTGCTGAACTTCATGTACCAGGTACTGCTGAACCGCTTCTTCACCGCTCACTCGTAAGATGTCGTGCGGCACCAGTGGCCCTTCGACGAGCGCTTGGCCAGCCTTGACGGTATCGCCCGAGGTGACCATGAACCGCTTGCCTGGTGGCACCAAATGTTCTGTTTCCTCGCCGCTCTCGCTGCGAACCACAATCGATCGCTTGCCCCGCTTACGGTCCTTCGAAATTTCAACGACACCGTCGAGCTCAGCCACAACCGCAGGGTCCTTTGGCTTTCGTGCTTCAAAGATTTCCGTTACCCGTGGCAAACCACCGGTGATGTCGCGAACGCCGGTCGCTTCGCGTGGCATTTCTGCCAATTCCGTACCCGCGTTGACTTGCTTGCCTTCGCTGCAAGTGATAACCGCCTTGTCGGGCAGGTAGTGAACGTCGAGTGCTTTTCCGTCTGCATCTTCGATAACGATCTGTGGATGGTACTTTCCACGTGCGTCCATAATGCGTCGACGGATGTTGCCGCTGGGGTCTTTTTCCAACTTGAGCGTTTCGCCTTCGATGATGTCCACGAAGGATACTTTACCGCTCGCAGTAGAGAAGATCGGAATCTTGTGAGGATTCCATTCGCACAGTTGTTGTCCCTTGACGATCTCTTGGTCCTCTTTCACGCTCAGTGTAGAACCGGATGGAACATCGTAGCGTTCGATTTCTCGTCCGCGAGCGTCCACCAAAGCAATTTCGCAGTTTCGAGTCAGGACCACATCGTGTCCATCATCATTAGTCACCAGACGCATCTTCATGAACTTGACGATACCGCCCTTCTTGGCCTTGATATCGCTTTCTTCCATACTTGTATTGGCCGCACCACCTTGGTGGAACGTACGCATGGTTAGCTGAGTTCCTGGCTCGCCGATACTTTGAGCAGCGATAATTCCGACCGCCATACCTTCTTCGACCAGTGCACCAGTGCTCATGTCCATACCGTAACAAGTACGGCAGATACCGAGCGGTGCATCGCAGGTCATCGGCGATCGCACCTGAATTTTTTCCAAGCCCATTTCTTCGATCTTGCGAGCGATTTCGCGTGTGATCATCTGATCCTCGGCGACAATCGTTTCGGCGGTGATCAAATTCACGATGTTCTGTCGGCTTACGCGTCCAGCGATGGAATCGGCCAATCGCACTTCGACTTTTTCGCCCCGATAAATGACTCCCTTGGTAATTCCTTGGGTTGTCAAGCAATCGTTCATGGTGATGACCACGTTCTGAGCAACGTCAGCCAGCTTACGTGTCAAGTAACCCGAGTCAGCTGTCTTCAATGCCGTATCCGCCAAGCCCTTTCGAGCACCGTGCGTCGAGCTGAAATACTCGAGTACCGTTAGACCCTCACGGAAGTTGGACTTGATCGGGGTTTCGATGATTTCACCTGTCGGCTTAGCCATCAGACCTCGCATACCTGCCAACTGACGGATCTGTTCGATACCACCGCGTGCACCGGAGGACGCCATCAAGAACACTGGGTTGATGTACCAGTTTCCTCTGTGCGTGTCCGTTTCCATCGCGGCCAACATGTCCTTGGTAATCAACTCACGTGTTGCCGTCCAAGCATCAAGCACCTGGTTGTAACGCTCTTGAGCGGTCATAACCCCCTTCAGATAGTTCTTCTGGAAGGTCATCACCTTTTTGTCCGCATCGGCAATATGCTTAACCTTGGAATCTGGTGTCACCAGATCGTCAGCACCGAAGGACAAACCGCTTCGAGTCGACTCGCGGAAACCGAGTTGATTCATATCGTCCAATAGCTTAATCGTCGGACGTCGTCCTAGGCGATGATAGCAGTCGCTAATAACCGCTGCCAAGTCACTGCCCTTGAGCGGACTGTTGTAGAAATCCATTCCCTGAGGCAAAATCGAGTTGAACAAGATTCGACCATAGGTGGTCTGCAGGACGGCACCGTATTTTGCACTCGGATCTTCCGACTTTAGCCGACGATCTTTTGGCAATCGGACTTTGATTTTGGCATGCATCGCGATGATGCCTTGCTGATAGGCGTAGTCCGCTTCCATCATGGTCGCGAAAATCATTCCCTGGCCTTTTTGATCCGGCAACTCGACCGAGATGTAGAAGCAACCCATAACCGTGTCCTGTGACGGACTCATGATCGGCTTGCCATTGCTCGGTGCAAAGATGTTGTGCGTGCTCATCATCAACGTGTGAGCTTCGACTTGCGCTTCAATCGAGAGCGGCAAGTGAACGGCCATCTGGTCACCGTCAAAGTCTGCGTTGAAGCCTTTGCAAACGAGAGGGTGCAAGTGAATCGCGTTGCCCTCAACGAGAATCGGCTCGAAAGCTTGGATACCCATGCGGTGAAGCGTTGGAGCCCTATTGAGCAAAACGGGGTGATTGCGGATCACCTGCTCGAGAATATCCCAAACTTCCTCGTCCTTGCGCTCGAGCATCTTCTTCGCGGACTTGATTGTGTCGGCGTGGCCGAGTTCCTTCAGCTTGCGAATTATAAACGGCTGATACAACTCCAAAGCGATCTTCTTTGGCAAACCGCATTGGTGCAAACGCAGTCTAGGTCCGACCACTATCACGCTTCGAGCGGAATAATCCACTCGCTTGCCTAGCAAATTTTCACGGAACCGTCCTTGCTTGCCCTTGATCATGTCGGTCAGCGACTTAAGCGGTCGATTGCTGCTACCAAGAACCGGTCGCTTGCAACGACCGTTATCAAACAACGCATCGACAGATTGCTGAAGCATTCGCTTTTCATTGCGGATGATGACTTCAGGTGCATTCAAATCGACCAACTTGCGCAACCGATTGTTGCGGTTGATGATTCGGCGATAAAGGTCGTTCAAGTCGGAGGTCGCGAAGTTACCGCTATCCAACAAAACCAACGGACGCAGATCCGGTGGAATGACCGGAATAACGTCCAGGACCATCCACTCAGGACGGTTTTCGCTATCGCGTATCGACTCAACCAGCTTGAGACGATTGATCAAATCCTTTTTGCGTTGCTTGCTGCTCGTCTCTGCAAGCTCAACTCGTAGCACTTCTGACAACTTAACCAAGTCGAGAGACTGAAGCAACTTGCGAACCGCTTCAGCGCCCATGTCTGCTTCGAATGCCTCACCGTACTGAGCGCGAGCTGCTCGGTATTCTTCTTCGGTTAAAAGCTGCTGATTCTCAAGCTCTGTAGTGCCCGCGTTGGTCACAACGTAGTCTTGGAAATAGATGACTTTTTCCAGGCTTGTCGTCTTCATTTCAAGAAGATTGCCCAATCGGCTAGGCATCGCCTTGAAGAACCAAATGTGAGCTACCGGAGCAGCCAATTCAATATGGCCCATGCGCTTGCGTCGGACGCGCGAGTGCGTAACCTTCACACCGCATCGATCGCAGATCATGCCCTTGTACTTCATGCCACGGTACTTTCCGCATGCGCACTCCCAGTCCTTTTCAGGGCCAAAAATTCGTTCGCAGAAAAGTCCGTCTTTTTCTGGGCGATAGGTACGGTAGTTGATCGTCTCAGGCTTCTTGACTTCTCCGAACGACCAAGAACGGATGTCCTGTGGTCTCGCAAGGGAGATCTTGACTGAGGTGTAATCGTTTACGCGATCGTAGGTGGCTTCGGCATTGGCCATTACGAAAAACTCCTGTTCTCAACGACTCGTCATCCGGCTCGAAAACAAGCCAGACACGGGAATCGTCTAAGGTGATAGGTGAGGGTGGAGAATGCTTATTTGGTTTGTGAGACCCGATTGAGTCTCGCGTTTTGGGATTGTTATTGGTGGTCAAGTCGATCACTCGCAAGCGGGCTACTTGCAAAATAGCTTCGACTACAAGCGTCGCTTTTCGAGTCGCATATTAAGTGCAAGTCCTCGAATTTCGTTGGTCAAAACGTCAAAGCTAGCTGGCGTGCCGGCTTCGAGTGTGTTCTCGCCTTTAACCATCGATTCGTAGATCTTGGTTCGACCCTCGACGTCATCGCTCTTAACTGTGAGCAATTCCTGGAGGATATAAGCTGCACCGTATGCTTCAAGTGCCCACACTTCCATTTCCCCGAATCGCTGGCCACCAAATCTTGCTTTTCCGCCCAGAGGTTGCTGGGTGATCAGCGAATAAGGACCAGTGCTTCGAGCATGCACCTTGTCGTCGACAAGATGGTGGAGCTTGAGCATGTAAATGTAGCCGACGGTCGTTTCCTGGCTCATCTCTTCGCCGGTTCGTCCATCATGAAGCTTGATCTTGCCGTGACGAGGCAAACCAGCTTCCTGTAACGCTTCATTGATATCTGTTTCGGTTGCACCGTCGAAGACTGGAGTGAGTGCTTGGAAACCAATCTTGGCTCCAGCCCATCCCAGGTGCGTCTCCAGAATTTGCCCGACGTTCATACGGCTTGGAACACCAAGCGGATTCAACATAATCTGCAAAGGAGTTCCGTCTGGCAAAAACGGCATGTCTTCGACCGGCAGCACCTTGGAGATAACTCCCTTGTTACCGTGCCGACCTGCCATCTTGTCCCCAACACTGATCACGCGCTTGGTCGCGATGTAAACCTTGACCATTTGAAGCACACCGCTGCGCAATTCATCGCCACGCTTCATACTATTAAGCTGACGATCGCGAATATCGAGGGCTTCTTCCACGCCTGGCCACAGGTTTTTGTAAACCTTTTTGACTTCCGCGTGCAATCCACCATCGAGACGGTTGATCAAACGGGACAAGTTAAATGTTTGAGCCTTTTCCGCGATGTACTTTGGATCCTGCCCACCCGTCAAGGGAGTACCATCATCGTCAGTCAACTTGCCACCGATTGCTTTTTCAAGTTCTTCCGCAAACGATGCGAAGGAAGTTGATATTTCCTTGTTGCCCTCGGTTTCAACTCGCTTGAGCTCCTTTTCGAATTCCTTTCGCTCCTCTTCAGTCAGACTCATCCGACGCGAGAATTTCTGAGTGTCTATCACGATGCCTTCTACACCGGAACTCACTTCGAGCGAATCATTTTTAACGTCTTCACCAGCACGACCGAAGATCGCGTGCAGCAATTTTTCCTCTGGCGTTAGCTCGGTCTTGCTCTTAGGCGAAACCTTGCCAACAAGGATATCGCCCGGGGCAACGTACGTACCGATTTGAACGATGCCGCTTTCATCGAGATTGCGAAGAGCCTTTTCGCTGACGTTAGGAATATCACGAGTAAACTCCTCGCGCCCCAGCTTGGTCTCGCGAATCTCGACGTCAAACTCTTCGATGTGAATCGAGGTATAAACGTCTTGCTTGACCAACTCTTCGCTGATGATGATCGCATCTTCGTAGTTGTAACCATCGAACGACATGAAGCCGACGAGAACGTTGCGTCCGAGTGCGAGTTCGCCCAGGTGCGTCGAAGCACCGTCCGCAATGATCTGCCCCTTTTCAACTTTATCACCGATCTGGATGATGGGTCGCTGATTGAGGCAAGTACGTTCGTTGAGCCCTTGGTACTTTTTCAAGTGGTAAATGTCATTGCCGACTTCGATCTTCATCGAGTCAACGTAAGTGACTTTGCCAGCCTTGCGTGCCCGGACCACCATGGAACTGTTTGCAGCAACCTCACGTTCTAGGCCCGTACCGACGATTGCTGGTTCGGCAACCAACAACGGAACAGCCTGACGTTGCATGTTGGAACCCATGAGCGCGCGATTAGCATCGTCATGCTCAAGGAACGGAATCAATCCAGCGGACACTCCGATCATCTGACTCGGTGCGATGTCCATGTAGTGAACGACTTCCGGCATTACGATTTCGAAGTCGCTTCGGTGGCGAGCGATCAAACTTGGACCCGCCACAAGCGCACCATCCTTGACAGTCAAGTCAGCTGGCCCGATATAAGCATCGGATTCTTCGTCCGCTCGCAACCAGACAACTTCTTCGGTCACTTTACCCTCAGTGACTTTGCGATACGGAGTCACTAGGAATCCATATTCGTCGACGCCCGCGTAGATCGAAAGCGAACTGATCAAACCGATGTTGGTTCCTTCAGGCGTCTCGATCGGGCAGATACGACCGTAGTGAGAAATGTGAACGTCTCGGACTTCAAAGCCCGCACGTTTTCGATTCAAACCGCCTGGCCCAAGTGCAGACAAACGCCGCTCGTGAGTCAATTGCGACAGAGGGTTCGTCTGGTCAACCACCTGCGATAGCTCACCGCGGCCAAAGAAGTACTCGATCGCGGCACTGATACTCTTTGGGTTGACTAGGGAGCGAGGAGTCATGTCCTCGACTTCTTTGAGACTCATTCGCTCCTGAACAGTTCGGCGCAACTTCAGAAAACCCTTGCGAAGCTCTTCGCACGCCAACTCATCAATGGTCCGCAACCGGCGATTACCCAAGTGATCAATATCGTCGAAACGAGCATCGGTTTCGCTGTCAAACAAGTCGATCAAATAGCGAATCGAAGCAACCAAGTCCTCTGGTCGCAATGCCATTTCATCCTCAGGCACCTCCAAGCCGAGCTTGCGGTTAACGCGAAATCGACCAACGCGACCCAGGCGATATCGGTTGATATCAAAGAATTTTTCATGAAAAAGTGTCCTCGCCTTTTCCAAAGCAGGAGGATTACCCGGTCGAAGCCTTTGATAGATTCGCAACAGTGCCTCTTCGTGCGAGTTGGTGTTGTCCTCGGCAATCGAATTGATGATATACGGAACTTTAGGTGCGTCCATTACCTGCACGCTTTTCACACCACACGTGCAAATCGTCTCAGCGATTGCCTTCGTGAACTTCTGGCCAGCTTCAATAATGATTTCGCCAGCTCGTTCATGATCTGACGGAAAGACAACGTCATCGCCAGCAATTTTGTTTTCGATTTTGGCAACACTGCTACCACCCGATAGTTTTTCAGGTTTGATGTCGTAGAACGCATTCAGCAAATCTTGCTCAGTGCTCAGCTTGGGCGACATAGCCCTAAGCAAAGTCATCACAGAGAACTTACCGGACTGGTCAATGCGAACGCTCAACGAGTCTTTCTTGGTAACGTTGATTTCGATCCAACTACCGCGCTCAGGAATCACTCGGGCAGAAGGAAGCTTACGCTCCGAAGTCCCCTCCGATTCCTCGACGAAGTCAACCCCAGGGGAACGGTGCAACTGACTTACCACAACGCGCTCCGCACCGTTGATGATAAACTCACCGCCGCCAAGCATGATCGGGACGTCGCCCAAATACACTTCTTCTTCGAGCGGCTGATCTCGCTTGAGCCGGAACCACACCTTCAGCGGCTTGCCATAAGTCAACCGCAGCTGGCGGCATTCCTCAGGGGTATACCGAGGCTTGCCCAACTCATAGCGCAAGTACTCGAGAGCGACGGTTTTGTCGTAACTCTCTACAGGGAAAATTTCGCGAAAGACTGACTCAAGCCCTTGGTTCTTCCGCTTGTCCGACGGAATGTCCTCTTGCAAAAACGCCTCGTACGACGTTGTTTGCAAGGTGGTCAAGTTCGGAATTGGGAACTGACTACGGCCAGAACCGAATACGCGGATCGAGCTGGTCTGAAGTCGTCGCTTGGAGGATGTTGCCATGGAGACTAGCTAATTCTCAAAGTGGATCTGAAAGGAAAATGGAAGATGATTCGAATCGTTGGGTTGGATGGCTGGTCGATTTGACTCAACAGACATCGCTACAACTGTTCGTATCGACCGGGAAAGACAAATGCGCCGGACGACAGAAGTGAGACGCTCTGCTACGGCAAGCAACAGCGAATAACGACGAGACACACGATCTTGGACGATCGGCCTCAAGCCAGCACAAATTGGAAGAAAGTGGAGATTGAAGCTGAACAAAAAAGTATCCGTCCAATTCTCGCCCCCCAAAATAACGCTCAAACAGCGAAATACGCTAATTCTGCTGCCTGAATCTGATTTGCCAATTATGCCAACGCTCACCCCCATGAGTGTACCGATCCCCGCCACATCGCCTAGACCAACCCAAGTTGATTTTGAATATTTTGTAAAGAAATATCGCCAATGGCACTCGGCTAGCTGCGAGTGTTTCGCCCTCAGTCCATTCTTTGTAGTCTTTTTGCTAATGCAGAAAGGGCTTTATGGTTGGGATTTCGCGAATTCGAAGTTTTGACGGGTACAGACGCCTCCGTGATGGGTTAACAGGTACGACCCTCTTTAGTCTTCTTAATCGAAATTTAGCAACTGGTTTGCGAATGGACCATTCCCCACTATTCAACTGGCTCAAAAAGGCCATCGATTCGAACGCCTCCGATCTCTATTTGGTTTGTGGTTACCCGCCGGTCCAGAGGTTGCACGGAAAACTGACCCCAATTGCCGAAGAGGAAGTACTGACCAGCAAAACACTGACTCAATCGTTGGAACCGATTTGGAGCGAGGTTCAGCGGGGCAAGTTTGCGAGTGAGCTGAACTTGGACTATGCCGCAGAAGTCGAAATTGACGATAAACCGTGTCGCTTCCGGGTAAACATCTTTCAATCGTATGGTTCAGTAGGTGCTTGCCTTCGGGTCATTCCAGATCGCATTCCGGACTTTTCTTGGTCCTCGTTTCCCAAAGAGTTGGCAGTTCGACTGGGTGCGTTTTCTAATGGGCTGGTTTTGTTTACGGGTGTCACAGGTTCGGGCAAGAGCACAAGCTTGGCGATGATCGTCGAACTGCTGAATCAAAAAAGTGGGTATCGAATCCTAACGATAGAGGATCCGATCGAGTACCGCTTTGGGTGCATCTCGCATTCGATGGTTAGTCAACGAGAAGTAGGCCGCGACGTTTCGTCCTTTGCAGATGGATTGCGATATGGTCTGAGGCAAGATCCCGACGTGATTTTGGTCGGTGAGATTCGCGATATCGAAACTGCGAGGATGGCCCTCAGCGCTGCCGAGACGGGCCACTTGGTATTTTCCACGCTGCACACGCGGGACGCCAAAGGTTCGATCTCGCGATACGCCGATTTTTTTCCGCAACAGCATCAAACGGAAGTGCGATCGCAGCTTGCATCGGGGGTTCGCGCGGTGATTTGCCAACGCTTGCTTCCAAGCAATATCGATGGCGAGAAACAAGAGTTGGCGCTGGAAATTATGTTTAATGTTCCGGCGATCGGTGCCGCTATTCGAATCGGAAAACTTGAGAGCATCGATAACTACATCGTTACAGGCCGCGCAGATGGGATGATTTCTATGGACGAATCGATCAAGCGACTACTAGCCAACAATCGGATCACACGAGCAACTGCGGAAAGCTTTATCTCGGACCGAACGCTGCTTTCGAATATCGTATAGCCACTTGAAACACGAGGTTTGAGACTTGAGGCTTGAGACCTGAGCAGATTACCGGTATTGCCTTGCTCAAGACTCCGAATTCCGGACTCACCCAGCTTGCTCCTGATTCGTTAACTGCCGAAGTTCAGCGATAGGTTTGCCAAGTCGCTTGCGATGGACGATCGCCATTGCGAGCGTCACGATATCTACGGCTTGCGGATTAGGGCATTCCGAATATTCGCGACAATCACTCGATGAAGCTTGTACCGTGCAATCCGCCAAATGATTGCTGCTCAGGTAACGGATGTCTCGCTATATGAAAGTCGGCTAATTCTTGGCTATTCTGGCTTAACTGCAAACCAAACTTGGCTGATAATTAGCCAAAGAAAGGCCAAAGGATGTGGAAATGACAGAAGCCAAGAAAACTAGGCGTCGATCATAACTCGGGCACATTGATTTGCTAGCAAATTTGATTTGCGGAATTCGGTGAGCTGACTCGGGTGCAAACCATTTCTTAGTGTCCTGCTCAAGACTCCAATAGAAGGGTTCTAAAATCTTTCCAAGGAGCCTTAAGCATGGATGTCACTCAGTGTACCCCTTGATCCACTCTGCAGAACTGGGAACGAAACCGACGACGACTCAATCAAGAAGGACAATTGGAGGCAACCGAAGTACAGTTTTTTCGAATCGCCCCAAGTGCTCGCAGTCCTACATAGAACGCTGGTCGCTCTTCA
>Ga0105046_10013877_pt1 | contig 12449 bp, 13 predicted proteins | sample MAT03_FD_78385 | JGI IMG/M metagenome (GOLD analysis project Ga0105046, IMG submission 78385) | Freshwater microbial communities from Lake Fryxell liftoff mats and glacier meltwater in Antarctica - MAT-03 (megahit assembly) | ecosystem: Environmental > Aquatic > Freshwater > Ice > Liftoff...
ACCGGCACCTCGTTCCCGGCGCTGTCTTGGAAGCTGTAGGCCAGATACTGCGAAGAGCCTACAGGCTTCACCTTCACCCACTTCTTCCACCGCCACCACCATTTCCGTTGGATGCTGAAGGTGCCTTTGGTGAGATAGGCCTGGATGAACGGATGCACACAGAGCGTGAGGCCGCTCATGTTCTTCTCGCCGTGCAGGTAGTTGAGCGTGTTCTCGATCTCGTCCACGATGAGCACCGGGGCGCTCACCTCCCCCGTGCCGTTGCAGGTGGGGCAGCTCTCGCTGGTGTCGATCTCCGTTTCCGGCCGCACGCGCTGGCGCGTGAGTTCGATGACGCCGAAGCGGCTCGGTGGTAATACGTTGTGCTTGGCCTTGTCATCGGCCATGGCATCCTTCAGCGCCTTGTGGAGGATGCGCCGGTTCTCCGGCTCGTACAGGTCGATGAAGTCGATGCAGATGATGCCACCCATGTCGCGCAGGCGCAACAGGCGCGCGATCTCGTGCGCGGCCTCCACGTTGATGTCCAGCGCGTTCTTCTCCTGGGCCTGGTTGCCGCCCTTGCGGCTGCCACTGTTCACGTCGATGACGTGCATGGCCTCGGTCTTCTCGATGATCAGGTAGGCACCGCTGGTAAGCATCACCTGCTTGCCGAAGGCCTGCTTGATCTGCTTGTTCACCCCGAAGTTGTCGAAGATGTCCAGCTTGCCTTTGTACAGCTTGACGATGCTCTTCTTCTCCGGCGCGATCTTCTCCAGCGTCTCCCGCACCTCCTCATAGAGCAGTTCGTCGTCCACGTGGATGTTGGAGAAGTTCTTGTTGAGCAGGTCGCGCATCACGGCGCTGGTGCGGTCGATCTCGCCCAGCACCTTCTTCGGCGGCTGCGCCCCGCGCAGGTTGTGGAACATGACATCCCAGCGCGAGAGCAAGGTCTTCAGGTCGTTCGCCAGATCCTCGGTGTTCTTGCCCTCAGCATTGGTGCGGATGATGACCCCGACGTTCTTCGGCTTGATGGCGAGCATCAGGTCCTTCAGCCGTTTGCGCTCCACCTCGTCCGTAAGGCGGCTGCTGATGCTGATCTTGTTGATGAAGGGCACCAGTACCATGTAGCGTCCGGCCAGGGTCACCTCGGCGGTGAGGCGCGGGCCCTTGGTGCTGATCGGCTCCTTGGCGATCTGCACCAGGATGCTCTGGCTGGCGCTGATCACGTCGGCGATCTTTCCCTCCTTGGTGATGTCGGTGTCCAGCTTCCAATCCTCCAGCGTGCTGGAGGTGACGGTGCCGCTGACCGCACCTTTGGTGAACTTGTAGGCGTTGCGGAACTGTGGTCCCAGATCGAAGTAGTGGAGGAAGGCGTCCTTCTCGTGGCCTACGTCCACGAATGCGGCGTTGAGGCCTGGGGCCACCTTGCGGATCTTGGCCAAGTAGACATCACCGACACCGAAACCACGCTCGGTCTTCTCGCGGTGCAGTTCGGACAGGGCCTTGTCCTTCATCAACGCGATAGCCACGTCGGACGGTCCTGAACGGATGATAAGGTCGATGTTCACACTTGAGCGTTCTGCGGACAATGCCATGAAAAGGCACCGTCCATAAGGCCATGTTGGCCCTGAAGACTTTAACGTCCTCAGGGCCACGCAGCCGTTACAGGCTCAGAAGGTCCTACCGGATCTTCTTCTTGTGCCTGTTCTTCCGCAAGCGCTTTTTGCGCTTGTGCGTGGCCATCTTGTGCCGCTTTCTCTTCTTACCGCAAGGCATGTCCGTCAGTGTTTTTCGTTCTCCAATTCGACCAGGAAGCGGTCCACCCCATTGATGATGGCCGTGTCCTGGGTCAGTGTTCTGTACTTCTTCAAACTCGCGATCGCCAGCTCCGTGCTGTCGAGCGTCGCGTAGGTGCGTCCGAGGTAGAACCAGGCGTCGGGATAACCCGCCGCGTCCAGTTCCAGCACCTTCCGAAATCGATCCAAGGCCTTGTCGTACTGACCGCTCTGGACCGAGAAGAGGCCCAGGTGCCAGTGCGCTTCCGCATTGGTACTGTCCTCCAGCAGGATCTCACGCAGCAGCATGATGCCGCGCATGGGATCCTGGCCTTGCACAAGGGCGACCGCTTCCGCGGTGCGGGCCTTGGCAGGGCTCATCGGAGCCGCCTGCATTTCCTTCCCGGAAGGTGTCCGGGGCGCCACTACCAAAAGAACGATCACCACCACCGCGCCACCGAGGGCCAACCATTGAGGCTTGCGCAAGCCCGCCATGGTCACTTGCCCACTGTGCGGTTCTTCACCTTGTCGACGAACGTGTCGGCAGGCTTGAACGCCGGCACATCGTGCGCCGGGATGATGATGGTGGTGTTACGGGCCAGGATCCTTCCGGTCTTCTGTGCCCTGTGCTTCACCACGAAGCTCCCAAATCCACGCAGGTGGACGTTCTCACCTTTCTCGAGGCTGTTCTTCACCTCTTCCATCAGCGCCTCCACGGTCGTCAACACCACCTGGCGTTCTACTCCTGTTCGCTTCGCGATGATGCCGACCAACTCTGCCTTCGTCATACCCTGCTTCAGTTTGGGGCCGCAAATATAGCGGGATGATCTGATCGCGCACCCATCTTTGTTCCTGTATGTCAAGAGTTTCATGGTTCAGCCGGGCCTTGCTGCCCTGGTACCGGGAGCACTACCGGCCCCTGCCCTGGCGCGGAACCACCGACCCTTACCGTGTCTGGCTTAGCGAGGTGATCCTGCAACAGACACGGGTGGATCAGGGCCTGGCATACTGGCTGCGCTTCGTGGAGCGGTATCCCACCGTCCGGGACCTCGCAGCGGCCAGTGAGGATGAGGTGCTTAAGCTCTGGCAGGGGCTGGGCTACTACAGCCGGGCCCGTAACCTGCTCACCGCCGCCCGGCAGGTGGTCGCGGACCATACCGGGGCTTTCCCTAAGACGTACGACGAACTCAAGGAACTGAAGGGCGTGGGTGAATACACCGCCGCCGCCATCGGATCCATCGCCTTCGGCCTGCCCGAGCCGGTAGTGGATGGGAACGTTTATCGCGTGCTGGCCAGGGTCTTCGGCATCGATACACCGATCGATAGCACTGCCGGGCGGAAGGAGTTCCGCGCATTGGCCGCGGAACTGATGGACCATGCGCACCCCGGTGACCACAACCAGGCGGTGATGGAACTGGGGGCTACCATATGCACCCCCAGGAATCCGGCTTGCGACCGTTGTGCGTTGTCCGCGAAATGCATCGCTCGGAAGACCGACCGCATCACCCTCCTTCCGGTGAAGGCCGGTAAGACCAAGGTCCGTGAGCGGCACTTCAACTACCTGCACATCCAGACCAAGCGGGGCATCTATGTGCAACGCCGCAACGGCAAGGACATCTGGCAGGGCCTCTACGAACTGCCGCTGGTCGAAAGCACGAAGGCGTTGACCCGGAAGCCGCTGGAGGAGGTCCTCATGAAGCGATCGGGTAAAGGCTGGAAAGCGATCTCGCGCGGCGAGGAAGTGAAACATGTGCTCAGCCACCAAGTCATCCGCGCGGTGTTCTGGAAAGTGGATGCGCCGAAAGGCTTCTGCGGTGGAGCCGGTTGGGAACGGGTGCCTTTGCGGAAGTTGAAAGAGCTCGCGGTGCCGAGGCTGATCGAGCGTTGGCTGGAGATGTTTTGAACAACACGGTCCAGGTGCCCATGCCAGCACCAGGGTCCGATTACCTTCGTTGCCCATCCCCTTCCACCATGGCCGGAGTCAACAAAGTGATCCTGATCGGCAACCTCGGTGCCGACCCCGAAGTGCGCCACCTGCAGAACGGCGCCGCCGTCGCGAACTTCCGCATCGCCACGAGCGAGACCTACAAGGACAAGACCACCGGCGAGAAGCGCGAGCAGACCGAGTGGCACAGCATCGTGGCCTGGCGTGGGCTCGCGGAGATCACCGAGAAGTACCTGCGCAAAGGCAGCAAGGTGTATATCGAAGGCAAATTGCGCACGCGCAAGTGGCAGGACAAGGACGGCCACGACCGGCAGACCACGGAGATCCATGCCGATGAGATGAACATGCTGGATCGCGCTGCGGGCGAAGGCTCCACTGCGAACCGCCCCGCTGCGAACACGCAACAAGGCTCACCTGCACCGGCCCCGGTCGGCGCACCGGCCGATGATGCGGACGACCTGCCGTTCTGAGCTCGGTAGCTGATCTTCCGTGGAGCCTCCTTCCGTTCTTCCCTTGATCGTCCTGCAAGCGGGTCCGCTCGATCCGCTGATGATCACCGTGCTGGTGGTCATTGTGGCCCTGCTCGTCGCTTCCGGTGCGATGGCGGCCACCGAGGTGGCGCTCTTCGCGCTTTCGCCCACGCAATTGCGCGACCTGCGCGAGCGCGGGGGAAGCAAGGGCCAACGCGTGCTGGATCTGCTGGCCAAACCGCGCCGGTTGCTCGCGACGATCCTGATCACGACGAACTTCCTCAACATCGCGTTGATCATCCTGGCGATGTTCGCGATGAACACGCTGTTGGGTCCGAGCGATCTACCAGCCTACATCGTCTTCAGCATCCGAGTGTTCGTGGTCACCTTCGTGATCCTCTTGCTCGGTGAGGTCCTGCCCAAAGTCTACGCCACCGCCAATGCGATGCGCGTCGCACAGATCATGGCGGGGCCACTGCTATTGTTGCGTTGGTTGTTCCGCCCGTTGAGCGAAACGCTCGTGCGAAGCACAACCTTCATCGAGAAGCGGTTCCGCAAACGCAGTACACACCATATCTCCGTGGATGCCCTCGGCCATGCGCTCGAACTGACGAACGACGCGAGTACCACGGCGGAGGAGCAACGGATCCTGCGTGGCATCGTCAAGTTCGGCAACTTCGAGGTGCGCCAGATCATGCGGCCGCGCACGGAAGTGGTGGCCTTTGATGCGGCGTGGTCGTTCACCAAATTGCTCAGCGCGATCGTCGACTCCGGCTTCTCGCGGGTGCCGGTGTACGAAGGCACCTTGGACCGCGTGCTTGGCGTGCTGCACATCAAGGATGTGGTACCACATATCGAGAAGACCGAGCTGAATTGGCATCTCCTCCTGCGGGATCCGTACTTCGTACCGGAGAGCAAGAAGCTCGATGATCTGCTGAAAGAGTTCCAGGAACAGAAGGTACACCTTGCCGTGGTGGTGGATGAGTACGGCGGCACCAGCGGCATCATCACGCTGGAGGATGTGATCGAGGAGATCGTCGGTGAGATCACCGACGAATACGACGACGAGGACCTGATCTACAGCAAGCTCGATGACCACACGTGGGTGTTCGAAGGGCGCGCGCCGCTCACGGACGTGTACCGTGTGCTGGGTGTGGACGGCCAGCTCTTCATCGAGCACAAGGGCGACAGCGGGACGCTTGGTGGCTTCATCCTTGAACTCACCGGCCGCATCCCCAAGAAGGGCGAGCGCGTGGACCTGCGCAACTACGTCTTCGTCGTGGAGGCCTCTGACGACAAGCGCGTGCGTCGTGTGAAGATCATCGTGCATGATGAAGCGAAGCACTAAAGCACTGCTCGGGCTGCTCCTGATCACCTCGTGCGGGGAGGATCCCGTGCCCAAGCCGCGTGGTTGGTTCCGCATCGACCTGCCCGAGCAGAGCTACACCGCCTGGGGCAACGACAGCACCTTCAGCCTGGAAGTGCCGGCATACGCGCGCATGGCCGAGCGCACGGCGAAAGGCGAAGCACGGTGGTTCGATCTGCGTTTCCCGCAACAACGCGCCACCGTTCACCTGACCTGGTCACCGGTACACGGCCGCATGCAGGCGCTGATCGAGGATGCCCATGCGTTCAAGGCGCAACACGAAGCGAAGGCCGCGAAGATCCGCAGCGAGCGTGTGCTGCGCGACAGCGTGCGTGTGTTCGGGACGTTGTTCGACGTGGAAGGCGATGTGGCCAGCCCGATGGTCTTCTACCTCACTGACAGCACGCACAACTTCCTCTACGGCGCGCTCTACTTCGATTCGCGGCCCAACGCTGATTCGCTCTCGCCGGTGACCGACAGGATCCGGGAGGATATCCGGCACATGGCCGTTACGCTGCGCTGGAGGTGACGGCACGGCCCGTGCGGTGCAGTGCGCTCAACAATGTCGTTAGCAGGAACAAGGCCCCGAGTTGGTGCAGCACACCGAGATGGATCTCCACTTGGGAGAGTACGGTCAACACACCGAGCACGAACTGGACGAGCACTGCTAGGAGCAACCCGGTCCACACTCCGCGCATCGCTTCCTGCTTGCGATAGCGTACCGCGAAGGCGACGAACGCAGCGGCCACCAACCACGCCAGGTTGCGATGCACGAACTGCACGCCGTCCGGATGATCGGTGAAGTCCTTGATCCAACTGCCGAACGCGGTGACGTTCTCGGGCATGAACTCACCGTTCATCAGCGGCCAGGTGTTGTAGATGCGCCCGGCATCGAGCCCAGCGGTGAACGCGCCCCAGATGATCTGCACCGCGAGCAGCACCAGCAACCAGCGCGCCCACTTGCCCGCTGCGCTTCCGTTCGAACGGTAGGCCGCACGTCCTTCATGGATGTCGAAGACGGTCCAAAGCACCATGGCGAAGACCGTGAAGGCCGCACACAGGTGGATCGCCAACCGGTAGTGGCTTACGTCGGGATTCTCCTCCAGTCCGCTCGCCACCATGAACCAGCCGAGCGCGCCCACCAGCCCTCCACCGATGAGGATCGCCCAGCCGCGCTTTCGCAACCAGCCATTCAGCAGACCCTTGCGCCAGAAGATCGCGAAGGGGATCACGAAGACGAGGCCCATCAGCCGTCCCCAGTTGCGGTGCAGGTATTCCCAGAAGAAGATCCCTTTGAAGTCGGCGAGCACCATGTGCTGGTTCTTCAAGGTGTACTCGGGAATGGCCTTGTACTTCGCAAAGGCTTCCTGCCATTGCGCCTCGTTCATTGGCGGTAGCGCGCCCATGATCGGCTTCCACTCCGTGATGCTGAGACCACTGCCAGTGAGCCGCGTGATGCCGCCTATGGCCACCATGCAGGCAATGAGGACGCAGCCCGTGAGCAACCAGATGATCACCGGGCGGAGCGATCGCGGAGCGCGTTCATCCATGGACGGCGCAAAAGTATCCGCACTGACCGCGACTCAACGAAAAAGGGGCCGAAGCCCCTTCTCACAATTCAACGGGATACGCTCAGTTACGCAGGATCCGGGTCAGAACGGCGAGGACACCGGTCAATACCGTACCGGTGTTGGAGGCATAGGCGCTTACGCTTTTCTCCTTTTCGGCCTTGGGTCCTTCGTTGCGGGTGGCCGCCCCGCCCAGCACCTGCTTGGTAATGTTCACGGTCTTGACGGTGAACTGGCCATCATGCAGTTTCTGGATCGCTTCCACCATCTGGGCATCCGTCACCTTGGCTTCGTCGTAAGTCACGATCGCGTGATCCGAGGCATCGCCTTCGCCCATCTTGATCTGGGTCGCTTCAACCCCCAAGGCGGCCAAGGCCTTCTTGATGGAGCCGCCGCACATCATCTCACAACTCATCCCGTCGATACCGAGATCGGCCATGGTGACCGGCGTGCCGGTGTTGATGGAGACCTCCTGCACAATGCGCTCAATGCCCGGCAGCACGGCGTGGCTCACTTCGGTGCGGCCGCAGCCCAACAAGGTGACCGCGACGAGGGACAGTGGAAATACGATGCGGGTGATCATGGCGTTCGGTGGTATCTCAGGCATGGGACGTTCGAGGCCCGGAAAACGTTACAAATGTAGTTCGCGGTATGTGTCCGGGGTACTTTCGCCGCCGTGCAAAAGGTATTTGAGAACGAACGTCCGAAGGGAGGGGTCTGGGTGCTCTTGATCCTGCTGGCCGTGATCTGGGGCAGTTCGTTCATCCTGATGAAACGGGGCCTCTTCTGGGAAGGGGAGCCGGTGCTTACCCCCTGGCAGATGGCCACGGCCCGCCTGTCGATCGCGTGGTTGGTGCTCTCCCCGCTCCTGTTCAAGCACGCCAGCCTCTTGCGCCAGCACTGGCGTCCGCTGCTCGGTTCAGGACTGCTGGGCAATGGGATCCCGGCGATCCTCTTCGCGCTGGCCCAGACGCGGATCGACAGCTCCCTCAGCGGCATGTTGAACAGCCTGACCACGTTGATGACCCTGATCGTCGGCGTGGCCCTGTTCGGGCACCGACTGCGCATCGTCCATGTCGTGGGCGTGCTGATCGGTCTGGCCGGTGCGGTGGGCCTTATCGCACTGAAGGGAGGCGACGGTATCCCCTCGTGGAGCGTTTATGCCGCGCTACCCATCGTGGGCACCCTGTGCTATGGCATCAGCGGGAACATCGTGAAGCGGCACCTCTACTCCGTACCTCCGTTGGCCACCTCGGTGCTCGCCCTCACGTTCGTCGGCCCCCTCTCCATTGGGCTGGCCTTGGGAAGTGGCCTGCCTGAAACCTTGGCTACCAACCCCCATGGTTGGAGTTCACTGGGCTACGTGGCCATCCTTGCGGTCTTGAGCTCCGCCCTGGCGCTGGTGCTGTGGAACGTCCTGCTGCAACGCACCACGGCTTTGCGCGCGGCCACGGTGACCTATTTGATGCCGGTGGTCGCCATTGGCTGGGGGTTGCTCGACGGCGAATACATCACCTGGGCGCAAGTGGGCATGATCGCCGCTGTGCTCGGCGGTGTGTACATCGTGAGCGTTGCCGAGCGGCGCACCTGAGGACGTTCACGTGTACCGCCGCATCTTTGCCGCATGTACCTGGGGAAGAAGGTGATCGTGGTGTTGCCCGCCTACCGCGCGGCGCTCACCCTGAAGCAGACCTATGAGGAGATCCCCTTCGACCTGGTGGACGATGTGGTGCTGGTCGATGACCGGAGTCCGGATAACACCGTGGAGGTCGCGCATGGCCTCGGTATCACCCACATCATTGTACACCAGCGGAATCGGGGTTACGGTGGCAACCAGAAAAGCTGCTACGACAAAGCGAAGGAACTCGGGGCGGACATCGTGGTGATGCTGCACCCGGATTACCAGTACACCCCGAAGTTGCTCGCGAGCATGATCACGCTGATCGGCAACGGTGTCTATCCGGTGGTGTTCGGTTCGCGCATTCTGGGTGGAGGCGCGTTGCGCGGTGGCATGCCGCTGTACAAGTACGTATTCAACCGCATGCTCACCCTGGGCCAGAACATCCTGATGGGTGAGAAACTGAGCGAATACCACACCGGCTACCGTGCCTTCGATCGTGCCGTGCTCGAGGCGTGTCCTTATCACGCGTGCTCTGACGATTTCGTTTTCGACAACCAGATGATCGCGCAGATCTTCTGGAAGCGGTTCGAGATCGCCGAGATCACCTGCCCCACGAAGTACTTCGACGACGCCAGCAGCATCAACTTCAGCCGCAGCATGACGTACGGGCTCGGGGTGGTGCGCACCAGTTGGCGCTACTTCCTGGCGCGCACGGGCGTTCTCTCCTGGGCTCTATTGGGCGAACGGAAGTAGCCACCCATGGGATCGTTGTCCTCCGCGCGGATCCAGATCGTCATCGCGTTGGCGGCGTTGCTCCTCTTCGTGCCGGGTCTCGGCGCCGTACACCTGTTCGATTGGGACGAGATCAATTTCGCGGAGATCGCCCGTGAGATGCTGGTGACCGGTGACTGGCTGCAGCCGCGCATCGACTACCTGCCGTTCCATGAGAAGCCACCGCTGTTCATGTGGCTTCAGGCCGCGAGCATGTCGGTCTTTGGGGTGGGTGAGTTCGCGGCACGGTTGCCGAACGCGATCTGCGGCACGCTCACGATGCTGGTGCTATTCCGGATCGGTGAGCGACTGCGCGGCCGGGTATTCGGTACGCTATGGGCGGTGGCGTATGTCGGGTCGATCCTCCCGCACCTCTACTTCCGCAGCGGCATCATCGACCCCTGGTTCAACCTGTTCATTTTCCTCGGGATAGACTCGGTCATCCGCGTGGTGCAGGAGGATCGTCCACCTTACACTGGTCTCGGATCGCGGCACGCGTTAGTGGCCGGGATATTCTTCGGGTTGGCCGTGCTCACCAAGGGTCCGGTGGGTGTGCTGATCCCCGCGCTCACGGTCGGTGCCTGTTGGGCATTCGGTCGCTTCAAGTCTCTCGTTCGATCGCGTTCACTTATCATACTGTGCGGCGCATTGATGGTTACCGTGGGTATCTGGTCCGCGATGGACCTTGCGCGCAACGGACCGGAGTTCGCCGTGGCTTTCTTCTGGCGGCAAGTGGCCATGCTCACCACGGAGGACGCGGGTCACGGCGGCTTCATCGGCTATCACTTCGTGGTGTTGTTGGTCGGCTGCTTCCCCGCTTCACTCTTCGCTGCGCAGGAACTGTGGAAACCAACCCGCTCGACGGAGACCGCGCAGAACGAACACCGGCGATGGATGGTCATGTTGTTCTGGGTGGTGCTGCTGCTCTTCAGCCTGGTGAAGACCAAGATCGTCCACTACAGCAGCCTGTGTTACTTCCCGCTCACCTACCTCGCCGCGCTGCGGTTGGAGCGCGTCTGGAAGGAACGCACGGGGTTCGGGCGAGTGCGCTATCTGATCGGTCCGGTCGGGATGCTGTTCGTGACCCTCACGGTGGCCCTCCCCTTCCTCGGCATGCACACCGAATTGATCAAACCGCTTTTCGCGCAGGATCCTTTCGCGCTGGCGAACCTCGATGCGGACGTGCATTGGACCGGCTGGGAGGCGAGCGCCGGCGTGTTCCTGCTGGCGGTGTTCGGCGCGGGTCACTTCTTGTATGTGCGACGGCGCTTCCGCGAGAGCCTCCTCACGATCTTCCTCGGCACCACCTTGTTCGTGACGATCACCTTGTACTTCTTCATCAACCGCATCGAGGCCTACTCCCAGCGTGTCGCCATCGCGTTCTTCGAGGACCGACAGGGGGAGCGCTGCTACGTGATCACCAAGAACTACAAGAGCTATGCGCACCTCTTCTACACCCGCAAGCCGCCGGTCAGCGACGAGCGCGCGCACGATGAGCAATGGCTGCTGCACGGAGACATTGACAGACCGGTCTATGTGGTGTGCAAGGTGACTTCTGCGTACGAGGTGGGAAGGATCCCCAACTTCACAGAACTTTATCGCCGGAACGGGTTCGTATTCTTCCGGCGGGACCCATAGGGGATATGGGTCAGCTGGCCGCAACCTTCACAAGACCTCAACAACCCTCCACCACGAAGAGGATCGTATAGGGCTCCTCCTCTTTGTACCACCTTCGTCCCATGGACCTGTCCCACATTCTCGATCACCTCGGGTTGAACCACTGGGAGCGCAAGACTTAACTTGGCCATATGGAACGCATGATCCTCTTGCACATCGAGAAACTCCCCGAGGGTTTCTACCTGGCCACATCGTCCAATATCCAGGGTCTGGTGGCACAGGGCCGAACGATCGCTGAAACGTTGGAGATCGCGCGAGACCTCGCAAGGATCTTGCTGGAGGCCCAGAAGCCCGGCGAGACAGCGGACCTATTGAGCTTCGAGGACTCGTTCGATTACCCTCTTGTGGTCGGCTTCTGAATGGGCAAGCTCGGCGGCTTCCATTATCGGGACATCGTCCGCCGCCTGAAACATTTCGGATTCGAATTCCATCGCCATGGTGCCGGTAGCCACGAGGTCTGGCACAACTCGACCTCCAATAAATACACAACCGTACCCAACCATACAGGCGACATGCCCGAAGGCACCTTGCGCGCAATACTGAAGCAGGCTGGTGTGGGAACGGAGGAATTCATCGCGATCAAGTGAATCCGAACGACCTCTCCCATATTCTCAATCACCTCGGCGAGGATCGCGAGCACGGCTATGATGCAGTGGTGCCGCCGATCGTGCAGAGCGGCAACTTCACGTATCCCACCGTGGCCGCAATGCGGGCCACCGTGCAACAGGAGTTCGACAAGCCGATGTACACGCGCGGCTTCAACCCTACGGTAGCCATACTGCGGAAGAAGATCGCGGCATTGGAACATGCCGAGGACGCCTTGGTGTTCAGTAGTGGCAGCGCGGCCATCGCGGCGGGCATCATCAGCTTCCTTGGCGCTGGCGATCACATCGTCTCGGTACGCAAGCCCTATAGCTGGACGAAGAAGTTGCTGGTCGAAATGCTGGCACGCTTCGGAGTTGCGCACACGTTCGTTGACGGCACCGATCCGGAGAATTACCGGCGGGCGATCCAGCCGAACACCAAGCTCTTCATCCTGGAGAGTCCCAACTCGCTCACGTTCGAACTGCAAGACATCGCAGCGGTGACCGCGATCGCCAAAGAGCATGGGATCATAACGTTCTGCGACAACAGCTTCAACAGCCCCCTGTTCCAGAACCCGATCGACATGGGCGTGGACCTGGTCGCGCACAGCGCAACGAAATACCTGAACGGCCATAGCGATGTGGTGGCCGGGGTGCTGGCAGGAAGCCACGCCCACATGCGCCAGGTGATGA
>Ga0105046_10013878_pt1 | contig 12448 bp, 9 predicted proteins | sample MAT03_FD_78385 | JGI IMG/M metagenome (GOLD analysis project Ga0105046, IMG submission 78385) | Freshwater microbial communities from Lake Fryxell liftoff mats and glacier meltwater in Antarctica - MAT-03 (megahit assembly) | ecosystem: Environmental > Aquatic > Freshwater > Ice > Liftoff...
ACTCTATCCTGTTTGGCTCAGACTGGAAAGTCCTGAAAAGCTCTTTCTATAACGATTCTGGACGAATTAGACCCCGATGAAATATATTCTCTCGCCTGGATTTAACACCTAGACAGGTATCATCGTTAGACCTAATTAGACCTAATAAAATGCAATGAGAGCCTGTTACTTTTGCGCTCTTTCGCTAAATCTTTTGGAGTGCATCCCAGTTTTGCAAATTTGCCCACTGCTCCGCAGAAGCAAGCTACATCCCCCAGCCCTTCTCCCAAAACGGGAGAAGGGCTGGGGGATCAAAGTCCCTCTCCCGCTCTGGGAAAGGGATTTAGGTGGCTGCTGCTGAAAGCGACATTGCAAATCCAGATGCATCAGCTCCTTCAAAAAATTAAAAGTCTGAGGGAATCGAGCTACGATCCTGATGACTAAAAAAGTTTATAAAAATAATAAAAGGGTGTTCCGTCTTGGGCGGAATCATTTTTTAAGTCAGATATAAAGCAATACTTCTTGGATATACAAGGAACGTTCTCTAGAAAAAACGATGGGTTGCGTCTTTATGAGCACCAGATAAAGTATCGAGATGTAAACTTTGAAAACCTGATAAAGCGGTTTAGGTTATTGCTCTTAGGCTATTGCTCTAGGGATAGCTAGAGTAATTCGCTACGCATTTACCCCATTTCTTTGTAGCGATTTTTTTACAAAGAAGGCGCGGAATGGCTATGGGTCAGCCTTTCTCTTTAGATTCTCGTTTAAGCAATTATGGTTATGAGCATTCGACGCATTAGATGCTGCTTGAGTGGGGTCAAATGGCGGCTCTCCAAAAATCAAGCTCAATTTCAGGCTCAGCTTTCCCGATGGAACGGGAAAGCTCTATTTTTGCTGGCCATCACATTTTTAATTGTGCTAGGAACCATATACATTATTTCTGCCAATATTATTCTTGATAGTTTTGCTAACGTTGAACGTCAGACCGTGCATCAGAATATGGCTCGGGTCTTAGGGCTGCTATCGAATGAATTGGCCAGCCTGAATACAACCACCAAAGATTATGCCCGCTGGAACGATACCTATGACTTTGTCAACGGCAAGAATGACGATTACGTTTCGCTGAATTTACAGTCTGAAACGTTTATCTCTCTCAACCTTAATCTCATTGCCCTAACCGGGGCTGCCCAACGAGTCACGCTAGAGGCTGACCGCGTTACTGGCCAAGTGCTCTCCGCGTCGCCCTCGTTAGTTAGTTCGCTGACTCACTATTCTTCTCTATTTAGCCATCGCAGTTTAGAGAGCGCCCATGTCGGCATCGTCATCTTACCTAAAGGTGCGTTGATGATTGCGGCTCGCCCCATCTTAAAGAGTGAAGGTGAAAGCCCCATAGCAGGCACTTTATTGATGGGACGCTATTTTGATCACAGAGCAACACAGCAATTGGCGACGCTGGCACAAGTGGCGTTGACGAGCTATCCATTTAACAGCAAGAGTCTGCCGACCGATGTACAAAACGCCAGACAGGCTCTGGTCGCTGGCGATTCTGTGGTAGTTGAGCTACTCAGCCAAACATCTATTGCAGGATATACTCTGCTTAAGGATATTTCTGGTAAACCTGCGGTAATCTTACGCACCAGCACCGCTAGAGATATTCATCAACAAGGTTTGCTGAGTTTGCGCTATCTGGCAATCTCTCTACTGGTTGTAGGAATAGGGTCTGGAATTTTGATTTGGTTACTGTTTCAGAAATTGCTAGAACAGGTAACTCAGAGCGATCGCATGAGACAGGCTCTAGAGCGAGAATCAGCCCTACGCCAATCAGACCTGCAATATCGTCAAAAAGCCCAAGAACTTGAGCAAACCCTGCATACTCTGCAAGAAACGCAGGCGCAACTGGTGCAAAGTGAAAAGATGTCTAGTTTGGGGCAATTGGTGGCAGGTATTGCCCATGAAATCAATAATCCAATTAACTTTATTTATGGCAATATTTCTTACGCTCAAAAATATTGGCAGGTCTTGCAGCATCTTCTACACCTCTACCGCCACCATTATCCTGACCCCGTGCCCTCTATTCAAGTGCAGCTACAAAACGTTGATCTAGATTTCTTGAGCGAAGATTTTGCCAAACTGCTCGACTCAATGAAAGTAGGGTCTGAGCGCATTCGGCAAACAGTGTTATCGTTACGCAATTTTTCCCGTCTAGATGAGGCGGAGATGAAGCCCGTTGACATTCATGAGGGGATTGAGAATACATTGCTCATCCTGCAAAATCAGCTCAAAGAACAGTCGTACCGTCCTGCTATTACGCTGATCAAAGCATATGGGGAATTGCCCTCTGTGGACTGCTATGCCGGGCAACTAAATCAGGTATTCATGAATTTGCTGGTTAATGCTATTCATGCATTGAATGAACGAGTCAAGCCACAGAACAATGACGAACCGGGTAAAGATTTGGCTAGGTCTGAATCTGAGCAGCCAGATCCTGAGTTAAGCAGCAGATTGTTGGCGATAGGCAACGCTGACTCAGATGTCTGGCAGCCAACGATTTGGATCAGTACTGAAGTTGTCGCCGTAAATGGTGTAACCATCCGAATTGTGGACAATGGTATTGGCATGACCGCAGAAATCCGGCGACGGCTATTTGACCCATTTTTTACCACCAAGCCCATTGGCAAAGGCACCGGATTGGGGCTATCTATCAGTTACAAAATCATCGAACAGCATCACGGACAGATTTACTGCGTTTCTGTCCTTCAACAAGGGACAGAGTTTGTCTTGCAAATTCCTATGCAGCAGTGCGAGACTCGTGCCTAGGTTTACGCATTCCTTAAAACCAGGTTTTTATTTACTCCCCCGATAAATCCGCTCAGCCTGCTCTTGAGACAGCCGAGAGTGCGGGAACCGCTGGCTGGCAGGAACTTGAACTTCGACCGTGACGGTGGAGGGGGGTTGAGTTGCTGGGGAAGAGATAGAAGAGCCGTTGCCGTTGCCGTTGCCGTTGCCGTTGCCATTGCCATTGCCATTGCCATTGCCGCTAGCGTTAGCCACATAGGCGGGAATTTCGCACGCCGGAGCCGCACTGAGCAGTTCCTCATCTAGCTCTTCTGGTGCAAGTTGGCTTTGAGGCAGAATGTAGGCATGTTCTTCAGCATCGTATCCCATCATTTCAGACGTGTCGATGTCGTAGATCCACCCGTAGATTTTGAGTTCATCTTCGTAGAGTTTGGTGCGGATGACGGGGTAAGTGCGGAGGTTCTCGATTTGAGTCAGCACGTTTTCGGCAATCGTGATGTCGAGCAGTTCTTCACCCGTGCGATCGGCATAATGCTCTTTAATTAGGCGGCGGGTAGCCTCTGCATGCTGCAACCACTCATAGACGAGCGGCAATTCTTCGCGCAATTCTTCTATTTTCAGCAGCCCCTTCATAGCGCCGCAGTGCGAATGTCCACAGACAATAATTTGCCGAATCCCCAGTGCCTGCACCGCATATTCTATGCTTGCCCCTTCTCCGCCGTTAGTTGCCCCAAAGGGAGGAATTAAATTACCCGCATTACGGATGACAAAAATTTCTCCCAGTTTGGCCTGGGTAATCATAGCTGGATCTACCCGCGAGTCAGAACAGGTAATAAACAAAACGCGGGGATTCTGTCCTCGGGCAAGCTGCTCAAACAAGTCTTGATTGCTACAAAAATATTCTGACTTAAACCGCCGCAGCCCTTTGAGTAACTTCTTCATCGTCCCGGTTCCTTATCTCCAGTTCCTTCTCTTGCAGCTATGAAGCGCTAAGTATTACGCTTTGAAGCGCATGTGGTGAAGCGTATATTTAGGAAATGTATCACGCCATCGCACCAGTCGCACTCCTTCATCCCTCATCCTTCATCCTTTCCCACATTCCCTCATACGCCCGCTCCATCTCCCGCGTAAACTGACGGGCATTCCACAGCGGTGACGTTTGCCGAGATTGCAGCAGTTTCCAATGAATCTGTTGGCGTAGGGTAGCATCTTGCCCCAGCCGTACACCCCAGGCGATGTATTCTTCGGCTGTGTGGGCAATGCCTTCGCTAATCCCAGCATTACGCAGCATGGTGTAGCTATTGCGGCTGGCAAACTGTTGCCCAACGCGGGTAACAAGGGGAATGCCCATCCAGAGTGTTTCTAAAGTGGTTGTGGCACCGTTGTAGGGAAACGTATCAAGCACCACGTCTGCGATGCCTAAATTGGCACGATGGGTCAGTTCGTGATCATCTCGCGGCAAAAACCGGAGGCGATCGCCCCCTACCCCTTCTTCTTCTGCCAATTGCGTAAATAACGATTGAATGGCCTTAGCATCGCCCACACCCTTGACCAAAAAATAGCTATTGGGCACCTGCCGCAAAATTTTCATTTGTTGCCGAATCGTGTCTGGGTTGCGCTTGTAGGACACCTGGGCGCTGAAGTAAATTACCGCATCGGCTGGAATGTTCAACCGATCGCGGCGCAGGGTAGGTGTGCCCACCTCAAACCCATCTACGGCAATGTAGGTTTGTGGCAGTCGCCAAATGGTTTCTGCGTAATAGTCGTCGGCATCGTCGGGTAATACGTACGGATCGGCAATGAAATAGTCGATCGCGGGCAGCCCAGTAGCATCTAGCCCCAGCCAAGTGACCTGTACAGGAGCGGGTTTGAGCGCCATCACCCCACAGGTCAAATCAGACGTAATGCTGTCTAAATCCACCAAAATGTCAATTTCTGATTCTCGAATGCTCTGGGCAACTCCAAGAATGTCGCCTTCGATGCCGTAGGCACTGGTGGCTTTGTCGGCAAACCACTGCCGGGTAAACCCATCCACGCGCACCTGTTGGTTAAACAGGGCATGGACTTCAAAGCGATCGCGATCGTAATGGTGAAACAGCCAACGGCTCAGCCAGCCTACGGAATGCATTCGCATACACCGAGACAGGTAGCCAATGCGGATTTTTTGGCGCTGGGGCGATCGCACCAACGGGTGTTGGGGATAGGGGCGATAATCGTCTACATGGTTTGCTACAAACGCGTGCAGATCAGCCTGGTAAAGACTTGACACCTGGTTTTGCAGCGATCGCGTTTCCCTGGCACGATCGTCAATGTAGGGGTAGAAAAACAGCGGTGTGCAAATAGCCGACGCATCTAGAAACGTATTGCCTGTAATTTTATACTCCACCAAAAGGGTTTGCTGTAGCGCGGTCAGCCGATCAAGCGTGGCGATCGCCTCCTGCCAATACCCGCCCCGTGTCATCAGCCCCCGCAATCGCACCGCCGTCCCAAATACTCGCTGAACGATGGTTTGGCACTCTGCTAAGTACTGATCGATAACCACCAGCCCCTCATCGTACCGCTCAGTGTCTTGGTAATAGCCAGCCAAGCGCAGCAGCGTTTCTGAGTCATGGCTGTCGATGGCTAAGCACAGTTCTGTGTAGCGAATAGCTAGGGGCGTGTTAGATAGCGTAGTCGCCAACCGCTTGGCACTTTCTAGTAGGGGCGCAATCCATCGCTGGGGTGCTGGGGAGCGGGGTACAAACGCCGTCACCAGATCTGCTACAGCTAGCTCTTCTACGGCCACATCTAGCAACTGATGAATCAGCGGCTCTAGCGGTTCAGCGTCATCGTTGCTCAGCGGCGCTGTCTCAATCTGCTCGATCCACTCAATTAAACCTGATTCCCTTAGCTCAGCCCCGCTAAATTGTTCCAGTTCAATCGATAGCCGTAGCCCTTCTATTAGATTTGTGATATTCGCTGGGTCTATTTCTCGAATATGCTGACGAATTGCCCAGGCAGTTTTGGGGTGTTCTGTTGTTTGCTGCCGCACGGCTTCTGTGGTGAGAATGTGCAGTAAATCAGTCGTCCACTGCTCTATGGTTTCGTCATCCCCTTCTGACATGGCCAGTGTCCAGGTCAGTTGTGCTTCAGCTTCGTGCCCTTGCAGTAGCCGCGCTAAACCCAAATACCAATAGTGAGTAACGGTGTCTGGCTCTTGCTCCGTTAGCTGTTCAAACAATACCGTCGCCGCCGCGTACTCGTGTTGCTGCAAGCACTCTAGCGCTTGCTGTTGCAAATCGCTCTGAGCTAACGGTGCGTGGATGGTTTGCGGTTCATTCATGATGGGGACGGGGGGTGAGAGGCCAACAAGCTGACATCCGTTAGACTTCCCTGTTTGAGGGCGTGAATTGTGCTCCGGTTAAAGGGGTTGGTTACGGGTGGGGTCGCCGAGTTGGGCTTCGTAGAGCTTGACGCGATCGCTGGGTTGCAGTTCTGGGGGAATGGGGAGAGCTGCGCCCCATTGGGTGACTAGGGTTTGCAGCAGTTTGTCTTGGTAGGTATGTAGAGTGGACAGGCTACCCGTGCCGATGTCGATAATGGTAAACCAGACCAGTCCCTGATCGCGGGTGGGAAGCACTCCGGCTAGAGAGCTGACTTCGTTGAGTGTCCCTGTTTTTACAGCCGCACCAGGAATGATCTGTCTATCGCCCAGGGTGCCCCGTTCGCGGCCTACCACCGGAAAGAGGTCGGCAACGCTGAGCTGTTGCGATCGCAGTGTGGTTTGAATGGTGATCAACATAGTGGCGATCGCCCTAGGAGAGATGCGGTTTTCTATACCTAGCCCAGAGCCGTTGATCAATTGAACCTCAGCAGGATCAACCTGGGCAGCGACGGCAGCTTTACGGGCAACAGCGGCTCCGCCGCCCAACTGTTGCGCTACGGAATCGGCAATAAAATTATTGCTGAAGATATTCATGGCCTTGAGAATTTGCACCAGCGGCAAAGAGCGATGTCGCATCACGGGCACAAAGCCGGGGGACTGAGAAACGGCCTCGACAGCCCCTTCGATTAAGACGCTAGGTTGACGGGTTCCGGGGGGCAGTTGGGCGTACTGGGTAGCAACTTCATCCGTCCATAGGTTTGTGTTTAGTCCCTGTTTAAGCAGTTCGCCAGCCGTTTGTGGGTCGCCTTTAAAGTTCATGGCAAAGTTGCCCACAATGATCAGCTTTCCAGTGATTCGCTCGATACCCCGCTGGTTCAGGGCGTTACCCAGGGCGATCGCCTCTTCCCAGACGAATAGCGGATCGCCCCCACCTTGTACCACCAAGTCTCCTCGCACCACGCCGCCCTGAAGGGTGCCAGCAACGCCCACTACGGTGTCAAATTGGCGATCGAGTCCCCACGTCGCCAACGCCGCCAGGGTGGTGGGAATTTTGGTCAATGATGCAGCAGGAATCGGGACGCTGCCCTGGTGTTCGGCCAGGATTTGATTGCCCGATTGAATCCAAACGCCTTGCTCGGCAGCGGGCATCCCCACTGCTGCCAAGTCTGCCAAATGTTGCTGAATTGCGTCAGTAGCAGTAGGGTCAGAAATTATCTCGGCAGGGGCGACCGCCATTAACCAATCAGAGTTGAGCCAACTTGCCCAGTCTATCGAGCGAACCAGCAGTACTTCTGCCCTGACTGATTCTGCCCTGACTGATTCTGCCCTGACTGATTCTGCCCTGGCTGATACTACCAGTAACGTCATCAATAGGCTCCCTGTTAGACCTACCGTTAGACCTACCGTTAGACCTAAAGTAGTGAACAAATTTCGCACGCTAGACTACCCTCATAACTCTTTCACCCTGTGGCACTCCCGCAATTCAGAGTGTGCCACACCATTTCCCTTCTGTGTCAGGATCAAGCTAGACCGCTGACGTAGATTGTTTGGGAACGGTAGCAAAGCCCCATTTCACATAATCCAAGAAATAACGTAGATGGGCGTAATTAAATATAAAACCTTAAAAGTCTGCACCGCCCGCTGCGCGGGCGGTGCAGACTTTTAGAATCTTGTTTTTAATTAGGTTGAACTACTTAGGATTATGGATTTAATAAGATCGGGAATTTGATTGCTGGTAGGGGCGAACGGCCGTTCGCCCCTACAGAAGAATGGCGGAGTTATTTAATTCTCATTCCTTATCAGAGTGCTGGGGTAAAACGATGGCTAAATCTGACTCAAGTCTGGTGCTGCGACAGATCCCAATTGGGGTGGGGATTTTAGCTGGGTCGCTCTTGCTAATTAATCGATTGTGGACACCAGAACTCACCGAATCACAGGCGCGCTCCGATGCGCTGGGGGTGATTATCAGCGCTGTGTTAATCCTAATTGGCCTATTGTGGCAGCAAATTCAGCCGCGATCGCCCGATGCCGTTGTCCTCAATGGGCAAGAAGTTTTTGACTTAGTGACTGATCTGCCCGACCCGCTGCGTCTAGAGCTAGCCTGGATCTCTCACTTACTGCTGACCAATACGGTGACGCGATCGCTCATCGTTTTTGTTGACGGGCAGGTTCTGTTACGTCGGGGTATCGTAGGAGCTAATCCCACCGTTACCCCCGGAACCATTCTGCAACGCGTTTTACAAACCCAAAAGCCCGTCTATTTGGTGAACCTCCAGCTCTACCCCGGTAAAATTGAGTTTGACTATTTGCCCGACAATACCCAAGGCGTGATCTGCCAACCCATTGGTAACCAAGGCCTGCTGATTTTAGGAGCCAACGCTCCTCGCAGCTATACCCGCCAAGACGAAACCTGGATTGCCGGACTTGCCGATAAATTGGACAGTACGTTAGACCAATGGCCACTACCCCAACCGACTAATTCCTAACTCCTATGCTCATTCTCTATTGGACACTTGTACTGTTCATGATTGTAGGCGTTGCAGGTGCCGTGCTTCCGGCTGTTCCGGGTGTTGGGCTAATCGCAGTGGCGATCGCCATTTGGGGATTGGTCAACGGCTTTGCTGGGTTGGGCGTACCGTTGGTAGTGGCGATCGTGGCGTTGCTGATTAGTATAGGTGTCGATTTTTTAGCCACCTACATAGGCGCAAAGAAGGCTGGTGCAAGTATCTGGGGGCAAGTCGGGGCGGTTGTAGGCCTATTACTCGGTTTCTTTGGCCTTTTGCCTGCCCTACCCATTGGCGGGCCGTTGTTGGGCATTTTGCTGGGGCCACTGCTGGGCGCAATTGTCGGTGAATTTCTCTATCGACGCGATTGGCGGCTAGCTGTTCGCGCCGGGTTTGGCATTCTGGTGGGTTCACTAGTGGGTACGGTGATTCATGTGATGTTGGCGATCGCTACCGTTGCCGTGTTTCTCGCCACAACCCTGCCAACGGTCATGTGATCATTAAATCTGAACTCGTTGTCAACAGGGAATCGAGTAGTACTTAAAAATTTTGTCCTATCTAACCCTTCAATTGCTATATGAATAGGACTTACGCAGTTGAATGATGTTGCAGGCGCGGAGCGCCTGCAACATCATTCAAATTTCTTGGTTTTTCGTATGCAGTGCGTAAGTCCTGATGATTTTTTTTGAAAGGGGCCTCTGCGCCCCTTTCAAAAAAAATCATACCCAGATTTAAGCAATGCACTTCTTCTCTCCGCAGGGTTCAATCCGTTAATCTGTAATAAAAGTTAACGGTAGCAGGAGCGAGATCTCAACAAAATGCTAAGAATTATTACAGACTTCGATGGGCCAATTATGGACGTATCGGAGCGGTACTATCAGGTCTACAAATTCTGCCTGACCAAAATTTCTCGGCCTGACCAAGGCATTCAGCAGCTCTCGAAACCAGAATTTTGGCGGTTAAAACGGGCTCAAGTTCCCGAACGACAAATCGGTCAACTGTCGGGGCTAGACGAATTGCAAGCCCAAGAATTTGCCCGTTTGCGGCGGCAGACCGTGCATTCGTTGCCGTATTTAAAATACGACACCTCAATCGCAGGTGCCACAGAAACCCTAGAACGCATTCAAGCCTTGGGGATCGACTTAGCGGTGATGACAATGCGGCGCACTAGCGAGCTAGAGGAAGCCTTTAGCCGCTGCGACTTAGGTCGATTTTTTGCCCCCGATCGCCGTTACTGCCTCAGTGAAGATTACATAAAGACCACAGACGTAGCCGACAAGCCGCTTTTGATGCAGCGGGCGATCGCGGAACTTCCCCCCGCAGAAAGTTGGATGGTTGGTGACACCGAAGCAGACATTGCTGCGGCTAAAACGCACGGGCTGAAAGTAATCAGCGTCCTGAGTGGAATTCGCGATCGCACACAACTAAGCCAGCATCAACCCGATTGGGTCGTTGCTGATTTAGCCGAGGCTGTAGATACTATCTTGAAACACGCCAGCCACCCGGCCTGTTTCAACGCAAGAAACTGCTAATCAACCACAAAATAATAAACGTCACCAAGGCTGCAACGGTATTGGGATCAAGCTGAATAGCTCCAAGCTGAGACCCTAGCAACTCTGCAAACCATAGACCCAGCAACACCCCAACGACTAAGCCTGCCAGTGTTAGTAAAAACGCCCGACCAAACTTATTTTCTTTGCGGTTGAGAAAATAAAAGCTAAATCCCACCCCCAGCGCTAGCGCTACAGGAGGAGACGAGAGGCTGAGTAGACTTGCGCCTAAAAACAAGCCACCAGGCAGCAGAATATCGTTGCGACTGGGAGTGTCAACAAACCGCTGTAGCCAAGCTGAAGCCTTTTTGGCAGGAGCTGGCGTAAAGTCTGGAGGGGGTTCTACCAGCTTTTCGGGAAACCGGATGCGATCGGGAACCTTGATCTTTCCTTCTTGACGCTGCCGTAACCGATCCATCAGGATGGCATCATAGGCCGATTCAATCGCCTCCGTTTGGCGGCGATCGCCTCCTTGCTCCTGCAACAAGCGATTTCGCGCGTCCTGAATCTCCTCAAACGAGGATACCTCACTGACACCCAGCTTCTCGTAGTGACTCATATCACTCATCTACAACCTCCAGAAGTCCCCCACGATAGTCAATTATCTTATCCAACAGCAGCAACAGGCTTGAAGCGAGAAACTGACAAGGCATACTAATCCTAGGCTAAACCCTACAGCAGCTAAATTGCCAACCTACACCGCACTCTATGTGAATCTGTGTTTTGTTAGCTATCATTCCATTAGCTCTTGCTTTACGATCCTATCGGTTCATTTAGTCGCTAACCTCATTTGTCAATAGTCTCATTGCCGATAGTCTCATTGCAAATAGTCTCATTGCCATTAGTGTAACGGGCTGTCTGGGTTTCGCAAACTGAAGTCAGCAAAAGCTTAATCAAGTGCTCCTAGCTCTAGATGCCCGTAAATCTCACAGCATAGCCACTGGCCATTGCTATATTTTGTGCTGATAATTGTTTTAGCGGCTGCTTAATATACTCAGGTGCATATACTCAATTTAATGGAATAAATGCTCCCCCAGCCGAGAGCGTTTTTCCCTTTCCAAGGATTTATTCAATATATTGTTTCTGAATATTTTGATTTGAAATCCCTAACGTCCTTTTTACTCCTCGACACAAGGTTACAGCTATGGCTTCAGCCAAGATTCTCGTCGTTGACGACGATCAACATATCCGCACCCTCATCCATCGCTTCCTCTCGAAGCATAGCTACCAAGTAGAGTCTGCTGAGGACGGAAAAGGAGCAATGGCAGTCTTTGAGCAGTTCAACCCTGACTTGGTCATCCTAGATGTGAACTTACCAGATGCAACTGGTTATAACCTTTGCCAAGAGATGCAGGGTCGTACAGGTGTGTTTGTGTTGATGCTCACAAGTCGGGCAGACGAAGCTGACAAAATTCGTGGTTTCTCTCAAGGAGCCGATGATTATTTAACGAAGCCCTTCAGTTTAGGCGAACTAGAAGTTCGGGTTCAAGCCGTTCTTAAGCGCAAACGTCCGATTACTGAAGCAGAACATAAGTGTTTAACCTTTAATGGGCTAGCGATTGATCCTGTGAGCCGAGAAGTTAGCCTCAACCAAGAGCAAATTCTGCTGACAGCATTAGAGTTTGACCTGCTTCACTTCTTGGCAAGCCATCCTGGCCGCGTATGGCGGCGAGCTGAGCTGATTCAAAAAGTCTGGGACTACGAGTATGTTGGAGATCAGCGTGTCGTAGATGTGCACATTGGACAAATTCGCAAAAAAATCGAGATTGATACGAGCCAACCCGCTTTAATTCAGACTGTGCGTGGCGTTGGGTACAAGTTTGAAGCTCCCGATTTGGCTCACGAAGAATAGGGTTCCTGGGCTTCTTCTGGAAATAGATAAAAGGGTGGCCTCGCCTAGCGGGGCTACCCTTTTACAGCGCTTTGCGCCTGAATAAAATCAAATTTTCGATCAAGAGCCGTACGGAGCACGGCTCTTGATCGAAAATTTACATAACTGGAACTGGAGCCACTTCCCCAAACTACCCACTAGATCTCCTGCATGAATGCTTTTTTGAGGGCGTGAATTGATTCCCGGCTTCGCCAGGAATCAATTCACGCAGGAGGTCTACTCTACGAGAAACAAAGTGCTGTATTTATAGCCATAGTCATAAAGCTTAGGACATGCCAGCGTCATTCCCGCGCAGGCGGGAATGACGCTGGCACCTATCGAGCAGATGGATTCCCGCCTGCGCGGGAATGACAGGGAGGCGTCC
>Ga0105046_10013879_pt1 | contig 12447 bp, 5 predicted proteins | sample MAT03_FD_78385 | JGI IMG/M metagenome (GOLD analysis project Ga0105046, IMG submission 78385) | Freshwater microbial communities from Lake Fryxell liftoff mats and glacier meltwater in Antarctica - MAT-03 (megahit assembly) | ecosystem: Environmental > Aquatic > Freshwater > Ice > Liftoff...
CTTTCAGTCGGCGCAATTGCCTTCGTCGGTCACGTAGCTTTGGCTACGCTCCCTTCTTGCGCCTTGTCCGCTGGAAAAATCCCCACGCCGAAAACGCGAACTTATTATTGCGATGTTCCTTATCTAAAATAAAATTTGCAGTCATCTCGCACAAACGCCCCCATCGCAACAAGTCTAATAATAATTTTTTTTAAGCGACTAAATTCTGTCCAAATGATACAAAAAATGCCAAAGAATGCGGATTCCGCATCGAATCGCGATTCGCAGCTTTTTCCACGGCGATGCCCATCAATATCTTCTTAACCGGCGCTTCCATTTTTTTTCCACTAATGGTGTAGGGGATTTCCTCCACCGGAATAATCTCGTCCGGCACATGGCGTGGGGAATAAGCACTGCGCAGGGCGTCGGTGATTTTCTTTTTGAGGGCATCTGTTAGAGAAACGCCTTCCTCCAGGATGACAAAAAGTGGCATGTAATGTCTGCCGCCGCTGAGTTCAAGATTGACAACAAGACTATCGCGTACCTCACTAACCTGGTTGACGGCGCTGTAAATTTCGCTGGTGCCGATGCGCACACCGTGGCGGTTGAGCGTGGCGTCTGAACGGCCATAAATGATCAACGTGCCCCGATCCGTAATTTTTACCCAATCGCCGTGCCGCCAGATGCCTGGGTACATTTCGAAGTAACTGTCTAAGTATTTTTGCCGGGTGGGGTCGTTCCAGAAATAAATTGGCATGCAGGGCATGGGTTGGGTGACCACCATTTCGCCGACAGCTTCCAGCAACGGATTACCTTCTTCGTCCCAGGCTTCAATGGCGGCGCCCAAGGCCCGGCATTGGATTTCGCCGGCCCAAACCGGCAGGGTAGGGCAGCCCCCTACAAAAGCCGTGCACACATCGGTGCCGCCGCTCATCGAACATAGCCAAAGGTCTGGTTTGATGTGTTGATACACCCAATCGAAAGCCTCCGGAGGCAGGGGCGAACCGGTAGAGCCAATGGATCGCAACGCGCTCAGATCGAATGTTTTTCCCGGTTCAAGTTGTTGTTTCATGCACGAAACCAAAAACGGCGCACTGGTGCCGAAATGGTGGATGGGCGCTTGTTCGGCCAATTTCCAGAGCACCTTTAGGTCGGGGTAGGCTGGGCTGCCATCGTACAAAACCATGGTAGCGCCCGCCAACAGTGAGGCTTGCACGAAATTCCACATCATCCAGCCGGTGGTGGAAAACCAGAAGAAGTTTTCACCGGGGCGGACGTCGTTGTGGAACGTCAGGTATTTATAGTGCTCCAGCAACATGCCGCCGTGCCCGTGCGTAATGGCTTTGGGCAAACCGGTGGTGCCGGAAGAATACAAAACCCAGATGGGGTGGTCGAACGGCACCGCTTCAAATTCGAGGCCGATGATCAATTCTGCCGTCGCTTCCTCCCACAAAATTGCATTCGGCAGGACTGATGCTTCCGCCTGGCTGTTGAGATAAGGGATCAGTACTACTTTTTTTAGCGAAGGCAATTGTGTACACAACTCCTTTACCACCTGAATTTTATCGTGCGGTTTGCCGTTGTAAGAATAGCCGTCCACGGCAAATAAGAGTTTGGGTTCAATTTGCAGAAAACGGTCTACCACGCTGCTGACGCCAAAATCCGGCGAACAACTGGACCACACGGCACCGATGGAGCAAGTGGCCAAAAAAGCTACCGTTGCTTCCGGAATATTGGGCAAAAAAGCCGCAACCCGGTCGCCTTTGTCAATGCCCTGTTGCCGCATCCACGCGCTCAACGCGGCCACCTCTTGCCGGAGCGAAGCCCAGCTAATCGTGGTGAGTGGCGTAATTTCCGAAGCAAACCGGATGGCCGGGCGCTCGTCGGAGTAGTTTCTGAAAATGTGCTCAGCGTAGTTTAGCGTGGCACCTTCAAACCATTTCGTGTCCGGCATGGGCGCGTCCGACATCACCTGTCGGTAAGGCGTGTGGTGGAGGATGTCAAAATACTGCCAAAGGCTTTCCCAAAAATTGGCCGGGTGAGCCACCGACCACTGCCAGAGTTCGGAGTAGGCTGTGAAATGCAAGTTGTGCCGGCTTTCCAGCCAGGTTTGATAATGGACAATATTGGCAGAAGCGCTTGTTGTTTCGCTGGGTTGCCACAGCGGCGCAGGTGTTGGAGATGGCGACATAAACGGGTATGGTTTGAGGGGGTAAAATAGGGGAAAAGGACATACAAACAAAGGCCATTTCGGAAAATCCGAAATGGCCTTTGTTTAGTATGTCTAATGCGAGAAAAAAATCCTCCTTACCAGCTAATATCATCTTCACTTTTGGGTGAAGCGTCTTCTTCGCCGTCAGGTTTTTTCGGCTCGTCTTCGGTCTCGTCTTTTGCGTCTTCGATGATCAACCGGGGGCGCATGGGCCGGTCGCTTTGGCCGCCGCGATCTCCACGGTCGCTATCACCTCTGTCACGGTCGCGATAACGGGGGGCATCGCCATCTTCGTGTTTGAAATCCTCTTCGTCGCGATGGTCGAATTCTTCGTAGTTGTAGTCCGGCATCAACTCGGTTTTCACATGGTTGATGGCTTCTTCAAGGCTACTCAGAAAACGGTTGAAGTCTTCCTTGTACAGGAAAATTTTGTGTCGCTCGTACTCCTCGCTGTTGAACTTCTTGGTGCTTTCAGTGAGTGTAATGTAGAAGTCTTCTCCTTTCGTTTTCCGCACATCAAAAAAATAGGTTCTTCTCTTGCCCGCGCGTACTTTTTTGGAATAAACGCTTTCAAACTTCTTAAATCTCTCGTTCTCCACGTCGTTTAAAATTTGGTGAAACAAACAGCTTTGCGATCATCACACTACAAATGTAGAAAGTTCACCTTGTAAAACAAAAAAGAATATCCGTTTACGCCACAGGTTTTGATTCCTCTATGCTTTGTTTTTCATAAAGCTCGTAATAATACCCCTTGTTGGCGAGTAGTTCCTCATGGGTGCCGGCTTCGGAAATTTTTCCGTGATCCAGCACAATGATTTTATCGAACTGCAACAGTGCGTAGATGCGGTGCGTAATGACAATGGTAGTTTTGTCGCCTAAGGCCTCCGTGAAGTAGCTCAGGATACGCTTTTCCGTATTGGTGTCCACTGCAGAAAGACAGTCGTCGAAAACTACAATATCCGGTTTTTTAACGAGCGCGCGTGCGATGGAAATGCGCTGTTTTTGGCCCCCGGAAAGGGTGACGCCGCGTTCGCCGACCACCGTGTCAAAGCCTTCCGAAAGGCCCATAATTTCGTCGTAAACGGCGGCATGCCGGGCAAAATCTTCAATTTCGGCGCGGGTCGCAGCCGGGTTTCCAAAAGCGATGTTGCCCGCCACGCTGTCCGAAAAGAGGAAAACATCCTGCGGCACGTAGCCAATGCGACGCCTCAGGTTGTCCAAATCGTGTTGCCGCACATCCCGCCCGTCTATGCGAATGGCACCGGAACTAACGTCGTACATGCGCGTCAGCAAGTCGGCAATGGTTGTTTTACCTGCGCCTGTTCTGCCGATAATGGCCATTTTTTGGCCGGGGTTCAGTTCAAAGTTGATGCCGTTGATCGCTGAGATGCCGGTGTCGGGATAGACAAAATGCACGTTGTCAAATTCAATATGGCCTTCCAAAGGCGACGGGTCGGTTACGGTGTTGACAATCTCTGGTTCCGTGTCTAAAAACTCGTTGATGCGCCTTTGCGATGCCGCAGCCTGTTGCGTAATGGACGCAATCCAGCCAATAGCCGTAACGGGCCAGGTGAGCATGTTGACGTAAATAACAAATTCAGCAATATTGCCGGGGGTGATCACGCCTTTCACCACTTGCAGGCCCCCAACGTAAACCGTAATGATCGTGCTGGCACCAATCATCAGCAGCATCATAGGGTAGAAAAACGCATTGATTTTGGCCATCGCCATCGAAGTCTGTTTGTACACTTCGCTTTCTTTTGCAAAATGGCGTGCCGTAGGTTCCTCCTGGACATACGATTTTACGACCCGGATCCCAGAATAAATTTCCTGGGAAATGCTATTGAGCGCAGCTAATTGCTTTTGGATGCGTTCGCTGCGTTTGCTTGTATTGATGCTGATGTAATAGATCGAAATGGACAAAAAGGGCAGGGGAGCAAGGCAGTACAGCGTAAGCTCCAGGTTAACCTGCACCATCGCATAAACGGCCAGCACAAAAAGGGAAATCAGGTTGATGCCGTACAAAACTGCCGGCCCCAGGTACATCCGTATTTTGGATACGTCCTCGGTGATGCGGGCCATGAGGTCGCCGGTGTTGTTCCGCTTGTAGAAGGAAAGGCTCAGTTTTTCGTATTTTCCGAAAATTTCCTTCCGAATGTCGTATTCGATGAGCCTCGACATCACGATGATCGTCTGGCGCATGAAGTACATAAAAATGCCCATTAATACAGCGAGCACCAGCACGAGCAAGCCAAACATCAATAGTTTGCTGCCTAAGCTTTTGTAAATTTCGGGTTGCAGTTCGTAACCGCTGAACAGCTTGTAGAAGCTGATGTTGTCCACCACCATGTCCAACGCCTCCCGCACAATTTGCGGTTGCAGCACCCGGAAATAGTTGGAAACCATAACAAAAACGATGCCCAATAAGAGGCGCCAGCGGTATTTGTAAAAGTACTTATTCAGATAGGATAATTCCTTCACGTAGGTTTTAGATTGTTGTCCCAAAATTAACCTGCTTCTTGGGAATTAGTTGCGTCCAGCGGAAAATTGGCCGATTTTTTTAAAACTTAACTACACATTAACAGCCCTGCAGCAATAATGCACCCACCATTATACTTTTTTAACACGTCTTACAGTTATAAATTCGCATAATATTACGAATGAGAGCCGACACCTTGCCAATGACGGAAAAAACGTCATACTACGCTGAAAATCAAGCTAATTATTGCTTTCCTATTCGCTCATTCCGAGTGATCGGCATGACTAAAAATAAACTTATGAGCAAATTCCCCATTTTGGGTTTATTGGTGCTTTCCCTTTGCATCTGGGTAGGCCCTCAACAGGCAAAATCACAAACAACTATGTCTCAACGCTATGAAGCGGAATGGAAGGTGATAGACTCCCTTGAGGGGCAGGGATTGCCCCAAAGCGCGCTGGCTAAAGTAGAAGAATTGTACAGCCGCCTCAAAAAAGAGAACGAGCCTGGCCAGTTGGTGAAAGCGGTCATCTACCGCGAAAAATTCAAAAGCCAACTTGAAGAAAAGGGGCAGGTAAAAGCCATCCAGCGGCTGGAAGCGGAGGTTGAACAATCCGATTTTCCGGTTAAACAAGTGTTGTACTCCATGCTTGGCGAGTTGTACAGCCAGTATTTAACGGAGAACTACTGGATGATTGCACAACGCACCCAAACGGCTGGGTTCGACAATAACGACCTCGAAACCTGGAGTGCGACCCAGTTTATGGAAACGGCCTCCAAATATTATTACCTGTCGCTGCAAGACGAACGCCTTGCCGGAATTTCCATCAAAACCTTCAACGCCGTTATGACGGAAGGGAATTTGGACGAAGCGCTCCGGCCCACCTTGTATGACTTCCTGGCGCACCGGGTCATTGATCATTTCAGCAACGACCGTTCTTACCTGCCAGCGCCGTCCTATAAATTTTACATCAACCAGCCCGAAGTATTTGGCGACGCTTCGGTGTTTATTACTTTGAAATTCGAGACAAAAGACCAGGATAGCTACCAGCTAAAAACCCTGTTGCTGTTGCAGGATTTGATTCGTCGCCATTTGGCCGACGCAGACCCCGCCGCGTTGATAGATGTAGATTTGAAACGCCTCCAATTTTTACTCGAAAAATCTGCCGTTCCCGACAAAGAGTCGCTTTACCTCGCTGCACTTAACCGGATGAAGGTGAGGTATTCAGCTTCGCCGGCTTATACGGAAATTTTGCACGCTATGGCTTCATGGTACCTGCAACAACCGTATGAAACCGGCCAGGAGGCGAATCGCGACAACCTGAAAACGGCAAAAGAACTTTGCGAAGAAGCCATTCGCCGTTTCCCCGACGCTTATGGCGCAAAACATTGTAAAGTATTGTTGGCCAATATTCTGGAAAGAGACTTTAGCCTTCATGTTGAATTGGTCAATTTGCCGGACCAGCCTTCTTTGATGAAGGTCAATTACCGGAACGTTGGCAAGTTGTATTTCAAAGTGGTTCGTCTGGAAGAATCAGACATTGAAGCCGCCCACACCCGCAATGGTTACAGCGAAGAAGCACCCGCTTTCACGAAAAGAAAAGCCATTGCTTCCTGGTCGCTCGTCCTTCCGGGAACCGATGATTACCGCGAGCATACGACGGAAACCATCATTTCAAAGTTGCCTTTTGGCTACTATGCGGTTTTGGCTGCGGAAGACGAAAAGTTTGAGAAAGGCAAAAAAGCGGCTGTTTATGCGTTGTTTCAGGTTTCCAACATTGCGGGCATTCGCAGGAATGACCAAAACGGGAGCCTGCTGATTTTGGCAACGGATCGGATGCTGGGCGCACCATTAGAGGGCGTCATGGCTGAGTTTTATAGCTATGATTACGAGCGTCGTGGCAGAACGGGCGCCTGGAAAAAAATAGATACGGCTTATAGCGATAAAGACGGCCGCATTGTGCCGAGCCAACGCAACAAGGAGTTTATGGTGAAGCTGAGCAAAGGGAAGGACATCTTATGGGTCAACGACCGCTTCTCCGATTACACCTACCCACCGTATTCACAGTCGAGCGTATTGACCCATTTTTTCCTCGATCGCTCGATTTACCGGCCTGGCCAGACCATTTATTTCAAAGCCATTTTACTGCAAAAAGACAAAGACGGCATTCCATCCATCTGGGCCAACCAGAAAGTGATTGTTAGTTTTTTCGATGCTAACCAACAGGAAGTTGCGAAATTGGAATTGACGAGCAACCAATACGGCAGTGTAAACGGCAATTTCATTGCGCCGCGAACCGGTCTAATGGGAGCTATGAGCATCCAGTCGAGCCTGAATGGCTATGCGGGATTGCGCGTGGAAGAATACAAACGCCCCAAATTTGAAGTGAAAATTGACCCGGTGGAAGGCGCGCCAAAATTGGGCGATAAAATAACGGTCAAAGGCGCCGCCCAGACCTACGCCGGCAGTAATGTTGACGGTGCCCAGGTGCGTTACCGCGTAGTGCGCGAAGTGCGCTACCCCTGGTGGCCCTGGTGGAAAGGCCGCAGCATTTATCCGCCCAGATACGGCGAAACAATGGAAATTGCCAACGGTGAAACAACCACGGACGCTAACGGCAAATTTACAGTCGAATTTACGGCTTTACCTGACCCGTCAACGGATAAAAAAGACCGCCCGAGTTTCCATTACACGGTCTATGCCGATGTGATTGACATCAACGGAGAAACCCACAGTGCCGAACGTTCGGTGGAGTTAGGCTACCTGAGCCTGACCGCGGGCATTCAAATTCCGGAAGCGTTTGACCGCACGCAAGCGCCGCCTCTGGTGTTGGTTACCAATAATTTAGACGGACAGAAGGTAGCTGTGAAAGGAAAAATTACGATCCAGCGCTTAGACAGTCCGGCTCAATACTACCGGAGCCGCTATTGGGAAAAGCCTGATCAGTACACCCTCACCGAAGCCTTGTTTAAAAGCAGTTTTCCCAATATTGCCTATAAAAAAGAAGACGAAAAGGAAAGCTGGGCCGTAAAAGAGCAAGTTTATGCCGGCGACCTCGACACCGGTGTTTCAGACTCTGTGCGTGTGGACATGAGCGCCTGGGCAATCGGGTATTATGTCGCCACGGTTTTTGTTACGGATCCTTCCGGACAGCCCGTGGAATCCAAAGTTTACTACGAGTTATTTGATCGCAAAGCTAAGCAGGTGTCCCCGGATGTGTTGTTCCGGCACGAGACAGGCAAACCGCAATACGAACCCGGCGAAGAAGCGCAACTGAACCTGATCAGCGGTTTAGCCACCCCGCTTAATGTGCGACTGGAAATTCAAAACGGGAAAGGCGAGGTGATTGCGCGCTGGGTGAAGTTGGCAAAGTGGAAAGAAGAATTGCAGGCCATTACTGAGCAGGATCGCGGTAACTTGCCTTATTTAGCGACGTTCATTTACCAGAATCGCTTCTATACCTACTCCGGCGTCATTTCGGTGCCCTGGAGCAATAAAGACCTAACCATTAGCTACCAGACGTTTCGCGACAAACTGCGCCCCGGCCAGGAGGAAGAATGGCAACTGAAAATCAGCGGGCCTAAAAAAGAAAGTATTGCGGCAGAAATGGTTGCAGCGATGTACGATGCGTCCTTAGATGCTTTAGCCCCCCACAGTTGGTCGGCCTCGTTTTATCCCTACAACTACAACCGGGTTTATTGGTACGGCAACGATTTCCGGGCTGGCGATTCTTACAGCCTGCCTTGGAACCGAACCCGTAATGAAGACACAGACACCCCAATACGCACCTATCGCCAGCTTAATTGGTTTGGTTGGATAGGCGGGGGGTACTACCGGGGCAATCCCCGCATGTACAAAAATTCAGCGGGAGCGATGGACGCCCGTGAGATGGACCAATCAATGAAAATGATAACCATGGCAGCGCCGGAAGGCCAGCCAGGGGCGCCACCTCCGCCACCTCCGGGAGAGGCAGACGCTATAATGGACGCTGAAGTAACAAGCAAAAAAGAAAACGTTCCGCCACCGCCACCGCCATCGGTTCGCACCAACCTGAAAGAAACCGTCTTTTTCTTCCCGCAGTTGAATACCGACGCAGAAGGCAATATCCTAGTCAAATTCACTATGAACGAAGCGCTGACCCGCTGGAAATTCATGGCATTTGCCCATACCAAATCCCTGCAATTTGGCTTGAGCAGCAAAGAAATTGTGACGCAGAAAGAATTGATGGTGCTGCCGAATGCGCCGCGTTTTGTGCGCGAGGGCGACCAGATCGAGTGGACGGCTAAAGTGACCAATCTTACTGATAAGCCCCTGAAAGGCAAAGCGCGCCTGCTGCTGTTCGACGCAGTTTCGATGCAGCCGGTGGATCAGTTGCTGGGCAATCAGAACAATACGGTTGATTTTTCAACGGAAGCCGGACAATCGGCGCGCTTGGCCTGGAACCTGAAAATTCCAACCGGTAAAGTTATGGCACTGACCCACCGCATCGTGGCAGAAGCGGGCGATTTTGCCGACGGCGAAGAAAGTGCCATCCCGGTGCTGACCAACCGTATGCTGGTGACGGAAACCTTGCCGTTGCCGGTACGTGGCGGGCAGAGCAAAACCTTTACGTTGAAAAATCTGAGTAACGCAGGCGATTCCAAAACGTTGCAACACCATCAGTTGTCCCTGGAATTCACTTCGAACCCTGCCTGGTATGCGGTGAAAGCCCTGCCTTACCTCATGGAGTATCCGTATGAATGTACCGAGCAGATTTTCAATCGGTTTTATGCAAATTCCTTAGCGAGCGCCGCAGCCAACCGCCATCCTAAAATCAAAAATGTTTTTGACGCCTGGAAAAACACGGATGCGCTCGAAAGCAACCTGACAAAAAATCAGGATTTGAAAAGCGCCTTGCTGGAAGAAACGCCGTGGGTGCTGGAGGCGCAAAGCGAAGCGCAGCAAAGGCAGCATATCGGTTTGTTGTTCGACCTCAACCGCATGGCCGATGAAAAAACGCGCGCGTTGGCTCAATTGGCGGAACGGCAAGCCGGAAACGGCGGTTTTGCCTGGTTTGCAGGTGGCCGCGAAAGCTGGTACATCACGCAGTACATCGTTGAAGGACTGGGGCATTTAGGCAAATTAGGCGTGGGCAATGGCTTGAAAAGTGCACAGGCGAAAGAGATTTCGGAAAAAGCAATCCGGTTTATAGACTTAGAGTTGCTGGAAGAATACCGGGAACTTGAAAAAAATGTCCGCGCCGAGCGCACAAAATTTGAAGACGACCACCTGAATGGCATGATCATTCACTACCTCTACGCCCGATCCTTCTTCAAAGAGCAAACGTTTGCGGATGTTGAATTGGCCAAAATCCATGAATATTATCTGGGTCAGGCTGAAAAATTCTGGACCGGAAAAGGTTTGTACGAACAAGGTTTACTGGCTTTAGCCCTGCGCCGCTATGATAAAAAAGAGACAGCCCTGCGCATCATGCGTTCGCTGAAAGAACGCGCGTTGAAAAACGACGAAATGGGCATGTACTGGAACTACCCCCGCGGGTATTTCTGGAACCAGCTTCCGATTGAAACGCATGCTTTGCTCATAGAAGCTTTTGCAGAAGTTGCAGAGGATGAAGCCATGGTGGAAGAACTCAAAATTTGGTTGCTCAAAAACAAGCAGACCAACCACTGGAAAACGACGAAAGCGACTGCCGCTGCGGTTTACGTCCTGTTAGCCAATGGAGCCAACTGGCTCACGGAAGACACGCCGGTGAAGGTCAGTTTCCCCAATGTGAAAAAGAAAAAAGCTTATACCGATGCCATTGCGGCAGCACAGCAAACCGCAGAAGCTGGCACTGGCTACTTCCGCACCAACTGGGACGGCGATGCAGTCAGCAAGGATTGGGCAAAAGTAAAAGTGGAGAATCCGAATAAAACGGTTGCTTGGGGCGGCTTGTATTGGCAGTATTTTGAAAACTTGGACAAAATCAAGACGTTTGAAGAAACGCCGCTGCAATTGAAGAAACAGCTTTTCCGGGAAGAAGCCTCCGACACAGGTCCGGTACTCCGGCCTATTGGCGACAAAACGGAATTGCACCCGGGAGATAAAGTCGTGGTTCGTTTGGAACTGCGGGTAGACCGCGACATGGAATACGTCCACATGAAGGACATGCGCGCCAGCAGTTTCGAGCCGTTGAATGTGCTGAGCAGCTATAAATGGCAAGGCGGATTGGGCTATTATGAAAGCACCCGCGACGCCGCGACCAATTTCTTTTTCGACCAATTGTATAAAGGAACTTACGTCTTTGAATACGCGGTTCGAGCCACGCATAAAGGCAATTTTTCGAATGGCATTACCAGCATTCAGTGTATGTATGCGCCGGAATTTAGCAGCCATTCGGAAGGGATTCGGGTGGAGGTGGATTAGTCCCGTTGAACGCCCGTTCAGCGTTTTTGGTCGTCCTACGGAATTGAAACCGTAGGACGACTTCCCACTTACGCATCCATTTGCCCCAGATGCTCGTCCGCTTTTGCACTGCTCCTGCCTCGCCTGTACTTTTAGTCGGATTCGATCATATTTTCATCAATTAATGCGATTTTCACATGGCTTACAAAAGTCTGTTGCTTTCGCTGGCGCTTACCGTTTGTGTAGGCTATGCGTTTACTTTTGGGTGACCAATCCGGATTCTTTTCTCAAAAAACTGCCCAACTGAACCGCGATTCCGATCCTTGCCGGTATTTTTGTTTTATACCTGCTCGCGGCTTATCCTGTCCTATAAAATAAAAACCCCGAAAGGGGTGATAGGATTATAGAAAAAAGGCACGAAATGTTCGGTCAAAACCCCGAAGGGGTGTCATGATTTCACCCCTTCGGGGTTTAACCCCCAATTGTCATCGTTTCTATAATTATGTCTTCCCTTCGGGAATTTTATGGGACAGGATAAGTCGCGTGTCCTATTTTGCGGGCTTCACCCGCATTAAACACTTTGATTCATCCGCCGAATCGGAGTTCGGCGGTACAGCGCTACCGCACCACACTCACTTTCCCGCTCCCTGCCGGCTGCCCTTCCAAAAACACCCGGTAAAAATACATGCCCGGCGGCAGTTGCGACACCGCTATTTCATACTGCGCTACGCCAGCCTGCAAAAACTGCCGCAGCGCAAGCCGCCCGTCGGCATGGAACAACTGCCACTCACCGGCGGCAGGGGTTGTCAGCTTGATGGTGAACTGCCCGGAAGCGGGGTTTGGGAAGACTTTTATAGCAGGTTCCGGCGCGGATAGTGGTTCTTCCGTACGCACGATGAGCGAGCAGGGTGGAGCAGGCGTTTCGCCGGGGATGAGGGGGCCGAGGCGGTAGTTGGGGAAGTGGGGGAGGGCTTGCCCGTAGTTAAAAGGTAATTGAATAGCATGTTGTTCTACGTTGCAAGCCAACCCCGGCTCGTCTGGATTGTGGAGGACATCTACTGTAGCGAAAGTATTGACATAAAGTTTACAATCTGGAGCCAACTGCACCTGCGAAAAGCGGGTTGGAAAAGGAGCAAGAAATCCATCATATTCTGCCACCACTATCTGTGAATCTTCAATACCTGGCGCATGAAGGTCGTACTGAAAAACATGGTTATCGGTTGTGATTTACATATACCTGGAATTAGGAGATACGCCTATTCCATCGGCAAATGTTTCTTCCGGAGTTAGCAGGTGCCTGAAATTGCTGAGTTGGCCGGTTGTGCGATCAAAATCGAAAAGAAAAACTCCGTCAGAATTGCTATACCGAATGTATTTGGTTCCATCGGGTGAAAA
>Ga0105046_10013880_pt1 | contig 12446 bp, 8 predicted proteins | sample MAT03_FD_78385 | JGI IMG/M metagenome (GOLD analysis project Ga0105046, IMG submission 78385) | Freshwater microbial communities from Lake Fryxell liftoff mats and glacier meltwater in Antarctica - MAT-03 (megahit assembly) | ecosystem: Environmental > Aquatic > Freshwater > Ice > Liftoff...
ACTGTGCCGCAGTTTACTGTGCAGTGATTGTTTTTCGATACTCACCTGCCACGCTTCCTACAGGCTCAATTTTTGAAATTCTACCATGTTGAGTTGGCGTACATTTAGCCGGATTTGCGCATTAGCTGTGATCTTGATCGTAGCTTTTTTCGTCACGCAGTTTGCCCAACTGAAGAGTTTATCCAACAACCTGCCTTCCAGTTCTCCAGGTGAACCGCTCGAAATGTTTGTGCAGCGACCGATTGGTAATCGATTTACAGTTCCGCCGCAGATATCCTATGTCCTTATAGTGGATCTCGACCACGACAGCCTCGCAGATGTAGTCGTTTGCGACTGTGTCGCGAACACAGTTTCGTGGATTCGCCAAACAGCTCGAGGTGAGTTTGTCGAACAGGTCCTGGCGGAACAATTGATTGCTCCAGCGCGGGTGGAGTGTACGGATTTTGACGCCGATGGCGATATTGATATTCTGGTAGCCGTGCTGGGTAAATTATTTCCTACGAACGATCCTATCGGTTCGTTGATTGCGCTGGAAAACGATGGAAACCAAGTTTTTTCGAAACATATCCTGTTGCAAGACGTTGCGAGAGTTTCCGACGTTCGCAGCGGAGATCTAGACGGTGACGATGACTTAGATTTAGCCGTGACTCAGTTTGGTTACGACGATGGTGAAACTCGATGGTTGGAGAACAAGGGTAGTTGGACCTTCGAGAGCCACCTTCTTCAGAGCTTGCCTGGTGGTATCCACGGTGCTATTGCAGACATCGATGGAGACAAGGCTTTGGATATCGTCACGTTGATCAGTCAGCAGTACGAAAAGACCTTTGTTTTCATCGGCGATGGCAGAGGCAAATTCACTGAGCGAGAGATTTTTGCTTCGGAAAACCCTGAGTTTGGATCGGCGGGAATCTGGCCCACGGATCTGGATCAGGACGGAGACTTGGATGTGCTGTATTGCAATGGCGACGCCCTGGATTACTCGCCACCCCGCCCATGGCCTTGGCATGGAGTTCAATGGCTCGAGAATCAAGGTACAAAGCCATTTCGATACCATCGACTAGTGGATTTTGGTGGAGCAGTTAATGCTCAGCCTTTCGATTACGATCAAGATGGGGACGTTGATATCTTCGTCACGAGTGCCTTTAATGCTTGGGACGAACCCAGCTCGCAAAGTTTGATAGTTCTTGAAAACACTGGTAAGATGAAGTTCGTTGTTCATCCGCTCGCCAATTCTCCGACTCATATTCAAGCCCTCGCAGTAGGAGATCTTGACGGAGACGGTACGGTCGACCTAGTCACCGGTGGCATGCATGTCGCAGAGCCGTACGACCGGATGGCTCGTGTTGTTTTCTGGAAGGGCTTACCCAAAATGCCCACTAAATGATGGGGATAAGGGAGTGAAAGGTCGGATTGCAAGAATGAGCGCCTTCAAAGACCACCCGCCTTGCGAAACATGCAGTGCTAATTAAAGATGTAGTTCTGATTGAAGATCCAAATGAAGATAGTGAGCAGCCTTTTCGAACGATTCCACCAACCCAACCAAGGAACGCTGTATGTCCAACAAAAATTTTTACTGTGCATTTTGGGCCATATTGGGACTGATCCTCGCAGTCGGCTGCGGTAAACCTGGAATTGGGACGGTTCCGGTTACCGGAACGGTCAAGGTCGACGGTACACCCATGGAAGGTGTTACCGTCGTCTTCAATCCCGACGCTGGCGGACGAGCCGCTTCGGGACTGACCGACGCACAAGGCGTATACAAAATGACGACAGAGATCGCGGGCGACGGCGCGTTGCCAGGCCAGTACAAAATCGCGGTCTCAAAGCATGAGAATCTTGCGGATGACCTGCCCAAAGATGTTGACCCCAATGACCCAAAATCGCTAGACGCCATCTACAGCAAAGTGGATACCCGAAAGGTCGCTAAGTCGAAGAGTTTCATTGCGGCTATGTACCAGAACCCAGCGGGATCGGGGCTGACCGCACAGGTTACCGCAGCGGGTCCCAACAAGTTTGACTTCGACGTTAAAGGCAACGGCAAGAAATAGCCGCCGAACGCCAGATTGGAAGTCAGATGGCAACTGGGACCCAAAAGCTTCGAACTAGTCGGTCATTGACCGGGACAAGAGCTGTATTATTCGCCGCTGCAGTCTTGGCGATGATCAGTCTGTTGGTTGTTTGGCTCGTGATTCGCATCGGTTTGGCGAAACCAGTCGATACCCACGTATCGGTGCTGCAGACTTTAATTGAAGGCTCGGCGTACGGCCCCGATGTCACCGCCGAACAACTGCTTATACTGGCTGACAAGCAATCTCAATGGATGCTAGACGCCTTCCCCAATTCAGCTTCGGCTTACAATCTTACGGCCAATCGCGACTACTTGACGGGCAACTTGGAGGGTGCCAGAGCCAATTGGTCGCGAGCGCTCGAGCTTGATCCGCGATCCAGCGAAGCGTTTTTTGGGCTGTCACTGATCGCTTTCGAGGCAAGCGATTATGAACGCGCGATTGAACTGGGTGAGCAGTGTAGGCTCATTAACTTGGGCAATCCACGTGTACCTCTGCTGCTGGCCGAAAGTTATCTGCAGAACGATCAGACAGACAAAGCCGTGTTGGTATTGTTTCAGCATATTGCAACTGAGCCCACATCGGTGCAGGCACTTGAGTTATTGGGGAACGCTTTCCTAAACACTCGCGAATATGATCGCGCCGTCACGCAATTCAAGCGTGTTTTGACCTTTGCACCAAAGTCGAAGGACGCCCACTATGGGCTCGCTCAGGCTTTTGCCAAGTTAGGGGATAAAGAACAAGCAAAGCTTTTTAAGGAAAAGTTCGACGAACTGTCGAAGGACACGGGTGCAAATCATCAGCAGGATGCACGATCGTTCAAGGACCAAGCTTATGCGGCTCACATTGCAGCGCAGGTTTTTGCGGACTCGGCCATGATTTACAAACAGCGCGAAGATTTCAAGAATGCAGCCGATTGCCTGCTTCGAGCCCAGAAGTTGCAACCGGACGTAGTTACCTGGTTGGCAGAGCTACAGCGATCGTTCTACTCGCTGACTAAATTGCGCGAAGCTGCGGATGTCGGTGAAAGGCTGGTCCAACTGGATCCAAAGAGTGTTGACAACTGGCTGACGCTTGGACAAATCTACTCGGATCTACAAATGCCGGATGCTGCCTTGGCCGCATTCGAACAAGCCGTTGAATTGGCTCCCGATGATGACCGCTGCCGTCGCGCTCAAGCGGTCTTAACAGAGTTGCGTTTAAAATGAGAGAGTTGTCCCTCCGCTTTCGACGTGCCCTTGCGATCACTGTTGCGGTTACTTGGCCTGTTGCAACTTTGACTGCTGATGAAAAGTCAAATTTGCGTTTCAGTGACCGTACGGTTGCGTCCGGTATTCGCTTTCAGCATCGCGATGGCAGTTCCGGAAAGCACTATCTTGTCGAAACCATGGCCGCTGGTCTGGCGAGCTTTGATTTTGACCTGGACGGTAGTTGCGACATCTATTTCATCAATGGAGCAGCGCTCAGAGGTACCACCTACGATGCGCCTCCCGTTAACCAACTCTACCAGAATCAGGGCGACTTCGCATTTCGCGACGTTACCGAGGCCTCGGGGCTCGGCGATGTATCCTTCGGAATGGGGTGTACCATCGGAGATTATGACAACGATGGCTTTCCAGATGTGTATATCTCTAACTTTGGTTTGAATGCACTGTATCGCAACAACGGCGACGGCACCTTTCAGCTAATTAGCAACCAGGCGGTCGAGCGTGGCGACAAGCTCGGCAGCGGCTGCTGCATGCTGGACTGCGATGGCGATGGCCTGCTGGATGTCTATGCTGCGAATTACACTTCGGATGTGTACAGCGTCGAAGTTCCAGTTTTTCATGGACGCATCGTTTATGGTGGACCTCTGCTGTATCCCAAAGCCAGCGATAATCTAATTCGCAATCTAGGCGACGGAAATTTTGCGGACATCTCGCAGGTCAGCGGTGTCGCTACTGAAGCTGAGTGGGGCATGGGCACCATTTGTCTCGACTACGATCAGGACGGTGATACCGATATTTTTGTGGCAAACGATTCCACCCAAAATTTGCTTTGGGAAAACGACGGAACAGGGAAATTCTCTGATGTCGCGGTGCTCGGCGGCGTTGCCTATGATCATCGGGGTGATCCGCAAGGAAACATGGGAGTTGATTCGGCGGACTTCGATGGCGATCTGATGCTGGATCTGCACGTGACGACATTTACCAAGCAGTTCACGGCTCTTTTTCGACGGGATCATCAGGGGTTTTACGACGCGACGCGACAAGTCGGGACGGGTGTAAATACTTTTTATCAGGTAAACTGGGGCACCTGTTTCGCCGACTTTGACAATGATGCTGACCAGGATCTGTTCAATGCCAATGGTCACATTCATGACAACCTTGACGAACTCGATGCCACCGTCAGTTACAAGATGTTGAACCAAGTCTTTGAGAACAAGTGGCCCAAAAAGTTTGCAGATGTTTCCAATCAGTGCGGTGATGGGCTGAAAATCCTCGAAAGCAGCCGTGGACTGGTTGCAGACGATTTCGACCGCGATGGCTTGATCGATTTGGTGATCTTGAACCACCGGTCTTTGCCTAGCGTACTTCGCAATGAGTCGCTGCGGGCAGGCAATTGGATCTGTTTAGATTTGGTTGGGACACGCTGCAATCGCAACGCCGTGGGCACTCGCGTTGTGATTCAATCGGCTGGCAAATCTCAAGTGCTGGAAGTTCATAGCGGACGAGGCTACCAGAGTCATTTTGGTTCGCGGCTTCACTTCGGACTCGGGAAGGCGACCAAGGTCGAGAAAATTGAAGTGAACTGGCACGTTGGTGAAGTTGAAACTTACACAGACCTTGACGTCAATCAACTGTACCTTCTGCGGCAGGGCGCCTCGCCTATGCAATTGAGGTGAAAATTGAATTCGAGCCATGAAACCAAAGACGGCAATCAAGAAGCGGCGAGCAAACCGGCGACCGCGCACGAAGCCGGTTGGCAATGGCTTGGGAAATTACTGTTACTCTTCGGGTTTTTACTGGTTGCGATCGCTGGTTTCGGCAGCTCGACTGGTTGGTTCGAGGGTTTGTTTTCACCCGCCGAAAATGAGGTCCGACGATCGAGTGCCTCAGAATTGGCTTCCGAAGCAAACCCAGCCGACACGATGGCGGCGGCAAGCACCATGCCTGATAACAACCAGCAGGGCAATGCACAGTTCGGTAATGCACAGTTCGGCAATGCACAGCTCACGCCACCGCTCGACCTGAAAATACCAACGGAGAGTTTGCAATTGCTGGCCGAGGGCAAACGCGTGGCTGAGCATTTAGTGAAAACGATGCCTGGGTCCGTTGAAGCCAAAGAGATGCAGGCCCGTTTTGAGTTTGAATTTGGTGAAACCGCTAAAGCAGAACAACTTTGGAACGACATCGTCCAGATCAATCCGGACTATGCTTACGCGCTCCAGGGTTTGGGGGATGTAGCGGTGATCAATGGCCACTTAGAAGAGGCTGTAAGTTACTTTCGCCGTGCCGTGCTAGTGGATCCGAATACCCTGTCGCGTCAAATCACACTTGGCATCGCGCTTACCAACGCGTCCCATTTTGACGAAGCCAGACGGACCTTCGAGACGGTGCTAGCCCGCGATTCGAAAAGAACGGATGCGCACGTGGAGTTAGCGAGCGTGCTAATCCAATTGCAAGATTTCGAAGCTGCACGTGAACACCTCGAAGTCGCACTGAAAACCTTTCCCGACCTACCCGAAGTTCATTTTGGACTGGCTACGGTATACAGTCGACTGGGGGAAAAAGAGAAAGCGAAGTACCATCAGGCCGAACACAAACGTTGCTATCAAGGCACCATCACCGCGCGTGAACAGGGAGGTAGAACCTACGATGACTTAAATGCCCTCAATACCGACGTCGGTCGGTTGTATACAGATATGGCCAGGACCTATCTGGCCGGCGGCTTTCGAGATGCAGCAGGCTTGCTGCTGTTGCGAGTTAGCCGCATGAACGCTGAAGACCCCGAAAGCCGCAGAGCGCTCGCATTCCTTGCACTCAGTCAAGGTAAGCAATTTGATGCGATTCGTTGGTTGACAGAAATATTGCGATTGCGGCCCGACGATTTATCGATCGCCAAAGAAATCGCGCGATTGCAACTTCAATCAGGGCAGCCTAAAGCGGCTGAAAAGGTGTTGTTCGAGTATGCGGAAGGCCATCCTCAAGATGTCGAAGCGCGAAGGGAACTCGCGAGGTTTTTCGTCGAGGTCGATCGCGATGAAGCCAGAGCCATCCAGTTTGGGCAAGCCGCAGCCGAACTGGCTCCGACGGCTGAAAGTATGGCTCTATTAGCCAGTGTCTATGACGCCTTTCAAAAACTGGACAAAGCGATCGAGTCCCTAGAGCGGGCCGTTGAACTGCAACCCAACAATGTTTCTTATCAGCAAGGCTTGGCGCTGCTGCGCGATGCGCTTGAAAAGAAAAACGTGCTTACTGAGAATCGCTTACCCGAGGAGAGTAACTTGCCCGAAGAGAATAAAGTACGAGAGGAGAACAAACCGTGAACGGTCTCGATTTAGCGAGCTGTGCGCGAGCTGCGGGTGTACTTTTTCTTTCGTTCAACATCGCTCGCATGATCGCCCCCTTGGCCGTTGCGCAAGACATCAACCTAACGGATGTCACCGGCACTACTGGAATCAGCTTTGTGCATTCTGATGGCAGCTACGGACAACGCTTCTTGATCGAAGTGATGAGCGGAGGACTGGCATTGCTTGACTATGATCAAGACGGCGACTTGGATATCTATTTTTTGAATGGGGCGGCTATCAATAAGCCGCTGCCCGATTCGCCGCCACGCGATGCCCTGTATCGAAACGACGGAGAATTCCATTTTACCGATGTGACAATGGCCAGTGGACTTGGTGATACTGGAATGGGACTGGGTGTGGCCTCTGCGGATTATGACAATGATGGATTTCCAGATCTGTATATCAACAACTACGGACCCAATGTGCTCTATCACAACTCTGGCAACGGAACGTTTGAAATCGTTACCAACATAGCCGCCGTAGCAAACGGTTCTTTGGTTGGTGGCGGTGTCGCATTTTTCGACAAGGACAATGATGGTGATCTTGATCTCTACGTCGCCAATTACATTAAGTTCGACCCGACCAAACATCGCATTCACATTCACAAAGGACTTCCCGCTCACCCCAGCCCGCTGAGCTTTGAGCCAGATAAAGACACATTGTTTGAGAATCATGGTGACGGGACATTTCAAGATGTATCAGAGGCTTCTGGTATACACTCCGTAGCCGGACGCGGAATGGGCGTAGTGGCCTTTGATTACGATGCAGATGGAGACGTTGACGTCTTTGTGGCCAACGATACTCAAGAGAATTTTCTGTTCCAAAATGATGGCAAAGGGAAGTTTGAAGATGTCGGGCTCTTAGCCGGAGTAGCCTACGACGCTCGCGGTAGGCCCCAAGCCTCCATGGGAGTCGATCTTGTTGATGCGGATCACGATGGACTGATGGATTTGTTTGTCACTGCTTTTTCGGAAGAGTTCGCACCGCTGTATCGAAACGTAGGCCATGGTCTCTTTGAAGACATCTCGCTGCGCACGACTGCAGCTGCTTCCACTTTTCCTCACGTAACTTGGGGAATCATCGCGGAAGATTTTGATAACGATGGATTCGATGACCTCCTTATTGGCTGTGGTGACTTGGACGACAATCGAACTCAGCGTGGTGGCACGAACACGGCAACGGCCTTCAAAGTCGAGAACGTGCTACTAAGAGGGACCGGCAAAGGCAAGTTAAGCGATCTGAAAAAGTCTTGGGGTAGTGCGGCATTCGTGGCCGAATCAACTCGTGGAATCGTCGCTGCGGATTTGAATGCAGATGGGCTAGTTGACGTGGTGACTCAGAATATTCGTAGCCGGCCCACTGTTCTTCGAAACGAGACAAAAACGAACTGCGGTTACCTGGAATGTCGCTTGATTGGTAAAGAATCCAACCGGGATGCGGTTGGAGCTAGGGTGACTGTTCGCCAAGGGAGCTTCAAATCGGTCCTGCATGTTGTCTGTGGCCATAGCTACCAGAGTGATAGCTCTAGAGTACTCCATTTCGGCCTTCCTTCCCAAGTCGATAACGCAAACATAGAGGTTACCTGGCCGAATGGAACAATCTCGAAGGCTTTCGAGGTGACCCCATTGCAAAAAATACTCCTTATGGAGGGATCGCATTAGCCGCATTGGAAATTCTTTTTTCATTTGGCCGAATCCTAGTTGATTGCGCATGAACGCTCCTTTATCATCGCTCTAGTGTGACTTTCTACCTCAATGTGATTCTATAGTTGATCGGAGGGCTAGATGTTAGAAAAATTACGGTCGCATAGGAGAAAACCCTATGCATTCACTTTGGTGGAGCTGTTGGTGGTGATTGCCATCATCGGCATTCTTGTAGGCTTGCTATTGCCAGCCGTACAAGCTGCGCGCGAAGCGGCGCGGCGCATGCAGTGTTCGAACAATTTAAAGCAACTTGGACTCGCCGCGTTGAATTACGAGAGTACTTATAAGCGGTTCCCGAGCGCCATGAACGGACCGATCAGATTGCCTGCGGATTGGGGTGGTAGCTGGGAAAGTTCACGCGGTCACCACAGCGCTTGGCTCCAGATGTTGCCGTATCTTGAACAACAGCCTTTGTATAACGAAATCTCAAGTGGTCCTTTCAATGCAGCGGACATGGCTTCCGGATCGCCAACTGGTTCGCGTCCTTTTGGGCCTCACTCATTGCGTCCCTACCACGCCTACAGGAATCGTATACCTGGATTTCTATGCCCATCGGATCCGGGTTCGCAAGGCAACGGATGGAGTAATGATCAAGCGCCGATCGCGTATGCAACGAACTGGGGCGATTCGATGTACGGAACCGATGGAAACAACAATGGCGAATGGGGAAGCTGGAACGCGCGCGGTATGTTCTCGATCGTATGGTCGAGCCCAGGCGTTCGCACGGGTGGCCCAGGTGCAGGCAAGAGGATTGCAGAAGTGACCGATGGAACGAGCAATACCTTTGCCTTTAGTGAGATTACAGTGTTTCAGCAAATTGGTAGGTTACGTGGACACTACACAATTCTTGCCGAAGCCACCATGAATGCCGGCCCGATTGCTTGCCAGCAAACTCGGGGACCCAACGGTACGATCGTGGGACCCCTGCCTCCCTCTCACCATCGTCATGGCGAATCGTGGGCTTCTGGGTTTACGATGAATAGTGGCTTCACCACGATTCTTCCTCCAAACTCCCCGTCGTGTGCGGCGTCGCAAGGAGAATGGGCACCAGGGATCTTTAGCCCTAACAGCTATCACACCGGAGGAGTACAAGCGTGCATGGTGGATGGATCGGTTCACTTCGTTAGCGACAGCATTGATTCGGGAAACCTAGCATTACCCATGCCGAGGTCCGGCCCAAGCCCTTATGGCATTTGGGGTGCGCTCGGAACCTCCGCCGGCGGTGAAGTTGCTCAACTTCCGAACTAAAACGTAGACGAAGTACAGTTCCAAAATGCTGGTACACTCACGTGGGTGTTCCAGCTTTTTTTATTGGCCACCCAAGACCTCAAAGCATGACTCCCGGAATATCGTGCCTAAGCTACCTTAAGTACCCTCTTGCAGTCGCGTCTATAATTCTGTGCCTAGGGTGTGTTTCTAAACCTGCCGACACAGCTAGCCCGTTGTCGCGAGCGGATCTTTTCCGATTGCACTGTTCCAGTTGTCACGGCGATGGCACCGGCAATGGTCACGTGGCGGCCAACCTAGGTGTACGCCCAAGAAATCTGAAGTTTAGCGAATGGCAAGACAGCGTTTCAGATGTGCACATCCTTGAAGTCGTCCGAAGTGGCGGTGCAAAATTCAAGCTAAGCGACAAGATGCCAAGCTTCGCTGAGAAGCTGACCGAGGCACAGATGCTTACGCTTGTGCAATACATTCGCTCGTTCAGGTACTGAGGGTAACCGCCTACAAAGCAGCATTTAGCTAGCATCAGGAGTGCTCGGATTCGGCCAAGCGTTTAGCCTGTTCCTTTTGAACGCTGGGCAGATGGCTAGGCAGTTTAGTCACGATCCGACCTGAAAACGCGCTCGCCCAAAAATCCTGCCACATTCTCAACGCGGCAATTCTCGGGGGCAAGTGGGTATGAAGCGAGTTGAAGGACGCCACTTCGAATAGATGTCCGAGGGTTGTTTGCAGCCATCTGCAAGGAATTATCCGACGACTGCGCAGCAGCGATCTCGATGAGGGGGAGAGTTGACACTCGCTGCCACGAGGCAACTTTTTCGTTGACCTAAGTCGCCATTCTGCAATGACTTGCGAAGGCTTGGTTTTGGCTTGGGGTCGTTGTTGAAACGAGCCTTAAATGGTAGAATTTCGGGCTTATCAGGACTGGATTTTCGGCCTTGAAATTTGCCAACGAGACGAGCGGCTTTTTAGCACTCGTCGAGCTACTCGTTAAGGATTTATCGCTTGTCGGATCTACCTCCCAACGACTCGGATGATATTGTTCCAGCGGTTCCTAATGGCGATGGTGGCGGCACCAGAATCATCGACCAGCCGATCGAAAATGAGCTTCGCGAAAGTTATCTGACGTACGCGATGAGCGTGATTGTTAGCCGCGCGCTGCCCGATGTTCGCGATGGGCTCAAGCCATCCCAGCGCCGCATTCTGGTCGCCATGAATGACCTCAATCTCGGGCCAGGCGCGAAGCGAGTGAAGTGCGCGAAGATCTCCGGCGATACGAGCGGTAATTATCATCCGCACGGTGAAGCGGTGATCTATCCGACACTGGTCCGCATGGCGCAAGACTGGAACATGCGGCAGATCCTGATCGACAAGCAAGGCAACTTTGGATCGATCGCTGGGTTACCGCCGGCTGCGATGCGATACACGGAAGCTCGTTTGAGCGCCGCCGCCGCGCTGATGCTCGATGACCTGAAACTCGACACCGTCGACTACGTCCCAACCTATGACGATGCTCGAACAGAACCAACGGTGCTGCCATCGCGGTTCCCGAATCTGCTGGTCAACGGCGCGACAGGTATCGCCGTGGGTATGGCCACCAGCATTCCGCCCCACAACTTGCGCGAAGTCTGCCAAGGGATCATTCGGTTGATCGACGATCCGGATGTCAGCATCGAAGAACTGATGGAGATCATTCCGGGTCCGGACTTCCCGACCGGCGGCATTATTTGTGGTCGCTATGGTATTCGTCAAGGGTACAAGACCGGTCGCAGCACCATCGTTCTACGAGCTCGCGCGACGATCGAAGAGGTCAAGAACAAGTCGCGGATCGTCATTCACGAAGTTCCGTTCCAACAGTTCCGCGATCGCGTGATTGAAAAGATCGCCGAGTTGGCTCAGACCGGCAAGATCAAAGGCATCTCGAACATCCGCGACGAAAGCGATTTGAAGGAGCCGGTAAGATTGGTGGTCGAGCTCAAACGCGGTGAAGATCCGCACGTGGTGCTCAACCAGTTGTATCAGTTCTCGCCGCTGCAAGACACGTTCTCGATCATCTTCCTCGCGCTCGTGGACGGCAAACCACGCGAACTGACGATCAAGGAGATGTTGCAAGAGTTCGTGCGGCATCGCGTGACCGTGATTCGTCGTCGCACGCAATTCTTGCTCGGTCGCGCACGCAAACGCAAGCACACCGTCGAAGGTTTGATGCTCGCACAAGCCGACATCGATCAGATCATAAAAATAATTCGTTCCAGTCGCACGCAGCCCGAGGCCAAAGAGCGGCTGATGGGTGTCGAAGTGCCCGCGTCGATGATGGAGCGAGCGCTCGGTGAACGCGGCTTCAAGGAGTTTCAAAGCGAACGCGGTGCCGCTGGCACCTACTCACTGACCAGCGTTCAGACCGACGCGATCCTAGCGTTGCGGCTGGGCCAATTGGTGAATCTCGAGCAAGACAAACTGGCTGAAGAGCACAACAGTCTGTTGGACGAGATCGCCGGCTACATCGAAATCCTTTCGGACACTCGAAACATCTACCGCATCATTCGCGAAGACATGGAAGAAATCGCCAAGCGTTTTGGTGACGCGCGGCGAACCGAGATCAGCCACGAGGAACTCGGCAACTACAACATGGAAGACCTGATTACCGAAGAGACGATGGTGGTTACCATCAGTCACAACGGTTACATCAAACGGATTCCATCGACCACTTACCGAGCTCAGCGTCGCGGCGGCAAAGGCATCGCAGGTGCAAAGGCGGAAGAAGAAGATCCAATCGCCCACCTGTTCGTGGCTAGCACGCACGCCTACCTGTTGTTCTTCACCACGCAGGGCAAAGTCTACTGGCAAAAGGTTTATGACATCCCGCAAATGAGTCGCGAGAGTCGTGGCCGCGCGGTGGTG
>Ga0105046_10013881_pt1 | contig 12446 bp, 11 predicted proteins | sample MAT03_FD_78385 | JGI IMG/M metagenome (GOLD analysis project Ga0105046, IMG submission 78385) | Freshwater microbial communities from Lake Fryxell liftoff mats and glacier meltwater in Antarctica - MAT-03 (megahit assembly) | ecosystem: Environmental > Aquatic > Freshwater > Ice > Liftoff...
CCACCACTCCAGCGACCTGACCGCCGCACCAAGGTACCATCGCGCCCGATGCAACGCCCACCGGCGGAGAACCCAATGAGTCAAAACCCCATGCACCTCTCTCCAGCGGACTTCGAACGCTGCGGCGTCGAGTTGCTCTCCTTCATCACTTCCTACTGGTCATCGCTCGACTCCCCCGCCGCGCCGCCCGTGCTCTCACAGGTCCGCCCGGGCGAGGTTCTCCGCGCCCTCCCCAAGGCAGCCCCCGAACATCCCGAACCTTGGGACGACGTCATGCGCGACGTCCGTGAGATCATCGTCCCCGGCCTCACCCACTGGCAATCGCCCAACTTCTTCGCCTACTTCCCCGCCAACACCAGCGCCCCCAGCGTACTCGCCGACCTCCTCTGCGCCGGCCTCGGCGTGCAGGGCATGCTCTGGGCCACCAGCCCCGCCGCGACAGAGCTCGAAACCCGCCTCCTCGACCAGATGGCCCAGGCCCTCGGCCTCCCCGACCGCTTTCGCTCCGACGCCCCCGGCGAGAGCGGCCTGGGCATCATTCAAGGCACCGCAAGCGAAGCAACCCTCGTCGCCCTCTGCGCCGCCCGCACCCGCGCCCGCACGCGCGGCGGCACCGGCTCGCTCGTGGCCTACACCTCAACTCAAGCCCACTCCTCAGTCGTCAAGGCCGCCATGATCGCCGGCATCACCGACGGCCCCGATGCCAAAGACGGATTCGTCGCCTCGCGCGACGGCGGCGGCGTCCGCATGATCGCCGCCGACGTCCACTACCGCCTCGACCCAGCCTTTCTCGAAGCCGCCATGCATGCCGACCAAGCCGCCGGCCGCGCGCCCTTCTTCGTCGTCGCAACCCTGGGCACTACCGGCGTCATGGCCATCGACGACCTCTCCGCAATCGCCCAGGTCTGCGCCAAGTTCGGCGCCTGGCTCCATGTCGATGCCGCCTTCGCCGGCGCCGCCCTCATCTGCCCCGAACTCCGCTCCATGCTCGGCTCAGGCCCCCCCGGCTCCCGCGGCATCGATCGCGCCGACTCCTTCGCCTTCAACCCCCACAAGTGGCTCCTTGTCGGGTTCGATTGCGACCTCTTTTGGACCTCCGACCGCCGCGCCGTTCGCGCCGCTCTCTCGATCACTCCCGAGTATCTCCGCAACGCCGCCAGCGAAGCCGGGCACGTCATCGACTACCGCGACTTTCAGATCCCCCTCGGCCGCCGCTTCCGCGCCCTCAAACTCTGGTTCGTCCTCCGCCACTACGGCCTCGAATCGCTCCGTGAGTACATCCGCGAGCACCTCCGCCTCGCCGCCCTCTTTGAAGACCTCGTCGCTCAAGACCCACGCTTTGAACTCCCTCTCGGCCCCGCCTTCGGTCACCCCCTCGTCTGCTTCCGCCTCCGCGAGCCCGGCAGCGATGCCAACCGCACCCTCCTCCGCACCCTCAACGAATCCGGCACGCTCTACCTCACCCACACCGTCCTCGACCATCCCGCCAGCGCCCCGGCCGATGCTCGCTACGTCCTCCGCTTCGCCATCGGCAGCGCTTCCACGCGCCAAGAGCACATCCGCGCCGCCTGGCTCGCCATCCACACCACCGCGACCGCGATCCTCGCGCCGAGTGGGGGCGCGGGTGCCAGTGCCAGTGCCAGTGCGAGTGCCAGTGCGAGTGCCAGTGCCAGTGCGGCAGCAAGTGGGGGGCAGGGCGGTGGAGCCGGCAGCGGTACCCTGAGCACCCATTCATGATCCCCGGCTCTCTCCAACTCGCCGCCCGCGATATCAAGCTCAGCCACTCGATCTTCGCGCTCCCCTTCGCGCTCTTGGGTGCGTTCCTCGCCCGCGATCCTGCCGAGCCATGGACAACCAGCGCCATCAAACTCGCCCTCATCGTCTCATGCATGGTCGCCGCCCGCACCTGGGCCATGCTCGTCAATCGCCTCGCCGATGCCACTCTTGACGCCGCCAACCCGCGCACCGCTCGCCGCGCCGTCGCCTCCGGTGCTCTCCCGCGCCGTTCCGCCCTCGCCTTCGCCCTCCTCTCCGCCGCCGCCTTCGTCGCCCTCACCCTCGTCTTCGGCTTCGCCTTCGCCAACTGGTGGCCCGCCATTCTGAGCGTTCCCGTTCTCGCCTGGCTCGCCTTCTACTCCTTCGCCAAGCGCTTCACCGCCCTCTGCCACCTCCTCCTCGGTTCCGCCCTCGCCATCTCACCCATCGCCGCCGCCCTCGCCATCAATCCCCACGCGCTCGCCAGCACGCCCGCCATCTTCTGGCTCGCCGCCATGGTCACCGTCTGGGTCGCCGGGTTCGACATCATCTACGCCCTTCAAGATGTCGAATACGACCAGTCCGTCGCCCTCTTCAGCATCCCCTCGCGCCTCGGTGTCCCCGCCGCCCTCTGGCTCAGTCGCCTGCTTCACGTCGCCGCCGCCGTCTTCCTCGCTCTCGCCTGGCGCGCCGACCCCCGTTTCGCCACCATCTTCCTCGCCGCCGTCATCCTCGTGGCCGCCCTCCTTATCGCCGAACACCTCATCCTCGCCCGCCGCGGCAGGGCCGGTCTTCACATGGCGTTCTTCACTGTCAACGGCATCGTCTCCTGCGTCGTCGGCGGTCTCGGTGTGATCGACGTGCTCTGGTAGCCCCTCCTAAACGCTGTAAACTCGGCGAACTGCAACGATCCCCCGCCTCTCTCACGTCTCAATAACCCAAACTTTCAGTCTTTCTTGAAACTACTGAACTTGGTGAGCGTATATTCAGGTACCGATGGTTCGCGATGCAGACCATTCCGACCGGCTCCCCCCCTCGCCCTCTGGCCCTTCGCCAAATGCGACCGCCGCCGACGTCTCCCCCGAGCTCGCCGAGGCGCAGGACCGCTTCGTCGCCATCTGGGGTCAAATGGGCAGCACTTGGGGCATCAGCCGCACCATGGCCGAAGCCCACGCCCTCCTTTACATCACCGGCAAACCCCTCTGCACCGACGACGTGATGGACCGCCTCCGCATCAGCCGCGGCAGTGCCAGCATGTCGCTCCGCTCTCTCCTCGACTGGGGCATCATCCGCCGCGCCCACAAACGTGGCGATCGCAAAGAATACTTTGAAGCCGAGCAAGACGTCTGGGTCCTCCTCAAAGCCGTAGTCCGCGAGCGCATGAAGCGTGAAGTACAGCCCGTGCTCGCCTCACTCTTTGAAATCCGCGACCTCACCCACGGACTCGATGGGACCGCCATCACTGGTGCCAAGCCTTCGCCCTCTTCCAGCGCGCCCGCCAGCGAGCGCAACAGTGAGCGCACTGAAGGGGCCCTCACCCACAATCAGCGGCTCGATGCCATGATCGGCCTCCTGCAACTCTTCGACCAGGGCGGCGAGCGCTTCGTTCAGTGGCCCACCGACCAACTTCGCGAAACCGCTCAGGCCCTCATCGACGCCACCGCCTCTCCCACCTGATCACCCGCCCGCAGTTCTCCGGTCTGTTGTCCCTCCCGTTATTCCCCCCGCCACCATGTCTCCCGCCTCAGCCCATCTCGACGCCGCCACCACGCAATCGCCCAGCGTGCTCGCCGAACTCGGCATCGCCAGCGGCGTGGTGCGCATTGAGTGGGTGGTGGTCACCGGCCCGGCACGCGAAGACTCCGCCACGCTCATCGCCACCGTGGCCTGTGCTCAGGGCGACGGCCACACGCTCTCGATGGAACTCGTCTTGCCCACCTCGCGCCGCGTGCTCGCCACCGGCATTCCCTGCGAAGTCTCCCGCTTCGCACCCGACCTTGTCCACCTCGGCGTCGCCGATGACCGCATGCTCTCCGCCGTGGTCCGCATCTGCGCCGGCCGGCTCAAAGTGCTCTACGCCCGCACCGCCATCATCGAATCGCTCGATATCAAAGGCGGCTGCATCGAGCCCCCGACCGGCACCCCCGGTCGCACCCACGAGCGCTGACCACCATCGCTGGCCACCATCGCTGACCGGGCCCGCTCCCGCGCGGCAGGTCTCGCCGCCGCTTCACCACGCAACCTACCGCCTACTTCACCACCACAATGCTGTGCGGCCCGTTCCCCACCGCCACATGGAACCCGCAGAACTGCAGCTCGGTCGCCCCAAAGCCGCCCAGCCGATAAAAGCCCAGTTCGCCCTCGGTGTTCTGCGGGTCAAACGAGCGAAACTCACTCACAATCACATGTTTGCCCGTCGCGTCAAACGCCACGCCCTTGGGCATGCCGTTGATCGGCAGTTCATTGAGCACCCTCAGCTCCCCCGTCGCCGGGTCAAACGACACCAGCGACAGCGACCCGCCCGGCGTCAGCCGTTCATCCCCCGCCGGCAGAAACGCCCGCTTCAGGTTCCCCGTCACAATCATGTTCCCCGTCGGGCTCAATGCCATCGCCTCCGGGCTGATGCCCACCTGCACGCTCTTCAGCACCTCGTGCATCACCGCCGGCACCTCCGCCGCGCCTTCGCTCGAAGTCGCCGTCGCCACCGCCGAGAGCCTGATCACGCCCACCCGCCCCTCCGGCGCGCCCGTCATGAAGCCTTCGACATCCGCGCCCCACTGCAGCTCGGTGAAAATGAAGTGCTTGCCATCCTTTGAAAATCGACCCGAGAACGGAAACTTGCCCACCGTCACCGGCGCACCCCACGCCGCCAGCCCCGGCAGATTCGGCCCCGCCCCCTCCGGATCAAACTCATAAAACGCAATCTGGTTCGTCTCCGGAATCGTCACGGCCAGATACCGCCCTGATGGGTGCCAGCAAATGCTCGACGGCTTGTGCGTCAGCACCGCCGGCGCGCCTTCGCTGGCCGTGGCCCCGCTCCCACTTCCACCCGTCCGACCCACACCCGTCCGGCCCACACTCGTCCCGCCCACACCCATCAACGGCCACGCCATCCGCTCCGCGCCGGACGATGTGCTTCCTCCCGCCGTGAAGTCTGCCGCCCGCACCACCACAATCTGTTCCCCCGGCGTCTGTGTCGCAATCGCAATAAACGCCCCATCCGCGCTCACATCCACCGCCACCGGCGCCGTCCCCACATCCAGCGCGGCCACCACCCGTGGCGACTGCGGCGCACTCACATCCACGCACGTCATCAGCGTGCCCTTGGCCAGTTGCTCAACCGAACTCTGCCCCGCCACCGCCGGCTTGAACGCCTCCACCACGTACACCAGCCCACCCACCGGGCTCGCCGCCACCGCCGCCGCGGGCCCATGCGCCGAGTTCGAGACCGGCACCTGACCCACCGCCGTCATCCACTTGCTGCTCTTCTCGTCGGGCGCATCGGCAATCGGCAGGCCGATCGATGTCAACTGATCAATCCCCTTCGGCCCCGCCCCTCCCGACAGCCGCCCATCCACCATCGCCGTCGGGCTCAGGTCCGCATCGCACAACACCACAATCGCCCTCCCATCAATCGTCGATGGATCAAGCCCCCCCGTCAGCCCCACATTCTGTGACCGCTCCCCCGTCGAGGCACACCCTCCCAGCCCCGCGGCACCAGCCACGGCAAAGACGGCAAGGGCCGATCCGGCGAGGGTCTTGAGGGACGAGGTTGTGCTGGCGGTGCTGGGCATGATGGTGGCTCCGGGGGAATCAGAGCAAGCGTATGGGAGCAACGCCAGAGGCAGGAGGGAGGACGCAGGAGGCAATCAGCCACCACCCACCACCCACCACCCACCACCCCGCCCGCCGTTCCCGCCGTCGCCCCACCGCCGCAACGTGCAATGAGTCTCCGGCAAGGGCCGTGACGGCGGCAAGATGGGGGGCGGCGGTTGACGTGCTGCGCTGGATCAACATTTGGGAGGGAACGCGGCGAAAAGGGCCGTGTTCGGAGAGTTGTAGTGCGACTGTGCCAACCGGATGCCCGATGACAGAGTGGAGCAGGTTCCACCCGAACCACGTACAATCGTCTGACCCGATAAGCCAGAAACTTACAATCTTGGTCGAAGGCCGAGACGGGGGCGCACCCGCCGAGCGGCTTGTTGACGTGCTGGACAAAGCGCTTGCCGTGCTTCGCAACATCGATGCCCAAAGCAGCGAAGATGGCAAATCGGGCATCCACTGGAACTTCATCAAGGCGACGACCAACAGCCCGCTCACCCTCACGCTCGAAGCCCACGTCCCCGCGAAACGGCGCGACACCAGCCGCGCGGTCGTCAAGTCGTACATGCGGGGGATGCGCAAGCTCGAGTCCGGCAAGGGCGTGCCCAGCGACTTTGGCGACGAGACCCTCAAGGAGGCCCGCGCAATGCTCGGGCTGCTTGAACGCGGCGTATCGCGGATGGAGTTTTCGGAGCCCGGCGAGGACACGGTCGTGCCGACACCTCGTTCCGCGGCGCTGATCGACGAGTTTTTCGGTCGCCGCGCGGCATACCACCTGGCCGATACGACCGTTGAGGGCTCGCTCGAAACCGTGACTATCCACGGCGGCGAGGCGTTCGATGTCTTCGACCAACTCAACGGCACGCGCGTTCGCTGCATCCTGCCCGACGGGCATATCAGCGAGCCGGTGAACGCGCTGGGCAAACGCGTCGCCGTCTCGGGGCGCGCCAAGTTCAGCGACAAGGGCCGCCCGATCTCGATCGAGGTGGAGTCGATCCGCGTGCTGCGCGACAAGAAGGACTTGCCGTCCGCGTCCGATTTCGAGGGCGAGGGCAAGCTGGATATCACCGGCGGCATGGACTCGGAAGAGTTCGTGCGGAGGCTGCGTGATTGCCTGAGCGCGTCTACTGGGACACAAACTGCTTCCTGGGATGGTTCCAGCAAGAGCCGAACAAGCGCGATGCGCTCCGTGAACTCCTGAATCAGGCCCAAGAGGGAGAGCTGGTCATTGTCACCTCGGCCCTGACGATCACCGAGTGTGCCGGACTGCCCACGGTCCGCAAGGTGGACGACGCGGCGTCCAAGAAGATGCTCGCGTTCTTCGAGCAGGAGTACATCGCCCTGCGGTCGGTCGAGCGCATCATCGCGGAAAAGGCCCACGACCTGACGCGAAAGCTCGCCATCAAGCACGCGGATGCAATCCACGTCGCGACCGCGTGCATTTCAAATGTCCGCGTCCTCCACACCTGGGATGAGGGGCATGCTCAAGCACAACGGTTCGGCGGGGATCGGGGTGCTTATCAGGAAGCCGCCTGACCCGAGCACGGGCACCATCTTTCAGAAAAATCCGTGAGGCCCAAGGCTCCAGCCCGTCCCCGCCGACTGCGCCGAGACGTATCTGGTGCAACTCACGGCCGAGCAGCAGGTGCGTGAGGTAGCCAAGAGCGGCCGCAACCAGGGCCGCCCCATGTTTGTGTGGAAGATGCGGCCCGGTCGCAGCGACAATCACTTTTTCGATACCTGCGTCTACACGCACGCCCTGGCCGACATGCTGGGCGTGGAGCGCTGGACGGTGCAGGCCAGCCGCGCGGCGCGCGAAAAGATGGCGGCCGCCGAGCAGCCGCCGGCCGCGGCCGGAACCAGCCCGGCCAAGGCCAAGGCCAAGGCCAAGGCCACGGCCAATCGAAGCAGCCCCGGCCACGAACGCTGGGAAGTAGTGTGAGTGGTGCCCGTGCCCACCGGGGCCACTCCCGTGCCAGAGGCAGCCGTGACGCTCACCGTGCCGTGGGCCGCCAAGCGTAACGCTCACCGTCGTCCAGAGTCAGTCACGCATTGCTGAGGTCGCCGCGGCGACCGAACCTTGGGCGCAGGGTGTGTTTGGCTGCGAACGAAAGTAGGGTTTGGCGAGAGACTCACGCCACCTTGCGCGTCGCCATCCGCCACAGCCACAGCACCAACCCAAGCACCACGCGCAGAACGCAGAGGCCGACGGCGATCACCCAGAGAATGGGATTGAAGAACCCGGCGACGAAGAGGATCATAAGGATCATAATGACGCAGCGATCACCGCTGCGTTTGGCGGACTTGGCCTGCCCTGCCCTTAGCGCCCGCATCTCCTCAAGCATCGCCTTCTGCATGAGGGTTTCGCTGCTGACGCCGCCACGGCCTACGGCCCGGTCGCCAACTGTTCCATTGCCCTGCCACGGCGCGTTGCCGGCCGCGCCGATCGTGGACAAAGTCAATCCCCGCGCTGCGGGTGATGGTGGCACTACTTGCCTGCGCCACAGCGGTGAGTGGGATGGTCGGCCCGCCCGACTGGGCGAATGCCGGCTGACTGACAGCGCACCCCGAGAGCCCCGCCAGAGCGGCCAATGCGAGGCGACCTGAACGCTGATGATGACCAAACAAGATTCCCGCACGCGAAAGTTGCATGTTCGACTACCCCGCCCCCTCAGCACCCACCCCCAAAAAACGTCCCGATATAGTCGGCCAGATCGTCGGGGTTCGTCTCACCGTCACCGTTAAAATCCGCCGGCCCGCACGGCACCGGTGCGAAATAGCAGCCGATGTAATCGGCCAGATCATCCGGGTTCAGTTCGCCATCGCCGTTGAAGTCACCGGGGCAGGTCTGGATGAGACCTGTGCCGCGGATGCGATAGCCGGCGTTGAAGGTGGTGGTGACGATGCTCGTGGGCGGCGGGATGAGGTTGGTCTGGAAGGCGTTTGCATTGCCCATAGGTAAGGGTGTGTCGGTGAGGGCAATGGTGACGTTACCGTCGGCGGTGTCGCTGATGGCGATGACACTCACCCAGTAGAGCGCGGGGTGGGGGAGGTTGGCGGGCGAGCCGACCTGGTTGAAGCCGGTGCCGAGTTGGAAGCGGACGAGATCAAAGCCGGGGTGGCGCGTGGGGTCAAAGTTCTGAATGGTCTGGAGAGGTTCAAGAAACTCTTCGCTGTAGCGATTGCCGCGCTGCTGGCTCAGCGCGGCCGAGAGCGTGTCAAACAGGTTGAAGCGCCAGGCCCGGGGCGTGCCGGGGGTCTGGGTGCGGACGATGGCCTCGACACACTCAATGGTGCGGGGCACGCCGCCTTCGAGGCCGTCGAGTTCAAGATCATCGACCATGGCAGAGAGGGCCGCGACGGGACCGGGTGGGTTGCTCTCGCAACCAATACAGCGGCGGAGTTGACTGATGAGTTCGCGAGGCGTGATACCCATGGCACTCTGGCCGGTGGTAATGTGGTCGGAAAAGGTGGTGGTGCATGCGGGCGGGCCAAACACCCCGTACGTCCCCGTCTCGTCAAATGTTGCGCCCGTCCCCAGCGTCACCTGATGCGTGATCGAATACGGCCCCGGCGGAAGCGCCGGCGGCAGCATCACCGCGCGGCTGAACACCGTATCCGCATCCACCTGATCGCCCCCGGTCGCGTTATTGAAAAGCACAAACCCGCTCGGGCCGCCAATCGGCGAAAGGTCCGCCGTCACGCTCGTCACGCTCGCCAGACACACATCACCCACCCGCACCGAGATCAGCATCCTCTGCCCCGGCACGCCGCCCGTTGGCGAGGCCGGCGCCTGAGCGATGCAGTCGAGCGGGCCCTGAATCATCAGCACGCCCTGTGCAGTCCCGATGGTGTTGAAACTTCCCACCGCAACCACGATCGACTGACCCGCCGACAGCACAAGATCCGTAATCGACCGCAACCCGCACGCGTCGTCATTACAGGCCAGTTCAGTCCCCCCGCACGAATCAAACACCGCAATCACCGTGTCCGCCCCCGGCCCGGTCGGCGTGCCGCACGTCGAGAATCGATAGACGCCGCTCGCCGTCGCCGTCGCCGCGAACCAAATCTCTCGATGGATCGGCGCGCACGACACGCTCGCCAGCGAGTCGGTCGCAGACGCGTTCGAGTAACCCATCACAACATCTCCCCCGCCGATCCCGCCCAACGACAGCGCGTTCACACACTCGTCATTCGCCGGCGGTGGCCCCGTCACCGTCACAATCGTCCCCGCCGCGCCGCCACGACCTTGGGCATCGCTGATGCTGAACGATACCGGCTGCGCTCCAGTTGCAGTCCCCGGCGCAACCGTGAACACCAGCGAGAACACGTTGTCCCCCGCCGTCACATCGCCGTTCGTGCCGTCATCGCGCAGCAAAGCGAATCCCGGTCCGCCCAGCGCCGTCAGATCAGCATTCACCGTCAGCCCCGTACTCACCGGGTTCTGCCCCGGCGTGACGGCGACAGTGAGCAGCGTCGAATCAAACCCCGTGTTGTTCACCGTGCTGGGCGCTGCCGCCGCCGTCCCGCTCGGCGAAGTCGGCGCATTGTTCTGTCCCAGCGACAGCCGCGTGAGCACGTTCCCCGATGCCGCGCTCGCGCTCGTTACCGCCCAGTTGGCCGGCGCAAAGCTCGTGTTGAAAGCGCCCACCGCCAGCCAATACACTCCCGCGGGAAGCACATTCGCCCCGTCGCGTCCATTAAACGCCAGACCGCTCCCCACCGGTGGCCGAGGCGGGTTGCTCAGCCCAAACGACAGCGCGCTGTAGTTGCCAGCCCCATCGTCGTCATCGGTCGCGATCAGCGCGCCCACATTGCTATACAGGCCGATCTCACTGTCGTTGTTGCTCAGCGCCGGCGGCATCCCCGCGCTCGTATTGATGTCAAAGAACCCGTTGGCCTCTGCGTTGGCGTCCACCGCAAGCGTAAAGCGATACCACCTGATCTGCGCCGGGGTAAAGTTCGCCGGCACCAACGTGTTGATCTGATTATCCACCGTTCCTGCTGGCAGTGTGCCCAAATCCACAAACACCGCCGGCGGCTGCGCGTTCGCCCCCCCGGCGACAAACAACCCGCCGACGAGTCCCGCAAGACAGGCCGCGGCCAACTGAATACGTGTGCGTGTGATCGATGTCATGATTTGCTTCCTGGCAGCCATCTGCGTTCAACGATCCATTGGTTCAAGCCTCGCCGACCGAGAGTCGCGCTTCGGCGGGGGGTGCGGGGCGCGCGGGTCGCGGGGGGGGCCGGTGGGGGGGGGCGGTGAGAGGTGCGCGCCAGCTCCGGGCAGCCGCACCCCGTCTTCTCATCCTTCAAGATACCCGATCCCGGTCGTCGCCGCCATATATACCCCCAAAACAGGCGAGGTATTTTGCCGCACCCGCGCACCCACCCGTCCCGGGAGTGTCCCGCACGGCTCGCCTGCCGATCGACCGCCCGCCCCCCTCCGCTCGCGCGACATTCTCTTTCGCCCGCACTACGATTGATCGTGAAGCCAGTCCCCGGGGCCGCAACCAAGCGGATTTCCCTTCGTAAAGACTCGCTCACCTCCCCAGTCAGGCGACCGGGCCGTAGCCTCGGGCGGCATTTGTTCGTAGATCGAATGACCTATTTCCGCTCTCCGGCCTCCGCGCTGCAGAGACCATCTGATCAACCCCTCCGCGATCCCCCAATACGACCCCCGCTTTGAACCAGAGACGACATCATGAGCAAAGACATTGCCCGTCCCGCCGCCACCGCTGGTCACATCCACCTCGATCCCGATGACAAGCACGACCCGCACGAGACGCGATTTGGCGACTTCCTCAAGGCCGCCATCAAGTTCGAGGCCTCCGACCTCCTGCTCAAAACCGGCAAGTCCCCCGTCGTCCGCCTCCGCGGCGCCCTCAAAACCCTCGAAGCCGAACCCATCTCGATGAAAGAGTTCATCGACATCACCAAGCACATTCTCGACGATGAACAGCAGGCCGACCTCCACAAGTTCGGCTCCGTCGACTTCGCCTACGACTACGACGCCCACAACCGCTTCCGCGTCAACCTCTTCCAGGCCCGCGGCAAGCTCTCCGTCGCCGCCCGCCTCATCACCAGCAAAATCCGCCGCTTCGAAGACCTCTACCTCCCCCCCAGCATGGCCGAAATCGCCATGCAGCCCAACGGCATCGTGCTGCTCTCGGGTGTGACCGGCTCGGGAAAGTCCACCACCATCGCCGCCATGCTCGACTATGTCAACGAGCGCCGCCCCGTTCACATCATCACCATCGAAGACCCCATCGAGTACATCTTTACCGATAAAAAAGCCACCATCAACCAGCGCGAAATCGGCATCGACTGCCTCGACTTCAAGATCGCCCTCCGAGCCCTCGTTCGCGAAAACCCAGACATCGTCCTCGTCGGTGAAATGCGCGACAACGAAACCTTCGAAGCCGCCCTCCACGCCGCCGAAACCGGCCACCTCGTCTTCGGAACCATCCACGCTTCCAGCACCACCCAAACCTTCAGCCGCATCTACGGCCTCTTTGAAACCGAAGAAGTTGACCAGGTCCGCCGCATCCTCGCCTACCAGATGCGCGCCTTCGTCTATCAAAAACTCCTCCCCACCCTCAAGCCCGAGATCCACCGCCTCCCCGGCCTTGAGATCCTCATCAACAACGGCGTCGTCCGCAAGCACATCCTGGAAGGCCGCGAGGGTGAACTCCGCGAATACCTCAAGACCATCGAAGCCAAGCAGTCGGGCATGGTCGACTTCAACGGCTCGCTCGTCGATCTCGTCGAACGCGAAATGATCCACGTCCGCGTCGCCATGGAAACCACCCCCAACCCCGACGAACTCACCATGCGCCTCAAGAAAATCGGCGGCGTCGGCCGCTGAG
>Ga0105046_10013883_pt1 | contig 12445 bp, 8 predicted proteins | sample MAT03_FD_78385 | JGI IMG/M metagenome (GOLD analysis project Ga0105046, IMG submission 78385) | Freshwater microbial communities from Lake Fryxell liftoff mats and glacier meltwater in Antarctica - MAT-03 (megahit assembly) | ecosystem: Environmental > Aquatic > Freshwater > Ice > Liftoff...
CCAAAGCCCTCGATCTCGTCGAAGGCAAGGTCGGGGCCGGTCGCGATCACCAGATAATCATAGGTGACCTCATCGCCACCGATCAACTCGATCCGGCGCTCTGCGGGCTGCAACCGCTTTGCACCCTGGGGATACAGGGCGATGTGGCGCTTGGCAAAGACCGCTTCCAGATCAACCTCGATCGCCGCCTTGTCCCGCCACCCCACGCCGACCCAAGGGTTCGATGGGACGAAGTGGAAACGGCTGCCTTTCGTTACGACCGAAACCCTGTGATCCGCACCAAGCATGTCGCGCAATTCGTAGGCCGCAATCGTACCGCCAAGTCCTGCGCCGAGGACTACCACATGTGCCATCCGAACCTCCTTGACCGAACCGGCGCGAAACCCGGTTTCGGCACCCCACCGGTGCCGTTCGACAAGTCGGTACCATATTCAGCCCAGACTTCTTTGATGTAGGTCAAGGCGGTCCTGGCCGTTTGGGCAGGCGAAAAATCACTCCGCTTCAAAGAAAGGCAAAAGCCGCAAGTTCCTGACCCCGCCCCATCTGTCATCGCCAAATGCAAGGTTCACGCGCAAATGGCAGAAAAGGTATCGTTGCAAGAATTACCACTGACCGCTTTTTGCCAGGAGCGGTCATTCGCTGCACTGCGGAGGATGGGATGCGATTTAAATCATATCCGCCAGGCGGATGATCTCGGGGCTTGCCCAAAGGCTGCGAAACGGACTGCGTATCGTCATGCGGGAAAGCGGAACAATCGCTCGCAGGCGATCAATGAAATTTACTTTGTTACCGTCAACCCGTGCAGTCCTAGCCTCCGGCCATGTAGGGCATCAGGACCACTTCACTTTGCGGTCCGATCTCGGTGAACCACGCTTCACGGTAGATCCGACCGTCCAGCGCGAGGGAGACCCCACGCTCGATCTGGGGTTTCAGGCCGGGGTAATCTTGTGACAGGCGGTCCAGCAATTCCTTGAAATTGCTGGCTTCGACTTCAACCTGGCCCTGCCCGTCAGTGAACCGGCGCAGCGAGCCCCATATTGTCACCGCGACCACCCCGTCAACCTTTCGACAACGCCTTGAGGATCCGGGGCGGCGACATCGGCAGGCTGTTAAGCCGGGTGCCGATTGCCCGTGACACCGCATTCGACAGCGCGGCCAGCGGCGGGACAATCGGAGTCTCGCCGACACCGCGCACGCCGTAAGGGTGGCCGGGGTTCGGTATTTCAAGGATCACCGTCTCGATCGGCGGCAGGTCCGATGCGACGGGCACCCGGTAATCGAGGAACCCTGCGTTCTGCAACCGCCCGTCGGCGCCATAGATATATTCCTCGTTCAGCGCCCAGCCGATGCCCTGCACCGCCCCGCCCTGCATCTGGCCTTCGACATAGGACGGATGCACGGCCTTGCCCGCGTCCTGAAACACGGTGTAGCGCAGGACCTTGGTGGCCCCGGTCTCGCGGTCCACTTCGACATCGACGAGATGGACGCCAAAGCTGACGCCTGCGCCATCGGCGTTAAATTCGAAATGGCCGGCAATCGGCCCGCCGGTGTTGAAGGACACCGCCGCAATCTCGGCCAAAGTCATCGGGGGAAACTTGCCCGCGTTCGGTCCTGCCGGCATGGCGGCCCCGTCGACCCAGACCACGGCCTCTTCGTCGATGCCCCAGATCCGGGCGGCGCGGCTGCACATCTTGGCGACGGCATCCTGCGCGGCCTTGATGGTCGCAAGGCCGACCGCGAAGGTCACACGGCTGCCGTCCGTTACGTCGTTATGGCCTAGCGAACTGGTATCGGCGATGATGGTGCGGATCTTGTCATAGGGAATGCCAAGCTCTTCTGCCGCCATCTGGCTGATCGCGGCGCGCGAACCGCCGATGTCTGGGTTGCCTTCGGTGATGCCCACGGTGCCGTCGGTGTTGACGTTCAGCGAAACGCAGGTGTTGCCGCCAAAGTTGAACCAGAACCCGGCTGACAGACCGCGACCCTGACCCGTGGCCAAGGGCGCCACATAATGCGGATGCGCCTTTGCCGCCTCCAGCGTGGCAATCAGGCCGATGTCGTCGAAGGTCGGGCCGTAGGAAGACCTGGTGCCCTTGCGCGCGGCGTTCATCAACCGCACGTCCAGCGGGTCGAGCCCCAGTTTCTGGCACAACTCGTCCACCACGCTTTCAACCGCATAGATCGCTTGCGGCGCGCCGGGGGCACGGTATGCCGCCTCTTTCGGGCGATTGGTCAGCACGTTCCAGCCAAGCGTACGCACCGCCGACAGGTCATACGAGGCGAACGCCGATTGCGCGCCCATGTCCACGGTGCCGCAAGGGAAGGCCCCGCCGGAATAGCGCAGATGCGCTTCGGCAGCCGTGATGCGGCCGTCCCGGGTCATGCCGATCTTGACGTCGATGGAGGACGAAACGGTTGGGCCGGTTGCCTTGAAAACTTCGTCCCGCGACATGACGATTTTCACCGGGCGGCCCGTCTTGCGCGACAGCGCAAGGGCCACCGGTTCGATGAACACCGTGGTCTTGCCGCCAAACCCGCCGCCGATTTCCGAGGCGGTGACGCGCAACTGGCTCGCCTCCATCCCCAGCATCGCCGCGCAAAGGGTGCGGACGTTGTATTGCCCTTGGGTGCAGCACCACAGATCGGCCTTGCCGTCCGCGGTCATCGAGGCAAGGCAGGCGTGGGGTTCGATGTAACCCTGATGGGTGGCGGCTGTCGTAAAGCTGCGCTCGACCACCAGATCGGCTTTGGCAAAACCTGCCGCAAGGTCGCCATGGCCGAACTCGCAATGGCTGGTGACGTTCTGCGACATGCCATCCGGCACGGTTTCCAGACTGCGGCCTTCCTGAACCACCGGCGCATCCGCGCGCATCGCGGCATCGACGTCGGTCACATGCGGCAGCGCCTTGTAGGTCACCTTGATCAGCTTCAGCGCCGCTTTGGCGATGTCGGGCGTGGTTGCGGCCACAGCGGCCAGCGCGTGGCCGTCATACAGCACCTTGTCGCGCGCCATGCAGTTATCGAGCACGTCGCGCAAAGATCCATCGTCCTGCCGCACAAAATCCGCAGCCGTCACCACTGCCTTGACACCCTCCAGCGCCTCGGCCGCCGAGGTGTCGATGGAAACGATCGCGGCATGGGGATGCGGGCTGCGCAGGATATGCGCCGTCAGCATGCCGGGGGCGGAAACGTCAGCGCCATATAGCGCGCGTCCCGTCACCTTGTCGACACCGTCCGGGCGCGGCGGCCGGGTGCCTACGACCTTGAAGACGCGTTTGGGGGTGTTGTCCAAAGCCATGTTATGCGCTCCTCATCTTGTGGGCCGCGTCTTGGACGGCGTGGATGATCTTGTCGTATCCGGTGCAGCGACAAAGGTTGCCCGCCAGCCAGTAGCGCACTTCGGTATCGGTCGGGTCGGGGTTGCGGTCCAGCAACGCCTTGGCCGCGACAAGGATGCCGGGCGTGCAGATACCGCATTGCAGGGCAGCGTGGTCGATGAAGCTTTGCTGCAACGGGTGCAGCGTGTCGCCGTCGGCCAGGCCTTCGATGGTGCCGATTGCAGCCCCTTCGGCCTCCGCCCCAAGGACGAGGCACGCGCAGACGAGACGGCCGTTCAGCGTCACGCTGCACGCGCCGCAATCGCCGGTGCCGCAGCCTTCTTTCGCCCCCGTCAGGCCCATGCGGTTGCGCAGAACGTCCAGCAACGAGTCTTCGGGCGCGCAGATGAACTCGATGGCATCGCCGTTGACAGTGGTGGAAACGTGGATGGATTTCACCTTGTGCCTCCGGCGCGGGAATAGGCGGTCAGGGCGGCCCGCTTGGCCAGTACGCCTGCGACCTGGGTCCTGAATTCGATGGTGCCGCGTTTATCGTTGATCGGGCTGCAGGCCGCCGAACAGGCGGCGGTCATCGCCGTGATGGCCGCAGCGTCCAGCCTGGTGCCGACGATGGCCTCGGCCGCCGCAGGGACAAGCCGGACCGTCGGGGCGACGGCGCCCAACGCAACGCTGGCGTCGATTACGACTCCCGCAGCATCCAGCGTCAGGCTGACGGCCGCAGAGGCGACGGCGATGTCCATTTCGGTGCGCGGGATGAAGCGCAGATAGGCGTCGCCGGATCGCTCAGGCCGCGCCGGAAGGAAGATCGAGGTCACGAATTCGCCCTTGGCCAGAGTGGTCTTGCCGGGGCCCGCGGGGATGTCTGCGACGAGGCAATCCCGTTCGCCCCTTGGCCCCACGATCCGCGCCACCGCCTTTGCCGTCACCAGTCCCGGCACCGCATCGGCGGCGGGCGAGCCATTGCACAGATTTCCCGCCATCGTGGCGCGGCCCTGCACCTGGGTCGATCCGATCAACTCCACTCCCTCGACCACGCCCGGCCAAAGCGCGCGAACGCCCGCGCTTTCAGCAAGTTCCGCGCCCGACACAGCCGCACCGATCCGAAATCCGCCCGCCTCGGGCGTAATCGCTCGCAGACCGGGGATATGCTTGATGTCGACGATCAGGGCCGGGTCGACGTTGCCAGCCTTGAGTTGCACCATGACATCGGTGCCGCCAGACAGGATCCGGGTCAAACCCGGCTCCTGCGCCATCATCTCCGCCGCTTCCGAGGCCGTTGCAGGTCTGGCAAATCGCATGCGCTTCCCTCTCATGTCCATCTTGCAAAATCACGGTTGATCCAGCCCCGCTCAGCGGCTTTCAACAGGCAGGTGCAAGATCGCCTGGCTGCCAGATTTGCGCGTCTTGACCGCAAGAGCAACGCGCAAACGCTGACGCATGCAAAGTAAACGCAACTTTCTCGCGCCTTGCATCCACACCGGAAGGAATGATCTGCCCTTGGATTTCCAGATGCCTTGCTGGCGCGGCACGCCAGCCCGTTGCTGATGCTGATCTCGATGGTCTGCGCCTGTCCCGGGCCATCCCTTCGGTGCCAGCCCTCTGGATCGTCATAATGAACAATGATCGGCAACGGATCGGTCGCGACGACACGCGCGGGAAGTTCAAGCATTCTAAGAAGGATAAACCGGGGGATCAGACAATAAAAAATCCCCGCAACCGATTAAGATTGCCGGGTTTTTTTTGGTATGCTGGTGCCCGGAAGAGGACTCGAACCTCCACGTCTTGCAACACTGGTACCTGAAACCAGCGCGTCTACCAATTCCGCCATCCGGGCAGTTGGGGCGATTTAGACCGCTGGTCTGGCACTGTCAACGGGTGTGCAGGAATTTTGTCACAGCATCGACGGCATGATTGCCGCTTGCTGGCGGGCGGTGTGAAAGTTATTCAGGACGTATCCGCCAAGCGGCAAAGGGGTTTTCCATGAGCAGACTGGTTACGATCTTTGGCGGCTCGGGGTTTGTCGGACGCTACATCGCGCGCCGGTTGGCGAAAGAGGGATGGCGGGTGCGGGTTGCGGTGCGCCGCCCCAACGAGGCGCTGTTCGTGCGCCCCTACGGCACGCCGGGGCAGGTCGAACCGATGCTTTGCAACATCCGCGACGATGTCAGCGTCCGCGCGGCGACCCTGGGCGCGGATGCCGTCGTCAACTGTGTCGGCACGTTCGACAAGGCGGGGCGCAACAGCTTTACCGCCGTTCAGGCCGAAGGCGCGGCGCGGATCGCCCGGATCGCGGCAGAGTGTGGTGTAGTCCGGATGGTGCATATCTCGGCCATCGGGGCGTCGGTCACTTCGGCCAGCGCCTATTCGGTCAGCAAGGCCAAGGGCGAGGCTGCCGTGCTGGCGTCGATGCCGGGCGCGCTGATCCTGCGGCCTTCGGTGATTTTCGGCAACGAGGACGCGTTCTTCAACCGCTTTGCCGGGATGAGCCGGATGGGGCCGGTCCTGCCGGTGGTCGGCGGTGACACCAAATTCCAGCCGGTGTTCGTCGATGACGTGGCGCAGGCGGCGGTGATGGGCGTTCTGGGGCAGGCGCAGGGGATCTATGAGCTTGGCGGCCCGGAGGTCGATACATTCCGGGGGCTCATGATGCGGATGCTGCGGGTCATCCAGCGCCGCAAGATCATCATGAACCTGCCGTTCTGGGCGGCCGGGCTCATGGGGTGGGGGCTTGACCTTGGGTCGAAGTTGACCGGCGGGCTGGTCAAGAACGGGATGATCACCGCCGATCAGGTCAAATCCCTGCGGGTCGACAACGTGGTTTCCCAAGGGGCCAAGGGGTTCGCCGATCTTGGCATCACCCCCACTGCGATGGAGGCGGTGCTGCCCGAATACCTTTGGCGCTATCGGCCATCGGGCCAATATGCCGCCATCAAGGATTCGGCCAAGAACCTGCGCAAGTCCTGAACCGTGGGCGATCAGACACTGATTGCCGCCGTTCTGGGCCTGCTGGAAGGGCTGACCGAGTTCATTCCCGTGTCGTCCACCGGGCATCTTTTGCTCGCGGGGCACTTTCTTGGCTTTGAAAGTGCAGGGAAAACCTTCGAGGTCGTGATCCAGCTTGGCGCGGTTCTGGCGATCCTGACCCTGTATTTCACGCGGCTTTGGACGGTGTTTTCCACCGCAGGGCGCGATCCGGCGGCGAGGCGGTTCCTCGTGTCGGTCCTGTTGGCCTTTCTGCCCGCCGCCGTTGTGGGCGTTCTGGCGCATGACTTCATCAAGACCGTCCTGTTTGAATCGCCGCGCCTGATTGCCGTGATGCTGATCGTCGGCGGCGTGGTTCTGTTGGTGGTGGACCGATTGGCCCCCGTTCCACAGCACACAGACGCGATGGCGATCCCGTTCCGCAAGGCGCTGACCATCGGAGTTGCACAATGCCTCGCCATGGTGCCGGGGGTCAGCCGGTCGGGCGCAACCATCGTTGGCGCGTTGCTCTTGGGGGTCGAGAAACGCGCGGCAGCAGAGTTTTCGTTCTTTCTGTCGATGCCGACCATGGGCGCCGCCTTTGCCTACGATCTGTTCAAGAACCGCGATGTGCTGGATTTTTCTGCATTATCCGACATTGCGGTCGGGTTTGTCATGGCGTTCGTCACGGCGGTCTTTGTGGTCCGCTGGGTGCTGGGCTACGTCAGCCGACAGGGTTACGCGTTGTTCGGCTGGTGGCGAATCATCGTCGGATCAGTGGCTTTGGGTGCGCTTTGGCTGGGATATTGAGTATTTAGGGAATGATTGCTGACCTAAATCTGGCAGAATTATTCCCAAAGCATACCATTCATCCGGGAAAACCCGAATATAGGTCAGCCATACTGCCTTTTATTCCAGCCTGACCCAAAGTAAGAAGACCTCCTAAGAACCCGATCGGGAGGCGCAGGTATGGCCACGCAACGCATGCTGAAATTCGTGACCCTGGACAAGGAAACACCGGAGAAGCGCCCCCCGACCCTGCGCGCAAACGATTTCCACGAAATTTACCGCGAGTTCGCCGCGCAGAAGGCCGCCGAGCAATCCAGCCGGTGCAGCCAGTGCGGCGTGCCTTATTGCCAGACGCACTGCCCGCTGCACAACAACATCCCCGACTGGTTGCGCCTGACCGCCGAGGGGCGGCTGCAGGAAGCCTATGAACTGAGCCAGGCCACCAACACCTTTCCCGAAATCTGCGGCCGCATCTGCCCGCAGGACCGTCTGTGCGAAGGCAACTGCGTCATCGAACACTCGGGCCACGGCACCGTGACCATTGGAGCGGTCGAGAAATACATCACCGATACCGCTTGGGAAAACGGCTGGGTCAAACCGATCCGCCCCTATGCCGAACGCGGCGAAAGCGTTGGAATCATTGGCGCAGGGCCGGGCGGGTTGTCGGCGGCGGATGTGCTGCGGCGCAAGGGGGTGCAGGTCACGGTCTATGACCGCTATGACCGCGCGGGCGGGTTGATGACCTATGGCATCCCCGGCTTCAAACTGGAAAAACCCGTTGTAATGCAACGGATAGCCCAGTTGGAGGATGGGGGCGTGCAGATGGTGCTGAACTGCCGGGTCGGCGAGGATCTGTCGTTCGACGCCATTCGCGGCCAGCACGACGCAGTGCTGATCGCGACCGGAGTTTATAAATCGCGCGACATCGCAGCCCCCGGCGTTGGCGCGCAAGGCATTGTACCTGCACTGGAATTTCTGACGGCCAGCAACCGCAAATCCTTTGGCGACGAGGTCGAGGCGTTCGACAACGGCAGCCTGAATGCCGAAGGCAAGCGGGTGGTGGTCATCGGCGGTGGCGACACGGCGATGGACTGTGTGCGCACCGCCGTCCGGCAGGGGGCGGTTTCGGTCAAGTGCCTGTATCGGCGCGACAAAGCCAACATGCCGGGGTCGATGCGCGAAGTGCAGAACGCCGAGGAGGAAGGCGTCGAGTTCGTCTGGCTGACCGCCCCCAAGGGATTTACCGGCAACCCGGTGGACGGCGTGATGGTGCAGCGGATGCGTCTTGGCGACCCCGACGCCACGGGTCGTCAAGCCCCTGAAATCATTGAGGGCGCCGACTATATCGAGCCTGCCGATCTGGTCATTCAGGCGCTGGGGTTTGAACCCGAAGCCTTGCAAACCCTGTGGGGCGTGCCGGAATTGGCGGTCACCCGCTGGGGCACGATCAAGGCCGATTTCCGCACCCACGCGACCAGCCTGCCCGGCGTCTATGCGGCGGGCGACATCGTGCGGGGGGCAAGTCTGGTGGTCTGGGCGATCCGCGACGGGCGCGAAGCTGCCGAGGCGATGATGACCTATCTTGCCCAACCGACGGCGGTGGCGGCAGAATAGGGATGGCTGCCCGCCGCGCACCGCCTGTGCACCCCCTGTGCACCTTCTGTGCAGACGGATCGGCGGCGACAGGCATGGGATTGGTCAGTGATAGTGACCTTTATACGAAAGCGGAAACTGTGATGAAATCTGCCATTCTTTTGTTGATGCTTGTGACCTTGTCACCCTTGCCCGCCTCGGCGGGGACGTGGACCGCGCCTGCGGAATGTGAAACATTCATGACCGTGCAGGCCCGCGAATGCCGGGTCAGCAATCATTACCGCTGCACCGGCGATGCGCAGGGGGATCAGTGGCGGGCGGATTTCGATCAGGACGGCATCTATTTTCAAAGCCGGATCAACCGCGAGGCGGAATGGGTCGAAAGCTTTGACCTGTTCCCCACCGTCAAACAGACGCTGGACCGAGGCGCGCTGGACCCTGCGTCGTTTTCGGACCTGCTGGCCACGGGGCGGGACAGTTTCATCTTCGATCTTTCCCGCGATGATGGCACGAACAGTTCGGTGCGCGGGCAGGACACGCTGACCGGCAAGACCTTTGTCATCGACGGCATCACCCTGTCGGAAACCGAGTTCGAATACGAGGAAACCGACCCCTCGGGCCAAATCCTGCGCCAGTCGCGGGGCCGCGAATACATTCACCCTGAATGGCGGCTATTCTTTTCCGGACCTTCCGAGTGGTGGGACGGCAATGAATGGCTGCCGCTGGACGGCAGTCCGATGCAGTTCATCTTCCCCGGCGAACCCGGCTTTGCCGTGACCGAACCGCTGTTCGGCTGCGACCCGGTGTTGTCGCAACTTCCCCAATCCAGAAAGGCCCAGATCCATGACAACCTTTGACCAAACCTGGGTTGCCGCCGAAGAAGCCAAGCGGGCTTGGCTGGCCGAAAACGGGCTGTACCGTGCTGAGGATGAACATTCGTCATGCGGCGTCGGTCTGGTGGTCGCGATTTCCGGCAAGCCCAGCCGCCGGGTAGTTGCGGCCGGAATTGACGCGCTGAAAGCCGTCTGGCATCGTGGGGCTGTCGATGCGGATGGCAAGACGGGCGACGGGGCGGGCATTCATGTGCAGATTCCGGCACCGTTCTTTTACGACCAGATCCGCCAAACCGGGCACGAACCCGACAAGTCCAAGCTGATCGCCGTGGGTCAGGTGTTCCTGCCCCGCACCGACTTTGGCGCGCAGGAACTGTGCCGGACCATCGTTGAATCCGAGGTTCTGCGGATGGGCCACTACATCTATGGCTGGCGGCATGTGCCGGTCGATGTGTCGGTACTGGGCGACAAGGCCAACGCAACCCGGCCCGAAATCGAACAGATTCTGATCCGCAACGAAAAGGGCGTGGACGCGGACCAGTTCGAACGCGAGTTGTACATCATCCGCCGCCGCATCGAAAAGGCGGCGTTGGCGGCCCATATTCAGGGGCTGTATCTGTGCAGCCTGTCGTGCCGCAGCATCATCTACAAGGGCATGATGCTGGCCGAACAGGTGGCGGTGTTCTACCCCGACCTGATGGACGACCGGTTTGAGTCCGCCTTTGCGATCTATCATCAGCGCTATTCGACCAACACGTTTCCCCAGTGGTGGCTGGCCCAGCCGTTCCGCATGCTGGCCCATAACGGCGAGATCAACACGCTGAAAGGCAACGTCAACTGGATGCGCAGCCATGAGATTCGCATGGCGTCCAACAACTTTGGCGAGGCGGCAGAGGATATCAAGCCGATCATCCCGGCGGGCACGTCGGATTCGGGTGCGCTGGATGCGGTTTTCGAGGTGCTGGTCCGCTCGGGCCGGACGGCGCCGATGGCCAAGACCATGCTGGTGCCCGAAGCGTGGAGCAAGGCCACCACAGATATGCCGCAGGCGTGGGCCGACATGTATGCCTATTGCAACGCGGTGATGGAGCCGTGGGACGGGCCTGCCGCCTTGGCGATGACCGATGGCCGCTGGGTTTGCGGCGGGCTGGACCGCAACGGTTTGCGCCCGATGCGCTATGTGGTGACGGGAGACGGGTTGCTGATTGCGGGGTCCGAGGCGGGGATGGTGCCGGTGGATGAAACCACGGTGCGCGAAAAGGGCGCGCTGGGGCCGGGGCAGATGATCGCGGTCGATATGGTGGACGGCAAGCTGTACCACGACACCGAGATGAAGGACCGTCTGGCCGCCGCCCAGCCTTATGGCCAGTGGATCGAAAAGGTCGTGAACCTGAACGATCTGCTGCGCGACGTGCCGGAAACCGCGCTGTTCAGCGGGGCCGAGTTGCGCAAACGCCAGATCGCTGCGGGCTATTCGGTCGAGGAGTTGGAGCAGATTCTGGCCCCGATGGCCGAAGACGGCAAGGAAATGATCGCCAGCATGGGCGATGACACGCCTGCCGCGGTGCTGTCGTCGATCTATCGGCCGCTGTCGCATTTCTTTCGGCAGAACTTCAGTCAGGTCACCAACCCGCCGATTGACTCGCTTCGCGAGGGCCGGGTGATGAGCCTGAAAACCCGGTTCGGCAATCTGCGCAACGTGCTGGACGAAAACTCCAGCCAGACCGAGATTCTGGTGCTGGAAAGCCCATTCCTTGCCAATGCTGAATTCGACCTGATGGTGGGCCGGTTCGGCGCGCAGGTCGCGTTCATCGACTGCACCTTTGCGGTGGGCACGGGTCTGGATGACCTGCGTCAGGGTCTGGAACGCATCCGCGCCGAGGCGGAGGATGCCGTGCGGTCGGGGGCGGGCCAGTTGATCCTGACGGATCAGCATCAGGGGCCTTCAAGCGTCGGGATGCCGATGATTCTGGCGACCAGTGCGGTGCATTCCTGGCTGACCCGCAAGGGCCTGCGCACCTTCTGTTCGATCAACGTGCGCTCGGCCGAATGTATCGACCCGCATTACTTTGCCGTGCTGATCAGTTCGGGTGCTACGACGGTCAACGCCTACCTCGCGCAGGATTCGATTGCCGACCGGGTGTCGCGCGGGTTGATCGACGGGCCGCTGACCGACGCGGTTCGCCGCTACCGCGATGCGGTGGACGCGGGGTTGTTGAAGATCATGTCCAAGATGGGGATTTCGGTGATTTCGTCCTATCGCGGCGGTCTGAATTTTGAAGCCGTGGGCTTGTCCCGCGCGATGGTGGCGGAATATTTCCCCGGAATGCACAGCCGTATCTCGGGCATCGGCGTGTCGGGGATCGAGCAGAAGCTGGAGGAAGTCCACGCGCGCGGATGGCGCGGCGGGTCCGACGTGCTGCCTATCGGCGGCTTTTACAAGGCGCGGCGGTCGGGCGAGAAACACGCCTGGGAAGCGCAGACGATGCACCTGCTGCAAGCGGCCTGCGACCGGGCGAGTTATGACCTGTGGAAGCAGTATTCGGCGGCGTTGCGGGCCAATCCGCCGATCCACATCCGTGATCTGCTCGATATCAAAACCTTGGGCAAGCCCGTACCGATTGAGGAAGTGGAATCCATCACCTCGATCCGCAAACGGTTCGTGACCCCGGGCATGAGCCTGGGGGCGTTGGGGCCCGAGGCGCACAAGACGCTGAACGTCGCGATGAACCGCATCGGGGCCAAATCCGACTCGGGCGAGGGCGGCGAGGACCCGGCGCATTTCCACCCCGAGGCGAACGGCGACAACCCGTCGGCCAAGATCAAGCAGGTGGCGTCGGGCCGTTTCGGCGTGACCGCCGAGTATCTGAACGCCTGCGAGGAGTTGGAAATCAAGGTGGCCCAGGGCGCCAAACCCGGCGAGGGCGGGCA
>Ga0105046_10013884_pt1 | contig 12445 bp, 9 predicted proteins | sample MAT03_FD_78385 | JGI IMG/M metagenome (GOLD analysis project Ga0105046, IMG submission 78385) | Freshwater microbial communities from Lake Fryxell liftoff mats and glacier meltwater in Antarctica - MAT-03 (megahit assembly) | ecosystem: Environmental > Aquatic > Freshwater > Ice > Liftoff...
GGTGGTGATTCCGGTCAGCCTGATCGGGCTGCCCTGCCTGTGCATCCCGGCGGGTTTCGGCCCGCAGGGTCTGCCGATCGGGCTGCAACTGTTCGGGCCGCGCAAGGCGGACCTGCGGTTGCTGCAGATCGGGCAGGGCTGGCATCAGGCAGCCCCCTGGGCGGGGCGCAGGCCATCAACGACAGCCGGGCGCACCGCCGTGCCGCCCATGTCGGCGACAAGATAAGTTGCCAGCGCGACAAGCTGGTCCAGCGGCAGGGTGCTGCGCCCCGGATCGCCGACCAGAACCAGCGCGCCCGTCGCACTGGCCCTGCGCAAGGTGGCCAGCAGCGGCGCAACCGATGCGCCGTCATAGAACACATCGCCGGCCAGCAGGATGTCGACCTTGGGCGGATCGGCGGCCAGCACCTGCAACGTGACCGCGTTCGCAGTCGCATTCAGGCCGATGGCGATGCGGGCAAACGGGTCGGGGTCCAGCGCAAGCACCTGCGCGGCCCCCGCCTGCGCCGCCGCGATCCCGACCAGCCCGGACCCGGCGCCAAGGTCCAGCACCCGCCGCCCGCATACCAGCGCCGGGTTGGCGCGCAGATGGTGCACCAGCGCCGCGCCACCTGCCCAGACATAGGCCCAATACGGCGTCTGATCGCCGCACAGCCGCCGCAGGCCGCTGCCGGGCCGGGCCAGATGCAGCCGCAACCCCGCAATGCCGGGGGCCGGGGTCAGCGGCAGGTGGCGACGGATGAACCGCGCCGGATCGGTCATGGTGCCCGCCCAAAATACGACAGGCGCGGCAATGGTTTGCCGCGCCCGCCCCGACGCCATGCAATCGGCCCTAGGTCTGCGGTTCGCTTGGCAGCGGCATCGGTTTGGGCAGGGTCTTGAGCGCGGTCGTCGTGTTCAGCGGATCGTCCTGCCGCTGCACCGAACCTTCGAAATGCGCACCCGACTCGATGGCGATGGTCTTGTGGATGATGTCGCCTTCGACCCGCGCGCTCGAGGTCAGCCGCACTTTCAGCCCGCGCACCCGGCCCACGATGCGGCCATTGATCACCACGTCGTCGGCGACCAATTCGCCCTTGACGATCGCACCTTCGCCGACGGTCAGCAGATGTGCGCGGATGTCGCCATCGACCTGGCCTTCGATCTGGATGTCGCCGGTGGTTTTCAGGTTGCCCTTGATGTGCAAGTCCGCCGACAGGATCGAGGCGGGCGGTTTCGCCTTGGGCGTGGTCGGCGCATAGCTTGCCGGGGCCGCGCCGGTGGCAGGCTGCGGCGGCATCGTGGCCTGCGGCTCGGCCGGCTTGCTGCCCGGCTCGTTGATTTTTGTCTTAGAGAACATCGGTTCCAGCCCTTATGTAGATCATCGGATTGACGGGTTCGCCGCCGACGCGGATCTCGTAATGCAGATGCGGTCCGGTCGACCGTCCAGAGTTCCCCATATCACCGATCCGTTCGCCGCGCGATACCCTTTGCCCCACTTCGACCCGGATCGCATTCAAGTGTCCATACCGCGTCTCGATGCCGAATTCGTGCTGGATCTTGATCATGCGACCATAGCCGGACGACCAGCCCGCCTCGGTCACCACGCCATCTGCGGTGGCAAAGATCGCTGTGCCGACCGGTGCCGCGAAATCGGTGCCGGCATGCAACCGGCCCCAGCGCATGCCGAAACCGCTGGTAAAGCGGAAACTGTCCAGCACCGGCATCGCGAACGGCGCGCGTTCGGCGGCGATGCGGTACAGGTTGATCCGGTCCATCGCCCCCAGAATGCCGTTGGCGCGGGCGGTGTCGGCGTCCGGCTCTTCGCCCCGGGTGGAAAAGCTGAGCGGGGTCAGCGGGCCGCCCTGGCCGGAATAGCCGCGTCGCACCTGGGCGATCAGATCATCGGGATCCATCCCGGCGGCGCGGAACATGTCGTCCAGCGGCGCGACACTGACCAGCATCGCCTCTTCCAGCTGACGAAAAATCTCGTCGTTGCGATCGTGCATCAGGCGCATCTGCAGGTCAAGCTCGGCGACATGGTCCAGCGCGGCCTGCGCATCGGCGGCGATTTCGTCGCGCTCGACCGCCGTGTCGGCCAGCGCATCCGACAGCATGCCGACCGTGCTGGTCATCTCGTCGGTGGCGACAGCGCCGGGCGCGGCCTGACCGCTTTCCAACGCGGCCAGCAGGGTTGCGGCCTCGTTCTGGGCCATTTCACGGTCGATCATGGTGCGGCGCAGGGTGGCCTGCACCACTTCCAGGCCCGTCGCCAGCTCGCGTTTGTGATCCTCCAGCGCCAGCAGTTCGGACTGCATCACCGACACCTGCGCCAGCGCCGAACTGAACCGTTGCTGCGCTGCGGCCGCCTCGGTGGCGCGCAGGTCGCGCTCGGCCGACAGCACGTTCAGCCGTTCTTCATAGATCATCTGGTCGCGCTGCGCCTGGGCGCGGAAATTGCCGGAACCGATCGAATCCATCAGGATGATGGCGGTGGCAACGATGGTCCAGCCGATGACGACGGTGATGCCGGTCCAGGCCAGAAGCTGCGTTTCAGACCGCAGCCGGATAAAGCGGGTTTCGGTGTCAGAGCGCAGGAACAGACGCCGCTCGGGAAAGCGCCGTTCAAGCGCCGCATGAAACCGCTGCAATATCCGTGAAGCCACGCGCCCCGTCCTTTCCCCAAGACTGGTGAGGCGGCCCGTGTGGACCCGCACCAGCGGGCACGCCGCCCTATCCCCAAACCGGCGCACCAAGGTTGCTGTTAGCCAGCCACCGACCGACCTGCAACAATTTTGGTCGAACTGTCCGGTTCATTGCCTTGCACGCAGGCAAACCGGCAAGTTCTTGCCTATCCGACCGGGGGTTTGCGCGGTGCGGTGGCTAAAGTGCACGCAGGGCGGCCAGGACTTGCCCGGCGTGATCCTTGACCCGGACATTGTGCCAGACCTGCGCGATGCGGTGGTCGGCCCCGATCAGAAAGGTCGCCCGTTCGACACCCATGTAGGTTTTGCCGTACATGGATTTTTCGATCCACAGGCCATAGGCGTCGATGGCATTGCGCGATTCGTCCGACAGCAGGATGTGGCGCAGATCGTGTTTGTCGCGAAAGGTATTGTGCTTTTTCACCGGGTCCATCGACAGGCCCAGCACCACCGCGCCATGGGCGGCAAAGTCATCGATCAGGGCAGAAAAGCCAATGGATTCCTTGGTGCAACTGGGGCTGCCATCCTCGGGATAGACGAACAGGACAATGGGCTGGCCGGCAAAATCCGCGAGCGACACAAGCGCGCCGCCGTCGCGCTGCAGGGTAAAGGCGGGGGCGGGCTGGCCGATCTGGGGGGCGGATGTCATGAGCGGTCTGGCTGTCCTTTGCGGCTGGCAGGCTTTGCCGCTATGATTACAGGGCAAGGCGGGCGAAGATAAAGGCCGCAAACAGGGCTAGGTGCAGATGGGTCGACCGATGGGCAGCAGGACAATGGTCCTGACGGTGCCGCACAGATGACCGGGCCCGACCATCGGCAGACGGTCGCGCCAGAGGGGGCCGGCGTAGCGGTGCCTGCCGCCCCGCCGCCCGGTGCGGTGCCTGCATGGCTGCGCGCGCCAATGGCCGATCCCGTCGGCGCGGCTGCACCGGCCCAACCCGCGGATATCGCAGCGCCGGTGCAGACCGGTGCAAAGGTCGGCACCGATCCCGCCGGCGCGGCGGCACCGGCCCAAGCCGCCGATATCGCAGCGCCGGTGCAGACCGGTGCAAAGGTCGGCACCGATCCCGCCGACGCGGCGGCACCGGCCCAAGCCGCCGATATCGCAGCGCCGGTGCAGACCGGTGCAAAGGTCGGCACCGATCCCGCCGCAGCGCCGGACACCGTTGCGCCCGGAACCGGATCCGGGATTGGCGACGACGCCGGGCCGGAATCTGACCCCATCCCGGGCGCGGGCAGTGCGGGGCAGGGCGGGTTTGCGGGCCTGCGAGCGTCAGTTGTAGTCCTGGCCAATCCGTCTGCCGCGCCTGGCCAAGCGCCGGATGGTCCTCCCGACGTCCCGGTCATGCCCTCTGGCTCCCCGACCGCGCCCCTCAGCCCCGATGGCGATCCGGTCGGGGCCGTGGCACCGGACCCCGACGCCATGCTGCCAGACCTGACCGAACCGCGCCAGGACCCGCAGGATACCGCCGCCCCGCCATCCGTTCCCGCCCGCGATCCGCCGCCTGTCGCCGCTGTCGCTGTGCCGGCCGTCGCGGCCCGACCGCGTCGCCGTCACCGGCTGGCCCTGCGCGGCACGCTGGCGGTGGTGTTCCTGCTGCCGCTGGCCTTTGCCCTGATCGCCGCCATCGGCATGATCGGCCAGGAAGTCACCGCGCCGTCCTGGCTGCGCCAGCGGATCGAGGCGCAGGCCGCCCTGGCGCTGGGCGGCGGTTCGCTGCGCTTTGGCGACATCACGGTGACGGTAGGCCGCGACCTGCATCCCGTCGTGCGCCTGCGCGAGGTGGTGCTGCGCGATGCGGCGGATGCCGTGCTGGCCCGGGTTCCGATGATCGAGGCGCAACTGTCGCCGCGCGGCCTGATCCTGCGGCGCGAGGTGCTGCCGCAGACGATCACCCTGCGCGGGGCGGAACTGGCGCTGCGGCGCAACCGCGATGGCACGGTGGCGATGGCCTTTGCCACCGCCACCGAAGGATCGGGCCGCATCGCGGGGAGCACCCCGGGCCTGGCCGCGCTGCTGCAGGAGTTTGACGTCCTGTTCGCCCGCCGCCCGCTGGAGGCGTTGCAGCAGGTGCGTGTCGAAGGCCTGATCCTGAACTTTGACGATGCCCGGGCCGGGCGCAGCTGGACGGTCGATGATGGCCAGTTCACGCTGGATCTGACCGACGGGGCCAGCCGGCTGCGCGGCACCTTGTCGGTGCTGTCGGGGCGCGACTATGTGACCACGTTGCAGTTTGCCTATGACAGCCCCGGCGGCAGCCCGGCAGCGCAGGTGGCCGTCACCGTGCTGAATGCCGCAGCAGCCGACATTGCCACACAGGCACCCGTGCTGGCCTGGTTGTCGGTGCTGAATGCGCCGATTTCGGCCACGCTGCGGGCCGAACTGGACGACAACGGCGATCTGAGCCAGTTTCACGCGGCGCTGAAACTGGGGTCCGGGGCGGTACAGCCGGTTGCAGGCGCGCCGCCGTTGCGGTTTGACGGCGTGCGGGCCAATCTGGCATTCGATCCTGCCGCCGGCCGGATCACGTTTTCGCGGCTGAGCGTGCAAAGCGACTGGGGCGCGGTCAATGGCACCGGCACCGCTTGGCTGGGCGATCTGGTCGCCGGCTGGCCCGGCACGCTGGTCGGGCAATTCGCGCTGACCGATATCAGCGTGAACCCGCCCGGCCTTTATCCCGCACCGATCACCTTTGCCCAGGCCTTTGCCGACCTGCGCCTGCGGCTGGACCCATTCCAGTTGACCATCGGCCAGTTCACCTTGACCGAGGCCACAGCCAGCCCCGGCGATGCGGCGGTGATCCCGGTCGCGCTGGCCCTGCCGTCGGCCTTTCTGACCGGTCGGGCGCAGATCGAGGCGGCACCCGAGGGCTGGTCCGTCGCGCTGGATGGCGCGATCCCGCTGCTTGACCAGGCCCGGGCGATAGAGCTGTGGCCGACCGTGCTGAACCCCGGCACACGGCAATGGTTTGTCGACAATCTGACGGCGGGCAGGGTCAGCAATATCCATGGCGGGCTGCGGCTGGTGCCGGGCCTGGCCCCGCGCTATGCGATCAGCCATGAATTCGACGGTGTCACCGTGACCCCGATGCGGCGGCTGCCGCCCATCACCGGGGCGGCGGGCTGGGGCACCTATGACAACGGCGCCTATGCCCTGACGCTGGATCAGGGGGTCATTGCCGCGCCACAGGGCGGGGGCATCGACGTCGCCGGATCGTCGTTGATCATCCCCGACACCAATGTCCCCGATCCGCCTGCCACCGTCCGCCTGCAGACCGACAGCACCATCACCGCCGCGCTGGCGCTGCTGGACATGCCGCCGCTGAGCCTGCTGACGCCGACCGGCCTGCCGGTGACGCTGGCCGATGGTCGTGCCTTTGTGTCAGGGGTGATCGATCTGCGGCTGATGGACAACCTGCCGCGCGAGGATCTGGATTACGATGTGACCGCCGCGCTGACGGATCTGCGCTCGGACGTGCTGGTGCCGGGGCGGGTGCTGGCGGCCGCGGCGCTCGACCTGACGGTCAACCCCGACCGGATCACCATCAGCGGCGCGGCGCGGGTCGGGCGCGTGCCGGTGCAGGCGCAATGGGATCAGGCATTGGGGCCGGGGGTCGACGGATCCAGCCGCGTTGCCGGCACGGTGGAGCTGTCTGACCGGTTCATCGACGAGTTTCGCATCGGCCTGCCGCCGGGCAGTGTCAGCGACGCAGGCCAGGCCGATTTCGTGCTGGACCTGGCGCGCGACGGCGCGGCGACGTTCCGGCTGGAGTCCGACCTGCGGGGACTGGCGCTGAACCTGCCGCCGCTGGGCTGGGCCAAGGGGGCCGGGCAGGCCGGGCGGCTGGAGGTCACGGGGCGGCTGGGCGCGGCCCCCGGCATTGACCGGTTGTCGCTGTCGGCAGCCGGGCTGGAGGCCGAGGGGGCAATCAGCCTGACTGCCGAAGGCGGGCTGGGTCGCGCGATCTTTGGCCGGGTACAACTGGGCGGCTGGCTTGACGCGCCGGTGACGCTGGTCGGGCGCGGGGCGGACCGCGCGCCCGAGGTGCAGATCAACGGCGGCAGCGTGGACCTGCGCCGCGCCGCCTTTGGCGAAACGGGCGGGCAGGGCGGGCCGATGCAGGTGACGCTGGACCGGTTGCAGATCAGCGACGGCATCGCGCTGACCGGGTTTGTGGGCAGTTTTGACGCCGATGGCGGATTTTCGGGCAGCTTTAGCGCCGGGGTGAATGGGGCGGCCCAGGTGACAGGCACTGTGGTGCCGCAAGGCAACCGCGCGGCGGTGCGCATTCAAAGCGCGGATGCGGGCGCGGTGCTGCGCGCGGCGGGGTTTCTGGACAATGCGCAGGGCGGCGCGCTGGACATGACGCTGCTGCCTGCGGGGGCCGAGGGCAGCTATGACGGGCGGCTGGACATTGCCGACCTGCGGGTGCGCGATGCGCCGGCGCTGGCCTCGCTGCTCAACGCGATTTCGGTGCTGGGCCTGTTGCAGCAGATGTCCGGCCAGGGACTGGTCTTTGACCGGGTCGAGGCGGAATTCCGCATCGACCCCGACCGGATCAGCGTGCTGCGGTCCAGCGCGGTCGGGCTGGGCCTGGGCATCTCGCTGGACGGGGCGTTTGAATTTGCCGGGCAGGTGATGGATTTTCAGGGTGTCATCTCGCCGTTCTTTGTGCTGAACGGAATCGGCGCGATCCTGACCCGGCCGGGCGAAGGCCTGATCGGGTTCAACTTTCGCCTGCAGGGGCCGATGGGCACAGCGCGAGTTTCGGTGAACCCGCTGTCGGTGCTGACGCCGGGGATGTTTCGCGAACTGTTTCGCCGCCCACCGCCCGAGGTGCAATGAATGCGTCTGTCCGACTTTGACTTTGACCTGCCCGACGGGCTGATCGCGACCCGGCCCGCGCGGCCCCGGTCATCGGCCCGGCTGCTGGTGGCGGGGCCGGACCGGCTGGCCGACCGTGTGGTGACGGACCTGCCCGCCATTCTGCGCCCCGGCGACCGGCTGGTGCTGAACGATACAAGGGTGATCCCCGCCCGGCTGAGCGGCCACCGGACGCGCGGCACGGCAAGCGCCGCGATCGAGGTGACGCTGCTGGAACAGCGCGACGGGCTGTGGTCTGCCCTGATCCGCCCCTTGCGCAAGCTGCGCGATGGCGAACAGATCGGCTTTGGCGCCGGCCTGACCGCCCGGCTGGAGGGGCGCGGCGACGGTCAGGGCCTGCTGCGTTTCAACCTGACGGGGCCGGATTTCGATGCGGCGCTGGCCACGGCAGGGGCGATGCCGCTGCCGCCCTATATCGCGGCGTTGCGCGCCCCGGATGCCGAGGACCGGACCGATTATCAGACGATCTGGGCGGCCCGGCCCGGCGCGATCGCCGCACCTACCGCTTCGCTGCACTTTGACGCGGCGCTGATGGTGGCGCTGGCGGCGCGCGGGGTGGCGTTCACCCATGTCACGCTGCATGTCGGGGCAGGCACCTTTCTGCCGGTCAAGGTCGATGATGTCAGCCAGCACCGGATGCATGCCGAATGGGGCGAGGTCACGCCCCAGGCCGCAACCGCGATCAATGCCACCCGCGCCGCCGGTGGCCGGATCATACCGGTCGGCACCACCGCGCTGCGCCTGCTGGAAAGCGCCGCCGCGCCGGGGGGCGTGGCCGCCTGGCAGGGCGATACGGCGATCTTCATCACCCCGGGTTTCCGGTTTGCGGTTGCCGACGGGCTGATGACCAATTTCCACCTGCCGAAATCGACGCTGATGATGCTGGTCTCGGCGCTGATGGGGATGCAGCGGATGCGCGACGTCTATGCCCATGCCATTGCGCAGCGGTACCGGTTCTTTTCCTATGGCGATGCGTCGCTGCTGTTGCCGGGTGGGTTCGATGCTGGCTGAACGGCTGCGGCGGCTGTGTAACCGGGGGGGGCCGGGGGGCAAAGGCCCCCCGGGGCCCCCCGAGATCAGCCCCTTGGCCTGGCTTCCCAAGCCGGTCCAAACGGGTTAGGCCTTGCCGTACCGGATCGCGCCTGTCCGGGCCGGAAGGAAGCCCCGCCATGCTACAGGTCGTCGGCAGTTCATGGGCCTTGCTCTTGGGCATGTTCATGCTGATGATCGGCAACGGGTTGCAGGGCACCCTGCTGGGCGTGCGCGGCCAGATCGAAGGCTTTACCACCTTTCAGATGTCGGTCGTGATGTCGGCCTATTTCGTCGGCTTTCTGTTTGCCAGCCGGCTGGCCCCGCTCCTGATCGCCCGCGTCGGCCATGTACGGGTGTTCGCGGCCCTTGGCTCGACCATTTCCGCCGTGCTGATCCTGTATCCCGCGTTGACCGAGCCCTGGGCCTGGACCCTGGGCCGCGTCATCATCGGGTTCTGCTTTTGCGGCGTCTACATCACCGCCGAAAGCTGGCTGAACGACGCGGCCAGCAATGAAAACCGGGGCAAGGCGCTGTCGCTGTACATGATCGTGCAGATGGCCGGGATCGTGCTGGCGCAATATCTGGTCGTCCTGGGCGATATCGGCGGCTATATCCTGTTCATCGTGCCTTCGGTCCTGGTCAGCATGTCGTTCGCGCCGATCCTGCTGTCGAAAACCACCGCCAGCCCGGCATTCGCCGAAATCAAGCCGCTGCCGATCAAGCGTCTGATCGCCGCATCGCCGCTGGCCTGCATGGGGATGCTGCTGCTGGGGTCGGTTTTTGCCGCCCAATTCGGGATGAGCGCGGTTTACGGCACCCGCGCCGGCCTGAGCATCGCCGAGATTTCGGTGATGGTGTCGGCCACCTATCTGGCCGCACTGGTGCTGCAATATCCCATCGGCTGGCTGTCGGACCGGATGGACCGGCGCAAGCTGATCCTGGGGCTGGCGGCGGTCGGCGGGCTCGCCGCGCTGGTGGCCTTTGTGATCCCGGGGCAGTTCTGGCTGATCGTGCTGGCGGCCGCGATTGTGGGCGGCACGTCGAACACCCTCTATGCGTTGCTGATCGCCTATGCGAACGACTATCTGGAGCGCCGGGAGATGGCCGCCGCATCCGGCGGGCTGCTGTTCATCAACGGGCTGGGGGCGGTGGCGGGGCCGCTGCTGGTGGGGTGGGTGATGGACAATGTCGGTGTCAGCGGGTTCTGGCTGATCATCGGCGTGCTGATGGTGGCGCTGGCAGGCTATGCCCTGCTGCGGATGCGGCAATCGCCGGGCAAGCTGATCGTCGGCGACCGGGCGGTGTTTGCGCCGATTGCGGTGACGGCAACGCAGGTGGCCGCCGGCGCTGCGGGCGAGGCGCGTGCGGACGGTGCGGCGCGAAAGGGGGTTTAGGGTGTTGAGCCACGAGGATGTGCTGACGTTCTGGCTGGACGAGGTCGGGCCGGATGGCTGGTATGCCGGCGGCGATGCGCTGGACCGCCTGGTGCGCGACCGTTTCGCCGCCGCCTGGCAGGACGCGGTCGAGGGCGGCTTTGGCCTGTGGCTGACCTCGCCCGCCGGGGCGCTGGCCTATGTGATCCTGACCGACCAGTTGCCGCGCAACATGTGGCGCGGCAGCGTGCAATCGTTTCAGTTGGACCCCAATGCCCGCGCGGCGGTGCGAATCGTGCTGTCGCGCGACTGGGACCTGCAGATCAGCCTGCCCGCGCGGCAATTCTTTTATCTGCCGCTGGAGCACAGCGAAAACATCGTCGATCAGGACCGCGCGGTCGCGTTGTTCGCCACCAGGATGCCCGATGACGCCAATCTGCACCTGCACGCCCGTGCGCACCGCGAGGTGATCCGCAGTTTTGGCCGCTTTCCCGGCCGCAACGCCGCGTTGGGGCGCGATTCCACTCCGGCCGAGGCTTTATGGCTGGCCCAAGGTGCCTATGGTGCCGTTGTGCGGCGGTTGCAGGCCGAGCCGGGCAATTGAGATGAATGTGACGCAATTGGCCGGCTCCGCTTAACCCCCTGCCAACCATTCCGGCCCAGATTGTGCGCCGTGGACGTGCAACGCGCGGGGCGCATGGGGTGAAACAGGAACGCATCGGGGTGGATACCCCGCCCGGGGCCGCAGGCAGCCCGACGCAACCTGGCCCGGCCCCGTTGCGCAGTTGGGATGTGGATGGTGCGGTGTCCGAACGGTCGCCGACCGAACTGGCGCTGCAAGTGATGAACCTGATGGAACAGGGCGTGCTGGTCTGGTCCGCAGACGGCTACTGCGAATTGCACAATTCGCGCGTGTTCCAGATGTTGGAACTGACCGCCGACGACCTGCGCATCGGCACCCGACGCGCCGATTTTCGCGAACGCTCGGTCGGTCGGGGCGAGATGCGGGCCGACGAACTGGCCGCGGCCGAGGTGCTGGTGAAGGCGCATCAGCCCTACGCCTTTGACCGGCTGTTACCGTCGGGCCGGGTGGTGCTGACCACGGGGCGGCCGTCGCGCGGCGGCGGCTATGTCGTGACATTCACCGACGTGACCGAGGCGCGCCGCGCCGCGCACGAACTGAACCGTGCCCGCGAAGTCGCCGAGCAGGCCGAGATCCGCACGCGCGAGATCCTGGCCCAGGAGCGCGCCCGCCAGAACGAGGCGCGCCTGCTGGCGCAACTGGACGAATGGCTGCAATCGTGCAAATCGCTGGAAGAGTTGTTTCGTGTCGTGTCGCGGTTCATGGCCAAACTGCTGCCGGGCTCCAAGGGCGAGCTTTATATCTACTCCAATTCCCGCGATGTGCTGGACGGGATGTGCAACTGGAACACCCGCGATCTGCATCAGGGCATCGCCGCCGACAGTTGCTGGGCGCTGCGCCGGGGGCGGGCCTATGAATACCGCGTCGATGGCCTGTGCTTCATGTGTGACCATGTCGACGGGCACAAGCATCAGGTCGATGTGATTGAATATATCTGCGTGCCGATTGTCGCCCATGGCGACACCGTCGGCCTGCTGCACGTACGTTTCGACCATCTGGGCGTCGACTCGGCGCGGATCGACGATGCCGGACAGTTCGCGATGCGCTGCGGCGAACATATCTCGATGGCCGTCGCCAATGCCAAGTTGCGCGACGAATTGCGCGACCAGTCGATCCGCGACCCGCTGACCGGGCTGTATAACCGCCGCTACTTCATGGATGCGATCCGGCGCGAAATCGCGATCTCGGAACGGCGCGACAGTTGCTTTGGCCTGATTTCCTTTGACGTCGACAAGTTCAAGACCTTCAACGACAATCACGGCCATGATGCGGGCGACATGGTGCTGCGCGCCATCGGGGCCAAGATGGAAGAGGTGCTGAATGCAGGCGAAATCGCCTGCCGATTTGGCGGCGAGGAGTTCGTTGTGCTGGTCCCAGCCGCCAACCTGGCCGAGACGACCGCCCTGGCCGAACGGTTGCGCGATGCGATCAGCCTGACCCAGGTGCGCTATGTCGACGGGCTGTTGCCGCGCGTCACGATCTCGTGCGGTGTCGCGGCGTTCCCCGATTCCGGACGCCATTCGGCCGACCTGCTGCGCCATGCCGACGAGGCGCTGTATCGCGCCAAAGAGGCCGGGCGCAATTGCGTGATGGTCGGCTGAGACGGACCGATCTGTTCGGCGCGGACTGAGCGGGGCCGACCGAAACGCGTCAACGCAACTCAGCCCAGCGATCTGACCGGATGATCTGACTGGATGATCTGACCGGGCCACCTGACCGGGCCACCTGACCGGGTGATCTTGCTGGGCCATCTGACAGGGGCCAGACTGGGCCACCTGATTGCGCCATCTGACCGGGCCAACTGACCGGCGCCAACCGACCGGCGTCA
>Ga0105046_10013887_pt1 | contig 12443 bp, 10 predicted proteins | sample MAT03_FD_78385 | JGI IMG/M metagenome (GOLD analysis project Ga0105046, IMG submission 78385) | Freshwater microbial communities from Lake Fryxell liftoff mats and glacier meltwater in Antarctica - MAT-03 (megahit assembly) | ecosystem: Environmental > Aquatic > Freshwater > Ice > Liftoff...
GACTGTGCCCGCGGTTGGCACATGGGTCGCGCTCAATGGCGAGGTCGTTGAACAAAGCAACGGCGCAAGCCTGCTGACATCAATCAAACCAACGCAATCGACCGAATGCGGTTCCGCCAAACTGCCCCCTTTGGTCGTACTCAAGGCGCCGCCGATCAGCTGGGAGGCGCTTGAAGGCATGCGCGTGCGCATCGAACCCGCAGTGAGCTTGAGCGGTAACGACGAACTGGCGCGCTTTGGGGCGCTTCGGTTGAGCTTTGGGGAACGTCTGTGGATCCCGACGCAGCTTGAAACACCCGGCGCAAACGCGCGCGATGCCGCAGAGCGCAACGCCAAGCGCGGATTTTCACTTGATGACTTGAGCCTTGCTGAAAATCCCGTCGCGCCAAACTGGTTGGGCCGGTCGGTGACCATCACCCTGCCGCTTCGCGCGGGGGATCAAGTAAGCGCTATCGAAGGCGTGCTCGACGATCGCTTCGGCTACCGAATCCGCGCCACCAGCACGGTCCGCCTGATCGAAAAGAACCCGCGTCCGCGCACGCCACCGAATGTTGAAGGTCGGCTCAAAGTGGCCAGCTTCAACGTGCTTAACTTTTTCAACGGTGACGGTGCCGGCTCGGGATTCCCGACGACCCGCGGTGCGTCTAAGGTTGCCGCATTCGAGCGCCAGAAAAGCAAGATCTTGTCCGCACTGGTGGCCCTCAATGCAGATGCTTACGGCTTGATGGAGATCGAGAACGATGGCTTTGGCCCAGAATCTGCGATCGCTGAGCTCACCCTTGCCCTGAACCAGCGCTTGGGCGCAGACAGCTACGACTTCGCCCGCCTCGGCGGACCGCGCGTTGGCTCCGATCAAATCACCAACGCCATCATCTATAAAAAATCGGTGTTAAAACCCATCGGAGGCGCGCTGGCGCAAGTCAACGGCCCATTCCAAACCGGCAGCCGCCCGCCTCTGCTGCAGGCGTTTGAAGAAATTTCGAGCGGCGAGAAATTCACCCTCGTGGTCAACCACTTCAAAAGCAAAGGCGGCTGCCCAGAAGCCAAACGCCCCGAAGACCAGGACCTGCGTGATGGCCAGGCCTGCTACAACGCGGCGCGGGTCGATGCTGCCAACGCGCTCATTGAGGGCCTGCAAACCAACCCAGTTGGCATCGATGACCCGGACATGCTCCTGATTGGCGATTTCAACGCGTATGCCCGCGAGGCGCCGCTCGAGGCCTTAAAGCAGGGCGGTTTTCTGAATTTGGATGGTTACTCCGGCAAGCCCGACTACAGCTATGTATTTCAGGGTGAAGCGGGCAGCCTAGACCACGCCTTGGTCAGCGAGACCATGAGCGGCCAAGTCGCAGGCCACGCGGTCTGGCACATCAATGCCGACGAGCCCAGCCTGTTTGAATACCCCGATCAGTACAAAGAGCAGCGCCTTGGCAGCGATTGGTTCGCGCCGGACGCTTATCGTTCCTCCGATCACGATCCGCTGCTGATCGGCGTCAATCTCAGCTCTGATCCGATCTTGATGTAGCCAATGAGCGACCAGACCCTTCCTGACGCACCGCCAGATTTTCCCAAAGGCGCATTCAGCTTCGCCTTGGCCGGGCCCGCAGGCACGCTTGAAGTGCTGACCCACGCGCCCGAGGGCACGCAGCTGGATGTGGTCGCTTTAATCTGCCATCCGCATCCGCAGCACGGCGGCACCATGCACAACAAAGTGGTGACGATCATTGAGCGTTCCTTAAGCGAACTCGGCATCAAGACGGTGCGCTTTAACTTTCGCGGCGTTGGCCAGTCAAACGGCGCTTTTGCCGAAGGAATCGGCGAAACCGAGGATTTATTTGCCGTATTGGCCTGGGTTCAGCGTGTTCTGCCCGCGCAGGAGTTGATTCTCGCTGGCTTTTCATTCGGGTCGTTTGTCGCCTTGCGCGCAGCCCAGCTGCTCAAGCTCAAGCAGCTGATCTCGGTTGCGCCACCGGTGGAGCGCTACGCCTATCAGGAGCTCAAGCGCCCGTCTTGCCCGTGGCTGGTCGTGCAGGGCGAAACCGACGAAGTGGTTGATGCAGATGCGGTTTTTCGCTGGGCCGAAAGCGTGACACCCGCGCTGACACTGGTGCGCATGCCCGACACCGGGCATTTTTTCCATCGCAAGCTGATGGATCTGCGCGGCGTCATCAAGAACAGCGTCAAACGCCTGCTTTGAGCGTGCTTGAAGCGTACCGCGCCGCGCTCCAGCGCCCGGGAACCCTGCCAGATCCGGCGCAGGCGCAAGCAGTCGCCAAGCTTGATGCGCTCTATCACGCGCTGCTTGAGTCGGCGCAGGAATCGAGCTCTTGGTTTGGCAAGCTGTTTGCGCGCGAACGCGAACCGCTGCGCGGCCTTTATCTGCACGGCGGCGTCGGCCGCGGCAAAACCTGGCTGATGGATCTGTTTTACAACGCGCTTCCGTTTGAAGAAAAAATGCGCACGCATTTCTATCAGTTCATGGCGCGCGTGCATCGGGATCTAACCGATTTTAGAGATGAAGAAGACCCGCTCGAACTGGTTGCACTCAAGCTCGCCAAGCAAGCGCGGGTGATTTGTTTTGACGAGTTTTTTGTCAGTGATATCGGCGATGCAATGATCCTCGGGCGCTTGCTGGAGGCATTGTTTGACCGACGTGTGGTGCTGGTGGCGACCTCAAATGCAAGGCCCGATCAGCTCTATCGCGATGGCCTGCAGCGCGCGCGCTTTTTGCCGGCGATTGATCTGCTGAACGCGCGATGCGAAGTCTTTGAACTGGCCTCCGCACAAGACTTTAGGCTGCGCGCGCTCAACAAGCTGCCGCTGTATCTGCATCCCAATGACGCCAAGGCCGCCGCCGATCTGGAAGCCATGCTGCTGCGTTTGGCCCCATCAGGCCTTCAGCGCGGGCTTGAAATCAAGCTCGACGGGCGTGCGCTTAAAACCCAGGCATTTAGCCACGACACCCTGAAAGTTGGCTTTGCCGCGCTGTGTGAAGATGCGCGCGGCCCCGCCGACTACTTAGAAATCGCCATGCGCTTTGCCACGCTTATAGTGGTTGCTGTGCCCGCGCTCAATGGGGACAACGAAAATGCGGCGCGGCGCTTTATCAGCCTAGTCGACGCCCTCTACGACCGCGGCGCCAATCTGGTGATCTCAGCCGACGTTCCGCTGCTTGAGCTCTACAAGGGCGAACGCCTGAAGTTCGAGTTTGCGCGGACCTCAAGTCGGTTGATTGAAATGCAATCGACCGAATACCTTGAGCGGCAAAAGCGCCAATAGCAAGAACAGCGTCAGCGCCCCAAACCATCCGAGCGATGGGATCAACTGCGGCACAAATCCCTCGCGCAGGGCGCGAAATCCAAAGGCGCGCAGGCTCGGCCTGATCACCGCCATCGACTCCCAATTGGCGCCGCCGTTTCCGGACGAAAAGGTGGGTTGAAACGCGCCCTGTGGGCCTGAATCGGCGCACACAAAGAACTCGCGATTGTCGAATGGGGACCACTGCACGCCAATGAACGCGCGCCCGGGCGGCACCAAAATCGGATTGGCGCTGAAGTCGTATTTATAGAACCGAGCGCCTTCGCCGTCGAACACGGGAACCGCCGGGGCCACAACTGGCCGCTGGGCGAGGAGCGCGCCGGGCGCGCCATTGCTGCCGCCGTCTTGATAAACCACCACGTTAAACGGCAGATCGGTGACCGTTGCGCTGGCGGTTTTGGTCCAGCACACGCAGACTTCCTTGATCCGCATGCCGCCCGCGGGCAGCGTGTCAAAGGCCATCGCGTAGACCCCGCTGGTGGTTGAATTGGAATAGCCGGCCGCGCCCTCAATCGTGCCGTCGTCGTAGCGATCGTGGCCAACACAGGCGTCGCCGCCAACCGGAATGGCGGTCGGCATGTTCAATTGGCGGGTGCTGTCGGCCATGAGCGCCAGCGGAAACAGCAAAAATGCCGAAAAGGCGCGCCATCGGATTGTCATTTTATTTTTTCCATGGCGGCGATCGCCGCGCGAAAGGCCTGCATCTCATCGCCGTTCCAGGTGCCGCCAAGCGTCGCGATGTCTTGTGGATCGCGGTACTCGCTCGGCTGGCTTGAATCGACGCGGGAGCCGTCAAGTGCGCGCCGAAGCAGTTCAATCATGGCCTGATTTAGATTGACTCCCTGGGTATGCGCAAACGCCTTGATGCCCAAAGCGAGGTCATCGGGAATGTTGCGGAGTGAAAAGTCGGCCATGGGCTACTGTAACAATTGCTTGTTTTCAGGCCAAACAATCGCCTGCACTTGGGGCCCGGCAAGCTCGGAAAATGTGGGCTGGTAGTCAATAATCAGCGGCGCGTGGTCGGAAAAGCGCGAGGTTGTGTAGACCTCAGCGCGATGCGCGGCGCCGCGCAAAGACGGCGATGCAAGCTGGTAATCAATGCGCCACCCCACGTTTTTGGCGAAGGCTTGACCGCGATTCGACCACCACGTGTAGGTTTCGAAATCAGGCCCAACCACTTCGCGCTGCGCATCGACCCAGCCGTGCGCCAAATGCCGTTCGATCCAGGCGCGCTCTGCCGGCAGAAAGCCCGAATTCTTTTGGTTGCCGCGCCAGTTCTTGAGATCAATCGGGCGGTGCGCGATGTTTAAATCACCGCACAGAATAAAATGCCGCTGCTCTTCGCGCTTGCGCGCAAGCCAAGGGTCGAGCTGATCAAGCAGCGCAAACTTAAACGCCTGGCGCTCAGGCCCCGACGAGCCCGACGGCAGGTAAACGGAGGCCACGCTGAGCTGCCCGAAATCGAGCTGCAGATAGCGCCCTTCCTGATCGACGTCTGCCATGCCAAAGCCTTCGATGACCCGGTCCGGGGCGTGGCGGGCATACACCGCGACGCCGGAATAGGCCTTCTTGACCGAACTCAAATGAAAGTGCGCGTGGTAGCCGGCGAGTGCGAATGCGGGATTAAGCACGTGCTCGGCCTGCGCGCGCACCTCCTGTAGGCAAATAACGTCGGCATCACTGGCCGCCGCATACGCAAAAAAACCCTTGGCTGCCGCAGAGCGAATCCCGTTGAGATTTAGGCTTAAGACGCGCAAGGGCTGCAGCCGCCGCCGCTGGCATGCGCTGACTGGTTCCTAAGCAAGCGGTTCAAGGTCATTGTTCTTGATAGCGCCAAGCGGGCTGAGCGCTAAAGCTTACTCGCCAAAAGCCTCGCGCACGAACTCCGGCAGGGCCATCGCAGCCCGATGGATATCGGTGTTGTAGTAGCGCGTGCGAAATGGCTTATTGCTCGCATCGCGCTCGCGGAAGCTTAAAAGATCGTCGCCTTTGCGCGCCATAGTGCATGACCACCAGCCCGTCGGATACGCCGGCTGCGGGAACAACAGCGTGCGCACCGCGGCAAAGCCCGCGTCCTTCATTGACGCCCGCATCGGCGCCAGAATGTACATATGGACCAGCGGTGATTCCGACTGCTGAACCAAGATGCCGCCTGGCTTGAGCGCACGCACGCAGGTTTGATAAAAAGCCTCGTTGAAGAGGCCTTCCGCGGGGCCGATTGGGTCGGTTGAATCGACGATGATCACATCGATGCTTTCTGGCTCCGCTTCGGCCATGAATTTGATCCCATCAATGAACAGCAGTTTCGCGCGCGGATCGCTGTTGGACGTGCACAGCTCCGGAAAATACTGCTCACTTAAACGCGTGACCCGCTCATCGATTTCCACCTGGATGGCTTCTTCGACTTCTTCGTGCTTCAGCACTTCTTTGAGCGTGCCGCAGTCGCCGCCGCCGATCACGATGACCCGCTTGGCGCGCGCGTGCACAAACAGCGCCGGGTGCGACATCATCTCGTGGTACAGAAAATTGTCGCGGGTGGTTAGCATCACGCAGTCATCGATCACCATCAGATTGCCCCAGTCGTGGGTTTCATAGATGTCGATCTGCTGAAACTCGGATTTTTCTGAGTGCAGTTTTTGCTTGATGCGAAACGAGATGGCCGAGCCGGCCGGGGCGTGTGGTTCTGAAAACCAGTTGGAGTCGAGCATGACAATCCTTAAAGTTTTGGCAAGAGAGGGCAATTGGACTCAGTGATTCTACTAGCGAAGCAGCAGCAGCACACCTCCAAAATTGGACGTCTGGCCATCCGCGGTCGAGGATCAGGACACGCGCATGATCGACGCCAGCCATCTGTTCCCCTGCCACACCACCTGGATCGGATTTCGGCGCACCTACATGCGCGACTTCATCGGCCTGTTCGCGCCGCACCTAACGCCCGCACGCATCGACTCCGCTAGCTGGTTGAATGCTTGCCTGAAGCACAAACAAAAACGGCGCCCGAAGGCGCCGTTTTCTAACCCAAGACCGGGCTTAAGGATTACTTGGCGGTCACCCGCAAAGACACGCGGCGATTGAGCTGGCGGCCTTCCTCGGTGCTGTTGTCGGCAACCGGGAATTGGTCCCCGTAGCCTTCGGAGCTTAAGCGCGCGGGATCGATCCCTTTGCCAACCAGCGCCGCAACCACGGCGGCAGCGCGGTCGTTCGAGACCATCAGATTCACGTCGGCGGGACCAGTGTTGTCGGTGTAGCCGCCGATTTTGAAGGTGACGTTCGGATAGGCGTTCAGGATCGCCTGGAGGTTGTTGATCTGTTCATCGGACTCTGCGCGCAGGGTGGAGGTCCCGGTGTCAAACAGAATCCGGTCGAAGTCGAACCAGGTTTCCTGATCCACCGTTTGGCCGGCATCGTCGATGAACGCCAGGACGCGGTTTTCGACGCCGCGCTCGGGTAGGTTCAACGACGCACCGTTGCCCAGCAGGCGAGGCGCAAACACGCCCAGATCCGGGAAGCTGAAGGACGAAGCCTCGGCAGCGGGCGTGCTCATCGGTGCTTCAATGGCGGCGGGCTCGGCGGCGCTCTTTGTTGACGACGTCATCGGCAGCAGCGGCACCAGCAGCAGGGCGACGATGTTGATGATTTTGATCAGCGGGTTGATCGCGGGGCCGGCGGTGTCTTTGTACGGATCACCCACGGTGTCGCCGGTCACGGCCGCTTTGTGGGCCTCAGAGCCTTTGCCGCCAAAATGGCCTTCTTCGATGTACTTCTTGGCGTTGTCCCAAGCGCCGCCGCCGGTGGTCATCGAAATGGCGACGAACAAGCCGGTGACGATGGTGCCCATCAACATGCCGCCCAAAGCCGCAGGCCCAAGCAGCATGCCAACCGCGACCGGCGCAATCAGCGGCAGCAGGCTCGGGACGATCATTTCTTTGATTGCCGCGGTGGTCAGCATGCTGACGGCGCGCGAGTAATCCGGCTTGGCGGTGCCTTCCATGATGCCTTTGATTTCGCGGAACTGACGACGCACTTCGGTCACCACCGAAGCCGCGGCGCGGCCAACCGCTTCCATCGCCATCGCAGCAAACAGATAAGGGATCAGGCCGCCGATAAACAGGCCAACGATCACTTTCGGATCAGACAGCGAGAAATCGACCACCATGCCGCGTTCCGCCAGCTTGTGGGTGTAATCGGCAAACAGCACCAGCGCAGCGAGGCCGGCTGAGCCAATCGCGTAGCCTTTGGTGACTGCTTTGGTGGTGTTGCCAACCGCGTCGAGCGGATCGGTGATATCGCGGATCTTTTTCGGCAGCTCAGCCATTTCAGCAATGCCGCCGGCGTTGTCGGTGATCGGGCCATACGCGTCGAGCGCAATCACCATACCGGCCATTGAGAGCATCGACACCGCCGCTACGGCGATACCGTAGAGGCCGCCCATTGCCAGCTCATCGGTGCCTGCACCCACCGCGATTGCGCCTTGGGTACCGAAGTGGTACGCGCCCAAAATCGCCATACAAACCGCCAATACGGGCAGCGCGCAGGCTTTCATCGAAACGCCAAGGCCGGCAATCATGTTGGTGGCGTGGCCGGTTTGTGATGCCGCGGCAACGCCGCGTACCGGGCCGTATTCGGTTGCGGTGTAGTACTCGGTGATCACCACAAGCGCTGCGGTCAAGGCCAAGCCAATCAGCGCGCAGGCAAACATCGGCATTGCCGCGGCGCCCATCATTTCTTTGCTGATGAAGTAAAACGCGACCGCGCCAATCACGCCGGAGACGATCAAGCCGCGATACAGCGCGTTCATGATTTTGCCGCCGTCGTAGGCTTTGACAAAGAAGGTGCCGACGATCGAGGCGACGATCGCGACCGCGCCGAGCACGATCGGATAAATGATCGCCTGCGGGAAGAATGCCAGCGACAAACCGCCGATCAGCATGCCGGCAACGATCGTTACCGCATAGGTTTCAAACAAATCTGCGGCCATACCGGCGCAATCGCCGACGTTGTCGCCGACGTTATCGGCGATCACGGCCGGGTTGCGTGGGTCATCTTCTGGGATGCCGGCTTCAACTTTACCGACCAAGTCTGCGCCGACATCGGCGCCCTTGGTGAAAATGCCGCCGCCCAAGCGCGCGAAGATTGAAATCAGCGAACCACCAAAAGCCAAACCAACCAGCGGCTGCAGCGCGGCTTTGGCGTCCATGCCCATGTTGAGCATGAGCTTGTAGTACAGCACCACGCCGAGCAGGCCCAAGCCCACCACCAGCATGCCGGTGACCGCGCCACCGCGGAAAGCCACCGCGAGTGCTGCGTTGATGCCGTCATTGGCCGCTTGCGCGGTGCGCACGTTGGCGCGCACCGATACAAACATGCCGATGTAGCCCGCGAAGCCCGAAAGCAGCGCGCCGACCGCGAAGCCGCCGGCGGTGGACCAGTTCAGGAGAAAACCGAGGAGGAAAAACAGCACCACGCCGACGATCGCAATCGCGGTGTACTGCTTGTTCATGTAGGCGTTGGCGCCAATCTGGATCGCGCTCGCAATTTCGCGCATGCGCTCGTTGCCCGCGTCCTTGGCCAAGATCCACCGCGCAGAAATGACCCCGTAAGCGATGGCGAGCAAACCCGCCCCCACGGCGATCCATAGACCATATTGTTCAAGCATCGTTTTTCCTCAAATTTTCAACGCAAAAGTGACCCGCAAAACACACACGCTGCCCGTTGCCAAACAGGAAGTGCCGAAAGGGGGAGGCTTAAAAAGCCGGCGGAGTATAGCCGAACGGTTTTGCCCTGCGAAATTTGCGTGAAATGGGCAAACTTAGCGGCATGTTTGAATTCAATCCGCCCGCGCTGCGCTCCCTTTTTGTGACCGGTACCGATACCGGTATCGGCAAAACCCACGTTGCCTGTGCGCTGCTTAAGCACTGGCGCGGCTTTGGTTTCACCCCGGCGCCGATGAAACCGGTGGCGTCAGGGGCCACGCTCAGCGCAGGACACTGGCAACAAGAGGACGTCGACGCGTTGATTGCCGCCAGCGGCCGCGACTGGCCGCAGCATCTGGTTAACCCGTATTGCTTCGCCCCGCCGATTGCGCCGCATATTGCGGCCGATCTGGCCGGTGAGCAGATTCGACTTGAGCCGATTTTGCACGCTTATGCCCTGCTCAGCGCGATGAGCGACGCGGTGATCGTCGAAGGCGCGGGCGGCGTCTTGGTGCCGCTTGGCGATGCGCTGATGACCACCGATCTGATCGTCGCGCTCAAGCTGCCTGCGCTGCTGGTGGTTGGACTCAAACTCGGCTGTCTCAACCACGCGTTTTTAAGCCAGCTTGCGCTACAGCGCGCCGGCATCCCGATCATCGGCTGGGTCGGCAACGCGATTGATCCGGAATTCGCCGAGCGCGACCGCAACCTCAGCACCCTGCTTCAGCGCCTTGAGGCCCCGTGCTGGGGTGTTCTTGAGCACGTTTACCCTTAAAGCTGCACGCCCAGGCGGCGTGGCCGCACCGCGCGTATTTAACCTAAACTGTGTGCCCTCATTTCTCCTTCAGGCTCGCCGCAATGAAAAAACCCGTGCGTGTGGTGGTAACCGGTGCTGCCGGTCAAATTGGTTACGCCCTGCTGTTTCGCATCGCCGCGGGCGACATGCTTGGGCCAGACCAACCGGTCATTTTGCATTTGCTTGAGATCACCCCGGCGCTGCCGGCGCTTTTAGGCGTGGTGATGGAGCTCAACGATTGTGCGTTCCCCACGCTCGCAGCCGTAGTCGCCACCGACGACGCCAACGTGGCGTTTAAAGACGCCGACTACGCCTTGCTGGTCGGCGCACGCCCGCGCGGCCCGGGCATGGAGCGCAAAGACCTGCTCGAAGCCAACGCGGCGATTTTCTCGGTGCAGGGCAAAGCCATCGACGCCAACGCGGCGCGCACGATCAAGGTGCTGGTGGTTGGTAATCCAGCCAATACCAATGCGCTGATCGCGCAACAAAATGCGCCGTCGATCGACCCCAAGCAGTTCACCGCAATGACCCGCTTGGATCACAACCGCGCGCTCTCGCAGCTGGCTGAAAAAACCGGCTGTCATACCACCGATATCACCCAAATGACGATCTGGGGCAACCACTCTGCCACCCAGTACCCGGATGTGCATCACACCCTGATCAAAGGCGCGGCGCCCACGCTCGATATGGGCTGGGTCAAAGAGAGCTTTATTCCGGTTGTGCAGCAGCGCGGCGCGGCAATCATCAAAGCGCGCGGCGCATCGTCTGCGGCGTCCGCTGCGTCCGCCGCGATCGATCACATGCGCACTTGGGCGCTCGGCACCGCTCACAACGACTGGGTGTCAATGGGTATTCCGTCTGACGGCAGCTACGGCATCGCCCCCGGCGTGATCTACAGCTATCCGGTGACCTGCGCGAACGGCGAGTACAGCATCGTGCAGGGCCTCGCGATCAATGATTTTTCGCGCGAGCGCATGAATGCCACCGAAAAAGAGCTGCGCGAAGAACGCGCCGCGGTCGAGCATTTGTTTCCGCAGCAGGGTTAGTTCTGACTCAAGCCCCGCGGCTGCGGCCGCGGGCGCTGCTAGCGCACCTTCAGATTCAAATCGAAGATGGGCAGCAGGATGGCCAGCACAATCAGCAGCACCACGCCGCCCACCAGCACGATCAACGCAGGCTCGATCACGCTCATCAGCACCTTGATGCGGGTATCGACTTCGCGCTCCTGGTGGTCGGCGATGCGGTCGAGCATGGCCGGCAGCTCGCCGGATTTCTCACCGCTTGCGATCAGCTTGACCGCGATCGGCGGAAACAATCCGCTCACCGCAAGCGCGCGGTTGAGGCTGGAACCCTCGCGCACGCGGATCAAAGCCTGCTCAATCGCGCGCCGCATCGGCAGCAAAGTGACCACCCGCGACGACACCGTCAGCTGATCGAGAACCGGCACCGCGCTTTCCGCGAGCAGGCCCATGGTGCGCGCAAACCGCGCGGTATTGGCCGCACGCAGCAGGCGCCCGACCAGCGGCAGCTTGAGCAATCGCAGCGCCAGCGCATGCCGAAAACCTTCTCCGCGCAGGGCCAGCATGAATGCAGCTACAGCCGCTCCCAACAGCAGCGCCAGCAGCCAACCCCAGTGCTGCAGAAACAGCGCGAGCGCCATCAGCGCGCGGGTCAGCCAAGGCAGCTGCTGCCCGAGTGAATCAAACACCGCAGCAATTTGCGGAACCACGTAAATCATCAAACCAAACACCACCGCGCTCGAAATCGCCAGCAGCAAGACTGGATAAACCAGCGCAATTTGCGCCTGTCGGCCGATTTCGTCGCGGCGCTCCCAAAAACCGGCGAGGCGGTCGAGGATGCGATCGAGTGCGCCGGCCTGTTCACCGGCGGCGACCGTGGCGCGGTACATCTCGGGAAAACTGTCCGGGAATTCGCCCAGTGCCTGGGCCAAACTCAGGCCCTCGCTAACCCGCGCCCGCACCGCCAGCAGCACGCTCGAAACCGCCTTGGTTTCGGATTGCTCGGCAAGCGCCTTTAGCACCTCATCAAGCGGCAGCGATGCGCGCAGCAGGGCCGCCATTTGCCGGGTCAGGGTGGCCAGTTCCGCGGTTGAAATCTTGGTCCCGCGCCGGCGAAATTCAAAGCTGCGCCTGGCCCGTGCGCGCTCGCGAACCTGCTGGATATCAATCGGCTGCAGGCCGCGCTCGCGCAGGATCTGGCGCACTTGACGCGCAGTATCGCCTTCAAGCAAGCCGCGCTCGGTCTTGCCTGCGCTGTTCAGTGCTTCAAATTCAAACGCTGGCATAGTTGCTTGCTTGGCTGCGGTAGAGGTGGGATGGAACGCCGTTTGGATCCTGCAGCAATTGGAGACACGCCATCTTTGCCTTCTCTAACACCCGCTTGGAGCGCGGACAGTCGGGATTTAAGCGCATGCAACAGCAAACGGAGCGATCGATGCACAGGTGAGATTCAAACGGCTGCTGGTGGGCGCAACGTACACTACGCGGCGATGAAAGACGCCCTCTTTTTAACCGCCGTGGTGGTCACGCGCAACCCGAGGCCCGACGTGGTGGCGAGCTTGCAGGCCTTGGTCAGCGTGCTCGCCGATGCGCTGCCTGACTTTGATGTGCTGGTTA
>Ga0105046_10013888_pt1 | contig 12443 bp, 12 predicted proteins | sample MAT03_FD_78385 | JGI IMG/M metagenome (GOLD analysis project Ga0105046, IMG submission 78385) | Freshwater microbial communities from Lake Fryxell liftoff mats and glacier meltwater in Antarctica - MAT-03 (megahit assembly) | ecosystem: Environmental > Aquatic > Freshwater > Ice > Liftoff...
CCGCGTGAATCGGAGCCGCACCACGATGCCGGGGCAACAGCGACGCGTGAAGATTGATGCAACCCAACCTCGGAATATCCAGCACTGCGCGCGAAAGAATCTGACCATACGCCATAACCACGATGACATCCGGTTGCAACGCCCGCAGCGCGTCCACCGCCTCCGCCGCACGCATTTTCGCCGGCTGCAACACGGCTACACCAAGGCTCTGCGCAAACACCTTCGGCGGCGGCGAAACGAGCGTCATGCCGCGCCCCGCCGGTTTGTCCGGCTGCGTCACCACCCCCGCCAACACGGCGTTCGGCCTGTCGGCAATGCGCGTGAGTGACGGCATCCCGACCTCTCCCGATCCCATGAAAACAATCCGCATCAACGTCGCATTCCCCGGCTCGCCGCCAGACGCACCGCCGCGAGATCCGCCGCGCCCACTTCGCGTTGTCCCACGGAACTCGAGCATCCCGTGCAAAGGTAATCGTAGATTTCCTTGTCCGGCAGAACGAGCAGCAGACGCTCACGCACGGGCATCGCCTTGTTGCATTTCTGGCAGAAAAGCGAACTCGCCCGCAGGCTCTCGAATTGTCCGGTCGCCCGACTCATTCCGTGTGTGTGGACACTTCTTCATTGAGCACCGCCAGCACATCCATCAACACCTTGTGCGCTGGTTGCGTCGCATCAATCGTCACCACGATATCTTTTCCGTAAAAATCCAGCACAGGTTTCGTCTCCTGTTCGTACAGCGCGAGACGTTTCGTGATGACTTCCTCGTTGGCGTCATCAAAACGGTTGTCCTTTAGCGCGCGTTTTTTCAATCGCCTCACCAGCGAGGGACGGTCCGGGCAGGAAAGATGCAACACGCGGCGAACGTCGATGATGTCCTGCATAATACGAGCCTGCTCCACATTGCGCGGAATGCCATCCAGCACGAGATGATCGATGTCCGGCTTGTAGTTGTGCGTCTTTTGCACGTCCTTGATGCGCGCGTGCCAGAGCCGCACCGTGATGTCGTCGGGCACAAGTTGCCCCTTGCTTGCGTAGGTCACAAAGGCCTGACCCAGCTCCGTGCGCGTATCCAGCGAACGGAACACGTCACCGCATGCGCAGTGAAAAAAGCGCGGAATCGTGCCGAGAATTTTGCCTTGAGTGCCCTTGCCGCTGCCGGGAGCGCCAAGAATGAGAAATGTGGGAAGCTTCATGGGAATGGGAGTTGTGGGGGAGATGACTCGCCGAATTAAACACAAGCTCGACGCTCACTCAAGCAGTCTGCGGTGCGAACACCACCACTCGACCAGCAACAACAAAAACGCCGCGAGCACCAAAATCCGCCAGTCAAAACCGGCAAACGCCGCAACCGTCGCGCCTCCGACCAATAACGCTGGCGCTGCCGATGCCGTCACCGCGCCGGACTCCGCCTCCGGAATGGTCTCCGCGCGCCCGATGTGATCCGCCGTTTCACCGGCCAGCCATTCCATCGTGTTCGCCATGAAAACAGGAAACCCCGTGCGCAACGGAAAATCGCTCGCATCGACATTAAACGCCGTGGCCGCCACGCGTTTTCCTCCGGACTCACCGGCGACAAGCAACGGACTTCGAAACGAACCCAACACCTCGTCGAACCCCTCGGGCAACGAAATCGTCGCCGCATCAAGCACCCGCACCCGGCTCATATCCACACCTTGCAACAACGGATGCTGCGCCGTCTGATCCGTGATCGGCGGATTCCCCAGCCGCGCCGTGCCGCTCACAAACGGCGACTCGCCAACAAACAACACCGGCGCAAACGGCCGCGCCGGATCAAACGCCGCAGGAACGAACCGGTCGAACACCAGCGCATCAAACGCACTGACCAACGACGTGTTGAACGCCCCGGGCGCTAGCAGTTCCATGTCGATCCCCGACGAAGACCCGAGCACCTTTTCCAAAAACCAATTCTCCTCCGTCACCAGCAACACACGCAACCGGCGCGGCGCTTTCAACTCCACAGAAGCGGTGTTATCCGCCTCCAACGCATCGCTCTTGTCGAGCCGCGCGGACAGCGTTCCCGTCGTGCCGGGTGGCAGTGCGGGATTGAAGGAAATCACGCCATCCGTTTGCCCCTCCGGAGCAAGTGAGAACGCATGAACTGTCACCAATTGATTGTTGAGCATGATCTCCAGGTTGCCTTTTGCTGGTTGCGCGCCGAAATGTCGGATTTGAAAAAACACGTCCACCGTCGTGCGATTCACCGCCTGGGTCCGCACCGCAAACTTGCTCAGCGCCGTGTTCTCCGTCGCACGCGGCGCACCGTCGAGCACCACGACGCGATGATCCCCCGCGCGCACCCCCAGCATGTCTTCCGCGAGCCTCGCCGCATCCTCCATGCGCCCCGTGGATTTGCCCGGCTGAAACTCCGACAGCACCTTAGCCAGCACCCGTTGATCCGTGGTAAACGGCACCAGCACTTCCGGCTCCGCGCCCGCCGCAACAATACTGATCGCGTGCTCCTGTCCGGCCGTATTGATCAACGCCCCGGCCTCGCGCAAAGCCCGATCCGCCCGCGTCTCCGCGCCGTCCTTGGCGAGCATTCGCGCACGCGCATCGAGCACCAGCACCGTGCTGCGTTTTGCATCCGCCTTCACCCCGGCGACCTTGCGCTCAGGTCGCAGCAACGCCACGAGAATGAGCAGAAAAATCAGTAAATGCAGCAGCAGCGAAAGCCACTGGCGCAGCCGTTGAAAAAGCGCACGCTGTTTTTGTTCACCCAACGTCCGCCGCCAGAACACCAGCGACGACACCGTCTGCGGACGCCGCCGCACCTTGCGCAGATACAGCAGCACAATCAGCGGAACGCCCGCCAGAAACCACCATGCCCATGGTTGCAGAAAAATCATCGGTCACCGTTACCCATACACACCCCCGTGGCGTCGGTCCATGTCCGTCGCGCGCTTCGACCCTGTACCTGTTCCGTCGGTCTGTGACCGTCGCCGTCGCACTTTTGCACGAATATTCACCGACGGTCATAGACCGGTGCTACAGCGAAATCGCGGTCGCACTTTTGCACGAATATCCACCGACGGTCATAGACCGGTGCTACAGCGAAATCGCGGTCGCACTTTTGCACGATTTTCCACCGATGGTCATAGACCGACGTTACAGCGAAATCGCGTTTAAAACGCACCTGTACCGTCGGTCTGTGACCGTCGCACTTTTGCACGAATATTCACCGACGGTCATAGACCGGTGCTACAGCGAAATCGCGGTTAAAACGCCGAACCGTCCGCCTTGGTTCCGCAGACGCTGACTTCCAAACCAAGCTCCGCAGCCAGCGCGGCTTTCGCGTAGAGCGCCAGATCCGCGTCTTTCGCGTTCTTCGCATACGCCACCTGGATATGGTTCGCTTTGTGGCGCGCCATCATTTGATCCCTGCTCACTCCGTAAGTCACCGCGTGCATGATCGGCCATTGCACCGTCGTTTCTTTCCAGCGCCGCTCGGTTTCTTCTTTTGGCAACGTGATGACTTTTGCGCGCCCGAGATCCATCTTGAGTTTGCCGTCTTCCAAAAACACCCGGCTCCACACGATCTCACCCGGTTTCGCAATGCCGCGCACCGTGCCGCCGCCGAGACGGAAATACATCGCCGGTTGACGCAGCGAATCCGTGCCTTTGTAACCCCCGATGTGATGCGCGGGCGGCGCACTGCCTGAGATGAGGAAAACCCACACGTATTCGTCGGTCGAACCGCTCTCGTCAAACGCGCCCCAGCGCAAATCGTGGAGCGTGTTTTCCACCGGCTGACCCAGCGCCGTATGCACACGCTGCGTGAACACCCCGTCCAGACCCGCGCACTCATCGACTTCGTTGAAATGCGTGAGCGGCTGGCCTGCGCGGATGACTTTACCCGCGGCATTCTTCACCGGCGGACGATCCCCATTATTCAAGATGCCTTCCACCAGGTCGGACGCGGGCAGCAGATCCTTGAGTCCCTGCTGATATTGAATTCCGATGCTTTCGCAGCCGAACTCGTCGGCGATGCGCAGCACCGCCACGTAGGTTTTGCACTGCCACAAAATCTGCTTCTCGGTAAGTTCCGTCTCCTCGTTTTTGCCAATGTGAAAGGTCATTCCCTTTTTCAGCAACCAATCATAAACGGCACGCGCCTCGGCATCCGAAACCTGTGTCGCGCCATAGTACAATGCGGACTGCGACAGACGCTCTTTATACACGCCGGTCGGAAACAGCAGTTCGTCGGGAATGATGGCATTATACATACCCATGCAGCCCTCATCGAAAATGCCCATGATGGATTTCCGCCGACGCAAATCGTCCGCAATCTTCTTAGCAACCGCCACGGCTTTCGTCGGCACCTTCGCCTGCGCGAGCGGCTTAACGTGATCCGTCTTGTGCTTGGCCACGCCCGACTTGAGCCAGCTTTCCAGGCCTTTAAGGAAATAGGCGTCGGTAAAATCTTCGCTCCACAGCGTGGAATATTTCACCCCGGCTTTCGTCAGCGAGCCGTTCAAATTGAGCATCCCCACCAGACCCGGCCACGTTCCCGACCAGTTGGCCACGGTCAGGATCGGTGCGCGATGGGAAATCAGGCCATGCAGCAAATGGTGCGAGTACTGCCACACCGCTTCCGCCACAATGATCGGGGTGCTCGGATCAATCTTCGCAAACACTTCCATGCCCTCTTTTTGCGAGCTGATGAACCCGTGTTTCTTTTTCGGATCCGGCTTGTGCGCCCGGACGAGATTGTAGCCGAACTTGGCCACCGCTTTGGTCAATTCTTTTTCCATGGCCTGCTGTGCCGGCCAGCAGGTTTGATTTGCACTGAGTCGAAGGTCGCCATTGACGACCAGAAGGATGGTTTTAGAAGGAGTCGTCATGGGAGAACGACGATCAAACGCCAACCCCAAAAAAATTCAATCAATATTCGCTCATGTTGGGTTGAAAAGGCCAGGTCTCCGCAGTGGATTGAGGTAGGGACGAGGATAGGACTCGCCACCCCTTCTCCGGCAGGCACGATGCGGCCACTATAATTCCCGACTTTTCATTTGACAAAGGGGCGGTTGCCACAGAGTTTGCCCGTCCAAACAGCGCAAAGAAACATGTGCCGTAGGTCCTTGGGTGCGGGGGTTCAACTCCGCATCGCCAGCGCCAAGGGTAACCCGGCAGCAAACAAACATTCGATTCAGGAAACGCATTGCGTTTTCCAAAATCACTTAAACATATGCCCATTCGACTTGGTCGTTTTGAAATGCCTCGCACCCTTTCCAGGGACGAGACCACATCCACCGATACCTATTGCAAATTCGTCGCCGAACCTTTCGAGGCCGGATACGGACACACCGTCGGCAACTCGCTTCGCCGCGTGCTGCTCACCTCACTTGAAGGTGCGTCAATCACCACGGTGCGTATCACCGGTGCCGCGCACGAGTTTTCCACTCTGCCCAATGTGGTGGAGGACGTGACGGACATCGTTTTGAACCTGAAACTGGTCAAGTTCAAAGCCGCCGATCACGAACTGCGCCGCCTCAACCTGATCGTCAATAAGGAAGGTGTCGTCACCGCCGCTGACATCCAGGAAGTCGCCGGGTGCGAGGTGATCAACAAAGATCAGATCATCTGCACGCTCGACAAGAAAACGAAGTTCGAAGCCGAACTCGAAGTGCGCGTGGGCCGTGGTTTTGCCACGGGCGATGACAACAAACGTCAGGACATGCCGATCGGCGTGATCCCGATTGATTCCATTTTCTCGCCGGTGACCCGCGTCAAGTACGCCGTGGAAAACACCCGCGTCGGACAGCGCACCGACTACGACAAGCTCGTGCTCGAAGTCTGGACGGACGGGCGCATCACGCCGGAAGAAGCCCTGCTTCAGGCCTCGGCGATCCTTCGTCACCACCTCGACGTGTTCGTCAACTACGACGAAAACGCGATTGAGTTTGACGAAACGCCGCGTCAGGAGAGCGAAGCGAACGTGAAGCTGAAGAAACTGCTCAACATGAGCGTCAACGAAATCGAGCTGTCGGTTCGTGCCGCCAACTGCTTGAACAACGCCAACATCACCTCCGTGGGACAACTGGCGATGAAGACCGAAGCCGAGATGCTGAAATACCGCAACTTCGGCAAGAAGTCGCTCAACGAAATCAAGGACAAGCTGCAACAGCTCGGCCTCAGCCTCGGAATGAAATTCGAAGGCGGCCTGATCGACCTGCAGCCCGGCGAAACCATCGCATTCGACGCCTGATTCGTCGAAGTCACCACGCAACCTACCGAATTACTGAGGAAACAAGATCATGCGCCATCAACGCAAAACCGTTAAATTACAACGCACTCAGGGCCATCGTAACGCCCTGCTTTCCAACCTTGTCGTGAGTCTCATCGAGCATGAGCGGATCAAAACCACGGTGGCCAAGGCCAAAGCCGTGAAACCGCTCGCGGAGAAGATCATCACGCTGGGCAAAAAGAACACGCTGCACACCCGCCGTCTCGCGCTGGCCTATCTGCGTCAGAACAACGAAGCCGTGCGCAAAGTGTTCAGCGAACTCGCCCCGCGCTCTGCGGAACGTCCCGGCGGTTACACCCGCATCATCAAACTCGGCCAGCGCAAGAGCGATTCCGCTCCCATGGCGCTCCTCGAGTGGGTGGATCGTCCCGTAGTCGAGGCGGAAACCGCCCCTGTGGAAGAAGCGAAGCCTGCCAGGAAATCCACGAAGGCAACTGCCGCTGTGGAAGCCACGGAAACCGCTGAGGCACCCGCCTCGGAGGAAGGCGCTCCGAAGAAGACGCGTTCCCGCAAAAAAGCGGAACCGTCCGCTGAAACAGCCGGCGAATAGTCGCTCGTAGAAAAAAATTGAAGGCCACCGGTGGAAACGCCGGTGGCCTTTTTATCGCTCTCCATCGGGCGATTTGGTGCCTGTTTACAGGTTTTTAAGGTGGAATTTGCGAGAGCCTGGCGCGGACCTCATCAAGTTGGGAGCGCAAGCGCAGGAGTTGTTGGTCCAGCGTGGATACGTTGCCGGGCATGCAGTCTTTTTCTGCGGACGTTGTACTGGCCTGCTTCTGCGCGTCCAGTTCGACGTGCATCTCTGCCATGCTGTTCATGACGATGCCGATGAAGAGGTTCAGCATGATCATCGTCCCGAGCAGTATGAAACTGACAAAGTAGATCGTTGCGGGGACCGGGGCGGCATCGCGAACCGCGCTAAAAAGATCGCTCCAGTTATCGAGCGTGATCATTTGGAAAAGTGACATCAGCGCCGCTGGCAACGAGCCGAAGTGCTCCGGGGCCTGTCGTCCGAAGAGGTGGATGCCGATCACCGCGTAAATGTAGAAGATCAAACCAAGGAGCAAGCCGACATAACCCATCGCGCTCAGGCTCTTGAGCAGTGCGCCAACGAGCAGTTGGAGCTTGGGAAGCGCGGAGACCAACCGCAGCAACCGAAGTGTTCGGACAAGACGCAGCACCGCGGCAAATTGCCCGCCGACCGGCAGCACGCACAGCGCAACGATGGTGAAATCGAAGATATTCCAACCATCCCGGAAGTAGTCGAGCGGGCGGGATCCGTGCGCCATGAGTTTGAACACAATCTCAATGATGAAAATGGCGAGTACAGCGCCATCGAGAAGTTTCAGAATTGCGCCGTACTGCGCCACCATGGCGGCGCTGGTTTCCACGCCGGCAAGGACGCCTGCGAGGAGGATCACCGCGATGATCACACCGCGGAACGGCCTTGATTCGACAACGCGCTTTGCAACGTCGGTCATAAGGATGATCTGAAGGGCGCCTTGTCGGGGATCAATCCGGCAGCTCAGCCGGCGGCCCGGGATTGATATCCGCTTTCACCGCAGTCTTCTTCGGACGCATCAATGATACGATGACCGATGTGGCGAGCACTCCAACGATGACACCGAGCGAGACGAGGGTATCAATTTTCCACGGCGTGTGGCTGAGCAGCATTTTTACACCGACGAAGGTTAGCACCACGCCGAGGCCGATCTTGAGGTAGTGGAATTTATCCATGACTCCCGCCAGCGCGAAATAGAGCGAACGCAGGCCGAGGATGGCAAAGACATTGGAGGTATAGACGATGAAAGGGTCCTTGGTGACAGCGAAGATCGCCGGTATGGAATCCACCGCAAAAATCACGTCAGAGAATTCGATGAGCAGCAGCACAACGAAAAGTGGCGTGGCCATGAGGATACCGTTTTCGCGCACGAAAAACTTGTCGCCGCGATAGTCATTTGTCACCGGCATCAACTTCTTAAACCAGCGCACCAGCGGGTTGCGCTCGGGGTGAATTTCCTCCTCGCGCTTCACAATCATTTTAATGCCCGTAAGAATCAGGAAGGCGCCGAAAATGTAGATGACCCAGGTGAATTTGGTGATCAGCGCCGCACCAAGAAAGATCATGATCGCGCGCATGATTAATGCCCCGAGGATACCCCAGAAGAGCACTTTGTGCTGATAAAGCGCCGGCACTGCAAAGTAGGAGAAAAGCAGCGCGAAAACGAATACGTTGTCCACGCTGAGCGATTTTTCGATGACGTAGCCGGTAAAGAATTCGAGGCCCTTCTGCGGCCCCATGTAGTGCCATACACCGAGATTAAAAATCAGTGCAAGGCTGACCCAGACGGCCGTCCAGGTCATTGACTCCTTGATCGTAACCACGTGCGCCTTTTTGTGGAAGACGCCGAGGTCGAGCGCGAGCATGAGAAGAACGAAAACGTTAAAGCCGATCCAGAGCCAGAGAGTGTCAGACATAGTGTGTGTATTGGTGTGTGAGTTTGATGTTAAGAGCTCCGCCCCGCTCCAGACGGACGTGGCGCTCCGCCTCTACGCAGGAGAGGCGAATCATTTGATCCAAGGGGCTTGCTCTTCGCTTTGCAGTTTGATGAATCAGATTCTTCCTCCGGGCGGAGCGACCTTTGCGGGCGGCGTCTTCTTGAGAGGATTTGGTCCGCGCTGTGCACGCTTCTTGTGGCGGTGCCCGATGCGCGACTCGAGTTGTTCGACCATTTTATCGAGGGCAGCACGCAGCGTGTGATCCACGGCCTCCGCAAAGATGTCCGGTCCGGGCGTCACAAGATGGGCAGAGATGCGGAAAGCCGGACTCGCATCGATCATGCGTTCCATATGAATTCGGGCCTCATCAATCTGAAGATCCTCGCGCAGCGCCTCGATGTGCTGTTTGGTCAGTGCGGCCAACGCCGGGGACGGCTGATGGTTGTGATGTTTAAGGATAAATTTCATAACGCCGAGAGTTTTCCACCGGCATTCGGATTCGACAAAGACATATACTCGCACCAATGATGTGTTTTTATGGAATCCAGAAAACCGGTCAGCAATTGGCTTAACTACCATCATCTCCGATACTTTCATGCCGTGGCAAAGGAGGGCAGCGTTCGGCGCGCATCGGAAAAACTGAACACCTCGCAGCCTTCGATCTGCGCACAGGTGAAGCAGCTTGAGTCGGCCCTCGGCGAAACGCTGTACCGTCGCAGCGGACGTTCGATCGTGCTCACCGACTTTGGCCGGACGGTTTACGGGTACGCCGATGATATCCTCGCGCTGGGAAGCGAATTGCTCTCAACCGCAAGCCGCACGCCGACGGTGCGCATGTTGCGAATCCATGTCGGCATCGTGGATTCATTTCCGAAACTCCTCAGCCTCGACATTCTCCGTCCAGTCTTTGCGCAGGTCCCACGCGTCCAGGTCACTTGTCACGAGGGAAAACTCGATGATCTTCTCGGTCAACTCGCCGCCCACCGCCTTGATGCCTTGCTCGCCGACGAACCTCCACCTTCCGGGTCGCAGATCAAGACATTCAATCATCCGCTTGGCGTCAGCGGCGTGACGTTCTGCTCTTCGCCGATCCTTGCAAAAAAGTTATCCGGCCGTTTCCCGCGCATCCTGCACGGGGCACCACTTTTATTGCCCACCCAGAACACCGCCCTGCGCCGTGACCTGGAGAAGTGGTTTCGCAGCACACAGATCGAACCTGTGGTGGTGGGCGAATTTGAAGACGCCGCCCTGGCAAAGATCGTGGCCACGGAGGGTATTGGCATCACCGTCGTGCCCACAGTCGTCGCGGCGGAGGCCATCGAACGCTATGGTTTTGTTCGGTTGGGAAAGACGGAAGAATGCAAAGTGCAACTGCACCTCATCACCGCCGAGCGGCGCATCGAACATCCCGTGGTGGCACTTCTGGCATGCGAAGCTGATCGTGTTCTCGCTGGCAGAAGGAAAAAAAAGCGCCCGGTGGATCCGGCACGACGCCCCCAGGCGAAAGGGACGGCTCCGTCTTGAGCTGAGATCATTCCAGGTGGCGCCCATTCAAAGAACCGCCTAGTCCTCAATAGTTGTCACTTGCGTTTTGTTTCGTCCGGCCCGGCCTTTCGGGCGTAATGCATCCCCGGAGTTTTAAAATCCCTTGCGGGAATAGTTCCGCGAAGTGCAATCTCTCACTATCTATGAAAGTTGAATCATCTGTGAAAGAACGTTACGCCGCCGGTGCTCAGGCGCGTGAGGAAAGTCTGTGTTGTCCGGTGGATTACGATCCGCAATATCTCAAGGTCATTCCGGCGGAAGTGATCGAACGGGACTACGGCTGCGGTGATCCCAGCAAGTACCTTAAGTCGGGCGAGACGGTGCTCGATCTCGGGAGCGGCACGGGAAAAATCTGTTTCATCGCCGCGCAAGTCGTGGGTGCGGAGGGGCGGGTGATCGGTGTGGACATGACGGATGCGATGCTCGAAGTGGCGCGCCGCAATGCTCCGGTGGTTGCGGAGCGCGTCGGATTCGCCAACGTGGAGTTTCGCAAGGGGCGCATCCAGGATCTCGCGTTGGATTTTGAAAAACTCGACGCCGCGCTGAGAGAGCGTCCGGTAGCGAGTTCTAACGATTGGATTGCCGCCGAGGAAGTCGCTGCGGAATTGCGCGTGAAACATCCGATGGTGGGTGACAACAGCGTGGACGTTGTCGTTTCCAATTGCGTGCTCAACCTCGTGGAATCGAAGGCGAAGCGTCAGCTTTTCGAGGAAATTTTCCGCGTCCTCCGCACCGGCGGACGGGCCGTGATTTCTGATATCGTGTGCGACGAAGAGGTGCCCGGGCATTTGCAAAATGATGCCGATCTGTGGAGCGGCTGCATTTCCGGCGCGTTGTCGGAGGAGGGATTTCTCCAGGCGTTCGAGGATGCCGGATTTTATGGAGTCCAGCTTTTGAAACGCGACGGGCAGCCTTGGCGCACCGTGGAAGGCATCGAGTTCCGCAGCGTGACGATTGAAGCGTTCAAGGGCAAACAAGGGCTGTGTTTTGAGCGCAATCAGGCGGTGATTTACAAGGGGCCGTTCAAAGAAGTGCTGGATGACGACGGTCACGTGATGCAGCGCGGACTGCGCTACGCTGTGTGCGACAAGACGTATCAGCTTTACAAAAAAGCGCCTTACGCGGAGAGCTTCGAGTTTATCGATCCGCTCAATGACATCCCGCTGGCGGAAGCCAAGCCGTTTGATTGTTCGCGCACGACGCTTAGGCATCCGAAAGAAACCAAAGGGCAGGATTACGTCGTGACCACCGAGGCTTCGACCTGCTGCGACGGCGGCAGTGGCGGCGCTTGCTGCTAGGCGTCGTTTTCACAACGAAAACCACCCCATGCCAGATCTTACCCAAGGCAGAATAATCGTCACAGGCGGCGCCGGCTTTATCGGCAGTTCGCTCGTCTGGGCGCTCAACCAGCGCGGCATTGAGGATATCCTGATCACCGATATTCTCGGCTCCGACGAGAAATGGCGGAACCTTGTGCCGCTGCGTTACGTGGACTACATGGACGCCGGAGCGCTGCTCGATACGCTGGAGGATTTACCGGACATCGCGTGTGTTTTTCACCTCGGCGCGTGCAGTGCCACGACGGAGCGGGACGCGGATTATCTCATGCGCAACAACTACGAGTACACCAAGACGCTGGCGCAGTGGGCGGTTAAAAATGATGTGCGTTTCGTGTATGCATCGTCGGCGGCGACTTACGGCGACGGATCTTGCGGCATGGATGATACGGCACCGATCGAGCCGCTTCGTCCGCTGAATATGTACGGCTACTCGAAGCACCTGTTTGATCTGTTCGCGCAGCGGCAGGGTTTTCTGAATCGCATCGTCGGGCTGAAGTACTTCAACGTGTTCGGACCGAATGAGGATCACAAAGCCGACATGCGGAGCCTGGTTCACAAGGCGTATCATCAGGTCGTGGAAAACGGTGTGATCCGGTTGTTCAAGAGTGATCGGCCCGACTACGCGGACGGCGAGCAGAAGCGCGATTTTCTTTACGTGAAAGATGCCGTGGAAATGACCATTCACCTCGCGGAAAACGAGAACGCCGGAGGCTTGTTCAACCTCGGCAGTGGAGAGGCAAACACGTGGAACAGCCTGGCAAAAGCGATCTTCGCGGCCTTGGATCGCGAGCCCG
>Ga0105046_10013890_pt1 | contig 12442 bp, 8 predicted proteins | sample MAT03_FD_78385 | JGI IMG/M metagenome (GOLD analysis project Ga0105046, IMG submission 78385) | Freshwater microbial communities from Lake Fryxell liftoff mats and glacier meltwater in Antarctica - MAT-03 (megahit assembly) | ecosystem: Environmental > Aquatic > Freshwater > Ice > Liftoff...
ATCTTGGGGTGATCGCTGACCGCCGCGCCGACCAGACCGACCCTCGTCGCGTCGGCTGGGATAAGCTCGAGGATCCGCTCCTTGGAGACGAGGCGCATGCCGCCGTTGGTCGAGCGACGCATCACGCAGTACGTGCACGTGCGCGAGCAGCCGCGCTCGGTCTCGATCAAGAACATGTCGGACAGCTCGGTGTCGGGCGTGCGAATCGGCGACCACGCCGGCAGGAGCGACGCGTCGGCCTTGGCGACGGTCGGCATCACCGCGCCGTGGTGGATCGGGACGAACACGTGGGGCATCGCGGCGAGCGCCACCAGCGCATCGGCGCGCGACGGTGCGCTCTCGATCGCGCGCAAGACGTCCACGATGAGCGAGTCGGCTTCCCCCATCACGATGGCGTCGGCGTAGGGCGCGAGCGGCAGCGGATTGGAGAACGTGAGCGGACCGCCGGCGAGGATGAACGGTTGGCGATCGGTGCGCTCGTCGCGCAGGCACGGGATGCCAGCGTGCTCCAGCAGCTTCACCACGCCCGCGAGCTCCAGCTCGTAGGCGACCGACATCGCGACCACCGGGAAGTCGCCGAGCGGACGCAGACCCTCGTAGGAGATGGCGCCTTCGCCTGCGGCGCCCTCGTCGTCGGGGAGAAAAACCCGCTCGCAGGCCAGATCGTCAGTGCCCTGCAGCGTGCCGTAGATCGAGAGGAAGCCCAGCGAGCTCATCCCCACCCGGTAGGGCGACGGGTAGGCGAGCGCGATCGTGAAGGGAGCTCGCTTGACCGAGCCTCCACGCTCCTTGCCAAGGCGCTCGCGGATGATAGCTGCCTGATTTCGCGACATGAATCGCTGGCAAGCCTGGTCGCACCGGCCCAGGAGCGCAACACACGCGTGGTCACCAGCCGGGGAAGGCGAGCCAGACGCGATCGCCGTCGGTGGTGAAGCGCAGCTCCCCTGCGATATCGGTTCGGAGGTTCAAGAGCCCCGCGCGCCGCACGATCGACTCGACATGAGGATGACCGAACCCGTTTCGTGCGCCGCAGGAGGTGAACGTCACCACCGGCCGAACATGCGCGAGCAGCGCCTCGGTCGACGAGGAACGACTCCCGTGGTGACCGACCTTCAAGAGATCGGCGCGCAGGTCGTCGCCCCATCGGTCGACGAGATCGGCCTCCGCTTCCGCCTCGGCGTCGCCGGTGAGGAGCGCCGCGCGCGCGCCGTACGCGACGCGCAGGACGATCGAATTGTCGTTGGGCTCGCGCGTCTCGTCGAATGATGGGCAGGGCGACAGCACGCTCACCGTCGCGCCGCCGAAGTCGTGCGGCGCACCGCAAAGCTCGGCGGGGCGACGGATCGGCACGCCACGCGCGCGCATCATGGCGTACAGCTCACGCACCGCGCCGCCCGCGCCGTGCGCCTCGCCTTCGCCGGTGTCCCACAGCTCACCGACCTCGACGTCGCGCAGCGCGCTGGGCAAGCCGCCCGCGTGGTCGGCATGCGGATGGGTGAGGACCACGACGTCGATTCGCGTGCGACGGCGTGCGGCCAGGGCTGGCGCGATCACCCGGCGCCCGACATCGAGCCCGCCTCCCGGCAGCCCACCCCCATCGACCAGCATCACGCGACCGTCAGGGAAGTCGACGAGGATCGCGTCACCTTGTGCGACGTCGAGCGCGCTCACGCGCAGGACGCCGCGCGGTGCCCCGGCGCGATGCGCGACGCCCTCGAACAGGATCAGGGTCAACACGAGCAGCGCGGCTGCAGCGACGCGAGATCGAAGCTCCGATGCCGCAGCGATCAACGCGACGCCGCACACCAGCGCCGCGCTCGCCGCCGGGGTCGGCGGCGGAACGGGGAGCGCGCCGCCGAAGCTGGTCGCTGCTCGCGCGATCGCCAGCACCGCCAGCAGCGCTCCCGAGCCGACGCTCGCCGCCCCGCGCTCGAGTGACGGCGCGGCGCTGGATGCGGCGTGCAGGAGGCAGACCGGCAGCGCGGCGAGCTCCCCGATCGGCGCGGCGATCAGGTTGGCCAGCAGACCCAGCACCGGCAGCTCCCGCGCGGTCGCAGCGAGGAGCGGCGCGCAGGCGATCGTGGCGGCCGCGGTCGTCGCTGCGGCGCGAAGCAGAAGCGAGAGCGCGCCAGGGAGCGGACCGTCGGGCGTGGCGCGCGCCAGGGCGACCAGACGCGGCGCGATGAAGAGCAGGCCCGCGGTCGCGGCAGCGGAGAGCGCGAACGACAGATCGAGCAGCGAAAGCGGGTCGAAGATCGTCCCCAGGGTGAGCGATGCCGCGAAGGCCCTCACGCCATCGGGCCGGCGCCCGGCAGCGCGCGCGAAGAGGAGCGCGCCGAGCATGCACACGGCGCGGAGCACCGATCCCGAGCCGCCGGCAAAGTCGGCGTAGGCGACCGCGGCGAAGAACGCGACGACGCTGGCCGGCCGGTCCGGATCGATCCTCGTCGCGACGGCACGGATGCGCAACAGGATCGCGCGCAACGCCGCGGCCAGCGCGAGCGCGCTGACCGACAGGTGCGTGCCGGAGACCGCGAGCAGATGCGACAGGCCGCTCTTGCGAAAGGCCTCGTCGTCGCCGGACTCGAGATCGTTTTCTCCGAGGACGAGGGCCCGACCGAGCGGCGCGGCCCGCGGGTGATAGGTCGCATCGATTCGGTCGCGAACGCGGGCGCGCGCGCGATCGATGAGGGCGCCCGGTCCGCTCCCCCGCGACACCCAGGCCACAGCCGAGAGCGAGCCGCTGGCCACGACCGACGTGCGAGCGACCCGCGCCCACGGCGAGCTCGCCTCGCCCCGGAAGAGCTGTGTCGCGGCGAGCGCAACGACGCCCGTCAACCGATCACCGCGTGCGGCGTCCTTCGGAACGTTGCGCAGGCGCACCACGATCGAAGGCGGAAGCTCCGCACCCGCGCAGCTCGCGGCGTCGAGGCGAGCGGACGCCGAGACGGCGCCTTCGCGCACGATCGGCGAGGCGACGATGGTGAAGGCGACCGTGCACGCCCGCGGCGGGAGCAGAGCTGCCTCGGCAGCGAGCCACGCCGCGCGCGCATCGTCGACGGCCCAAGTGGAACGCATCGCGCCGACCGCAAAGGCGACGACGGCAAGGAATGCGTGGCGGCGCGAGACGCGACGCGTTGCGACGAGGACGCTCAGCGAGATCGCCGCTGCCGCAGCCGCCGCCCCCGCATGGGCGACGAAAGCGCCCCCTCCCATCCACGCGAGCACGATGAGGAGGCAGGCGTCCACGACGCGCATGCCACAGCACGCGGTGCGCCAAGCCTGACGCGAACCGGCAGGCGGCCCTGCGCGTAGAAACAAGATCGCGGAAAGGTGGCGAGTGTCCCTGCCGCAGTGGCGGCCGCCAGGCTATGCTCCGCCGACTCGAACGGCTCTGCCGCTTTTTCCGCTTGAGGAGGTATCCGTGCTTCGAACCGTTCTGGCCTCGATCGTTCTGGGCACGACCGTTGTCGGTTGCGCGAGCGAACCGCAGAACGAGACGCGCGTCCTCCGGCCGGGTCCCGAGACGGGCGCCGCCGAAGACGCCATCCGGGGCGGCTACACCGACGACACCGACACCGCCACGGTCGGCATCTACAACTGGGACTACGGCGCGCTGTGCACCGGCTCGCTCATCGCACCGAACGTGGTGCTGACGGCGCGCCACTGCGTCTCGCAGACCTTCGGTGACGAGCAGGGCGTTCAGTGCGCGAGCACCAACTTCAGCCCAGCGTGGTCGGCGAGCGGGTTCGCCGTATCGTCGCGAACGGAGCTCTTCCAGTCGATCGAGAGCGATGTTCGCGCGGTGAGGGAAGTCCTCACGCTGCCGGTGGACGACAAGCTCTGCGGACAGGACATCGCGATCCTCGTCCTCGCGCAAAACATCGAGCCGACCGAGGCCATCCCCTACATCCCGCGGGTCGATACGCCTCTCGTCGCGGGCGAGGAGTACTACGCCATCGGGTACGGCGAGACGAACGACGGCCAGGGTGACTCTGGCCTCCGTCGCCGCCGGGACTCGCTCTACGTCAACTGCGTGGAGGGGGCCTGCAACGAGTACGGCGTACTCGAGACCGAGTGGGTGGGCGACCAGGGCATCTGCTCCGGCGACTCCGGCGGTCCCGCGCTCGACCTGCTGGGCCGTGTGGTCGGCGTGACCTCGCGCGGCGTGCAGGGCTGCTACGACCCGGTGTACGGCTCGGTCCACGCTTGGAGCCAGTGGGTGAAAGACAACACGATCTACGCCGCCCAGCTCGGCGGCTACCCGGCGCCCGCATGGGCGCTCGGTGCTCCGACCGATCCGGGCGCCGTGGACCCGACGGGCACTGCATGCGCCGCGCCGGCCGAGTGCAGCTCGAACCTCTGCTGGTACGGCGGCTACTGCACCCGCGAGTGCAACGAAACGGTGCCCTGTCCCGAAGGCTACGAGTGCACCGCCCAGGCCGAACTCGGCAACCTGACGATCTGCACGCAGGTCGCTCCCGAGCCCCCGCCCGTCGACGAGACGGGCGGAGGCGGCAGCGCCGGTGAAGGCGGCGGCAGCGACGACGCCAACACCAAGTCGAGCAGCGACGGCGCAAGCGACGACGGTGGCGGGTGCAGCGCGAGTGGTCGCGACCCGGTCACTCCGGTGCCGTGGGTCATGGGTGTCGCGCTCGCTGGTGCCGCGGTCGCGCGACGTCGTCGTCGCTGAAACCGCGCGTGGGCGACCGATCCGTCACCGATCGAGCCATCGATCGGGCGCTCGGTCGGAGAGCGACAACATGGGGCCTCGCTTCGGCGGGGCTCGCTGCGTTTCTCGGCTGTGGTGGTCGCGACAGCCCCACCGGCGACGCGGCGCCGGCAGGGTCGTCGAGCGGCTCATCCGCGGCCCGCGCCCTTCACGCGCGCCGAATCGTGTCGGTCTCGCCGAGCGCCAGCGAGTCGGTCTTCGCGCTCGGGCGCGGCGGTGAGCTCGTGGGCCGCTCGACCTTCTGCGACGAGCCGCCAGAAGTGAAGAACGTGCCCGAGGTGGGCGGCTTCGCCGACCCCAGCCTGGAGCGAATCGTCGCGCTTGCGCCGACGCTGGTGGTGGGCGAGCGCGGCCCGGCCGGGCCGCGCTTGATCGAGGCGCTGGAGCAGCGTGGCGTCGCGACCTACTTTCCGCCGATCGCGAGCATCGCGGACATCATCGCGTTCCTCCTCGGGCTCGGCGAACGACTGGGCGCGACGGACGCGGCGCGTGCGCTGGTCGCAAGCATCGACAAGGAGCTGCAGGTGGTGAAGGCCGAGGCGGCGGCGCGGCGGCGACCGCGCACGGCATTTCTCTTCGACTTCAAGCCGCTCATCGCCGCGGGCCCGGAGACCTTCCCCGATGAGCTGTTGCGACGCGCCGGCGGCGACAACGTCGTCACCGCCGGCGGGATGTACCCGCGGCTCGGCCCCGAGGGTCTCCTCGCGCTGGACCCCGAAGTGATCATCGACGGCTCGGCGCCCGGCGTGTACCCGGGCGACCCGCTCGAGATTCTCCGCAGCATCGAGGGACTCGCTGCGCTGCGCGCCGTACGCGAAGGTCGGGTGGCTCGGCTCGCCGGGACCTCGGCGCTCCGGCCGGGGCCACGCATCGGCAAGGGCGTCGCGGAGGTGCACGCCCTCATCGCGAAGCTTTCGGAGCCGAAGCCATGAGCGCCGCTGGCAAGCCTCGCAGGATGCGCGTCGATCAGCTCCTGGTCGATCGCGCACTTGCGCCGACGCGTCAAAAGGCTCAAGCACTCGTGCTCGCCGGCGACGTATGGGTCGGCGACCGTCGGGTCGATAAGCCGGGCGACACCATCGCGAGCGACACGCCCCTGCGCGTCACCGCTCGCAAGCGCTTCGTCTCGCGCGGCGGCGACAAGCTCGAGGGCGCTCTTTCGTCCTTCGGCGGCTTCGACCAGCTGCAGGGCCTGCGCTGCGTCGACGTCGGCGCATCCACCGGCGGCTTCACCGACTGTCTCCTCGCGCGCGGTGCGATGCGCATCTACGCGGTCGACGTCGGGTGGGGCCAGCTCGACACGACGCTGCGCAACGATCCCCGCGTCGTCGTTCGCGAGCGCACCAACGCCAGGACCCTGACGCCCGCCGACTTCTCCGAGCCCATCGATCTCGTCGTGGTCGACGCGAGCTTCATCGGCATCGACAAGCTCATCGGCGCCATCGCGGGCTTCCTCCGCGAAGGCGGCAACCTCGTCGCCCTCATCAAGCCTCAGTTCGAAGCTGGCAAGGAGGCCGTCTCCAAAGGCAAAGGCGTCATCCGCGACGAGGCCGTCCGCAACGAAGCCATCAGCGATGCCGTAGCCGCCATCGAGCGCGCCGGATTCACCGTCGAGGCCCAGGTCGACAGCACCGTCCACGGCCCCAAAGGCAACGTGGAGCGCTTCGTCCACGCACGCCGCAGGACGATCAGCGACCCGTAGGCCGGCGCGATGGGCCCCGAGCGCTCGTCCGGGCGGCCGAATCCCGACAATGATACCTTGATGCTAGCGAGTGGCGTCGAGGCGGGGTCGATAGCAAGGCGGAGGGAGGAGCTGTACTTCCTGTACAGAGACGACCGACAACGCCGCTAGCGGCCCCGCATCGGCGCCACTCGCTGACATCAAACTTTTTCGATGCGCTGCTTGCCTAGCAATCCCGTGGGCTTCACGAGGAGGACGGCAATGAGGATGATGAAGACGAAGACGTCTTGCAGACCGCTATAGGGCGTAAGCTTGATGAATTCGCCGAGCACGCCGAGCAGCAGGCCGCCGAGCATGGCGCCAGGGATGTTGCCGATGCCGCCGATGACCGCAGCGACGAAGGCTCGCGTGCCGATGACGAAGCCCATCGTCGGGTAGGCCTGCGACTGATCGAGGCAGAAGAGGACGGCGCCCAGCGCGGCGAGCATGCTGCCGGTCACGAAGGTCAGCGAGATCACGCGGCCGGTGCGGATGCCCATCAGACGCGCAGCTTCGACGTTCACGCTGAGCGCGCGCATCGATTTACCGAACCAGGTGCGCTGCACCAGCAACTCGAGGCCGACCATCGTCGTGAGGCTCGCGCCGACGATGACGATGCGCGTCGACCCGATCGGCAGGATCTGCGGGTAGCCGCGGAAGCGCGCGGTGAAGAGGAGCTGCGCCAGGTTCTGCAAGAGGACGCTCATGCCGATCGCGGTCACCAGCGGGGCGATGCGCGAGGCGGCGTCTTTCGCGTTTTTGCTGCGAGCGCGCAGCGGCGCGTAGGCGATCTTCTCGACGATGACGCCGAGCGCGCCGGCCAGCATCATCGCCCCGAGCGTCCCGGCGACGCCGGCGATCAGCGGCGACTCGACGCCGCCCAAGGCGCCGATGAGAAAGAGCCCGGCAAAGGCGCCCATCATGAAGACTTCGCTATGCGCGAAGTTGATGAGCTTCAGGATGCCGTAGACCATCGTGTAGCCCAGGGCGACAAGCGCGATCATCGACCCCTGTGCGAGGCCGGTGAGCAGCGCTCCCGTGAGCTTTTCGAGCATGGTGTCGGCCTGAGGCGAGGCGACGCCGCGCGAGGCGCGGGCGGCGCGGAAGGAGCCGATGCTACTTCGACCTCTTCCCCCTCCTGCCTCAATTCTGTCAGCGGCCGGCCACTTCTCGGCGCAAGCCTGCTCGCCTACTCACATCCGGGTCAGCGCCTCCGGAGCTGGTCGCACCGGGCACACGGACGCGCCCCGACGCCCGGTCAGCGACCGCCAGGCGGGCAGTCGAAGAAGCGACCTCGCTGCACTCCGCCCCCATACAGCTCGCGCCACCACCCGGCTCGCCACGCCCCGGACTTGACCCAGATTCGAAGGCGATTCGTCCCGCACGGCTCTTCGGCGACGAGGTCGTACGAGGCGGGCACCCTGCCGCCGAACCCATGATAAGTCGCGACGATCGAGCCAGGCACCAAGGTCGCCAGGCGATGCTCGACCCACGCGATCTCGCGCAGGTAGCGACCACCGGACAGCTCGACCGCGTCATCGAAGTGATCCTCGTCCGGAGAGTGGAGATTTTCGCCGAAAGGATTGAAGAAGTAGAAGCCGTCGAAGGCGTCCCAATCCATGCAGGTCACCTCCCCGAGCTCGAAAGAGGCGTTGTCGAGCCCGAGGCGCCTCGACGTCGTCCGGGCTGCCGCCACGAGGTCGGCTCTCTGCTCGATCCCGGTGAAGGTCAGCTTGGGGCGCACCGCTGCACCCGCAATGCAGAACTTGCCGGGGCCGGAGCCCACGTCGAGGACCCGCGACGCGCCGAGCCGAGCGAGCAATGTGGCCGCCCGGCAGGCGACGGCGACCGGAGTCCAGAAGCACGCCGAGGCGTCACGGATGCGACCCGAGTAGAGCTCGTCGAAGAGCTCGTCGTCGTACTCCCCCGCCTCCAGCGCCCGGCGAATCGGATGCCGTGGGGCGGCCGCTCCGGGCCGCTCGTCGCGAAGCTCGGACGACGCGGAGTCGGACGACGCGGAGTCAGGCAAGGAGACAGTCGCCTCCATTCGCCTGATCCGGGACGAGCGCGAGGAGCTCACGCAGAGCAAGTCGTTCGACGCTTTGAGCCTCCGCAACGGGACGACGCTCACCAGTTGCGCCCCCTGCAGACGACGACCACCACGCACGAGGAGGTCCGCTCGCGAGGCGGCATGACGCGCCCGCAATGGCGCGTCATGCTCTCGACTTCACTTCGGAGCGGCGCTGGCTGCGGGCGCGGCGCTCGCTGCAGGCGCCGCACTGGCCGACGGTGCAGAGCTGGCCGCCGCGTCGGCCGACCCGGCTGCGGGCGCTGCGCTGCCCTCCGGAGCGGGAGCGGCGCCCGCCTTGTCGGCGCCCGGTCCGACCATCGAGTGGTAAGTGTACTGCTTACCCTTGATCTGGACGATGACGACCGGCTTTTCGGCGTCGCGCTTGGCGTTGATCGTGATCGACCCCGTTGCGCCCTGAAAGTCCTTCGTCTCGGCGAGCGCGTCGCGGATGCCCTGCGAGGTGCCGTCCTTGGAGCGCTTCATCGCGTCGGCGAGCACCAGCGCGGCGTCGTAACCCATGGCGGCGAGGCCGTTGGGAACGGCTCCGGCGTACTTCTTTTTGTAGGTCTCGAGGAACTTCTTCGAGTTCGGCCAGGGGACGTCGGGCGCGTAGTGGTTGGTGAAGAACGCGCCCTCCAACTCCTCGCCGGCGTCCTTGAGGAGATCGTCGGAGTCCCAACCATCGCCGCCGACGAACTTGCTGCCCTCGATGCCGACCGCCTTGGCCTGCCGCGCCAGGGGGACCATCTGATTGTAATAGAGGGGCGCGTAGATGACCTCGGGGTCGGCCGTCTTCATCTCGTTGAGGAACGTGGTGAAGTTGGTCTCGGTCTTGAGGAACGTCTTTTCGAGCGTCACCTCGGCGCCCAGTGCAACGGCGGCCTTCTTGAATTCAGCGGCGAGGCCCGAGGAGTAGAGATCGTCGCTCGCGACGAGCATGCCGAGCTTCTTCTTGCCGAGCGTCTTGACCGCGAACTCTGCCGCCATCTGCCCCTGGAAGCCGTCGACGAAGCACACGCGGAACACGAATGGCCCTATCTCAGTGACCTTCTCGTTGGTCGACGACGGGCTCACCATCGGGATCTTCTTCTTGTTGGCGACCAACCCACCATTGGTCGACAGCGCGGAGGAGACCTCGCCGAGGAGGGCCACGACCTTGTCGCGGTCGATGAGCTGGGTGACCTTGTTGGTCACCTCTTGCGGGTTCGACTTGTCGTCCTCGAAGAGGACCTTCATGGCTCGGCCCTTGGGGCCGCCACCGTCGGCGTTGATTTGCTCGACCGCAAGATCGATGCCCTTCTTGGAGTCCTGACCGAACTGAGTCTGCGCTCCCGACAGGCTGAAGTAGGCGCCGACCAGCCAGGGCCCGTCGCCTTTGCCGGAAGCGCCGTTGCTGCCAGAGCCAGCCGCGTTGGGACCACCCGTCGGCCCGCTCTCGCCACAACCGACGCCCGCCACGAGGCCCAGGGCCGCCGCAGCGCCCAGAATCGCTCTCCGTCCGATCATCTTGCCACCCCTTGCGCGCCGACCGTTTCAGCCGGGCTCGCGGCGGATATCACTGCGGTGACTCAGCGTCACCGTAGATGGCGCTCCGCTCGGCGGTCTGGCCGGTGAGGAAACGCTCGAAGAGATCGGTCCAACGTGATCGTTCGACGACGTCGCCGGCGAGCATCGACGTGATCATGCGTCGCATCGCGGTCTTCTGCGGACGCGTGAAGATCATGCGCTGCAGCGTGCCTTCATAGAACGATTGCACGGCGCCGACGAAGAGCCCCGCGCCGCGCCGCACCGTCGCCTCGTGCTCGGCGAAGCGAGCCTTCGACGTGTCGCCTGCGGCCAGCGCCTCACCGATCGCAATCGATGCGCTGCGACCCGAGACGAACCCGAGATGCGCCCCCGTGGAGAAGAGCGGATCGATGAAGCCGGTGGCATCGCCGACCGAGCACCAGCCGTCGCCGGCGATGTCGGGCACGCGATAGCTGAAGTCCGCGAGCGCGCCGATCTCGGTGCGACGCGTGCCGTTCGCGACGAGCTCGCCCACCCACGGGGCAAGCTCCACCGCGCGCTCGAAGATCTTCTCCGGGGACAGGCCCTTGGGAAGCTCGCGGATCCAGTCGTGGCGACACACCGCGCCAACGCTGTTCACGCCGTTCTTGAAGGGGATGTTCCAGAACCAGCCGTGCGGGAAGCAGACGATGTCGATGTCGCCCTCCAGCTGGCCCTCGCGCCGCCGGATGCCGTCCCAGTGGGAGAAAAAGGCGGTGTTGTCGAGGCCCGCGATCGTCTCGCGCTTGCCATGCGTGGCGGACAGGAGGCCGTCGCGCCCGGTGGCGTCCACGATGATGCGCGCAGCGACCGTGGTCTTGGTCCCATCTGGGTCGCGCACGTCGACCGCGCCGTGGCCGGCGAGCGAGGGACGCGCCTTCTGCACCGACCAGCCGGAGAAAAGCTTGGCGCCCTTCGCCACGGCGTTGCCCAAGAGCAGATGATCGAGGTCGGCGCGCTCGACCTGGAAAGCGTAGGTGACGCTGCTGTCGAACGCTTCGGCGAAGCGGTAGGCCTGCTCGTCGCCGTTCGATGCATCGACGAACTGCGCGCCGTACTTCCGGAGAAAGCGCGCCTCGAGCGCGTCGGTCACGCCGAGGTCGTCCCAGACCTTGCGCGACTGCGGCAGCATCGACTCGCCGATGTGAAACCGCGGGAACGTGTCGCGCTCGAACACCGCGACCTCGAGACCGCGCGCCGCGCAGAGCGCCGCGGTCGTCGAGCCGGCAGGGCCTCCGCCGATGACCGCGACATCCAACTTGAGCACCAGCGACAGCTACTGCTCCTTCCGGAGGGCGTCGAGGCGTGGGGATTTTGCGCGGCCGGCGGGACGGGAGCGAGCGATCAGCGGGGCGTGCGCCGACGCACGGGCCGCTCGGGCGCCGCCGGCGCCGTCACCACGCGTCGATTGGGCTTCTTCGCCGGAACCGGCGCGCGTTCCGGTTCGCGGTCGGCAGGAGCCGAGGTTGCCGCGGCGCGATCGCGCGGCGGATAGTCGCGCGCTGGTGCACGGTCTCGCGGGGCAGGCGGGGCAGGGCCGCGATCGCGGGAAGCGGGACCGCGATCGCGTTCTCGTGGATCGCGCGAGCTTTCCATGCGCTCGCGCGGCGGCGGATCGCTGCTCGTCTCCTGGCGGATGCGAATCTTCGGGTCACGCGGATCGGGCTGGCTGGCGTTCTCAGCGAACTGCGCGCTGGTCGACTCGGCCACCTCGACGATCGACGTACTCTCGCCGACGTGGATCGCGCCGACGTCGCTGCCGCGAATCCCGCCGCGGCGGCAGACCAGCGCGAGGAGACGGCGCGGATCGGCGCCATACGCCGAACCCCAGGTCACGCGGAACGGGACCATGACGCCCATCGGCGGTTGCGACGCCGGGCCACGATCACCGCGGTCGCCACGATCGTTGCTGCTCCCACGATCGGCGCCAGGACCGCTGCGATCACCAGGACCGCTGCGATCACCAGGACCGCTGCGATCACCAGGACCGCTGCGATCACCAGGACCGCTGCGATCACCAGGACCGCTGCGATCGCCCCAGGTCGGTCGCGCTGCACCTTCCGGATGGCGCGCGCGCTCCGGCCTGGCCCGCTGCGAGTCGGCGATGCGACCTGCGAACGTCTCGCCGTGGCCCGAGGGCGACGGAGGCGGAACGACGGGCGCTGCGACGCGCGGAGCCTCGCCATCGGGGCGCGATGCGGCGCGATCGGGTCGCGGAGCCCCGCCATCGGGGCGCGATGCGGCGCGATCGGGTCGCGGGCCGTCGTTGAAGCGCGGGCCGTCGGTGCGCGGGCTGTCATTGCAGCGCGGACCGTCATTGAAGCGCGGCCCCTCGCGATCGCCGAATCGCCCTCGACCACGGTTGCTATCGCGG
>Ga0105046_10013891_pt1 | contig 12442 bp, 10 predicted proteins | sample MAT03_FD_78385 | JGI IMG/M metagenome (GOLD analysis project Ga0105046, IMG submission 78385) | Freshwater microbial communities from Lake Fryxell liftoff mats and glacier meltwater in Antarctica - MAT-03 (megahit assembly) | ecosystem: Environmental > Aquatic > Freshwater > Ice > Liftoff...
CGTGGATGGCACCGGACTTTATGCCGATTTACGACAAATATCTGCCCGGCTGGGAGGATAATCTGACCGACAAAGATTTCTGGCGCAAAGTGCAGGACATTCCGGACAACGTGCTTTGGGATACGCACCAAGAGCAGAAAAAGCGCACGGTGGAATTTATCCGCGAGCGCGTGCGTGTGCAGCGTCAGCGCCTTGGCGAGACGCCGGATAAACTGCATGCCGTTTCCGGGATGTTGAATCCCGAGGTATTGACGATTGGTTTTGCGCGGCGTTTTGCGACGTACAAACGTGCGACGTTGCTCTTCCGGGATCCGGAACGCTTGCGGCGTTTGCTGACGAATCCGGAGCGTCCGGTGCAATTCGTGTTTGCGGGCAAGGCGCACCCGAAAGATGAGCCTGGCAAAAAGTTCATCCAGGAGGTGTACAAATTCACCCGGATGCCGGAGTTTGAAAACCGCATCGTGTTTGTGGAGGACTACGATCACTACGTTGGACGTCGCCTGTATCAAGGTGTGGATTTGTGGCTGAACAACCCGCGTCGTCCGCTGGAAGCCTCGGGCACGAGCGGCATGAAACTGCCACCGAGCGGCGGTTTAAATCTCTCGGTTCTGGACGGCTGGTGGTGCGAAGCGTATCGCGAAAACAACAAGGCGGGCTGGGCGATTGGCGGGGAAATCCCGGAGACCACAACGCAGATCGACCACGATTTCGAGGATGACGTGGACGTGGCGAGCCTGTTTCACATTTTGGAAACGCAAGTGGTGCCGCTGTACTACGCGAAGCCCGACGGACTTTTGCCGCTGGCATGGATCAATCTGATGCGCGAATCCATCCGGACGGTGGTGCCTGTTTTCAACACGCACCGGATGGTCTCGGAGTATGCGGAGCGGCTTTACGAGCCGGCCGCGAAGGGGCACGCGATTCTTGGAGCGAACAACGGCAAGGCCGGTGTGGAGTTGAGCAAATGGAAAGACAGCATCCGCAAAGGATGGCCGCAGGTTCAAATTTCCGATGTGAAAATCAAGGACGGGCACAACCCGGGAATCACGGTGGGCGACACGCTGCAAATCAGCGCCAAGGTCCAACTTGGAACCATCGAACCTGCGGAAGTCACCGTTCAGGCGTACTACGGCGAAACCGTGAACAACCTGATTGTGCGTCCGATCACCAAGGATCTCGAGCACGGAGAGAAGGCGGCGGACGGGACGCATGTGTTTACGGGGATCATTCCGGCGGGCGAGAGTGGAAGTTACGGGCTGAATGTGCGGGTGATCCCGACGCATCCGAACCTTATACAGGCGCACGAGTTGCGGTTGATCACTTGGGCGAAGTGACGGGGGATTGTTGAGCGGAGTGCCATGGGACTTATGGGACTTATGGGACTTATGGGACTTTCGGGACTTTCGGGACTTATGGGCTGGGGATTTTTTTGAAATCTCTGGCCGGTCCGCTGCTCTTTACCTGTTGGTCCGGGGCAAGTGCGGCTTGCTATTTTTTTCAAATCGCCTGACGTTTTCGCATGAAGATAAACACCAAACAGATTCCCGAAGAGGGGCTCCATCTGGAGGGCAGCGAGTCGGCGGAGATTCTGGAAATGCCTGCGGACACCGCCATCGTGCTGTCGGAGGTGCGATACAGTCTGGATGTGGGACTGTCTGAGGACGGATTGTTTGCCACAGGCGAACTCGGGGTGGATCTGGAATGTGAATGTGTGGCGTGTTTAAAAAACTTCCGTTACGCGCTGGAGGTTGCCGATTTTGCGGCCCAAATCGAATTGCACGGAAAAGAAATAGTGGACTTGACACCATTCATGAGGGAGGACATCTTCCTCGCCCTTCCGCTCCATCCGCGATGCGACTGGAACGGTGCAAACCGTTGTGAAGGGGAACGACTTTTGAAAGCAGTGCTGGGAGATCAGCCTGAAGCGGTTGGGGAAAAACCCGATGCGTGGAAGGCCCTCGACCAGTTGCAAATCAAAGACGAGCCCGAGACCAAATAAACGCCAAACATAACCAGCCAATTTTATGGGAGTTCCCAAACGTAAAACATCGAAGATGCGCCTGCGCATTCGTAAAGCCGCCAACGCATGGAGGGCACCATCGCTCAACAAATGCCAGCAATGTGGAACCCGTCTTCCGGGTCACGTCGCCTGCCCATCCTGCGGATACTTCCGCGGACGCCAGGTGCTGACCATCGGTGGGGCGTAGTTTCCATCATTGAGCATTGATTTTCTTGTGGCAAATCGCAGCGGGGCAAGCCTAACTGCGGCATGAATATCGCACTGGACGCGATGGGGGGAGACTTCGCCCCCCAGAACAACGTCGCAGGAGCCATTCTAGCGCTCCGCGAATATCCGCAGATCGAGCGGTTATATCTCGTCGGGGATACGGAGAAACTCGAGTTCGAACTGGCCACACAGAAATTTTCGGACAAACGCATTGAGATCATTCATTCCACGCAGGTCGTGGAGATGAGCGACGGAGCGATTGACTCCGTCCGTCGCAAGCGCGACTCATCGATTAGTCGCGCGGTGGATCTCGTCAAGGAAGGGCGTGCGGATGCCGTGATCAGCGCGGGGCACACCGGCGCGGCCGTTGCGGCGACGACGATCAAGCTCCGCACCTTGAAGGGCATCGAGCGTCCGAGCATCGGGGCGATTATGCCGACGCAGACGAATTATTTCGTGCTGTGCGACGGCGGTGCGAACACCGATCCCACCGCATCGCAGCTCGTGCAGAATGCGATCATGGGCGCAGCGTATTCCAAGTATGTGCTGGGATATCCGAATCCGAGCATCGGGTTGATGTCGATTGGGACCGAGGCTGAAAAGGGCAACGATTTCACGCGGGAAGCGTTTGATTTGCTAAAGAACAGCGGACTGAACTTTCGCGGTAATGTCGAGGGGCACGATCTTTTTGAAAATCCGGTTGAAGTGGTGGTGTGCGACGGATTCACTGGCAATGTGGTGTTGAAAACTTGTGAGGCGATTGCGCACGCGATTTTCGGGTGGTTGAAGCATGAGATCATGCAGAGTCCCCTGACAAAACTTGGCGGGATGCTGGCCAAACCTGCTTTCAAGGCGATTTACAAACGCACGAACGCCGAAGAATACGGCGGGTCGCCACTTTTGGGGATCAACGGGATTTGCATCATCGCGCACGGCGGATCATCCGCGGTGGCGATCAAGAATGCGATCCGCGTGGGGTGCGAAGCGATTGAGCATAAAATTAATCCGGCTATAGTCGAGGCCGTCTCCCTTTACCATGAGTCGTCGAGAGCCAAAGCAGGCAAGTAAAACACGCCGCAGCGTATCCATCATCGGCACCGGCAGTTATGTGCCGGAGCGGGTTCTGACGAATGCGGATCTGGAAAAAATAGTTGATACCACGGACCAGTGGATCATCGAACGTACGGGAATGAAGGAGCGCCGCATCGCGGCTCCCGATGAATTTACCAGCGACATGGCTGCGAAAGCCGCGCAGAACGCCATCGACTTCGCCGGAATTCATCCCAAGGAGATCGACCTCATCATCGTGGCCACCGCGACGCCCGACATGTTTTTTCCGTCCACCGCGTGTCTGGTGCAGCAGAAGATCGGCGCACTGAAGGCGGCGTGTTTTGACATCAGCGCAGCGTGCTCAGGATTTCTCTACGCGTTGGAAATTGCGCAGCAGTTTATCACGAGCAGCACGTATGACACGGTGCTTGTGATTGGTGCGGAAAAACTTTCGACCATTGTGGACTGGCGGGATCGCAACACGTGCGTGTTGTTCGGGGATGGAGCCGGTGCGGCGTTGCTGCGGAACCGGGCGGGTTCGCACGGGGTGGTTTCCACGTACCTTGGCAGCGACGGATCCTTTGCGGATATCCTGTCGATGCCTGGCGGCGGTTGCCGGTTGCCAGTGACGGCTGAGAACGCGCATGAGCGGCACAACACGCTGAAAATGAACGGCAAGGAGACTTATAAGCAGGCCGTCAACGCAATGCTCAAAGCTGCGCGCCATGTGTTGAAAGATGCGGGACTCAAGAGCGACGATCTGGCCTGCATTATTCCGCATCAGGCGAACATCCGGATCATTGAGGCCATTTCGGATCGCATGAAAGTGCCGATGGACCGGTTCATGATTAATCTCGACCGGTTTGGAAATACCAGCGCGGCGGCGGTGGCGATGGCCCTTGACGAAGCAAATCGCACGGGCCGGATGGAAGTCGGGGACTACGTGCTGCTGATCGTTTTCGGCGGCGGCCTCACGTGGGCCAGTTCGGTGATCCAGTGGTGATGTTCGGGCTTCAGTTTTTTTTGGCGGGCTTTCGCTCCTGCGGAGTTTGCGGGAGGTCCTCGTCGCGCACGCCCGCGTGTTCGCGCAGTTCCTCCACGAGGCTGCGCATCGAAACGGCGAAATCATTTTTGAACTGCGACCGTTGTGCGTGTGAGGGTGGAGGGAGCGGGTTGCCGAACGCCACCCAGAGCGGGGTGTTGCGCGGTTTAAACCATGATTGTTTGCGGTAGAGACGGTCTGATCCAAGCACCACGCAGGGCAGGACGGGCACCCCGGCTATTCCGGCGATGGCAGCGAGGCCGGGATGAAACGGGGCGCCGTTCAGCACACTGTGTTCACCAGCGCGCAATCCGCCTTCGGGGAAAATCCCGACGATGCGTCCCATTTTAAGTCGTTGCAGAGCGGTGCGCACGCTGGCGCGGTCCACGTTTTTGCGATCATTCGGAAACGCGCCCACTGCGTTCAGCCACGCGGAAGCGAGCCCGGGAACGAAGAGTTCGCGCATGGCCATCCAGTCGATGGGCCTCCGTGCAGCGACGCTGATCAGGGGCGGATCGAAATGGCTGATATGGTTTGCAGCAAGCAAAACGCCCCCCGGGATGGCTGAGCGTTCCGGGTGCAGCACGCGAATCCTGCCCACTCCGTGTAAAATGCACTTCGCGGCAGCACGCGAGATCATGTAGAAGATGCGTCCCACTTTTTCACCTTTCCCTTAAATGAATCGAGCCAGCAATAAGAAGCGTAAAGTCGGCATCATCGGTGCCGGGCTTGGCGGTCTCTCCGCGGCGGTGCGGCTTGCCCACGCGGGATGCGAGGTCACGGTATTTGAGAAAAACGGAGGCGTCGGGGGAAAAATGAACCATCACGAGCAAGGCGGGTTCACTTGGGACACCGGCCCTTCGCTGCTCACCATGCCGCAGGTGTTGCGCGAACTGTTCGAGGAAGTGGGCGAAAAGATGGAGGACCATCTCACGCTGATTCCGCTGGAAACGACGTGCCGCTACCGCTGGCGTGATGGGACGACGATTGATGAAAACGCCGACTTTTGGAAGCGGCCCGACGTCTCGAAATTTCTCAAATACGCGCGCGGCATTTACGAAATTTCGGCCGACGCATTTCTGCGCAACGATCTCTCGGACTGGTGGCGGCTGTTGAAAGTGGAGAACCTCCGCAAGCTGCTGCATTTTCCGAAGATGGCGGATCCGCGATCCATGCACCACGTGGTGAGCAGGGCGTTTCGCGATCCGCACGTGCGCCAGATCTTTGACCGTTTTGCGACCTACAACGGCAGTTCGCCATATCGCACTCCAGCGGCATTCAACATCATTCCTTTTGTCCAAGCGGAGTTCGGCGGATGGTATGTGCAGGGCGGGATGTTCCGCATTGCTGAGGCGCTGGAAAAACTGGCCTGTGCGCGGGGAGTCAAGTTTCGCTTTGGGGAATCGGTGACCGGCATGACGCGGCGGCCTGGCGGATACGGCCTGGCGATTGATGGAAACTGGGAGGCCTTTGATGGAGTGGTTTGCAACAAGGACTCCGTGTTGTCCTACCAGAACCTTGTGCCACGCGAGGTGGCCTCGTGGTTTAAAAACCGATTCCTCCACAAGCGCGACATCTCGACGTCGGGGTTTATTTTATGCCTCGGAGTGAAAAAGCAGTATCCCGGACTGGCGCATCACAACATATTTTTTTCGGACGATTACAAAACGGAATTCACCGAGTTGTTTGGGGCGCGACAGCCGGCGCAGCAGCCTACGATTTACGTTTGCTCGAGCAGTCGAACGGAAGCCGGACGGGCTCCCGAGGGGTGCGACAACTGGTTTGTGCTTGTGAACGCCCCGGCGCTGCGTTCGACGATGCGGTGGAGCCAGTTTGGGGAGGAGTATGCGGAGCGGGTAATTGACCAGTTGCAGTTTGAATTCGGATTTGAGGGGTTGAGGCAGCAGATCGTCGAGCGAACGATGTACACGCCTGCGGATTTCCGGAAGGTGTACTCGTCGTATGCGGGTTCGATCTACGGCTTTGCTTCGCACGGACTTTTTAAGGCGTTCCTTCGACCGCCGATGTCGCATCCGCTGCTTCCGAAGTTTCATTTTGCCGGAGGAACGACGCATCCCGGTGGCGGCATTCCGCTTGTGCTGCTGAGCGGCGGTATCGCGGCGAGAAAGTTACTCGCGGAGTTTGCGCATGATTAAAAGTGAGGCACGATTGACCGGGATTTTGGTTGCCACGGTTGGTGGGCCGTGGCTTTGCTCCGGGATGATTCTGCGTTTTTTCCTCGTGTTGGTTGCCGTCGGGATGGCGGTGTCGGATTGTGCTGCGGAAGCGCTGGATGTGCGTCCGATCAAACGCTGGATGGCGCAGCAGGGTGCTGTGCGGACTTTGAGCGCCGACTTCGTTCAGACGCGATCGTTTCGTGCTTTGAAAAGTCCGCTCGCGAACAAGGGGCGGATGTGGCTGAGCGCACCCGGCAAGATGCGTTGGGAACTGGGCGATCCCGCGAAGGCCATCGCCTTGAAAACGGAGGAGGGGTTTTTCCTCATCGAACCCGCCAAACGCCGTGCGGAGAAGTTCTCGGGGGATCAGCTTGAAAAACAATCGGGCATGCGCGGCATGGCGATGATGGAATTTCCGATGGCGCGTGATTTCGCGGAGTTTGAACGAACCTTTGAGGTGCTTTCGCTGACCAGTGCGGGCGATCGTTGCGACGTGGCGTTGCTGCCGCGCGATCAGCAGGCGCGGAAGATGATGAAACGGATCGCGCTGGCGTTCCGTCCGGCGACCGGGGAGTTGATTGAGTTTGAGATGGAGTTCAAAGACGGATCGAAACTGCGCAACGAGTTTCTGAATGTGCAGACGAACGGCAAGATCGATCCGGCGGTATTCGATTACGATTTCACGGGTTACAAGGTGCGTGATGGGAAAAACTAAGCGCACACTGCTCATCCTGGCGGCGGTGGTGTTTGTTATTGCGGGCCTTTCCCGCATTTCATTCAACGTCGAGATTCTCAAGTTGCTTCCCGGGCATCTCCGGCAGGTGGAGGGGTTGGGGATGTTCCTCAAGCATTTCTCGCTGCCGACGGAGTTGTTGATTTTGCTTGAGGGCGCTGATGCGGAAAAGCTGGATGCGGAGGTCGCTTCGCTTGAAGAGGGGTTGCGTGCCAGGGGTGACCTTGCGAGGCGGGTGGTTGCAGCGCCGCCTTGGGAGAAGGATCCAGCGCAGTTGGCGGAATTTCTGGCGTGGATGCTGTTGAATCAGCCTCCGGAGGCCATGGCCACGTTCCGGGCGAGCATGGACCCGGAGAAGATTGGAGAAACGCTTGGGAAAACGCTGGAGCGACTGAACGAATCCATGTCGCCGCGGGAAATGGCGCTGCTGGGATACGATCCGCTCGGGTTCACCCAGGTGATGGCTGGGGAGGGGCTTTTTTCAGCGGAAATGCAGTCCGAGTTTTCCTCGGCGGACGGCACTTTCCGCGTGATTTATGTCGAGGCCGCTCCGACGCTTGGTAACTACAAGGCGAACATCGCGTGGATCAATGAGGTGAAGGCGTTTACCCAAAAGTGGAATGATGGGCGTGGGTTGAAAATCGGGTTCACGGGCGAACCGGCTTTTGTGGCGGATATCTCGGGAACGATGGAATGGGACATGGCGTCGTCGGGTTTTGTGACGCTGTTTGTGATCTCCGGGATTTTTTACGTGTGTTACCGGCGTCATAAACCGTTGCCTGCGCTGCTGACGATGCTGGGTATCGTGTTCGTGATTTCGCTCGCTGCGGCGGGATTGTTTCTCGACGATCTGACGGTGATCGGCGTGGGTTTCGCGTCGATCATGATCGGGCTCAGCGTGGACTACGGGTATCTGATCTATGAGAAATCCTTGCATCACCAAGGGACGTTGAAGGAGTTGCAGCGGGATTGTTTGCAGAACATCTTCTGGACGGCAGGGACCACGGCGGCGGCCTTCTTTTCCCTGAATTTGAGCAGCCTCCCAGGGTTGGCCCAGTTGGGTAATCTTGTGGGGATCGGCGTGATTATTGGTGCGGCGGTGATGCTGATTTTATTTGCCCCGATTGCGATGCGATGGAAGGTCACCGGGTTCAGTGCGGTATCCGCAGAGCCGCATTTGCTCCAGCGGGTGCTTCGCCGGCCGGGCTTCATCAAGGCGGGAACGTGGCTGACTTTTGGTTTGGTGTTGGTGCTTCTTGGAACGCTTTTCATCAAGGGGCCGCCGGGCTTTGACTTTGGATCGCGAACGCTTCGTCCCCGGCACAGCGGAGCTTATGATGCGATGGATAAATTGTACGCGCGACTGGCGGATGATCGCGAGTTGGTGAGCGTCATCGCTTCGGGAACGAGCGAAGCGCAGGTCTATGAAAGATTGCGGGTCACGGACGAGAAATTGCTGGCTGCGAAAGAGCGGGGCGATTTGGAGGATTACCGTTCGACGCTGGCGCTTTGGCCCGCAGAGGAACATCAGCGGCAAAACCTCAAGGAACTACAATCGCTGGTTGCGGCGGCCCCGAGGCTGAAGCAGGCGGTGTTGGATGCGGGTTTCAATGAAGAGGCGTTTTTGCTGGCGTCCGGGGTGCTGAAACAATGGGGCGAATGGGCGGAGGTCAAAACGCCGTTCTGGCCGCAGAACGACGCCAGTCGCTGGATTCTGCGCCGCACGGCGAGTCATAAGGAGGGAGGTTTTGCGGCGATGGGGGTGATCCGGCCGGCCCCGGGAAAAGCGGAATCCATTGAGGCGGAAGTGGCGACTGAGGGCGTGAGACTGGCGAGTTGGAAATTGCTGGGTGCGGAATTGCAACGCGTGATTCCGGCGGAATTTGTGAAGTTGATTCTCGGACTTTTGGTCGTGATTTTCGTTATTCTCTTTTTCGGCTTTGGCAGCCTTCGCGATGTGTTGCTTTTGGCGGTGACGATGGGGTTGGTCTTTTGTTCGCTGGCTGGAGCCATGTCTTTGCTCGGGATGCAGTGGAACTTTTTCAATCTTTCCGCCTTGCTGTTGCTGCTGGGGACCGGGATCGATTACGCCGTCCTGCTGCTGCTGGCGATCCGTCGTAACGGAGGCGACTTCCGTGAGGCGCAATCCTCGCTCGGCCTGGTGATTATTTTGTGCGCGGCTTCAGCGGCTGCGGGGTTTGGAACGATCGGTTGGGCGAACAACCTCGGGCTCGCGAGCCTGGGCATTACCTGCGCGTTGGGACTGGTGATTGACGCGTTGATTTCGATTTTCCTGCTGCCGCACTTGTGGCGGTTCAGCCGGATGTTGCCGGGCGGGAAAAAGTAAACAGGTGGCTGTTAAACGGGGTACGGCCCCAGAGCGGGGCGATGCTGATTTCGAAACCTGCTTGCGCGAATGGCGCAGTGATTTCTTCTTTGGCCAGGTAGTGCTTCGCGCCGGATTTCATCCAACCGATGCGATGAATGACAAATTCCTCGAGTTGCGTGGCGCGAAAACGCCAGGTCCTGGCACGGGGCGTTTCGCGAATGATGCACAGACCGCCCGGAGCGATGCGTGGAACGGCAGCCTGCAGCAGGGCGTGTTGCTTTTCCTCCGGCAAATAGTGCAGCAAATCGGCCATCACGATGTGCCCCTGAAAAGTTGTTGATTTGAGCCATGCAAAAATGTCTGTGGCATCAAAATGCAGTCCGCGATATTGCGATGACAGACGGTTGGCGATGGAGATCTTCGGGGTGTCGAAATCCACGCCGATGATCGGGGCGTTGAATCCTTTTTCGCGCAGATAAAAGGAGAGCAGTCCGAGGCCGCAGCCCATGTCTACGAGCGGAAGATCCGAACCCTGAACGAGCCCGGCGGTGGCCTCGAAAATCGGATCGCCCCGGAGTTTGCCGCGCACCCATCCGCGGAGAAAACGTCCGTCGAAGCGGCTGGCGATGCGGTCGATCACCGGAAGGCGAAATCCGCCGGTGTATGGCCGCGGATGCCGAAGGTGCCGAGCATCCAAAGCAGCCATTTGCTGTAGGGACGGTTGATGTACGCGCCTGTCGCCATGCCGCTCAGATTCTTCTCCACGTGCCGCTGCATCATGTCACTGAACTTGCCGGGATATTTCGTTGCCATGTCGAGGCCGGTGCGTTGGATGGCAAAGATGCGTCCGTCGTAAAAATGATCGATGAGATGCTGCCACGCCGAGAGCATCTCGCGGAACCAGCGCCAGTAGGCTTCGAGTTCGCGCGGCGTCGAACGCTTGCAGCCGCCGTGCGAAGGAATGGAGCCGGCGAGTTTTTCCGCGGAAAGCATCGCCATGCAAAGTCCGGGCGAGAGCATGGGATCAACAAAACCAAAAGCGTCACCGACCATCGCCCAGTTGTCGCCGGAACCGCAGTGCGAGATGAGTTGGTAGTTCGCGTATGTGGCGACATCGGAAACGCGGCGACGTTTTGCGCAATCGACGGACAGGCGCGGATCGTTGCTGATTACGCCTTCGAGTTGTTGCTCGGCCGTGTTGCCGTATTGCTTGGCGTGATCGCGGTTCATCACGACGCCGATGGAAAGGAGCGGTCCGGGGAGGGGAATGCGCCAACCCCAGCCGTGTGCGAGGCGCATGGTCATCACCTGCCCGGCGGGTTCGGGCCACGGGCAATCCTCGTAGTGAGCGAAATGCGAGACGTCCTTGCGTTTGCCGACCTCGGCTTCGATGCCCAGCAGCTTGGCGAAAAGGCGGCGACGACCGCTGGCGTCGATTACCAGATCAGGTTGTTCGCCGTTCCATTGTGGAAGCAGTGCGAGGGTTTCCGGAGCAAGCGTTACGTTTTTCCCGGAAGCATCGCGTTCAAGTTTGGCGGTTGTCGCCACGGAAATCACGCCAGCCTCGGCTGCGGTGCGGGCGATGAGGGCATCGAATTCGCGGCGCGGGACATTGTAGGCGTAAGTCGGGAGCACACCGCGCGCGGCGGTGAACATCAGGTAAATCTCCTGCGTGGCATCAAACGTCACGGTGACGCCTGGTTTGACGACGCCGATTTTTGCGACTTCCTCCTCAATGCCCATGCGTTGGAAAATGGGCACCATCTGAGGGACCAACGATTCGCCGACGATCAGCGGTGGACGTTGGCCATCGTCGAGGACGGCGACCGAAGCGCCTTTGCGAGCGAGCAGGCAGGCGAGCGTGTTGCCTGCGGGGCCTGCGCCGACGATGGCAACGCGCGTGGGACGTTCGGAGTGAAGCGGAGCAACCATGCGAGGACCTTATCGCAACCAGCGTCCGCCGGGCGTGGAGATTTTGGGAAGTTCTTCCGTGAGATACTGCGTTTTGCCTGCGGCCCCCCACATTTTCACGCCGGTAGCAGCGGCCCATTTCTGGCTCATGCTTTCGCCCGTATGGCAGCCCCAGCTTTTCACAAAAGCGTCCGGGGTGAACAGCCCGCGCCGGATCCGTCCGAGTTCCTTCTCGTGCAGCCACACCTTCGAAGCGCTGTCGATTTTGTTGCTGTAATCAAAAAGAAAGCAGGCCTTGTTGCTGTGGCCGAAGTACTCGAGGTTCGCGATTTGCACGCCGCCCCGGTTATTGATGTAGTTGATCAGCTCCGAGGTCTGATTAAAAAACACCAGCTTGCAGCCGTAAGCATCGCGCACGCTGGAGATGTCGCTGATCAGATTTTTGCCCTCCTGCGCGGAGCGCGTGCGGTAGCTGTGCTCAAAAACGAACCAGGTGATCTTGGCGTCCGGACCGTGCAAGGCGCGCAGTTCCTGCATCCGGATGCGCGCGGCGCGGATGAAATTCAGCCACCAGAGATCGTGCGGCTGGGCCTTAAACTTCTCCCATTTGTGAAGCGAGACGCCGCCGGAAATGATGATGTATTCGCGGTTCGGATCCGCCGCAGAAACTTGTGGCGAAGAGCCGAAAATGCAGGTGAGCAGGAGGACGAAGGCGAACAGGAGTTTCATGTTGTCGGGCAGAATGCCATGCAGGCTTGCCCGCGCAATCTTGAAAAGCATTCCCGGATAGCCCAAGACCACCTTCGACAACGACCGCGTCGCCGTCACCGACGCGCTTATTCCGCTGTGACGTCCGTTGTGACCGTCGCCATTCAGCCAATCAGCGACCTCCGAAGACGAAGGAGTGCGACGGTCACAGACCGACGGTACAACATGGGTGGGTGCCGAAGACGAAGGAGTGCGACGGTCACAG